>Ga0307425_1000565_pt1 | contig 23258 bp, 23 predicted proteins | sample SalMarWE160330MG_FD_202152 | JGI IMG/M metagenome (GOLD analysis project Ga0307425, IMG submission 202152) | Salt marsh sediment microbial communities from the Plum Island Ecosystem LTER, Massachusetts, United States - WE1603-30 | ecosystem: Environmental > Aquatic > Marine > Intertidal zone >...
TAGCGGAGTAGCGTATAAAAAACTAACTTATAAGGATATAGTATTGGTAGATCTTGAGGGAAATAAAGTTGAAGGAAAGCTAAATCCTTCTTCAGATACAAAAACTCACCTGGAACTTTATAAAAATTTTTCCGGCATCGGCGGGGTGGCGCACACACACTCAATTTATGCCACTGCCTGGGCTCAGGCAAAAAAAGCTATACCCTGCCTTGGCACCACACATGCAGATTTCTTTTATGGGGAGATACCCTGCACAAGAGTCATAAGTGATAGATGTATAATAGAAGATTATGAGTTGGAAACAGGAAAGCTGATTGTAGACGCCTTTAAATCCGTAGATTATCATTATATGAAGGCAGTACTGATTGCATGTCATGGTCCCTTCTGCTGGGGAGAAAATGCTGAAGAATCTGTGAAAATCAGCATTGCATTGGAAGAAATCGCAAAGATTGCGCTTTATTCAATAATAATTAATCCACAGCTTGGAAATATAAAAAAAAGTCTTCTTGAAAAACACTACTTGAGAAAACACGGAAAAGATGCTTATTACGGGCAGGAAAAAAGCAATAAGTAATTACCCCTAAGGAATAGTCATTAAGCAATAGAACTGTTTGACCCTAAAATATTGCATAATTTCGATTATTCAATCAGGATTTAAATTTTGAAATTGCATGAAGAAGTCTTTGCTTGACCCAGTTTGAATCGCGCTCAAGAGGAAGGATTGAATTCCAGAGCTGGTTAAAACTATGGACATATGAGTTTACCGCGGTTACTTCACGTGTTACAAGGGAAAAGTCAGATTGTCCATTATGATTAATTGTATTAAAAAGTATAATAGTGTTTTTTTTAATCCATACATCAATTCCATCCAAAAAATCGTGAGGCGGTCCTTCGGTAAGTGCAATTTTAAAGCTGGATATTGTATCCATAATTGATATCATTTCTTCTATATATTGGATGAAAATGCTTCTTGGGACTTTTAGACGCCTGCTTATGAACAAAGATGATTAGTTTAAGTAAATATAATCAGATTCGGGAATTTGCTCCAGCTTCTTGATGTCATATATGTATTTATGATTTCGACCTTCTCCTAACTTAAGAACTGGACCAAAGATTGTGGTAAGGTTACCTTTTCTTTGCTGGGTACATAGATAAATTTAAAAATCTTGTAAAGCAGTAAATTTTATATAAAAAAATAAGATATAGTATATAATATTTATTTATTATTGTATTTAATTTAATATTAAGATATTAATTAATATTTATATAATATTAATTTAATGTAAAAATGAAAACAGATTTAAAAAAGCGGTTAGCCTTATATAAAAATAATGGTATCTTATTTATATCAGTTTTCACTATAACTGCTGTTTTTCTTATAGTAACCTTTTCCTCCTGCTGTATTGATTTAAATAAGCTCCTGGAGCCTAAAAGCTAAGAAATAACTTTTAAAAGCGATGAGGGAGATGCCGCAGTAGCTCTCTAAGTATGAGATGGGGTTTGCTGAAGCAAATGTCGCACCTCGAGCTTTACCTGAAAAGATGCTGCCGAAAATACCCTGAAGACTGGGAATATATTACCGGACATAAAGGGCTGGCCTTTCTGATAATGAAGTTATGGCTGGAAGCGGAAAAATTTGAAAATCTCATAAAGGATGATCCAAGATTCAATACGGACAGAGAATCTGTTTCAGAGTTTGTCTACAATCCGGATAATTATGAAATTATTGAAAAGTTTTTTGATGATTCGGAAATTATAAGCTGCAGGAGTAAAACTTTCCCCCAGGCCAGTGAAGAGCTGGATGGGATAAAAACTTATGATATAAATTCCTGATTTAATCAATCATTTTATCTTTCCCGGTTTTAATATAAAATGTGTCAAAAGGAGCGGACCTGCTCCAGGGTCAGTTTAATATTATCTTAGAAAGGGTAGACATACAGATGGATCAGAAAAAAATAACAATATCAACCGCCGGAGTCTTTAAAGATGCTTTGAGGGTATCTATCAGGAAGCCTTCTATTGCACTTTTTTTCTTAAAGACCATATTAAATCAGAAAAGGGCGCAAAGAAAAAGATTGAGATGGATCGAGAAAGGGATCCAGGTACCTCCGGTTATGATATTTAGTATCACCAATAAATGTAATCTAAATTGTAAAGGGTGCTACAATAAGACTTTAAGAATACCATCAAAAGAAGAGCTTGATACAGCCAAGATCATTGATATCTTAAATCAGGCAAAAGAACTGGGCATGTCATTTATAGTGGTGGCAGGAGGAGAGCCATTGATAAGGAAAGATTTCCTGGAGATTGTAAAGACTTTCCCCGAGCTGATTTTTCTGGTATTTACCAACGGCCTGCTTATAAACGGACCCCTGCTTGAGGAGATAAAAGCCAGGAGAAATTTGATCCCGGTTGTCAGCATAGAAGGTCACCTGGCGCAGACTGATTTGCGCAGGGGAGAAGGCGTCTTTAATCATCTAAGGACCGTAATAAAAAATCTGAAAAGAGAATCAATATTCTTTGGAACCTCTTTAACTGCAACCAGACAGAATTTTGAATTGTTGACCGATGATTCTTTTGTAACTGGACTGGTAGGGAAAGGCTGCAAACTATTTTTCTATATTGAATATACACCTATAGCTGAGGGTACCGAAAGCTGGGTACTTACGGAAGAACAGAGAAAAAAGATCCCGGGTATTATGGCGGGATACAGAAAAAGATTTTCAGCACTTTTTGCTGGGCTGCCGGCCGAGGAGGAAATGTTCGGGGGATGCCTTTCTGCCGGGAGAGGTTTTATCCATGTGAATGCCGAGGGAGATCTGGAACCCTGCCCCTTTGCCCCGTTTTCAGATGTGAATCTTAGAGAGACTACCTTAAAGGAAGCGCTGCAGTCAAGACTGCTGAAAGAGATAAGGGAAAATCAGACCATGCTGGATGAATCCGGAGGGGGCTGCTCCCTGTGGGCCAACAGGGAATGGGTCCAATCTTTGCTGAAGTAATTCGATCAGCCTGGTTTCTTCTCAGATTTATAATAAGAGCTCAAAATACTGGTAAAAACCACCAGCAAGAATATAGCAGTCAGGCTAATATAAATTACACTGCTTATTGAGACATTTTCTGACAGGTAACCTGCCGTATACTGGAAAATAATCACTCCCGTGAAACTGAAACTGTTTATTATGCTGGTAATAGAGCCGGAATGCCGGGGGCTTTGTTTTATACTCATAGACAGGGAAGCGGCAGCTATACCTGAAAAAGAAAGGCCAAAAAGCATTATAAAAATAATTTTGAAAATCACCCGGTCCATAAAAAAGGAAATAAATAAAAACACGAAAGCCAGTATTGAAGAATATTGCATTAATTTTTTATCTTCAAATCTAGCCACCAGAGTACTTTTTATATACATCCCGATAGTAAAAGATAAAAGATATAAACTTAGTATCAGAGAACCGGTAGGTACCGGAACATTTAAATTTTTAAAATATGCAGTGAACCAGGTTCCAAAAGAAAATCCCAATCCTGCATGAAGGAAGTTAATAATTCCGCATAAAATAATAATTGAATTTGATAAGAATCTGCGGCTGGTGGTAAATAAACTTAAAAAATTTTCTTCGCTCTTTTTGTTATGAAGGTCCTCAAGCCTGAATGATAATACTGTTATAAATAATAGTATATTTATAATTGCCAGGGATAAAAACAGGTATTTCCAGTTAAGGTTTAGAAATAAGATTCCGCTGACTAAAATCGGTGCAAGGAACGCACCGAATAGGAATCCCATATTTAGTCTTATTATTATTTTACTTCTATTTAAATGAAAGATGTCGCTGATTATGGAAACAGAATTTACTGCGAGCATCCCCCAGGACATCCCGAATACTATATAACTTAAGGTAAAGTAAATGAAACTGTCTGAAAGGTACAGACCCAAAAAGCTAACCGTATACAATATACTGCCTAAAATAAATATATTTCTTTTACCAAATCTTTCTGAAAGAATTCCTGAAAGCAGGCTTGTCAGCAGGAGCCCAAAAGCATTTAAAGAAAAGGTAGAACCGATTGTGTCTAAACTGACCTTAAAACCGTCTGCCAGTATTGGGATTAAGGGTCCGACAATGGACCCTCCCAGTCCCAGTAAAAATAATTGTATAAAAAAAAATATAAATAACTTTTTTCTGGCCATTAAATTTTAAATTATAATATTATTGATATAGAATTTAAAGTGTATCTGAGCAACTTTTATCTGAAATGTTTTGAATTGGCAGTCAATCTGTATTTTATGTTTTTATCAATCTTCCATAAACTCATGCGGGTAATTAACCGTACCGGCTTTACCCTCTAACGCTTTTCCGGTTAGCTCCACAGCCATAAAAGCATCATCTGAAACTGCAAAAGGGCATTTTATATTCCATGCTGAGGCTGCTTTAAATCCAAATTTCGGATAATAATCTTTATGTCCAAGAACTATTATGGAGTCAAACCCAAGTTCTCTGGCTCCTGCCATTCCCTTTTTAATCAGTTCGGATCCGATTCCCTGTTTCTGGAATGAAGGGATAACAGCCATAGGGGCCAGTGCCAGTGTTTTAAAAACAGAATTTCCTACAATCTCTATCTTTGAAAAAAGAATATGGCCGACAATCTTTTCACCAACCTCTGCAACAAGCGAGAGATCGGGAATAAAATTTTCACCTTTTCTTATTCTCTCAACAAGCCTACTTTCATTTTCCTGCCCGAAAGCCAATTTATTTACTATATAGATTTTTCCATAATCTCTTTCTTGCTCTTTTCTTATCAGTAGTTTGAAATCCATGTTCAATATATATGATTTTATTATGATATTTTAACAGAATTTATTCTCCTTTACTGGAAAGGACAATATTTTCTTTTGTAAGGAGGCGGGAAGAGCAAAGGACAGCTGTCCAAATAACCGCAGTTCCGGCCAGATACCATAAGCAAAAAGACCAGGAAGTAAGGTTAATGTTCCCGGTGACCATTCCCAATGGTATCCCCATCATCAGGCCGAATCCTACTATAAAAGAAGGTGCTATTGCTATATCGGGGTTTCTTGCCAGAGAGAAAAGAACAATAAACAGCAGCAGCCCCAAAAACAGCAGGGGATTGATAAGAAGGCTGGTAATCATCAGTGGAACCGGCAGTAAAATGTCTCCGGTAGCAGGTCTTACGGTAATAAGATTTATTGAAAGCAATACTATCAGTGTGGATACTACAGAGATAACAAATCCCGGAAGAAAGATAGCCAGGCTTTTGCCTATCCAGATCTCTTTTGGGGTGAGTGTCGTTGCACAGAGCGAAGCAATATTACCATTTACCTTCTCTTTTATTATAGGAAGGCTTGAGAAAGCCCAGATAAAAGTCATAAGAACGAGTAATGGCAGATAATAAGCCATGAGGCCTATTATCAATTCAAGCATGGGCAGGGCAATCATTTTTATCTGAAGCCACTCCTGCCTGCCCAGGATAATATTTGTTACGACAGCAGCTGTGGTGGTGATTATGGTAAATACGATGACTATAATCAAAAAAGAACTCGTCTGCCGCTGTTCCCTGAAATCTCTATTAAAAACGATAGTTATTCTTCTCAAATCGGACTCCTAACATGATAAGACTATTTTCTCTTTTGTAAGACGGGGCTGAAGAAAGAAAGTAATAATTATGATCACTAAAGCCAGTCCAATATTGGCAGTAGCGAAGGACCATGAGGTGGAAGTTAGGATATTAGTATGGAGTATTAGCTGAATCACGATATTGATCATAACCGGTAAAAAGATCTGAGCGATTATGTTGCCGGTGGCCGGCTTTCCGGTCAGCCCAATAAGATAGACCAGAAGGCCGAGACAGAGATAGACAAGCGGAGCAGCAATAAAGCTGTTCACAACTATCCAGGGATTAATTATAAAACCTGTACCGGGAATAAAATATATATAGTTGACAGCAATCAGAGTTATAAGTGTAAAGATCTCTCCGATTACCAATCCAGGTATAAAGATAGCCAGGCCTTTGGCTATCCAGATATCTTTGATTTTGATTGGTGTGGCCAGAAGTGACTCTATATTCCCTCTTGTTTTTTCCCTTGTCATGGACTGAAAGCCATACGAATTAAGATTTACCCCTAATGTCAAAAAGCATGTACTATACATGATCAGACCTAGGTAAAGTTCCAGATCTGCCCTGTCTGGTGATGCTGTACTAACAGCCGGTTCTATAAGAAGGATACAGAAAAGAATGACCAGGAGGGCGGCGATCACAAGGGTAACAATTATAAATACAATACCTACAGTTTTCAGCCTGAGATTATTTCCAATGCTGGCAATGATTAAAAGGCGTATATTCTTCATGATGGCTCAGCCTCTTTTAGGATAGCGGCATACATCTCTTCCAGGGATGCCTCTCTTTTTACTGCTTCCTCTATTTTTATATCCCGGCTGGCAAGAAAACTTATTATATCCGAGACCCCTGTTCCTTTACGGGGTGAGAAAATAAGACTCTTTTCCTTCCTTTCCTTCAGCCCCAGATAGGTTAGTTTTTTAAGTTCCGCCAGCAGTGACTCTGGGATGATTTTTGTTGTTTTTATCACCACTCCACCCCTGCCCATTTTCTGCCTCAGACTTTCAAGATTGCCGTACAACTTTATTTCTCCCCTGTCTATCAGGGCGATGCGGTTACAGATACGCTGTACCTCGTCAAGATTATGCGAACTTAAAAAAATGGTCTTATTTTCCCTGTGCGCTACATCCAGCATTATTTGCCTTATTTCTATCTGTCCGGAGGGGTCGACTCCGGCGGTAGGCTCATCCATTACCAGGACCTCCGGATCGTGGACCATAGCTCTTGCCAGAGTCAGCCTCTGTCTCATTCCCCTGGAATAAGTGCTTACCTTGTCTTTAGCCCTGTCATCAAGATTTACCATGCGCAGAAGCTTGTCAAACTTTACTGAAGCTTCGGACAGGCGGTATATCCTTGAGTAAAACTTAAGATTCTCTTCGGCTGTCATACTATCGTAGAGACCGTCTTTATCAAGGACAAAACCTATTTTCATTCTGGTCTCACTCAGATTAATGTCCTGTCCCAGAATATTAAGTTTACCCGAGTCTGCCTGAAGCAGACCAAGAAGTATCCTGATGGTGGTGGTCTTTCCGGCTCCATTGGGGCCCAGATAACCGAAAATATCTTTTTTTTCTACGGTGAAGCTTATTCCCTTGAGGACTTCACGGTTCCCCAGAGTCTTTTTTATGTTTTCTATACTTATGGCTGAATTCATTTATTATCCTTGGGTCTTATTATATTATTGAGATTATTTCTTCTCTTTATTCTTTATGAACGGCTGCATTTCACTATAGAACTTTACAGTGCCGTCCATTGTTCTCTGCATGATATCAGCAGTGACAATTCCAAGCCCTTTTTCCAGGTCCCCGAAAACAAGCAGCTTGTCTCCGGTTTTAATTTTAAAATCATTCCTGGCGCCTGCCGGTATTACCATCTGCCCCCGCTCGCTTACCGTTACCGAGCCGTAAAACTTCTTATCTTTTGGTGCTTCCATGCCTAATTCTCCGCTTATGTAAATATTACAAGATTTATCTTATTTACAAAGCATATCATACTAAGGGATTGAGGCACTGTCAAGCGGATAGATTGTCTTTTTACCTCGATAGGACCCATATACTCAGAATATCACCTAAAAACCGGTAGGATAAAAAGAGCTTTTGTATATCAATTCTGGTTTGCAAAAATCACAATAGCAGATATTGGCCTGGAAAGATCAATCTATTGCCCTCAATAACCGTTTCCTTATATATGATTTAAAGAATAAGGAAATTGGAATTAAAATTATATATAAGGTCAATATGGCAATGTTAGGGACCATTCTGACCGGACCATCAAGAAATTGTCTTATGATTTCACTACCGTAGAAAAATTTCCTGATTATTTCAGCAAATAAGACAAAGACTATTCCAAAAGCTACCGGCAATATAAACATCCAGTAATTATATGTTGAAGTCAGTTTCTTTGTGACAGGTATTAGGATGAAAGAAAGTATAAAAAAGAATGTTATCATGCTTATATCAATTCTGGTTTCAAAAAAGCTCATATCTATTTGTTCAAACCATATAAACATACTCGAACCTATTATAAAAAATACAAAGTACATAATTCCGTCAATTATACTTAAAACCGGTAACCTGCCCGGTTTAGCATAAGTTATAAGTATTTCTCCGGCAAAAGTTTCCGGATTGCCAATAGTATCTCCAGCTGCCTTTCCGGACTTTTGAGCCGAAATGAGTATGTCAAGCACATCTTCTTTGATTTCTTTTTTAGCAGCACCTGAGAGCTGGGAACTCATAACGGTATCTCTGATTATTTCATATTTTTGAAAATATTCATTACTTAGCATTTTTTCAAATTTTCTTTTACGCACCTTTAAAAAATAAACTATAGGAACAGAAATAATACTAAGCAGTATGATAATTCCCATCAAAATAAAAGAATTGATATTAATGGCATTGTTATTTATGGTGTATTTTAAATTTAGAATTACGGTTGCAATTACACACAACGCCAGAAAAATTGAAGTCATTAAAACTATTTTATTTCTGTTTGTCATTTTCATCACCTTCCATTACTTCATTAACGATATTTTTAATCCTATCCCATATATCTTTGAATTCCTGCAAGCTTTCCTTTCCGGCTTTGGTAAGGGAATAATACTTTCTCATGGGACCAAACGGCGAGGGTCTTCTGTCAATCTTTAGATACTCCTTATTCTGCAATCTTGTCAATATCGGATAAACTGTTGCTTCATTGACTTCAAAGCCTAAAATGTTTAATTTTTCCACGGCCTTATACCCATATATTTCTTCTTTTTCTACAATTTTTAGGATACAACCCTCCAGTATCCCTTTTACAATCTGAGTATCGCTATTCATTACCTTACTCCTATGTAATACATAATAGCTTTTATCTGTATAATATACCTACCTACTATGTATTGTCAAGTAGTTTGATAAAAATATTTTAGGAAATTTTATTTGAAGATATAAAATTTGCGGACCCGATGCAGACCTATCTGCAATTTAATATTATTTAAACGTTTAAATTGGCTGCTCAAAGGCGTGGAATTTCGAACTGATTTTTAAAGCAATTGACTCACTTGAAGAATCCATATGATGCCGAGTGGCGGTAATTCAAGTTTATAAGACATGTTAGGCAATATTTTAAATTAAAATATAAAAGGGGAAAATGAATATAGGAAAATGTATATTAAAACAAGTCCCGTAAATAAAGAAACTGTATTTTACCTTTAAACTTCTAATAGTTTATGTTATTTAACTTATCTATAAGCGGACCCAGCAGCTGCTTTAAGCTTTTATAATCTTTTTCTTTTCTTATGGAACAAGAATATTTGTTACCGTTTTTTGTTGTAATAGTGAGGCCATTAGAGATATCACTTAATACGATTTTATTAATATTATCAAAAGAGATTTTAATATGGCTCAGGCAATTTTCAATCAACTCACTTAATTTCATGGTGCCGACCATTTCGGCAAGGACCCTCTCAATATCTTCCTGCATGGCTATCCACTGCCATTTGCTTATATCTGTACCTGATATAACTTTTCCCGAACCTTTAAGAGGTACCGATACGACCCAGATATTTTTATCTGTAACAATCAGTGAATTTTCAGGAGCTATATTCCTGCCAGCTCCGAAAAACGAATATGAGCCCGAACCGGAACCATATCTCATTATTCCGGTAAAATATTTTTTGATTTTTTCCCGCGGATCGATAATTATTTTTCTATCCTTTAAATCATTTAATGATCTGTTTTTTACCGAAATAACCCTTTTTAGGGTAACTGCCTCAAAGATTGTTAAAAGTAAAAAAACAAGGAAGGCAGCAATACCGATCGTTTTGGAAAACCCTCTTGATATAAAAAATATTGATACAGCAGATACAATAATAGTAAGGATCATAAATATAAGGAGCCTTGTCGAACTTTTTATTATACCTACTGTCCTAACGCTGTCTGTAAAATATCCGGTTCTGCCTGAGTCAGTGTCTTTAATTGTATTATCTTTTTTTATTTTATGCGCCAATTTAAAATCTTCATCCGGTAAATGATAATTTTAATAAGATTATAATACTGTTATTAAAAATATATAAGTCTTATTGCCCGGTATGTTGTTATTGTTCTGATAAAATACTTATGCCTTGCTATTATTCAGCAAGAAGGCTACGGCTGCAGAAAATCTGAATAAAAGTTATCAGATTCACTTTAATCAAAATAGATATTGTAATTATGCGGCAAGAGGTTTAATATACTGAAGCTTAAGTAGGTCATAAAAGATTTTTTTAAAAAAGCCGGAAGTAATTAATGGCAATACCCGGCAGTAATGATTTGAGATGTAATAATCATGGAAATTCGTAATGTTGCAATTATCGCCCATGTCGATCATGGCAAGACTACCCTGGTAGATTCGCTGCTTCGTCAGTCTAAAACGAAATTAAACAAGGAAGTTGCTTCGGCAGACTGTATAATGGACAGCAATGAACTTGAAAGGGAACGGGGTATTACAATTTTTTCAAAAAATGCCTCGGTGATCTGGCACGGTATAAAGATCAATATTATAGATACTCCGGGCCACGCTGATTTTGGCGGTGAGGTCGAGAGGGTTTTAAAAATGGCGGAAGGCTCGCTTCTGCTTGTGGATGCCCAGGAGGGACCTATGCCGCAGACACGTTTTGTTTTAAAAAAGGCTCTTGAACTTGGTCATAAAATTATTGTGGTCATCAATAAAATAGATAAACCCATTTCCAATATAAATAAAGCCTTAAATGATACTTTTGACCTTTTTATAGATCTTGGAGCCGATGAAAAAACTGCAAATTTTCCGGTTCTTTATACGTCCTCAAGAATGGGTAAATCCGGCCTGGAGCCCCATTTGCACCTGATGCAGGATATTACGCCCCTATTCGATGAGATCATAAGCTATATTCCCAAACCCGGCGGGGATATAAATCTACCTTTACAGATGCTTGTGACTTCAATAAGCTGGGATAATTACAAAGGCCGTATTGCTACAGGCCGTATCTATAACGGGAAAATTAATGCTGGGCAGGAAGTCATTAGGGTAAACCGCGAAGGCAGGATGGATAAGTATCGCCTGACTTCACTTATGACATTTCAGGGATTGGCACAGACTGAGGTCAGGGAAGCAGTAACCGGAGAGATTGTTTCGATTGCGGGAATACCCGATATCATGATCGGTGAGACAATAGCGGATATCAACACACCGATAGCCCTGCCGTTGATTGAGATTGAAGAACCTACCGTCAAAATAAATTTCTCTGTCAACTCATCTCCTATTGCAGGCAGTGAAGGTCAGTTTACGACTTCAAGACAGATAAGGGAAAGGCTCTATAAGGAGCTTGAAAATGATGTAGCATTGAAAGTGGAAGATAATTCTTTAGGCGGATGGATTGTTTCCGGCAGGGGCGAATTTCATTTAGCCATTTTTATTGAAAGATTACGCCGGGAAGGTTATGAACTGCAGGTTTCCCAGCCACAGGTTATCACTAAAATCGTAGAAGGCAAAAAATTCGTACCGTATGAAGAAATTTTCATCTCGGTGCCGGAACAATATTCAGGCGCAGTGATCCAGAAATTAGGAAGCCGATATGGCCAAATGAAGAAAATGGAAATGAGGGAAGGGATCACATATCTTGAATTTATAATACCGACATATGGTTTATTTGGTTACAGACGGGAATTTATGACCGATACCCGGGGGCACGGTATAATGAATTGCCTTTTCTACCGTTATATGGCAGACAATGGTGAATGGAAAAAGCGTGAAAGGGGTTCGCTGGTCGCGTGCGAGAACGGAACGACACGATTATACGGCCTTACCAGTATTCAGAGCAGGGGTGAATTGTTCTATGGTCCGGGTGCTAATGTATATAAGGGCCAGGTAATCGGGCAAAATTCCCGAAAGGAAGACATATGGGTAAATGCCTGCAAGGAAAAGCAGCTGTCAAACATGCGTTCCAAAGGTGAAGGCGGCATGGAGCATTTTAACGTTCCAAGGACTATTGGCCTGGATGATGCTCTTGAATATATTGATGACAGCGAACTTGTAGAAGTGACCCCAAAATCTGTCCGCATACGTAAGATTGCTTTAAGCGAGCTTGAATCAAAGAGGAGCAGAAAAATCCTGGTAAAATAAGTTAAAGTGCAAGGCTTGTTCCCATCCCGAAAATAGAAACTATAAACTCTTCGGCGTTAATGGTACCGCACTTAAGACGGTGCGGGAATAGAAAAAATATTAGCCGGCCGGCCACTATGGGCAATATTAAAACAAAAATTTTACTGTTAAGTCAGGAAATTTTCATACCTGAATTGAGTTTCAGGCTTTAATTGCATAAAAGTCACTATGATTATTTACTTTAAAAGGAAAAAATGGCTTTAAGTCAGAAGGGGCGGCAACAGGCCCAATTATTTAAAGACTTGACATTAATTTTTCTTTTGAAATAATTTTAATAAAAATATTTACCAGCTTAGTATCAAATTGTGTTCCCGAACATCTTTTTAATTCCTTTAAAGCTTCTTTTTTCGTGACTGCTTTTTTATAAGTTCTACCGTTTGTCATAACATCATAGGCATCAACTATCGATATGATGCGTGATGTAAGTGGAATATTATCACCTTTTAAACCATGCGGGTATCCTTTTCCATTCCACCACTCATGATGTCCCAGAACGCCTTCAGCTATGTGCGCAAGCTGTGGGTTTGATTCACAAATATTATAACCAATCACGGGATGTTTTTTTATTAAAAACCATTCTTTTTTGGTAAGTCCTCTTTCGCTTGTAAGTATTTCTTCAGATAATGCAATTTTACCAATATCGTGAAGAGTAGAAAGCAGTGAAAGCTCGTCTATTTTATTATTCGGAAGGTTTATAATATTCCCTATTTCTTGTGACAGCTTTTTTAAGCGTTCTGCGTGTTCTCTGGTTTCTAGACTTTTTTCATATAATGTTCTCTCAAGTGATGATGTTATCGAACTATATATACTTTTTCTTTCAATTAGCTTATGCCTATACATATTATCTTCTGCTTCTTTTATCACATCTTGAAAATCTTGGTTTATTTTTTCTTTTGTCGCTGATCCCAGAGCTATGCTTATGGGTATTCTATGTTTACTGGTTAGGATGCACACATTTTTTATTCTGTTCATAATTTCTTCCGCATCCTCTTTTTTAGTTTTAGGAAGCAGAATTGTAAACTCATCTCCTCCCCATCTTGCAACGACATCTTCTTTTCTGCAAAATGCTTTTAGCAATTCTGCTACTTTAACAATTAGCTTATCGCCTTCCAGATGGCCCAAAGCATCATTTACCAGCTTTAGCCTGTTTATATCACCGATTGCAAAACTTATGGGAAGCTGTCTTTGTGTATCCTGCCTTTTTATTTCTTCCTCAAAATAGGCTCTATTATAAAGTCCGGTAAGATTGTCATGGAAAGAGAGGTATACAATTCTTCCTTCTACTTTTTTACGCTCTGTTATATTTCTTACTATTCCTTCATAATAAACCGGTTTTTCTCTTTCAAAAATTACCCTGGAGTTAATCTCTACCCATATGATGGTTCCATCTTTTTTCTTAAGTTGTGTTTCAAATAATCTATTTCTTTCCTTTGAAGTCGGCCTACTTTTTTTGGAGACATATAACTGGTATGGAATATTTATATTATATAATTCCCCCTTATTGGAGTATCCTAACATTTTTACCAGCGCCATGTTAGCATTAATATAATTTCCAGTTAGAGTACTTTTATACATGCCGTCAAGGGAGTTTTCAAAAAATGACTTGTAGTCTTCTTCTTTTTTTTTAGAAAGTTCTTCTGTTTTTTTTTGTTTATCGGACAATTTTAAAAGTTTCAACTCTATGGGTTTGCAGGAACTCGTTGTTTCGTTTTTATTTATTACCGCTTTATCATTTGGAACTTTTCTAGAATTATGTTTATTTAATTTTTTGCGTTTATTAATTTTATTATTTATTTTCATTTTACTTAATTATTAAAACTATTTATTATTGTTATAGTATATTTATATATTTTAATAGTATATAATTTATAACATATTTATTAATTATAACATTAATTATAATAATATCAAATATCATAAAATTATTATATATATTTAATATTTTATATGTATTTACATCCTACTGGATGATTTTTATACATTGGTTAATATGCTGCATGGGAAAAAATGGTCCGGATATTTTACAAAGATTAGAGGTCTTGAGTCAGCCCGAAGATTTCTATTCAGCTAACAGTTGCAAGGCTTCAGATTCTTTATCTATTATCATGTTTAATTTATCAGTTGTCACAGACATCTCAAATGATATTTCTGAGAAAATTTCTCCTGATTCCTGATACAGCAATGCAGGTTCTGCCATACTATTCTTATTCAAGTAATTTGAAAATTCAGTTCTTGACCTTCCAAGTTCATTAAGTAAAAAACAGGTGCGTTCCAGGCTATTGGGATTATCTGCAAACTTACTTATTTGGAAGACTGAATCTTTTGATATATCTACGTTCCATCTTATGATTTCATTAAAAGGTTTTTGGGATACCGGGTCCGAAAGATATATCATCCAGAATGGGCCAAGTTTCTGTCCTATTTCATTGCCCTTCTCCCAGGCCCGCATGAAGTTTTCTAAATTTGCAGGAATATTTGCCGCAGCCTCAGTTGGATCGGTAGGATCGTTAAGATAAATATTATTTTCATCATAGCCTGTTACCACCATGTAATGATCATAATGATCCTTTTCCATACTATTTTTCCAGAAATCAGAAACCAGTGTAAAATCATCATATAGGTAATAACAGTCGAGATAAACTACTACCGGATTTCCGGAAGATACAACAGACTTTAGATGTGCAAATGAATCCTTCCCATCATCAAAATAGATTATTTCTTTTGCCTGACTTCCAAATTTTAACTGGGGGGAGTAGTAAGATGCCGAATCATTCCCTCCGTCCTTAAGTCCAAGAGTAAATGAAGTGTTCAGGTTATTGGTTGCATGTATTATACAGGCTTCTCCGATCCCATTACTTAAAACTGAGGTTTCACCATCATCTATATATCCTGCATTTGTTCCTATACCGCTTGCAGCTAATATTTCACAAAACTCTATTTGCGGCTCCTGATATTTTACCAGCATGGAAAAAGAACCAAGATAACATAGGCCCGGCCTATCCCGATTGCCGGAATACACAAGCTCTACATCTAATTGATAATCATCCGGGGACCAGGCTGCTGTAAATTCGATTTCTTTACTGGATATTTCTTCCTCTGCGATTATTTCAATAGAGGATACATTTTCTACAATCAGAAGAAGCATTCCCTGATTTTTTTTCAGGGTTCCTTGTGCTTTAACTGTTTCCCCTTTTTGGATATCGGTAAGTTTTTCTTCGGCAATAGAGCTTAAAAGCCGGCTTTCAATAAATATGCCTATGGTACCGCTTTCATCTTCCACATCAAGAAATAATCCATCAGGGGATTCGTCCATGAATACAATTGATCCCATTACTGTAAATTCTTTTCCCTGCTCTTCCTCTTTTATATCTGAGATTGTTGTAATCTTCGTGGTTTCCGGTATTTCTGTTACTTCTTGTGTCTCCTCCTCGGGTGTAATAACGGTAACAGGCTTACATGAGGATAGAATTAACATGGCGCAGAAGATTACTGCGCAAAGGGCAATTAAATACCTGTTTTTCATAATCTCTCCTTTTAAACAATTTCTTAGACATTTTTAGCCTAAAATTCTATCGAAGATATCTACTAAAAACCATCCATAAAGTTAATTGTTTATTTAAACGATAAACAAAAAGCATGACTGAACTGATGTTAGAAAATTATTATACTTTTATAGAAGAATCCTACCCGGACATTAAATATTTATGTGCAGCTTTAAGTTTATCTATTATAGTTATATGCTGGGGGCAGGCTTCCTCACACTGACCGCACTCAATACACTGAGAAGCATCCATTTTGTTGCTGCAAAACCAGGACTTGTATCCTTCTTTCAAGATCTCAGGGTCACCCATGAATGCACTATTATATTGCCATAAGACTCCAGGAATATTTACCCCGGATGGGCAAGGCATGCAATATGAACATCCTGTACATCTTACCTTTAACTTTTTTTCGTAAAGTTTTTTTACTTCTTTAAAAGTCTGTACTTCATTTTCTGTAATTGAATTTGGAAATGCTTTCTCAAATATCTTAATATCTTCGCTTAATTGTTCCATAGCGCTAACCCCGCTAAGGATTATTGTTGCTTCCTGGAAATTGGCAAGCCACCTGAATGCCCATTCTGCAGGGGTTCTTTTTATCCCTGAATTGTCCCATTTCTCTACTATGTCCGGTGGAACATTTTCCCCTAAAAGTCCCCCGAGCAGCGGTTCCATAATAACTACTCCAATGTTTTTAGATGCAGCATATTTCAATCCCTCTATTCCTGCTTGATAATATTCTCCCATAAAGTTGAGCTGAATCTGACACATGTCCCAACTATATGAATCTATTATCTCTTTAAAGAGCTTCAAGTCATCGTGAAATGAAAATGCCCTGTATATTATCTTTTTCTCTTTTTTGGCATTATCCAGTTTATCAAGAAGTTTAAACTTTTTTACTTTTTCCCAGGAATCCTTGCCAAGTCCATGGAGCAGATAAAAATCGGTATATTTGGTCTTAAGTCTTTTTAATGACTCATTCAAAAGGGTATCAAAGTCCTCTGGTTTTTCCACCATGCTTACTGGTGACTTTGTTGCTATAAATACTTTCTCTCTCAAACCTCCATTTAAGGCTTTACCAAGAATTGCTTCACTGTCTTTATAAACATATGCCGTATCAAAATAATTTACTCCATTTTCTGCCGCATACTTTATCATTTTAATACTTTCAAGCTCATCTATTATGCTTTTACCGGAACTGTTCTTTTTATTTGGGAATCTCATACACCCCATGCCGAACCTTGATACTTTTATGTTTAGTTTTGGAAATTTTATATATTGCAAAAGTCCGCTACCCCCTGATTCATATTTATATAATTGTAAGACAATAACATAAAAGCATCAATTTATTTAATATCTTATCGGTTATATAAAATTTCAAGTTGATATCGGATAACAATTTTTCAATTCATTATTAGTAAGAAATAACCGCGAACAATTAGCACAGTATTTAATGGGTCGCTGCACAAACAATCAACCACCCGTATCCTCCTTATTGCAAGTTGCAGGCAGTCTCACTATGGAGGACCCACCCCAATTCTTGGTGCAAAGCTTATTGCCTGGACGGTGTGCATCCAGGCGAGCCCGCCCAAAGTCTCGGTGCCACCAACCGGTCGGCACAAGGTCACTTTTTACATGTTTTACATATTTTACATATTGACCAAGAAACCATAAGGCATTGCTATCATGCCTGTCATTACTTACTTCATTGATTGTTTCGAGCCGGGTAAGAAATTTTGTAATAAAATCTTCAAGTGTTTTTCCTGTTTCTCCTTGATAAACTCGCGTCTGTAATGTTCGTAAGTAATCACGAGGAGAAGAGCCTATTTCTAATTGTCTTCTACCTCCTAATATCTTTCCCCGGCCTTGCCCGGGCATAATGGGTAAACTTTCAACTAATCCAACGGACCAGCCCGGAACGGCACAAATACGTCCATTATTGACTACTTCTAATTTGGTCTGTGCCTGATGATTGCTTGAATATTCTTGAGGAAAATATACAAGCTCGTCTGTATCTAGTGCCTGTCTTAAGGTATCCCATATCCAGACATGTTTTTCGGTATTGACACGAACAGGTATTAAAGGATCAGAAGGAGAATGTCTGGTTTGATAAATTTTTCCTTCTGCTGCATGTTTGGAAATAGCTGCTTTCATTCGGTCAATAAAAAGAGATGCAGGCATTGCCATGGGTGTTAATTCTAAATGATCAAACCCTTGTGGAACTTTTTTGCCTACAAGCTCTCTATTATGAACAAATAGTTCTATAACCTGTTCCAGGGTTGGTACAGGATATTCTCTTCCATCTATTCCAATCACCCCAATGCTTTCTGATTTCGAAAGGGCCGTGAGAATGCCGGTGCGGTTTAAGACGGTAACGCAATGGGTATATTCCCTTTCAACAGGAAACTCGCCTAATTTAGGAACTCCTTTCATATGCATTGATGTGTCTATAGATTGTTTTGGCATACCCTATGATACCATTTTTTGGTTAGATTTTTCCACCAGTCTAATATGTTTAAAGATTAATATTAAGGAGTAGCTGTATCAATAAGTTTCGATTATAAACATATAGGAAATGACAAAAAGTTTATTGGCTAATGACTATTTTAGTTAATTGGCTAGCCCGGGTAGTGAAATTTCGAACCAATTTTTAAAAGAAATATTCAATTTAAAAGAACTATCTAATTGTTTCAGAATCTTTAATTAAAAAATCTCTTTGAAAAGAATACATTATTTGATAATATACATACAGACATATATACGTCTGTATGTAAAAAAGGAGAATTATAATGAGTAAGAGAATGACAGTTGTATTCAAAAACGAGAATACTTATACACATTTAAAAGTCGAGGCAGCTAAAAGAAACATTAATGCAAGTGATATAGTTTCCGAAGCAGTTGTTGAGTGGATTGAAAGTCAGGAAGATTTAGAGTTAGCACCACTGATAAGAAACAGTCACGAAGAAGTAAAATCCAGGGGTACTAAATCCTGGAAAGAATTAAAAGCAAACCTATAGTTGGCATCAATGAAAGAATATAATATTGAAGTCTCACCTGCTGCTGGAAGAGATCTTAAAGATTTAAAAAGCAAATTAAAAAACTTTAATGATCTTGTCGTTGTGATTGACGAATTATCAACAAATCCAAGACCTTATGGAGTCAGAAAAGTAAAAGGTTTCAGTATTACTTTTAGGGTAAGGTTTTCATCTTATAGAATAATATACAATGTTTATGATAAAAATAAAAAGATAATTATTTTAAGAATTATAAAAAGAGATAAATCAACTTATAAATTTATTTAAACATGGCTCTCCTAAGTGACGAAATTTCGAACCTTTTTTCAAAAGAGTTAAATAATCTAAAAAACCTATTCAAGACCTAGATAATGAGTATTTAATCCAAATATTTTTGCATTTCTAATAATTTTGCTAAAATCAATATCTTAATTTAAAAATATATGGAGGTATAATATTGGATATCTGGAAATATTTTGATATTACTCACAAGAAACATATAATCTGTAATCCTATGAGTGAAGTTAAACTTAATGGATTATTTTCATTGTTGAACATAAAGCCAGGTTCCAAGGTCCTGGATGTTGCCTGCGGTAAAGGGGAACCTCTGGTCAGGTTAGCTGAATTATTCAATATCTCCGGCACCGGAGTTGATATTTCGCCTTATTTTATAAAAGATTGCGAGAAAAAGAAAAATGAAAGAATTCCTAACTCTGATATTAAGTTATTGGAAATGGATGGTGCAAAATATAGACCTGAAATAAATGAATTATTTGACCTAACTATGTGTATTGGCGCCAGCTTTGTTTACAATGGATTTATTGGAACAATAAAAGCATTAAAGAAGATGACAAAACCAAATGGACTGATAATTATTGGAGAGCCTTACTGGTTAAAAGAACCAGATGGTGAATATCTTAAAATGAGTGGAATAAAAAAAGAGGAATATAATTCTCATTATAAAAACATAGATATTGGTGAAAAAGAAGGATTGAATTGTATATACACACTTGCAAGCAATCATGACGACTGGGACCATTATGAAACCCTGCAATGGTGGTCAACTTACGATTATATAACCGCCAATCCCAATGACCCGGACAATTATGAATTATTGAACAAAATAAATAAAGCTAAAATGGAATATCTATTATACGGTAGAGATACTCTTGGCTGGGCAATATATGTTTTTAAAAGATGGTCAAGGTCTATTTAGCTTGCCCCGGGTTGCGAAATTTCGAACCAATTTTTAAAGGAATTAACTAATTTAAAGATTATTTTGAGGAATTAAAAAGTCTTGTATGGCTGTTGATAGTAGAAGAAGTTCAAACCAATATTTTACTGTTAAGTGAAGATGTTTTTATACCAGGATTGAACTTACAAGTCTAATTATTAACCCATTATTCTGCATATTATATTTATCCTTGCTATAAGGTGTGATATTTTAATAACTGATGTCATGTATTCTTAGTATGTGATGAACTTTCTGGCATAAAATCATGGATTATGCCCCACTTTTCTATACGATCCAGTGTTTTTTGCTTAGCATGAAAGTGAACATAAATCGGTGCTTTCTGAAAATTCTGGTTTTTTGCAAGAAAAGATTTATCACCATAGCAAAGAGCTTTAAGGACTATAGGCATATGATACTTGAATATTGAATCACGCCATTTTGCAGGGCCCAGAGCTATGCCTCCACTACAATGACAATGGATATCCAACCTAATTTGCTCCATGTTTTGCCATTCTCCCAAAACCTCATCGCGCATTAGTTTAGAATAAAAATTTGAAAATTTTTTATAGTCATAGTTTGATCCTATGGAAAGGAAAAGATCACCGGTAATATCAGAATGAGTAAGGGTATATTTTCGTGGGAATATCGGATTTTGAGTATTTTCCTTATCATCAAAATGAACATGAAGTTTTTGGGGATTAAATTCTGACATTAATTACCCTACTATTTATGAGACATAATCTTGATCTGCAAGATTCATTTTATTATACCTACTTTTTTAAAGAATGGTAAATCATTACTTATTAAGTTTACAGAGTATTCTTTTTATAATCGATTATAAAACTTAAATTAATATTAGGGAAGTTGGCCACTTTGATTAGTTCACAGTATGGCTGGCCCGGGTTGCGAAATTTCGAACCAATTATTAGAGGAATTAATCAGTTTATACAATATACTAGAGTGTAATCAGAATTTATGAAATTAAAAAGTCTATTTTTATGATTTTTCTCAATTTAATCTTTAAAAAAACACTACCTTAAACTTATCTGATATTTAAATATAGATAATTTTTACAATACTTCCTTGAATCCTATATACATACAAAATATATCTTGACAAAATATATCAAGATATAATATATTTAGGCTAAATGTATTATTAAAAAGGTGGTGATATGCATAAAGAAAAAGCAATAAAAAAATATATTCCTATGACCGAAACAATGTTTTTTATTTTATTATCATTACAACAGGAACAACATGGATATGGAATTATGCTGCATACTAAAAATATAACAAATAAAAGGATTACTCTTGGTGCAGGAACTATATATAACAGTCTTTCAAGGCTTGAAAAAGATGGATTAATTAAAACTGTATCTGAAGACGATCGTAAAAAAACCTATATTGCAACTAAACTTGGAAAAACAATATTAAAAATAGAAGCTAAAAGACTCATTGAACTTTGTGAGAATGTGAAATCATTATTGGAGGAATAATTATGAGAACAAAAAAAATTGTATTTTTTTCTGCTTTTAAAAGGGTTATCCCAGAAGATTTTGAAAACTGGCTAGAAAAAATGGCCTTAGAAGGATGGCATATTGAACGGATTAGACAATGGAGTTCAATTATTATGATATTTAGGAAGGGTGAGCCCAAGAAATATCGTTTTGTTTATGATTTGCGTGCAGTAGCAAGTAAAGATTATATTTCAACATATAAGCAATTTGGATGGCAATTTTTAGGTCAGATGGCAAGTGTGAATATCTGGCGTATGGAGTATAAAGATGATCGTCCTGAAGCTTTTACTGACAAAGATAGTGTGACAGGTAGAAATAACCGGACTGTTGCTGCAGTATCTATTTCTTTTTCAATATTCTTGATTGCAGCAATTGCAATGGCTGTAGCTCTTATATTTTTTTCATCTGGTATTCCGGAAAGTGACCGCATTCAATTAATTATTGCATCAGTGTTTTTTACAGTATTGGCTGTAATTCTTGGTTGCGTAATGATATATATCCACAAAGGAAGCAAGCAAAGTACGAGATGAAGTTAACAATTTTACTAAATATAAACTTCTATGAATTAATAGCTGACTAAAAAATTGGCTGGGGAGGGATGATTCGAACTGTAAATAGTTTTTATCAAATACATTAATGTAAAAATTAATATAAGTGTTATAGTGTCCCCAAGCTTTGAAATTTCGAGCTGCTTATTAAAAGAGCTAGAAGAGTTTAAAAAGCTTATTGATTGCAGAGGGCAAAGTTAGAAAAACAAGATTATAGGATTATAACCGAATTAAGTTTTTAAGTTTGATTGTTATTCATCAACTATTTTTATCTAGACATTGTTTATATAACTTCTTAAGATAGAAGCTTATATGTACCCATTCAGTATTGTCAGAAGAAAAAATTGTTAATAAAGAAATTAAGAAATACAAGAATAGAGGAAGGCCATAATATGAAGAAGTTATATAACTTGATTGAAAAAGGATACAAAATTGAAAAAATAGCTACCGGGTTTGGTTTTACTGAAGGTCCGGTATGGAATAAAGAGAAAGAATTTTTATTATTTAGTGATATACCTGGTAATACAAGAATAAGATGGAGTGAAAAGAATAAAATAGAAGAAGTGATGAAACCCAGTAATAAATGCAATGGGATGACCTATGATGAAGATGGGAATCTTATTGTATGCGAGCATATAACAAGTACAGTAGTAAAAGAATATCCTGATGGTAAAAAAGAGACAGTAGCTTCCCATTATGAAGGCAAAGAACTCAATTCTCCAAATGATGTAATTGTAGCGAAGGATGGCTCAATATATTTTACAGATCCTACTTACGGCCGAATGGCAGGTCATGGCCTTGAAAGAAAGAAGGAACTGGATTATCAAGGTGTATATCGAATAAACTCCAAAAATGGAAAATTGGAATTACTCGCAAGTGATTTCAAGCAACCAAATGGCCTATGTCTATCACCTGATGAGAAAGTTCTATATATAGATGATAGTAGACTTTATCACATTCGGGCTTTTGATGTTAAGCCTGAAGGATCTATCGAAAATAGCCGTGTTTTCTTCGATAACATATGTTCCAGTGATACTAAAGGCAGTTCTCCTGATGGTATGAAATGTGATGAACTTGGGAATATCTATGTTGCCGGTCATGGGGGGATATGGATAATCAGTCCAA
>Ga0307425_1000568_pt1 | contig 23198 bp, 20 predicted proteins | sample SalMarWE160330MG_FD_202152 | JGI IMG/M metagenome (GOLD analysis project Ga0307425, IMG submission 202152) | Salt marsh sediment microbial communities from the Plum Island Ecosystem LTER, Massachusetts, United States - WE1603-30 | ecosystem: Environmental > Aquatic > Marine > Intertidal zone >...
TCCATGTGCCCGGCAGTAGGAATCAGTACGACGGTCATGAACGGACTCATGTTGGGGATTGCCGTCCTCTTCGTGCAGGTTTTTTCCAGTTGCACCATAGCCCTTATCAAGGATTACATTCATCCCAGGATCAGGATACCTACCTATACCCTTACGATTGCCACGTGGGTGACGGTGATTGATCTGGTCTTAGCGGCATACATGCCTGCGGCCTACAAAGAGATGGGAATTTTCGTTAAACTGATCGTGGCCTTTGCCATCATAACCATGAGATTGGAGATTTTCGCATGCAAGAACACAGTCCCCGCTTCTTTCTGGGACGGCATCGGCATGGGCCTGGGATTCATGTTCGGCATGATGGCGCTCGGTTTTGTAAGGGAACTATTAGGAATGGGGACGATTTTAGGGTACGATGTCTTGGGGTTCAGACCGCTCCTTTTCTTTGTCCTCCCGGCTGCAGGATTCTTCTGTGTAGGGATTATGATGGCGATGTTCAACTATATTGAGGTCGTCTATAACCGGAAAAAAAGGGCTAAGGAGATATGAAAATTCCCGGACGGAAATATCTATTCTTAGGCATTCTGGTCATTATCGCGATCTTCTTTATCGGCGGGTGCAAATCTGAGCACCGTTTTGTAAAGAAAACGTCCTTTCAAGGGGCCGACAAGATAGTCATCGAATTTGCCGGACCGGTTGATAAGACCTGGGCCGAGAATCAATCCAATTATACTGTTTGCGAAAAGCCTGACCCGGATATTAGACTGAAGCTTCAACAGGTAACCGTCAGCGGGGACAAAAAAAGCGTCGCGTTGACGTTCGCAGATCCCCTTAATAAGAGCCGGCCGCATGTGGTCACGGTCAATAACATCTCTTCTGAAGGGAAATCATTGGGTACAGCCATACTCAACGTTAAGAAGTTCTACCTCGGATATCTTTTTTCAATTTTGATCGGTGCCATGATTATCAACAACTTTGTCTTTACCAAGTATTTAGGGCTGTGTGTATTTTTCGGGACATCCCAGAAAAAGTCCACTGCGGTGGGCATGGGGATTACGTTTACCCTTGTCATAGTGGTCAGCGCAATGATGTCCTGGTTTATCTATCAGTTTGTGCTCCAACCATATAGGTTAGATTTCCTCCAGATCGTTGTTTTTATCGGGTTGGTTTCTTTATCGGTCCAGGCCGTCGATACCGTTCTAAGGAAAGTCAACCCGCTCCTCTTTAAGGCATTCGGGGTTTACCTTGTTTTGGTTATTGCGAACTGTATCATAATCGCAGTCCCCTTGATCCTTGCGGATAATGAATATAACGCCTGGGAGAGTCTCATGCTGTCCCTTGGGGCCGGTCTTGGGTTTTTGATTGCCCTTTTCCTGATGTCCTCTGTCCGTGAAAGATTAGAATTAGCCAATGTTCCCCCAACATACCGGGGCCTTCCCATCGCTTTTGTAGTAGCGGGGCTGTTCGCTTTGGCCTTTTTAGGATTTTCAGGGATGTCTATATTTTAAAGTTTTGACAGGATTAACAAGATTTATTGGATTTTGCCTAATCATATCATGAACATCCTGTCTATCCTGTCACAAGGAGAGTAGATGGATCCAGTGTTGATAAAATTGGCTATCGGAGGCGTAGCCGTATTAGGATGTATCGGCCTCTTCTTCGGGATCGGCCTTGCCCTTGCTGCTCACAAGTTCGCAGTGGAAGCCAATCCAAAGGTCGAAGAGGTATTGGAAGTTCTTGCAGGGGCCCAGTGAGGGGGTTGTGGCTTCGCTGGATGTGAAGCCTATGCCGAAGCGGTGGTGAATGAGCCGGATGTTGCCCCCAATCTCTGTTTTCCCGGTAAGGCGGAAGTGGCCGACATGGTGGCCGAGATAACTGGGAAGAAAACGGCCTCTTTAGAAAATATGGTAGCTGCTGTCCGATGCTCAAGAATCGAGGGGAAGGTTCAGGAAAAGCTGAAATACATAGGTTACGGCTCCTGCACCGGTGCGGCCCTGGCCTTTGGTGGTCCCTCCGCATGCCGTTACGCATGTGTGGGCGCCGGAGAATGTGCGGAGAGCTGCCCTTTTGACGCGATAACCATGGTGAATGGTTTTCCGGTTGTTTATTCCGACCTCTGCGTTGGCTGCGGGACCTGTGTCCGGATCTGTCCAAAGAAGATTATCGAGTTGATTCCCGCAAAGGCCAGGGTTTGGGTTCCATGCAGCACCAAGGATCCTGGCAAGGTTGTGAAGCAGATCTGCGAAGTCGGCTGCATATCCTGCAAGATGTGCGTAAAGGCGTGCCCTGCCACGGCCGTTACGCTGGAGGACAATATTGTAAAAATTGATCACCAGAAATGTATTGAATTTGGCCCTGAATGCGGTATGCTATGTATTGAAAAATGCCCACGGGATATATTTAGAAGTTATTTGGGGAGTAAGAACTCAGTCCAGCAGAAAGCCGTAGCGGCGGCCTGAGACATGCATATTAGATTGGATCAAGCGGCCGAAGTTAGACCCAAGATTTCTGTATTAATGGAGGGATATAATGGAAAAACAAGATTTTTTTGACCACACATTGGGACCTATGAATCGAAGGTCTTTTTTGAAGCTTTCGGGGATCCTCGGTATCGGTATTGCCTCTGCCACGGCCATTCCCACGTGGGCGGAAGCGGTCAGGTTTAACCGCAAGCTATATAAGATCTCCAAGACCAGATTGGCCATGGGGACATTTGTCTCCATGACGCTCCTCCACCCATCGAGGGATCAGGCAGAAGATGCAATGGGGGAGGCCTTTTTTGAAATTGACCGTTTGTCACGGTCCATGAGCCGTTTTGATGAGACAACGGCCGTTACACAGCTCAACCGGGAAGGCTTTTTGAAAGACGTTCCCCCTGAAGTTGGAGAGGTGGTTAAGAGGGCATTGGAGTATTACCGGATCAGCAACGGGGCCTTTGATATATCTGTAAAGCCGGTGGTTGACCTGTTTAAAGAGAGGTTTTCTAAAGGAAAAAAGATGCCCCCCACTGAAGGCGAGCTGAGGGAGGCCCTCAGACTGGTCAATGCGTCGAACATCGAATTTGAGGGGTCTTCCCTTCGGTTCAAGCACCCTGGTATGGGCATTACCTTGGATGGAATTGCAAAGGGTTATATTGTGGACAGGGCCTCCCATGTCTTAGCCAAGCACCGGATCAAGAATCACCTGATTAATGCGGGTGGTGATATCCGGACCATGGGACACAGGCGCGACAAACAACCGTGGACCATTGCGGTGCAAGATCCCCAGAAAAAGAAACATTATCCCGACATTATCCATATGACCGATGGGGCGATTGCCACTTCAGGGAATTATGAGATCTACTTTGACAAGGAAAAGATGTTTCACCATATAATAAACCCCAACACCGGCCTGTCTCCTGACGAAAGCACAAGCGTATCGGTCTTGGCTGAGACGACTATGGATGCCGATGCCCTTTCTACCAGCGTATTTGTAATGAATCCCGAGCGCGGCACTCGGTTTATTAACTCACTTCCCAAATGTGAATCTCTCGTAGTGGCGAAGGGTAACAGGAAGATCAAGTCGTCGGGATGGAAAAGTTGAGAGGCTACATCGGCACATCCTCCTGTGTATAATTTCTGAACCGTGTCAACTCTTTCTGGAAGGTCAATTTGAAGAAACCGGTGGGGCCATTCCTTTGCTTCCCGATAATAATCTCCGCAAGATTCCGGTTTTCCTCTGAATTGGGGTTGTAAATCTCGTCCCTGTAAATAAAGGCAATAACATCCGCATCCTGTTCGATTGCCCCGCTCTCTCTGAGATCTGCCAACTGGGGTCTCTTGTTGGGCCTGTCCTCCACCTTTCTGTTTAACTGCGACAGCGCCACCACAGGGACGTTGAGGTCTTTGGCCAATCCCTTCAAAGATGCTGATATTTCAGACATTTCTAACTGCCGGGATTCAGCCGATCTCCGGCCCTTAATCAACTGCATATAATCCACAATGACAAGGCCCAAATCGCTCCGCTTTTTTAACCTCCTGCACTTTGCCTTCATTTCAAGGACACTGATGGCAGAGGTATCATCGATAAGTATAGGCAGCATCGAGAGACGATCGGCGGACTCCGTAAGACGGGGCCAGTCGTCAGTTCTCAAGCTGCCGGTTCTCAGCTTTGTGGCGTTGATGCCGGAATCAAACCCTAATAATCTAATGCCCAACTGCTGTTTTGACATCTCCAAGGAAAAAACGGCCACCACTTTATCGGTCTTTTTGGCCGCATTGTACCCGATGTTGAGGGCCAGAGCCGTTTTTCCCATGCTCGGTCTCCCTGCAATAATAATCAGGTCTGAAGGTTGCAGCCCGGCGGTTAAACGGTCGAACTGCTCAAAGCCGGTCGGGACGCCAGTCACGTAGCCTTCAAATTCGGCCGCGCTCTCAAGTTTTTTGAAACTCCCGTCAATGATCTGCTTCAGGCTCTCAAGCCCTTCTCTGATCTGGTCCTCAGCAATATCAAATATAGACTGCTCTGCCGCCTCAAGGAGATCCTCGGTGCTCTCCCTATCCTGAAAGCACAGTTCGGAAATTACCGAACATTGAGTGATCAACCTCCTCCGAACGGCCAAATTCCTGACGATCTCGGCGTGGTAAACAATCCCGGCAGAAGTGGAGACCGCCTGGACTAAGAGGGCTAAATAATCGGTACCCCCCACCTTTTCCAGTTTATTCTTCTTGTTAAGGACTTGGGACAGGGTGATAATATCTATCGGTTCGCCGCGATTAAACAACTGGACCATGCCATCAAAAAGCGCAACGTGAGCTTCCCGGTAGAAATCCTCATGCGAGAGGACGTCCATAACCTGGTTGATGGCATCATTATTCATTAATATGCCGCCCAATATGGCCTGTTCAGCCTCAATATTATGAGGTGGGACCTTCAGGTAAGAAAGAGGCTTTTTCTCTTTTGCTTGAGACATATAGACCTTATTTAGGAATTTAAGGATTGAGGAATTTAGGAATTAAAACGAGTGGAACACCTTCAATTCCTCAATTCGGAATCCCTCAATGCCTTAATTTGTTTAGTCTTTTTTCTCCTCTTGAGCGCTTACTACTACTTTTATCGAACCTGTTACTTCAGGATAGATCTTGATGGATACCTCATGCTCTCCTAAGGTTTTTATGGGCTTCTCCAAGACTATTTTCCGCCTGTCTATTTCAATTCCCTGGGCTTCGAGACGGGAAGCAATGTCCATGGTGGTAACTGAACCGTACAGTTTCCCTTCTTCACCCGCCTTCTGTGAAAAGCTTACCACAACTCCTTCCAGCTCTTCCTTGACTTTTTCGGCATCCTGTCTGCCCTTGAGTCTCTTGAGTTCAATCTTTTTACTTTGAAGTTCAAGGGCCTTTCTGTTCTGTGGTGTGGCTTCAAGGGCAATCTCATTCGGGACCAAATAGTTACGCGCGTAACCGTTGGCAACATCCACAATATCCCCTTCCAGGCCTAACTCATTCACATCCTGTCGCAAAATTACTTCCATTGGTATATCTCCTCCGTCACGTAGAGACCATTGAAAAACGCCCCATTTCACTCAATCTCTGCGTCAGACTCAAATTTCAATCCTCGAAATACTCAATGTATTCCTGTGGTTCAAATTTGTGCCTTCCTTGACCTTGACCTAAATTGAGCATTTTTCAAAGGTCTCACGTAGATCTGTTAGCCGCTCTCCTATGAATTTTCCTGAAATCAACCCATTGATCGAAGAGACCTGCAAGGATTAGCACGGCAAAAAAAAGCTGTTGCACCATTATTAAAAAGTAGATGCCGAGCCTGATCCAGGTGGGAACATTGTATTTGTTCAAGAAAAACACAACGATGGCTAAACCATGAAATAAATAAATGGCTAATATAACAATCAGGGCGTTTATGGCCAAGAATTCTATATTCCCTGACGATAAAAATAAAGCGAAACCTGCAACAATCAGACCCCATACCAGATTGTCAGGAGCCTGCCAACGATCCATAGGGATAAAGTCAGGATATGAAAGGTTTCGCAGCTTAAATAATGGTTTGGCGATAACAACATTAAGCCAGAGCGCAAATCCTGCCCCGACAATCATAAGGGAGGGATAGATCTGTGAAATAGTGGCCATGAACGCCTTTGCGTATGCCTTCAACTCGATGGCATTCTGATTGGCCACATTTGCTTCCTCGTAGGCCTTGATTGTGGCGCTCAACTGGCTCCCCAAATAGTTGAGGACCATCTCTATGGGACCCATATTTCTTGAAAGACCAATTATGAAGAGCATCGCTAAGCCGAGAAGCAGCATAAAGAGAATTGCAAAAAATATGGTATAACCGAGGCTGAAGTTCCTCCTGAAAAGCTCAGAGAGCCCTATCCCTATCAGGCTGAATTCAAAGGCCAAAAGGGTGATCTGCGAATAACCTGCAAAGTGGGCAATAAGGCCAATAATGCAGACGGCGACTGCGGCAAGCTTAATCCCCTGATAAAGGCCCAGTCTGGTGGAATAATAGAGGAATGGCAAGGGTGTCAGCAGGCTGAAAAAGGGGCCGATAAACGGGATTAGGGCGGACGCCATTAAAAGAGATGCAGCCCCACCAACACACCCCAGTAAATCAGTCGTTTTCATGGGATTTCAGGAACAGCAAAAGCCCCCAACATACGAGAAGCCAGTTTCGGGATGTTTCCAGGGACTTAAGGTCATTTTACAATAGATGTTGTAAATGGCAATAAGGCGATATTTCTGGCCCTATTAATGGCTACTGCCAACATCCGTTGGTGTTTGGCGCAGTTGCCGGAAATTCTGGACGGTGTAATTTTACCCCGTTCAGTGGTAAAATACCTGATAATCTTGATATCCTTATAATCGATGCTAAGACTGCTGTCCGCACAGAACTTGCATACCTTTCTTCTATGATAGGTTCTCTTGAATCTACCCCTGTTTTCCCTATCCTTATTATCATTTTCGCTTCTATTATACGTTCTATTATATGCCATTTTCACCCTCGTTTTCTGCGCTTGTTTCTTCCGCAGCCTCCGCTACTCCTTCGACCTCTACCTTTCCCTCATCTACCTCGGCCTTCAAAGCCTCAGGATCAGCATTATCCTTCAGCTTGATCGTCTGATACTTGAGGAGCCTATCATCTAAGCTCATCTCCCTCTTAAGTTCCGCCGTAATGCCCGGTTCACCGCAATACTGTAAGAGCACATAAGAGCCTCTGTTAAATTTCTTCACTTCATAGGCTAATGTTTTTATTCCCCATTCATCAACCTTGGTAACCACGCCCTTGTATTTTTCAACAAGACTGGTGAACTTGGTCACCACCTCGCGATAACCATCTTCGGGCAAGTCCGGATTAATGATATAGAGGGTTTCATAATATCTCATTCTTGTTCTCTCCCTTCGGCCTTTTTCCTGATCAGGATTTTTTTGGTCCCTCTAAACCGAAGAGCCGCGAATTGGGCCTTGCAGATCGATCCAGGGGGACAAGGAGTTAGTGCCTGAATCACGCCAAGGCGTGATTTTCGGTCGGGCACTAATTAGACTAAAACTAATTCTTATATCAGTCAGAGCATTGAGTGTCAAGAAATATTTCAGCAGTTCATCAATATGGCTATTCGATGCCGTTTGGTACAAAAAAACCCTCCCTGCGACAGAGCAGATCCCGCTCCGCCTCCCGGAGGTCGTGGGCAACCATTTCGGCGATCATCTCTTCAAAGGAGATCTTGGGCTCCCAACCAAGCTCTTCTCTTGCAAGGCTTGAGTCGCCTAAAAGGGCATCCACTTCAGTTGGTCTAAAATATCTGGGGTCAACCGCCACGATGCACCGGTCTGTTTTTTGATCGTATCCCTTTTCCTCCACGCCTTCCCCTTCCCAGCGAATATCAAAACCGAGTTCCTGCCCTGCAACACTTACGAACTCCCGCACGGAAAACTGCCTCCCCGTTGCAATGACGTAGTCCTTTGGTTTTTTCTGCTGGAGCATAAGCCACATTAGCTCAACATAATCACGCGCATGGCCCCAATCCCTCTTTCCATCGAGGTTCCCCAAGAAAAGTACATTCTGAAACCCAAGCTTGATTCTCGCTAAGCCCCTTGTAATCTTCCGAGTGACGAATGTCTCCCCCCGCAGGGGGGATTCGTGGTTAAACAGAATCCCGTTGCATCCGAAAAGACCGTAAGCCTCCCTGTAGTTGACCGTTATCCAGTAGGCATATAGTTTGGCCACAGCATAGGGAGACCTGGGATAGAAGGGGGTCTGCTCGTTTTGGGGCGTCTCCCGGACTAAACCGTAGAGCTCGGAGGTGGATGCCTGGTAAAACCTGGTCTTTTTTTCTAATCCCAAGATACGGATAGCTTCGAGCAGGCGAAGCGCCCCTAAGGCATCAGCATTGGCCGTGTATTCCGGGGTCTCGAAAGAGACCTTAACGTGGCTTTGTGCCGCAAGGTTATATATTTCATCGGGCTGTACCTGCTGGATAATCCTGATGAGATTGGTGGAATCGGTCAGATCGCCGTAGTGCAGTAAAAATGTTCTTTCAGATTCGTGCGGATCCTGGTAGAGGTGGTCAATCCTGTCTGTGTTGAAGAGTGAGGCCCTCCGTTTAATGCCATGGACCTCGTAACCCTTTTTAAGTAAAAACTCGGCTAAGTAAGCCCCATCCTGCCCTGTAATGCCGGTAATAAGCGCCTTTCTCATAGTTTTTCCCATCCTTCTCTGTACCGTTCACGGGTTCAAAGGTTTCCCGCTTTCAGCGGGATTCGAAGGTTGCCTTTTCCTCTTTCACCATCATCCTTGCCACATCCCGCATCTTATTCCTCGCCTTCCATCCTAATTCGCGTGCTGCCTTGCCCGGATTTGCCCTGACGGTAAGGATATCTGTGGGCCGTAAAAGATCCCTTGTTGTTCTTACGTGCTCTCGCCAATTCAGACCAAGAGACGTGAAGACCCCATCGACGAAATCCTCCAATCGGTTGGTCTCTCCAGTGGCTATTACATAATCATCAGGGTTGTCCTGCTGAAGCATGAGCCACATGGCCTCCACATATTCGGGGGCCCAGCCCCAGTCCCTCTCAACAGATATATTCCCGAGCTCGAGTTTCTCATTCATTCCTGCCGCAATGCGGCAGGCGGCAGTCACTATCTTTCGGGTCACGAACCTTTGGGGCCTGAGAGGTGACTCATGGTTGAAGAGGAGTCCTGAGCAGGCAAAGAGCCCATAGGCCTCACGGTAGTTTGCCATCTGCCAGAAGGCGGCTGCCTTGGCAACAGCATAGGGGCTCCTGGGCCGAAATGGTGTAAGCTCGTCTGCGGGGTGACCATCTGTGTTGCCAAAACACTCGCTGGAACCCGCATTATAGATCTTGATTGGCGCCTCTAAGAACCTTATCGCCTCCAAGAGATTTAGCGTCCCGATACTGATGCTCTCAAATGACTCAACCGGCTGGTCAAAGGAAAGCCCAACCGAACTCTGTCCGGCGAGGTTGTAGACCTCGTCCGGCCGGACCTTCTTGAGGACCTGTAGTACGCTGCGGAAATCGTTCAAAGAGGCGGATTGGACCTCCACCTGGTCCCTGATCCCCAGATGAATCAGATTTGAAAAACGAGACATCTGTGCATCCCGGGAGGAGCCGGCAACCCTGTAGCCCTTTGTCAGCAGCAATCTTGACAGGTACGATCCGTCCTGTCCGGAAATGCCGAAAATCAGCGCTGTTTTTCCCATAGCTTATCCATCTGAGGTTAGTTAGTGCCTGAACGAAAACCCTGTTCAGGCACGATTGCGGATTGCGGATTTGAAGATGAAAGCAATCTCGGACAGCCTCCTGGTTATTCTGCAAAATCCGTACGGTGTTGAATAACCTTTTTTTTGTCAGTTGTCAAATTGGATACTGGATACTCGATACTGGATACTGGATACTCGATACTGGATACTGGATACTGGTCTTTCGTTTTTCTGACATCTGACCTTTGGCCTCCGGCCTCTGCGTTTTTTGCCTACTCCCGGAGTCTCCGGATCGCCCGGATTCGATTGAGGACGGGGGGATGGCTGTAGGTCAGGAATACCTTTAGGGGATGGGGCGTCAAATTTGAAAGGTTGTCGACACTCAGCTTTTTTAATGCTGTAATCATGGACTGGGGTTTCCGGTAGGTGGCAACCGCATAGACATCTGCTTCGTATTCGTGCCTGCGAGAGAGCATGTTCCCGAAAACAGATAGGATCATATCTATTGGGGCATAAAGAAACCCGAAAAAAAAGAGGCTTGCGTAAATAGAGATATACTGCATCTGAAATGCCGCAAACAACTCCCTGTTGTTTATGAAAATGGAGAGGATATAAAACATCAATCCGGTGGTGAGGATAGAAATCACGATCGATTTCAGTATGTGCTTTTTCTTGTAATGCCCCATCTCGTGGGCGAGGACCGAGACGAGTTCGTCCTTTGTCTGTTTTTCAATGAGGGTGTCAAAAAGGACAATCCTTCTGAACCTGCCAAATCCGGTGAAGAAGGCATTCGACTTGGTGGAACGTCTTGAGCCATCCATGGTAAATACGCCTTTCAACTTGAAATCCTGTTTTTTTGCATACCCTTCAATGGCCGCCCTTAGTTCGCCATCCTCTAAGGGCGTAAATTTGTTAAAGATAGGCATTATAACGACGGGGGCGACAAAGAGTAGAAACACCTGAAACAGGGTCACCGCAGTCCAGCAATAGACCCAGGCCCATGGACCCGCCTCCTCAAAAAACCACAACACAACTGAAAACAGGATGCCCCCGATAACGGCTGCCAGGACCCAGGTCTTAAGGATGTCAAACACAAAGGTTTTAGGCGTTGTCTTATTGAAACCATATTTCTCTTCAATGACAAATGTGCTGTATATGGAAAAGGGTATTGATATTAGCTGGGAAGCAAGCATGAGCACGCCGGCAAATATAAGGCCGGTTGGAATGGGACCGAGGTGGAAGCTCCGGGCAAACTGATCAGTTAGATTGAATCCCCCAATTAGAATAAAGGCGATGGTAACAGGGGTCGCAATGGAATCGGTTATAAGCCCGAAGCGGGTGTTTTCTTTGAGGTATTCCTGGGATTTCGTGTATTTCTCTCTGTCATAATAGCCTGAGAACTCCTCGGGCAGGTCGGTTCTCAAATACCGCACATTTTTGGTGTCGATGATCAGGTTTAATAGATATTCTCCGATTAGAATACCCAAAATGATTATAAGGAAAACCAAAAAATCTACCTCCTGCAGATTTGACTATCTGTCTACATAGACCAAGATCTTAAAATTTACGTCAAGTTTCTACATCTTGTGGTGCCTTTTGCGAGCAGATACTGGATACTGGTCTTTGGATACTGGATGGAATAAGGAATTCTGTTCCATTTTAATAAGACACATGAGAACTATTTAACTGATGATGTTCTGGGCCAATATGAATGCCAGGTCTTTATCCCCGCTAAAGACGGGATCTTCGACCAGCATCAAGCATCCAGCATCAAGTATCCAGCATCAAGTATCCTGCATCGCGTAGCCTCGTAGGTTTGAGGTGAAGCTTCTGTAGATTACCATGAATGATCAATATGTCAAAATGAATTGGCTCCTGAACGCCTCCCCCCCCGGAATCTCCAGGTAACATGATCAATCCATTTGTTGACACATCACACTGTGGATGATAAAAATCTCATTGAAATTCATTTTTGCTGATCTCACACAAGGAGAACTGTCATGATTCCGGAATTCTTCGAGTTTTACAACCCGACCAAGGTGGTGTACAGCCCGGGCATTGCCTCGGACTTCAAGGCCGAGCTTAACCTTTTGGGGGCATCGAAATACTTCATTGTATCCGATAAGGTCATCAGTGACCTCGGTCTGGTGAAAAGGGTGGTGGACGGGCTTGAATCCACGGGTATCCAGGTTACCGGGGTCTTTCTGGATGTGCCTCCGAATTCTGAGGTAAAGGCGGTCAACGCATGCGCTGAACAGGTTAAGACATCCGGTGCTGAAGGGTTGATTGCCGTAGGCGGGGGAAGTGTAATTGATACGGCCAAGGCCGCCAACATCTTGATCTGTGAGGGAGGCGATCTTGTCGAGGACCACTCCGGCGCCCAGACCCTGACAAAACCGCTTAACCCTCTGGTTGCAATACCAACTACTGCCGGCACCGGGAGCGAGGTAACCATGGCAGCGGTTATCTATGATGAGGAGAATAGTGTGAAGATGGCGTTTACCGATAAATTCCTACTCCCCGATCTGGCTGTCCTCGATCCTGAGATGACTGCTTCAATGCCACCAAGGCTCACGGCATCTACGGCCATGGACGCGATGACCCATGCAGTGGAGGCCTATGTGGGCCTGCAATGGTCGCCCGTTTCCGATGCCTTGGCATCAGGCGCCATCGAGCTGATCTTTAGAAACATTGTGAAGGCCACCCAGGATGGGAGCGATATGGAGGCTCGAGGGAGTCTCCTGGTGGCTTCGGCCATGGCCGGCATTGCCTTTTCCCATTCAATGGTGGGATGCGTGCATGGCATGGCCCATGCGGCCGGAGGCATCTGCCAGGTGCCGCACGGAATTGCCAACGGCATACTCCTGCCCCACGGCCTGGAGTACAATTTTGAGGAGATCACGGAGAAATTGGCAAGGCTTGCGCCTGTCATGGGTGAGGAGGTGTCCGGGCTATCACCTGATGATCGGGCTAAGAAGGCCATCGAATCCATTAGGAGATTGACCCGCAAGTTGAACGAGATGGGCGCTTTGCCCTTAAGGCTCAGAGACGTGGGGGTCCCCGAGGAACGGCTGCCGGAAATTGCTGAGGCAGCGGTTATGGATGGTACCAGCTTTTATAACCCGCGAGAGGTTGTTGCTGAGGAGATATTGGTTCATCTTAAGAACGCATATTAAAAACTATTTATAGGAACGGGGGAAGAGATGGGACTTTTTGAAAGCTCTGAAAAGTTTGAAGAGGTGCTTGCCGGTTTTTTCAGGCGAGTGGGTGAGACGCCAGAAGTTGCCCAAAAACTGCTGGCCTCAAAATTGGTCATCCGGTTCAGTTATACGGATCCCGACGTGGTGATAGTGGTCGACTGTTCGGGCGATGAAATTGATGTAAGGACCGGGGATACCGAAACAAAGGCCCAGGTGAATATGTCTATGAGCGCGGATATCGCCCACAAGTTCTGGTTTGGCAAGGTCAACTTGATGGCTGCCCTGACAAGGAAGCAGATGGTGGCAAAGGGGCCGATTCCCAAGATCTTAAAGCTGTTACCCGCCATAAAGCCCACCTATGCCATGTATCCCAAGTATCTCGATGAAAACGGCTATGGGGAATATAATATTCATTAGGAGGTATCCCATATGGGCGGTTATGCAGGAAGTATACTTTATGTTGACCTGACATCCGGGAATATTGAAGCAAGGCCCTTGGATTTGAAATTCGCTCGGGAATATATCGGTGGTCTGGGATTTGGGACTAAGATCTATCTCGATCTCATAAAGGGGAAGCCCGACTTCGATCCCCTTTCCGCAGACAATCCCTTTGTCCTGATGACCGGCCCATTAACCGGTATGAAAACAAATGCCGTGGCCAGATGGACTGTCGGAGCAAGATCCCCTCTCACCGGACTGTGGGGTGATTGCAACATCGGCGGTTTCTTCGGCGCGCAACTGAAATTCGCGGGCTATGACGGCATAGTGATCACGGGTGCGGCGACCAGTCCTACCTACCTCTATATCGAAGACGCAAAGGTCGAGATAAGGGACGCGGAGAGGTACTGGGGGATGGACACCTACACTGTTAACGATGAGATGATCTCAGATCATAAGGGGGCGTCTAAAAAGTCGGGCCAGGTCTTTGCAATAGGCCCTGCCGGCGAGAATCTTGTGAGATTCGCGTCCATCGCCAACAACAAGGGGCACGTGGCCGGACGCACCGGATTAGGCGCCGTATGGGGTGCAAAAAAGCTCAAGGCGATCTTTGTCAGGGGAACCGGAAAGCTTGAGGTGGGATATTCTAACAGATTTGATGATCTACGTGCAGAACTCAAGGAACTTTATGACGGGAATATTTCCATTGAAGGATTGCGTGCCTTTGGCACCGCATCACATATGGATATAGGGATTATATCGGGCGATATCCCCATGAAGAACTGGCAGCAGAGCGAGTGGGATCTCTTTGACGAGATAGGACCCATAGAGTACGAGGAAAAGATCCTGACAGGTAACAGGACATGCTATGCATGCGGGGTAGCGTGTAAGAGAGAGGCAGAGGTTAAGGAGGGAGCATTCAGGTTTGACAAAGGGCCTGGCCCCGAATATGAAACCATCGCCACCTTTGGGACCATGTGCCTGAACTCCAGTCTGGAATCCATCGGCAAGGCGAATGATATCTGCAATCGCTACGGTATGGATACCATCACGTGCGGCTCCACCATCGCCTTTGCCATGGAGTGCTTTGAAAACGGGCTGATCACTGAAAAAGATACCGATGGTCTAAATCTTACATGGGGCAATTCAGAGGCGATTGTCGCCATGGTGGAAAAGATAGGGAAGAGGGAGGGGATTGGTTCGATCCTGTCCGGGGGGAGCGCTAAAGCAGCGGAACAGATCGGTGGTAACTCCCCCGACTTCCTGACCACGGTTAAAGCCCTTGAAGCCCCCATGCATGATCCCAGGGGGGCGCACGGTCACGGTCTGGCATATGCGGTTTCGGCCAGAGGGGCATGTCATATGGCCAGCCTCGTTTTTCCGGTGGAGGGAGGCGGCATGTATCTGCCCGAGATCCCGGAATTAGCAGATGAAATAATAGGAATGAGCAGCGAGGGCAAGGCGAAATTGAATGTTGCGTGTGAGGATTTTGGAATATTCTTCTCCCACTGTGCCGGGTTCTGTAACTTAGGCGCGATGATACTGAATGCCACCCAGGCGGTGGATATGGTAAGACATGTTACGGGATTTGACTACACTCTTGACGAGGTGATGCAATCAGGGCGGAGAATCTGGTACATAAAGCGGGGTTTATCCAACCTGTTCGGGGTCAGGGCAGAGCATGATGTTTTACCAAAGAGGCTCATGACCATCATGGACACGGGTCCCACAGAGGGAAGCATTCCTGACATGGATCTGATGTTAAAAGAGTTCTATGAACTCAGGGGTCTCAATGAAGAGGGGGTACCGGAAAGGGAGGTACTTGAAGGGCTTGGATTATCAGAATTGGCCGCGCTTCTTTACGACAGATAGGATCAGGCAAAACGACCATCTGATGTGTTTGAAAATCGTTCTTGGATTCTTAATCGTAATCGTAATCATTTTGAATTTGAGCAGGATTAAATCTTCAATATTCAGTGGCAGTATAAAGGGCTTACGCCCAAATTCCTAACAGGACTTTGCCTGTTCAGGTTTTATCTGTGGGATATTGAGAAGATGCGAGCAGGATTATGATTATGATTAAGATTGGGAAATAGGTTGTGCATTTCACAAGGTAAACTTGCCTCATTGACCATGATCATATCCGCCTACCAGCCATATTTTGCCCCTTTCTCCGGTTTTTTTGCCAAGGCCCTCCGTTCTGATCTGCTTATTATAATGGATCGGGTTCAGTTTCCCAGAGCTACCACCTGGCTTACAAGAAACCGTTTTAAGAATGACCAGGGCACCCTCTGGATGACTATTCCAGTGTGGAAAAAAGGATTTGGGCTGCAAAGAATCAATGAGGTAAGGATCTGCCACGAGGGTCGTTGGGCAAGAAAGCATTTGGCCAGTTTAAAGAGTGCCTACGCAAACGCCCCTTTTTTTGAGGACCATGTGACCTTCTTAGAGAAAATTTTCTCTGAAAGATTCGAGAAACTCATTGACCTGAATCTGAAAATTGTCGAGTACCTGATGAAGCACCTTCGAATTCCGACCAAAATTAAATTATTATCAAAGCTCCAAATTGAAACAGGTGAGCCCCGGCTCTCTGTAGAAATATGCAAGAAACTCGGGGCCACGCAGTTTTTAGCACAGAGCGGGGCCAAAAAATATCTTGACCAGGAGGCATTTGAAAAGGCAGATATTAGTCTCAAGTTGTTCAATGCCCGCCCACCGGTCTATCCTCAACTATGGGGTCAGTTCATTCCTAACCTCTCGGTCTTTGATCTCATTTTCAACTGCGGACCTAAGGGTCATGATATCCTTTCAGGGAAGAAGGTCTCCTCTTGAAGGCCGGGGATATGGATTACCGGGGGGGCGCATCATGGAAACAGATCCTTTGTCAAAGCATCACCACCCCTGATGCCCTGCCAACATCTATTGAAATTGACAGAGCCCTTCTTCAAGAGGTGGTTGCCCGATATCCGATGCGCATCAACCCGTACTATCTGGACCTGATAAAAGAGAAAGATGACCCCATTTACAGACAGTGCGTCCCGGATCATAGGGAAATCCATAATGAAGCGGGTTTTGATGATCCCCTGAATGAGGAGGGATGCTCCCCGGTCCCGGGTTTGACCCACAGGTATCCGGATCGCGTCGTGTTTCTCATATCCTCTTGTTGCGCCATGTACTGCCGGTTTTGCAACCGTAAGAGAAAGGTCGGCCGTTCCTCCATGGTGACCGGATCCTCGATCAGGGAGGGGCTTGCCTATATCAGGGGTCACAGGGAGATCAGGGATGTACTACTATCAGGGGGGGACCCTCTCCTTTTAGAAAACAGGAAACTCTTCAACATCTTGCGGGACCTGAGATCCATGACCCATGTAGAGATTATACGGATCGGTACGAGGGTCCCCTGCACTCTCCCCCAGAGGATCACCCCGCAATTGGCTAAAATGTTAGGGAGCTTTCAGCCGCTTTATATCAATACCCACTTTAATCATCCTGATGAGATTACCCCTGAGGCGTCCTTGGCGTGCAATAGATTGGCCGATGCGGGTATCCCCTTGGGCTGCCAGACCGTGCTCCTGAGAGGGGTTAATGATAGCACCGGGATAATCAGGACGTTGATGCATAAACTCTTGACAATCAGGGTCCGGCCCTATTATCTGTTTCAGGCAGATCCTGCAAGAGGAACTTCTCACTTCTGGACCCCCCTCAACAAGGGGCTTGAGATCATGGCTTCCCTTCAGGGGCACACATCCGGTCTGTGCGTGCCCCATTTTGCCGTTGATCTCTTGGGCGGGGGAGGGAAGATCCTGCTCCTGCCTGAATACGTGGTGGAAAAGGATAGCGACACCCTTGTGGCTAAGAACTATTTGGGAAAGAAATATCGACATCCGGTTTTGGATTGATGATTGACCAGTGAAAGGAGATCAATATGATTAGGATAACATGTCTTGGCGGAGCAGGGTCAGTGACAGGATCTTGCTACCTCGTGGAATCGGCTCATAACAGGAAGATACTTGTGGACTGTGGGCTTTTTCAGGGCGGAAGGCAGATGGAGAGCCGCAACTGGGAGGAGTGGGGCTTTGATCCAGGGGAAATTCAGACCCTTTTCCTGACCCACGCCCATGTCGATCACAGTGGTCGGATTCCAAAATTAGTGAAGGATGGGTTCAAGGGAAAGATCGTCACATCCCCACCAACAGCGGAACTCTGTGAGATTATGCTTTTGGATGCGGCCCACATACAGGAGATGGACGCAGAGTGGCAGACGCGTAAGAATAAACGACAGGCGAAAAGGGACGTAACCCCCCTCTATACCACAGAGGATGCGGAGGCAAGTCTGAAACTCCTGAGTCCCATGGAGAGGGATAATATTGTCACGGTTGAGCCTGGCATGAAGGCCCGGCTCAGGAATGCAGGGCACATCTTAGGCTCTTCCATCTTAGAGTTGTGGGTGGAAGAAGGGGAGGAAACACTTAAGATCGTTTTTTCCGGGGATTTGGGAAAGAAGGACCAGTTAATTGTCAGGGACCCCCATGAGATCTTTGATGCCAATTACCTGTTTGTTGAGTCTACTTACGGCAACCGCCTGCATCGTGACTTCGAGGGGAGCAAAAAGGAGCTAATTGATGCCATTCATTACAGTATATCTCTTGGGGAAAAGATTATAATTCCGGCCTTTGCCGTGGAAAGGACTCAGGAAATACTCTATATCCTTGGTGAATTCCTGCGTGACGGTCTTATTCCGGATATCCCCATATACTTGGACAGCCCCCTGGCTATCAAGGCCACTGAGATCTTCAGACGAAATAAAAAATACTACGATGAAGAGGCAAAGGCCATCGTTGACTCAGGCTATGACCCCTTTAGCATGCCCAATATCCGGTTCACGCCTACCACGAGAGAGTCCATGGCCATCAACGAGAAGCCAGGATCTGCTATTATTATTGCCGCGAGTGGTATGTGCACCGCCGGACGGATAAAGCACCATCTGAAGCATAATCTCTGGAGAGACGGTGCAAGCATTGTGATTGTCGGATTTCAGGCAAAAGGGACTACCGGCCGGAAGATCGTTGACGGGGCAAAACAGGTCAAGATATTCAGAGAGAATGTGGCTGTTAGAGCAAAGGTATTTACCATCGGCGGTTTTTCAGCCCATGCGGATCAAGGAGATCTCCTTGAGTGGGTCTCTCATTTTGAATCGAATCCCAAGGTTTTTGTGGTTCATGGAGAGGCGACTGCCAGCGAGGCCCTGGCAGAGAAAATCCATGAAAGGCTCAATCTAATTGCTCATATCCCGAGGTGGAAGGAGAGGCTTATCCTCAAGCCGAAAGAGATTGTCTCAGAAAAGCCGCCGGCAGAGGCAGAAGCGGCAGATATGAAGACCCCCATGATAAACACCATCATCGATCTGGAAAATGAACTCAAGGCGCTGAAGAAAAGGGTAAAGTCCGGTGAAATGGACAAAACCATCGGAGAGGATGAGATCGACCGGCTCAAATACATCCAGGATGAACTTGATTCAGTCTTTATTTCTTGACTTGACTTTGAGTAACAAAGCGGTTAGCCTTCGGTTCGTTTTGAGCGGTCAGGGGTCAGTAGTTTTGAAAAATACGTAATCCTCTGACGGATAATCAAAATGGGTTAAGGCCGATCCGTGGTATTGGTCTCACGGATTGAATTAATAACAACTTAAAGAGAGACAAGGAGGAGTCATGGAGGTCAAAAAGATTTTTTTACCCGAGTCGGAAATGCCGCGTCAATGGTACAACATTATGGCAGATATGCCCACACCAATGGAACCACCTCTCCATCCGGGGACCGGTCAACCGGTTGGCCCTGATGATCTGGCCCCCATTTTTCCAATGAATCTGATCGAGCAAGAGGTGAGCACAGAGAGATGGATAGATATCCCGGAAGGGGTTTTAGAGAAATACGTCATATGGCGGCCCACACCCCTTTACAGGGCCTACGAGCTTGAGAAATACCTCAAGACACCCGCCAAGATCTATTTCAAAAACGAAGGTGTGAGTCCTCCGGGCAGCCACAAACCGAACACTGCGATTGCCCAGGCTTATTACAACAAGGTTGCAGGCACCAAACGGATCACCACTGAGACCGGCGCAGGCCAGTGGGGCAGCGCCCTCGCCATGTGTTGCGCCATGTTTGGGCTGGAATGCAAGGTCTTTATGGTGAAGATTAGTTTCAATCATAAACCGTATCGAAAGCTCATGATGCAGACATGGGGCGCCAATTGCGTGGCAAGTCCGAGCAATGAGACCGAGGCAGGCCGGAAAATCCTGGCCGAGGACCCGGATTGTCCCGGAAGTCTGGGCATGGCCATCAGCGAGGCGGTTGAGGCAGCGGTCACAGGCGAAAACAGCAAGTACTCCCTTGGAAGTGTTTTGAATCATGTGATGATACATCAGACCATAAACGGTCTTGAGACGCAGAAACAGATGGCCATTGCCGGGGACTACCCTGACGTGGTTATCGGTTGCGCGGGCGGCGGCAGCAATTTCGCTGGGAACTGCCTCCCCTTTGTCTGTGACAAGATTCACGGGAAGGAAATCGACATCATCGGGGTTGAACCCAGCTCATGCCCCACAATGACTGAAGGGCCCTTTGCCTATGATTTTGGGGACACGGTTCAGATGACCCCCCTCCTCCCCATGCATACCCTCGGTCACAACTTTGTCCCGGCTCCTATCCATGCGGGCGGGCTGCGGTATCATGGGATGGCCCCGATTATCAGCCAGCTCATTTTAGACAATTTGATCAGACCGATAGCGGTTCATCAAATGGAGACCTTCGAGGCAGGCGTTACATTTGCCAAAACCGAAGGTTTCATCAGTGCCCCTGAGACAAACCATGCGACCGCAATTGTCATCCGTGAGGCTCTCAAGGCAAAAGAAGAGGGGAAGGAAAAGGTCATCCTCTTTAACTGGAGTGGGCATGGCCTGGTGGACATGGCAGCCTATCAGGCATATTTTGAGGGTCAATTAGCAGATTACCCCCTGCCTGCAGAGGACATCAAGCGGGCGCTGGCAGACATCGAGCCTCTCCCCAAACCGAAGCAGTTCAGGGCAGGAAATATCTAATTCCTGATCACAGATTTAACCACCCCTACCGGAGGTCGACACCTCGGCCTCCGGTAGTATTTTTTTTAAAGAGAATGTCATGAAAAGAGAGAGCACTCCGCCGAATGATGATTATATGATCCGTTGCCCGAGATTAGGCCATCAAATCGCTTTTTCCTTCTGCCGGAGAGAAAATAGGGGGCTGCCCTGCTTCAAAACCCTCGATTGCTGGTATTCCCATTTTCTTGTGGAAGAATATTTGAGGGAAGAACTTGAACCAGAAGAATGGGAAAAGGCATTTACCAAACCAAAAACTACTAAGATGGGCTCTCTGTTGGAATTGATTGAACAGGCAAAAAAAAGGACGGGAAAAGAGTCCTGATCAGGGGGCAATAAAGCCGGAATCCACGGAAGTCACATCTCTTTCAGGTATTTCTCTCTATTCTCCATGAAGTTCTTGTATACCAGATAGTGTTCTGTCTCTTCGTAGTTGATTTTTCGCACAGGCATCTCATCAAAACTAAAGATATCCGCTCCAGGGCAGGCCAAGAGAATCGGGGAGTGAGTAGCGATGATGAACTGCGCATGTCCCGCTTCACCCATATCTTTAATGACCTTCAAGAGTTCCAACTGGCTTTTGGGGGAAAGGGCCGTCTCCGGCTCATCTAAGAAATAAAGGCCTTTTATCCGGTATCGAGCCCTGAACAGGGTCATGAGGGATTGACCATGGGACTGGGTAATAAGGGATTTGCCCCCGAAATATTTGAGCATTTCAGGGTCTGCCTTTGCCCACTCATCCAAACACTGGGCAAAATCCCTGAATGTCTCTGACCCGAAAAAAGACCCTGGAACCCTTCCATTGCTCCACTCGACTTCAATAAACATATAAAGCGCTTCCTCATAGAGGTTGGTCTCTAACCGGGCCCCTTGAACCCCCCGCCATATGTGGATGCCACATTTTTGACAGAGGGCCTTCAGGAGCGTCGATTTTCCTGTACCATTTTCCCCTACAAAAAAGGTCACCGGAGAGAGGAACTCAATACTCCTGGTTTGGCGGAGGACCTGCAGGTCAAAAGGATAGTACTCTTTTGTCGGGTATTCTTCGTGAAGAAGTGTAAGACTATTGAGATGCATCGAGGTAACTCCCAGGCTCGAAATATCGTACATTTGAGTCGCAATGCCCAAAACAGTGTCCTGCAATGCTACAGGGAAGGTTCATCTTATGTTAGTGACAATCTTAGGACATCAAGGCCCTTATGTCAATACGCGGAACAGTGCAAGAATCGTTAATCTCCCTGCTTGACTTTATGGCCCGGAACGACTACCCTTTCGCCTGATTTATGGGAGGTCGTTTTGGGATGCCCTTAAATGCTCGACTGATCGAACAATCCAAACAGGAGACGAAACAATAGTCATGATGCAAAAAGAGATTTTTTTGGGAAACGGCGCCATCGCCTTGGGCCTGCTTGAGGCCGGATGTCAGGTGGTGACCTCCTACCCGGGAACGCCGAGTTCAGAGATCCTGCCCGAGGTGGTTCGACTGATCAAATCCGCAAGCCTCAACACCTATGTGGAATGGTCTACCAACGAGAAGGTGGCCTTTGATAACGCCTTTGCCGCCGCCGTTTCAGGGAAGAGGGCGGCATGCTGCATGAAGCAGGTGGGGCTGAATGTGGCGGCTGACTCACTTATGAGCGCAGCTTATATCGGGACCAAGGGAGGGTTTGTTATTATCTCTTGTGATGACCCGGGTCCCCATTCCTCTCAGACCGAACAGGACACCCGGTTGATGGCCCGCTTTGCCAAGGTCCCGGTGTTAGACCCCTCCAGTCCTGAAGAGGCAAGGCAGATGGTGGGAGTTGCCCTTGATCTTTCTGAAGAATTTCAGGTGCCGGTCATCTTGCGGCCTGCCATTCGGGTGTGTCATGCCAGGGAGAACTTGACATGGGGGGGGCTTAAAAACAATGACCAGAAGGCATCCTTTGAAAGGAATCCGGGCCGATGGGCGGCTACGCCCCGATTTCGTTTTATTCTCCATGGTGAACTTAATCGAAAATTAAAGGAAATCGGGCGCAGGTTCGAAAAGCTCGATCCGTTCAATTTTCACGATCTGAAGTTAGGGAAAAAGTACCCTTTAGGTATTTTGGCGGGCGGCGTGCCTTATTCGGTTGTGTGGGACATATTGTCGGATGAAGACCGGAAGGATATCCCGGTCCTGAAAATGTGTGCGCCCCACCCGTTTCCGGAGGGTTTAGCTGATGAGTTCATGTCTGCCTGTGAAAAGGTGCTTGTCATCGAAGAGACAGATACGTTGATAGAATATTTCCTGAGAGACAGCGAAAAGGTCTTGGGCAGGTTTTCAGGTCATGTCCCATCGGAAGGTGAATTGGTGCCCGAGGTGGTCTATGGCGTCATCAATAAAACTCTTGCAGAACTACAGATGAAAGGCCTGAGCGGTGACGAGTACCAGAGTGCCATTGAACTGGTGAAGGGCCTTGAACTCCCCATACGTAAACCCACCCTCTGCCCCGGGTGCCCCCACAGGGCATCTTTTTTTGCTATCAGAAAGGCCAGGCCAAAGGCGATATTCACCTCTGACATCGGCTGTTATACCTTAGGGATAAACTTAGGGGGGGTTGACACCTGTTTGGACATGGGGGCCGGCATAACCATGGCCTCAGGGTTCTACCACTCTTTTGCCCAGGATCAAGTTGAGCAGCCGATTGTGGCTACCATCGGGGATTCCACTTTTTATCATTCAGGTACCTCCGG
>Ga0307425_1000569_pt1 | contig 23196 bp, 16 predicted proteins | sample SalMarWE160330MG_FD_202152 | JGI IMG/M metagenome (GOLD analysis project Ga0307425, IMG submission 202152) | Salt marsh sediment microbial communities from the Plum Island Ecosystem LTER, Massachusetts, United States - WE1603-30 | ecosystem: Environmental > Aquatic > Marine > Intertidal zone >...
CTCAATTTATTTTTTCGTGCTTTTCTTTACAACCCTCTTTCACCTACCGACAGCGGAAGCATACGACAGGAAAGCACAGGAAGTAACTTCACTTCAATATTTCAGCAAGCTCATTACCGAAGTTTTAGATTTTAATGATCTTGCAGAAACCGTAACTGATATAGCACTTAAACTAAGCGGATCAGGTGCTGCCTGGATAATTTGGAAGGAAGATGGAAAACTTATTTCGTTAGCTAACAAGAACATCGGTTATGTGGAGTCGGATAAACTCTCTTTGCAAATAACAGAAAGAATTGAGTTTGAAAAATTGAATGTGACAAAAACACTTCATCTTAAAGAAAAAATTAATGAAGTCGATCAGGGAAACAGGTTCTCGATTATTTCTGTTTCACCTATAAAGACCCGCGGAGTTGTTCAGGGAATTCTTGTTGCTGCAAAAGCTGACGGTCAGATTTTTACTAAAGATGATTTGAGTGCGATAGAAACTTTTTCTGATTATGCATCCGTAGCAATAGAGAATTCAAGACTGCTAGAAGAATCAATTGAAAAAGAAAGACTGGAAAAAGAGCTTGATGTTGCAAGAGAAATTCAGAGGAAAATTCTGCCATTAAAAATTCCAGATTACCCGGGTTTGCAAATTGCTTCGGTATTTATTCCTGCTTTTGAAGTTGGAGGCGATTATTACGACTTTTTCGAGATTAGTAAAACCAAACTTGGTTTCGTAATTGCTGATGTGTCAGGCAAGGGAATTTCTGCTGCATTTATTATGGCTGAAGTTAAAGGAATATTTGAATCTCTCTCAAAGACAATTGAAAGACCTAAAGAAATTCTTTTAAAAGCAAATGACATATTAAGGAGCGCATTGGATAATAAAACTTTCGTAAGTGCAGCATACGGTTACATCGATATTTTGGAGAACAAACTCTACTTTGCACGTGCGGGACATTGTCCTTTATTTTTGTTAAGAGATAATGATTTCAAACAGATAAAACCTTCTGGTCTGGGACTTGGTTTAAGCGATAATAATTATTTTGATCAAACTTTGGAGGAATATTCTATCAGCCTGAAGGAAAACGATACAATAGTACTTTATACTGACGGAGTTACCGAAGCAAAGAATGAACACCTAGAAGATTTTGGGGATAAGCAATTTTCAGAGATTCTTCGTGCTGGTTTTGATCTAACAGCAGAAGAGCTTTCCAACAAAATAATACAGGAAATTACAGTTTTTTCCAGCAACCACGCACAGTACGATGATATAACTTTAGTTATTTTTAAGTTGCAATAATAATTTTATTTAATCGACGGAGTTAAAGAATGGCTGAATTCAGTACATCAATTAAAGAAAATGGGGACATAAGTGTTATTAACCTGAAAGGATTTCTGGATGCACACACGGCTCCAACTCTTGAGAATAACTTTACGCAACTAATTGAAAGTAACAAATATAAGATCGTTGTTAATTTTGAAGATCTAGCTTACATAAGCAGCGCCGGACTTGGGGTTTTTATGGCTTACATTGAATCGGTAAGAGAAAATAAAGGCGATATTAAACTCACTAATATGAGTGACAAAGTATATAATATTTTTGACTTGCTCGGATTTCCTCTTCTCTACGAAATCTATAAAAAAGAAGAAGAAGCAGTACAGAAATTCAAAGAGAGTTAAAAAGTGACCGTAAGAAATAAAAATAAATTCAGCGAACTACGGGTAAATAGCAAAACAGAAAACCTTTCTGTTATCAGAGATTTCGTTAGTGAAAAAGCTCTTGATGCCGGATTACCAATGGCTACTGTCGAAAATATTATGCTTGCAGTCGATGAAGCATGCACTAACATAATTAAACATGCTTACAAATCTTCTCCTGAAGGAAAAATAATTTTAAATATAGATTACGATGAAAAAAAGTTTACTATCACTATCATAGATTACGGAAAATCTTTTGAGCCGAATAGTGTTCCTTTGCCAAACCTCCAGAAATACTACCGAGAACACAAAGTAGGCGGGCTCGGAATATACTTAATGAAATCTTTAATGGATGATGTAAAGTATACTTCAGTCCCCGGAAAATATAATCAAGTCCTTCTTTCAAAGAATATAAATGGTTCTTAAAAAATGATTGAGGCGAAAAGTCTTAGAGTAAAAAGGAACCTTACTGCTTTAATTGATTTCAGCCGCATTATTAATTCCAGCATTGATCTTCATTTCATCCTTAACAATGTGCTGCTTACTTGCCTTGGAAAATTTTTAGCTACCAGGGGTTTGATTGCTTTGAAGGAAAACGGTAAGATTGTATTAAAAGGTTCCAAAGGTCTCGGAACAGAGATTAAAGAAAAATTCCCGGAATTGGAAGCTACTCAGGAGTGTATAGATAACCCGGCTCTTATTTCTTATATGCAGGACGCAAACTTAAAAGTTGCTGAGAAGATAAGCTCTTCAGATGATTGTATTGGCTTAGTATGTCTTGGTGAAAAACTTAACAAGTCTGACTATACTGAGGATGATGTTGAATTTCTCGGTACGATATTGAACATCTCGGCAACCGCTGTTCAAAACTCAATGGTCATAAATGAGTTAAAGTCTGTAAACCGTCAGCTTGATTCCAGGGTGCAGAGATTAAGCTCTCTTTTCGAATTAAGCAAGGAGTTCGGTCTTTTTCTTGAACCTTCAAAAGTAATAAGACTTCTTGGATTTTCGTTGATGGGACAATTTCTACTAAAAAAAATTGCTCTCGTCCGATTCGAAAATGAAGAAATTGAAATTCTTGATTCAAAGTTTGAGGATGAGGAAATACTTTCATCAGTAAAAAAATACGAACTTCAGAATAACCATGATTCAATTAAAAAAGAGAAAATACAAAAAAATTATCCTGAGCTTGCCGGACTTGGTATTGAACTGGTTGTTCCTATGCAGCTTCAGGGTAAAACACGCGGACTAATATTTCTTGGTGAGAGACCCGGCAAAAGAGAATATAATGAAAGCGATTTAGAGTTTATTTATTCAATCGGGAACCTTGCAATAATTTCTTTGGAAAATACCCGGCTATTCTATGAGGCTTTGGAAAAACAAAAAATGGAGGAAGATCTTTTAATAGCAAGGGACATTCAAAGGAATTTACTTCCTCAAACTTTACCTGATTATGATCACTTTGATATTGCAGCATTAAATGTTTCCTCTAAACAAGTGGGCGGCGATTACTACGATGTGATTCCACTCGATGATGGAAAATTTTATATCGCAATTGCTGATGTATCAGGCAAAGGAGTTCCCGCTTCATTGATGATGGCTAATATACAAGCTTTCTTGCAGGTAATCTGCCGGCAAGGTATCAGAATTGATGAGGCTACGGGAATGATTAATGATCTCGTTACTGCTAATACTTCTGAAGGCAGGTTTATTACATTTTTCTGGGGATACATAGATACAAAAACCAATACTTTGACTTACGTTAATGCAGGTCACAATCCTCCTTATATAATTCGAAATGGTAAAATTATTAAGCTGGAAAAAGGAGGAATTATTTTTGGTGTGATGAAAACATTTACTCCTTATATCTTTGAAGAAGTAGAGCTTAAAAAAGATGACGTTATTATACTTTATACCGATGGTGTCTCAGAGGCAATGAATCTTAATAATGAAGAATACTCTGAAGAAAAATTGCAGGAAATTGCTGAAAGTCTAGTTGATAAAACAGCAGAAGAAATACTCAACGGGATAAAAGAAGATGTTCAGATTTTTACACAGGGTAATATACAATCCGATGATATAACCATGATTGTAATCAAGGTAAGATAGAGTTATGAGACCGTTAAAATCATTGTTACTAAAATACCGTACAAATGTTATAGCAATCTTCTCAATATTTCTCATCGGTGTTGCGGTGCTGAATATTTACTACTCTCTTGAGGTTAGAGTTACTAGTAATGATGAATGCCTCTGGGATCCAAAAAAAGTAAGTAAAGACAGCACGGCGATCTTCTTTGATTTTGTAAAAGTGGGTGGTGTTACATGGAATGCTGGTATTAGAAATGGAGATCAGCTTATTGAAATTGATGGCAAAACCATATTAAATGCTGTTCACGCTACAATAATACTAAATAGCTTTAAATCAGGAGAGTATGCTGAGTATAAGTATTCAAGAAATGGAATAATACACAACACAAAAGTTTACATTAAAAAACTTATCAGTTTTGAATGGCTTGCAAGCTCATTAAGTGCTTTATTCTGGATTTTAATTGGGTTTATCGTTTTAAGTGCAAAGCCAGATGGCAAAATTCAAAAAATATTTTACTCTATCGCAGTATTAATTGTATTTCGCTCTTTGAGTGTACTAATACCAATCCAGACAAACTTTGTTGGATTTTTTAGAGATAATACTTTACTTGCCACTCTAATTGGTACTGCCTGGATTGTTGGTATGTGTTTTTCACCGTTTGTAATAATTTACTTCTTCTGGAATTTCCCAAAGCCATTCAATTTCATAGAAAAGCGATGGGTAAAAAGTATATTATTCATAATCCCAATCTTTTTAACTGTTTCATTCGTTATTTTTGCAGTATTGACACTTCACAACGACTTGTTTCCCATGATGACTTTTTACTCGATAATAAAAGCAACCGGATATTTTTCGCTGGCGGGGAACTTAACTGCATTTGTTTTTTTGATAATTCAATACCGGAGACTTAAAACTAAAGCAGAAAAAAAACCTTTAATGCTTTTTATCGTTGCATTTATTGTCGCGATAGTTATCTCAATTTATATAGGACAAATCGCACCTGCCATATCTGATCTGATATTTAATTCTCCGGAATATTATGCACCTATAATATTGATAGTTCTTGTACCGTTAATATTTGCATACTCAATTTTCAAATACCAGCTTATGGATGTTAGCGTTGTTGTAAGAAACACTATCATTTACGGAACTGCTACGGTCACGGTTGCAGCCATTTACTTTTTTGTGATATACGTTGCAGGAAAAAGCATAAGTTCATTTTTTGGAGTTGAGAACCAAGGAATTATTGCCGGAGTATTCTTTATAGTATTTGCACTTGTTTTCCAATCAACAAAAAACAGGTTTCAGAATTTTCTTACCAAAAGATTTTACCCTGAACAATTTGCACATCAGCAGGTACTTATTGATTTAAGTAACGAACTAGCTATAGTTGCTGGACTTGATAATATCATTACCTTGATGAAAAAAACCTTTGTGGATGCATTAAAGATTAATACTTTCGGCATTTTAGTTCGTGATAAAGAAGGTGATCTTTCTCTTGTTGATAGTGTCGGAATTGTAAATACCGATTGTAAAATTACTGAATCGCGTATCACTTCATTTCTTAAAGAAAAGATGCTTATAACCAAATATCCCTCTATTGAGCAAGTCGATTTCAAAACAGTTTTGCCGGATGAAAAAGCAGAGAATCTTATTTCAGAAGGAATTCATACCATAATTCCGATGATGGCAAAAGGAAAATTAGTTGGCTTATTGCTGTTTGGGTTAAAACACTCAGGTTCACACTTTGCCGGAAAAGATCTCGAGCTTCTGTGGGCAGCAGCTAACCAGGCGGCAATTTCTATTGAGAATGCTCGTCTTTACAAATCAGAGGTCGAAAAACAAAAGATTGAAAGAGATCTTGATCTTGCAAGAAAAATTCAGCAGGGACTTCTTCCTCAATGCATTCCAAATATGAATGGTCTGGATATTTGCGGCGAGATGATACCGGCAATGCAGGTCGGCGGCGATTATTACGATCTGATTCAACTTTCCGATTCGGAACTGTTCGTGATTGTAGGAGATGTATCCGGTAAAGGATTATCAGCATCACTTTATATGACCAAGATTCAGACAATGATCAAAATAAGCTGCTCACAAAATAAATCTCCAAAGGAAATTCTTGTGGATATTAACCGCAGGATTTATGAAGAGCTTGATAAAAGCTGGTTTGTTACAATTACTTTAGCTCTTTTCGATCTAAAAAATCTTAAACTAAAATTCTGCAGGGCGGGTCACGTGCCGATACTTTTAGCTTCAAACGGAACAGTTCAATCATACCGCACACAGGGATTGGGTGTGGGAATTGAAAAAGGAATAATATTTGAAAAATCTCTAATCGAAGAAGAAGTTGCACTAAAACCCGGACAGATATTTGCATTCTTTACCGATGGTGTTACCGAAGCAATGAATGAAAGGAACGAATTATTCGGTGATGATAGCCTGAATTCAATTCTAAAAAATAAATCAAAAACCCGCTCTGCTGAAATTGTAAATGAAATCTGGCAATCTGTTAAATCCTTCCGTGGTGAAGCAGAAATTAACGACGATATGACAATGGTTGTGGTTAAGGTTAAATGAATTTGATAAAGATGACATCTTTTTCCGCTACAGGCGGACAAGCAAATGATGTCATCTTTTTGGGTAGTTAAAAACCTTATTTCTAAACTTCTGAATAATTTCATAATCTGTCTCTATACCTGATCCAAAATTGAAACATTTCTCTTTAAAATACAGCTAATCATATCACCATATTAATTCCCAACAAAAATTGTCGTCTTTAAGGTTCTTGTTGTTTAATAACAAGCTACTTTTGATACTATTTATCGTTTAGATACATCATAATTATAGACTTCCAACGTAATATTTAAAATATAGTGTAAATAAAATGGCTTTATTGTTGAGAAAAACAAATTACCACTCAGTAGTTGAGGGAGTTATGCTAATTATCTACGTTGCAATTTTGATCGCTGTTTCAATTAGTCTTTATAAAAAACTAAAGGCTATGTGATGGTAGAGATCTGGAAAAATGGCAAGCTTATAGTTTATTCCTACAGAACTAGCACACCAAACATTAATACTGAAAATCCTTCAAGGGAACCTATTGTCAGCAAGGATGAATACAATGAAAACACATTCAGGGAATCGGAAAAGAATCAAATAAAAATTCCACCTGAAAGAGTTCAGAGAATGAGCGAATCAGTTCTTGAAGCTAAAAATCAAGAACGGATTAGAAAAAAAATTAATTCAGAGCAAAATTAAAAACAGGGTGGTATTTAATATTCGTAACGGTTTAAGCAACCATTATAGTGACAATAAAAATCTTAGGTTCAATAATAAAAACTTTCCAATTTGGAAATATTCTATTTCCAGGTTCCTATTTACTTTAATCATTAATTTCCCGAACTTTGCACAACGGTTGCAATAATTGTTAGTCGCATTTACTTATAGAAATAAATAATATGCTTACACTACCAAACTTTGGGGAATTGGGAATGCTTAAGATTTTCTGCAGGGGCATTTCATTTTCACTTCTGATAATAATTCTTCTTTTACAAATAGTAGTAAGCTTTAATCTTATAATCTGAATTATTTCCTGAACTGCAGTCAGGATTTAATCTAAAACAAGGGAGGAAATAGTGGAAAAAAAATCTACTCTTTCAAACCACCGATACATTTCTCTGACAATTTTCCTGACTCTGCTATTGGCTTTTAATATTAAGCCTCAGGTAGTTAATTATCAGGATAGTTGGGGAGAATCGGGTTTTACCCTGGAGATGGAAAATCCAGGTGGTGTTCAAATCAACTTTTCTATTACTCAATTTGAAATAGATGAAATAGATGTTGATGGTATCCCGATGAAAACTATACATTTACCGGGAGTATTTCTTCCGAATAATGAAGGTAAACCAGATTTACCGGGCACAGCCAGGTATATAGCACTACCGCAAGGTGCCGATGCATCAATTGAAATTATTTCATCAAGGACTGATCATTTTACAAATATTGATATAGCTCCGGCACCAAAAATTCCTCTTGACACAGATATCGGACCGTTAAAATACAAAAAAGATTTTAACGTCTATTCTCAGAACGATTTTTATCCTGAGAGTCCGGTTATTCTGTCAACCCCGAAAAAAGTAAGAGGTGTTGGTGCGAGATTGGTTGGAATTACACCCTTCCAGTATAATCCTGTTACTAAAGAACTTATTGTTTACAGAGACATCAAAGTTCGGGTTTCATTCCTGGGTGGAAATGGTCATTTTGGAGAGGACAGGTTAAGAAGCAGATGGTGGGATCCAATGTTCGAAAGTATCTTCCTAAATTATACTTCATTACCTCAGATTGAATACAAGTATACATCTGATTCATTCACGGAAGATTTCGAATATCTCATAATCACTCCTGATAATCCGGATTATCTATCCTGGGCAGACACGATTAAAAACTGGCGAACATCACAGGGAATAAGAACAGGAATTGTTACTCTGACAGAAATTGGAGGTAATAATGCAGCACTGATTGAAGATTATATTGACAATGCATACAATACCTGGGAGATACCGCCGGCAGCAGTTTTGTTCCTCGGTGATTATGGAACAGGGGGTGCAAATGGAACAACGATGATCGTACCGGTCTGGGATGGCTATTGTATCTCAGATAACCTCTATGCAGATGTCGATGAAGATGAACTCCCGGATATCGTTGCGGGCAGACTGGTTGCTAATAATTATTCTCAGATGGAAATAATGGTTCGTAAGTTTATTGATTATGAAACTCAGCCGCCTACAAACCCTAATTTCTATTCAAACCCTGTTATAGCCGGTGGATGGCAGTCAGATCGTTGGTTTATTCTTTGTGCAGAAATTTGTCATGGTTATTTGGAATATCAGCAATCTAAAACACCCCCAAGAGAATATGCAGGTGGAAGTGCAGGAATGACATACTGGTCAACAAATCCGAACACGAGTCAGGTAGTAAATTATTTTGGTCCAAGTGGTCTGAATTACATTCCCTCAACACCAGCTTTTCTTACAGACTGGGGAGGAAGTGCAACCAGAATAAATAACGATATAAACGATGGCGCTTCATTAATATTGCACAGAGATCATGGTGGAGAAAATGGATGGAGCTCACCTTCGTATACAACCAGCAACTTATCAGGTCTTAATAATGATGATCTTACTTTCTTCTTTTCAATAAATTGTTTGACAGGAAAATTCAATTACAGCGGTGAGTGTTTTGCAGAAGCTCTGCATCGTTATCCGAAAAGAGCGCTTGGTGTAATAGCTGCAACTGAAGTATCATATTCATTTGTAAATGATGCTTATGTTTGGGGAATGTGGGATGAAATGTGGCCTGACTTCGATCCCGGTTATGGAGTACCCGGACCGGATAGAGTACTTCCGGGTTTTGCAAATGTTTATGGAAAATATTATTTGGAAGCGTCCAGCTGGCCCTATAATCCCGGGAGTAAGAATACTGTTTACTATCTATTCCATCTCTTCGGCGATGCCTTCACGACTATCTATGCTAATCAACCGCAGTACTTAACTGTAGTTCATGATCCTGTTATTATTAGTGGAGTTAGTCAGTTTACAGTAACTGCTGATGACAATTCGCTTATTGCTCTATCACTGAATAATGAATTGCTTGGTGTTGCCCAGGGAACAGGGGCACCGGTTAATATTGATATACCGGTAATTCTGCCGGGTGAGAATGTTAAGATTGTAGTAACAAAACAAAACTACTACAGGTATACGGAAATGATTCCTGTTGTTCCTGCATCAGGTCCGTACGTTGTGGTAGATTCATGTATAATAAATGATGCTTCAGGTAACGGCAATGGTCTGCTGGATTACGGCGAATCTCCAATGCTGACATTAAGAGTAAGAAATGTTGGAGTTGAAGATGCGAATAATGTTAATGTGATTCTTCGTAGTACTGATGAATTTACAACTATAACAGATTCAATTGAATTCTACGGAGTTATTCAGGCTGGCAGTCAAAAATTAATAGCTGATGGATATGCCTTAACTGCTGATCCGCTTGTGCCTGATGGTCATTATATTCCGTTTCAGGTTGTAGCTACCGATGGTGCCAATAACTGGTTAAGTAATTTTTCTTTGATGGCGCACGCACCAAATTTAGCACTTGGAGACCATACTGTTTCCGATCCGACAGGAAACAATAATGGTATTCTCGATCCCGGTGAAACAGTGGATGTTCTAATTGAAATAATGAACACTGGAAGTTCAGATGCTATGACAGTTGCGGGAGAATTACTATCAAACGATCCTTACATAACGATAAATACAAGTACACAAAGTTATGGCAATATTTCAGCTGGTGGAACCACGACTAAAGCTTTTAGTGTAACTGCGGACATTAATACTCCAACTGGTCATCCAGCAGCTTTTGATTTTAATATGACAGCTTCATTAGGTATAACGGCAAGCGGATCATTCTCACTTGTTGTTGGACAGATTCCGGTGCTTATTATCTGTATGGATACTAATCACAATTCAAGTCCGGCAATTATGGCTGCACTGGATTCAAACCAGGTTAGTTACGCTTACCAGACTTCAATGCCTGCTGATCTCAGTTTGTATACTTCAGTCTTTGTTTGTTTAGGAATCTATAGCAACAATCATGTATTATCTTCATCTGAAGGGCAGGCTTTAGCAGATTATTTAAACGCAGGTGGAAAAATTTATATGGAAGGTGGTGATACCTGGTATTATGATCCTGCGACTCCGGTTCATTCTATGTTCAACATAAATGGAACCAGTGATGGAGGTAGTGATTTAGGAACCATTCTTGGACAGACAGGTACACTTACTGAAGGCATGACTTTCTCCTACAGCGGTGAAAACAACTGGATTGATCATTTAACTAATATTCCTCCTGCACAACTTATATTTAATAACCAATCACCGAGTTATGGCTGTGCAGTTGCTTACGATGCAGGTAGTTACAAAACGATTGGTGCATCATTTGAGTTTGGCGGCTTGTCAGATGGAACCTCACCATCCACTAAAAAAGAATTAATGGCTAATATTATAGAGTTCTTTGGTTTAAATGTTGTCCCTGTTGAACTGATTTCATTCAACGCAGAAGTTGATGAAAATAGAATTAAACTTAAATGGGAAACTGCTACAGAAACTAACAACTCCGGATTTGTAATTGAACGAAGCGGTAATAATAAGTCTTTTGACCGTATTGGTTTCATGGAAGGAAAAGGAACAACCACCGAAAAGCAGGAATATACTTTTATCGATGCAAGTGTAACTGGCAAGGGTAAATTCTATTACAGGTTAAAGCAGGTTGATCTCGATGGAACAGAATCATATTCTACCGTACTGGAGGTTGATTATGCAATGGTACCGAAAGTATTCAGTCTCTCACAGAATTACCCAAATCCATTTAACCCAACTACGACTATCCGTTTCGGAATTCCGAAGGAAGTGAAAGTAACTCTAATAATTTACGATATGCTTGGTTCTGAAGTTACGACGATTGTAAATGAAAAAATGGTTCCCGGGTATTATGAGTACCAATGGAATGCTTCAAATTTTGCAAGCGGAGTTTATTTCTATAGACTAACTGCTGGCAATTTTATTAGCACAAAAAAGCTTTTATTATTGAAGTAGTTCACTTCGCTTAACTGTTTTTTCACCAACCCCGTCTTATCAAAGGCGGGGTTTTTTTATTCTCATCAATTTTAAAAGATTACAAAGAAAATACAACCTGATCAAAAGTAAATTTTTAAGTAATTTTGCAAGAACAAAATAAAATTTTAGAAGGAGTCAGATGAACAGAATATTTTTTCCACTTTTAGTAATAGTTTCACTTACCTGTTCCCCTTTATTTTCACAGGATGATCAACACTCTTCCGAAATAAATAGTTCTGTGCCTGAGCTTTTTGATTTTCACGAAGTTATTTACCCTATCTGGCACACTGCATATCCTGAAAAAAATTATTCAATGTTGAAAGAACTGCTGCCGGATGTTAATTCCGGTGCTGAGAAAATTTACTCTGCCGTTCTTCCCGGGATTTTACGTGATAAGCAAGCGGAATGGAATGAAGGAGTAACAAAATTTCGTACTTCAGTTGAAACATATAACAAAGCAATGCAGGGAACCGATGAAGATGAGATGTTAAAGTCAGCGGAAGACCTTCACTCTGATTTTGAAATGCTCGTTCGAATAATAAAACCAGTTACCAAAGAAGTAGATGAATTCCATAAAGTTCTCTATATGATTTATCATCACTACTGGCCAAATAAAGATATGGAAGAGTTCGGCACTGCCGTAGATGAACTTGAAATGCGCGCAGAAGAATTGAACAAATGTAGTTTACCTAAATGGGCTTCGGATAAATCGAATGAATTTAAAGACCAGTCACAAAAGCTATATGATTCTACCAAACACCTTAAAGTAATGAAAGATGCTAACGCAGACGATTCCGAGATTGAAAAGGCAATTGAAAATGTTCACAATAATTATGTTGCTCTTGAAGGACTTTTTGACAAATAGTTAGCCAGATAATGATGAAAAAGAATCTTCTACTTGATCTCATAAAATTATTTGAGTAATAATTTGCAAATAACCGTGGGATTTACTTTTTAATTCTAAATAAATAAATCTTGTTTTTTAATCAAGGTACAAAGAAGAATCAGGCATGTGTTGTTTAATTGGCTTTCGCGGTTGCGACTACTAATTTTCTTCCTTTTAGTTCTGTTCCATTCAATGCTTTGATTGCACTGTTTGCATCATTCTCGTTTTCCATTTCAACAAAACCAAAACCTTTTGATCGACCGCTCTCTTTGTCGGTTATAACTTTAGCAGAAATTACATTACCATGAGGTTTAAAAGTGTCTGTAAGCTCACTATCTTTAAGTGTATATGGAAGGTTTCCTACATATAATTTAGTGCTCACCATTATCCTTTATTTTTGTGAATAAATATTGTTAATTAAAATTCTATTATAAGATAGCACTAATTATTCAAATTCCAAATGAATATAATTTTATAAAAATATTTCTTTGATGTTAAATGGTTGGGGATTAAGAAAAGGAGCTTAATTGTCTTTGCAAAAAAAAGCCGAAGGGTAAATTCTCCGGCTAATGTTTGAATTAAAATTCAACTTTCTTTTGATACTTCAAAGCATATTCATAAACAAGTGTGCTGGCTACAAATATCGAAGAATAAGTACCAATAATAATTCCAAAGAATAAAGTGAAGGCAAAACCGCGAAGGACCTCACCGCCGAATATTAAAAGCACCAGAACTGTCAATAAAGTTGTACCACCTGTTAATACGGTTCTGCTCATCGTCTGGCTGACACTTGTATTTATTACATCGAATAGAGGTCTTGTTTTGTGAATTTTTAAATTCTCCCTGATTCTATCAAAAACAATAACGGTATCGTTGATAGAATAACCGATAAGAGTCAAGAATGCAGCAACGATGGTTAAGTCGATATCGAGATTCAATCCTGGAATTAATCCATAGAGTGCCGCAAAAATTCCTAAGGTAATAAGTACGTCGTGGAATAACGCAGCAACTGCACCAAATGCGAAAATAAATTTGAATCTGAATCCTAAGTATACCAGTATAACAATAAGTGCAAAGAATATCGCAAGCACAGCATCTCGTTTTAATTCTTCACCTATTTTAGGTCCAACCCTGTCTTCCTTTAACACAGTAAAAGAATTGTTCTTAATCTTTTCTCTCAGATTTTCTTTAATCCAGTCAGCGATTCCAACACTGACAAGCATTTGTTTATTAGTTGGCTCTTCCGAAACTCTACCTGATTGAAATCCTGCTTCGAATAATCCGTCTATTATTTTGTTTGCTGTATCGGGGTTTTCAAATGCGTAAGTAACTGAGCTTGCTGTGGAATCTACAATCTTTCTTGGTACTCCGGGCATTATTTTTTCGATTTCCTTCTCAATACCTGAAATTACGTTTGGAAATACTGCTTTAGGAATTACCTGTATCTCTGTTCGAATCATAGCCCCTGTTTCGCTGCCAAAAGTTTTTACTTCAATATTTCCCAAACCAATGTTTTCAACATCTGTTCTAACTTCGGTTATGTTAACGGGTTTTTCGAATTGAAGAACTATTTCGCTTCCGCCTTTGAAATCAATTCCGAAATGAAATCCTCTTGTAAATGCAGCTATCACGCCTAAAAGAAATAACCCTCCTGAAACGAAGTATGCGTATTTTCTTTTTCCGAGGAAATCGTAGTTAAAATTTTCAAAAAATCTCATAGTAAAAGAGAACTCCTTAATCCTTAATTGTTAACCTACTGTTACTGGAATATTTTTGGCAACCATAATGTCTAATGCTATTCTTGTAATTACTAATGCGCTAAATAAACTGGTTGCTATTCCTATCATTAATGTTAATGCGAAACCCTGAATTGGACCTGTTCCAAACTGGTAAAGAATAATACCGGTGAAGAACGTGGTTATATTTGAGTCAATTATAGCAGAGTAAGCACGTGAGAACCCACTGTCAATAGAAGCTTTTATTGTTTTCCCTGTTCCCATTTCTTCTCTTATTCTTTCAAAAATAAGCACGTTTGCATCTACTGCCATACCAATGGTCAGAATTATACCGGCAATACCCGGAAGAGTTAGCGTTGCTTTAAATCCGGCTAATATTCCAAGAATGAAAAGTATTGTAAAAATTAGTGCGGCTGATGCTATCATTCCCGATTTACGATAATAAATTATCATAAAAAATCCTACCAGTACGTAACCGAGAATTACTGATGTGAGACCTTTATTTATAGAGTCCTCACCAAGAGAAGGACCAACAGTTCGTTCTTCAATAATATCTACTGGTGCCGGAAGTGCACCGGCTTTAAGAACAATTTCTAAAAGCTTTGCTTCGTTTAAATCTGCCATTCCCTCAATCTGTGATCTTCCACCCGGAATTTTACCTTTAACCACAGGTGCAGAAAATATCGCACCATCAAGCATAATGGCAATTCTTTTACCTACGTTTGCACCTGTTATTCTTGCCCATTCTGTCGCACCCTCTGAATTCATCGTCATTGTTACAATTGGAGTCGAAGTATTCGGATCAATATTTGCCTGTGCATCTGTTATTACTCCACCAGTGAGTTCCGGTTCTTTGTTAACAAGAAACATTTTATAGTAGTCTTTACCGTTTGCATCTTTATCAGTCTTTGCAGAAAATTTAAACTCGACATTATTAGGAATTACCTTTTGAACATCCGGTCGCTTTAACATCAACTCAAGCTTATTTCTTTCGTCGGCGTGAACGTATGCTTCCGAGGTCCTGCCCTGTGGATCTAACAGGGCTATCGAAAAAAACGGATGTTGTTTTTTAAACTCTTCATCTGAGAGTTCAGTTTGATTAGCAGCAGTATCTTCTGAAGTAACAGATGAATCTTTTTGAGTTGTTTCGTTTTCATTGTCAGCAGTTACCTCGGTTGAATCCTCAACTTTACCTGCTAACACATCATCAATTCTTTGCATTATTGGAAATGCAAAATCAGGGTCGCGTACAATTCTGAATTCTAAAAGAGCCGTTCCTTGCAGGAGTTGTTTAGCTTCTTCTTCACGCGCAACACCAGGCAGCTCAACAATAATTCTTCTGCTTCCCTGTCTCTGAATAGAAGGTTCACTTACACCATACTGATCTACTCGATTACGAATAATTTCCATAGCACGGTTAACAGCATCTTCGGTACTTTTGTTCAGCTCGGAAACTATTTTGTCATCATCGTCTCTTATTGAACCAAAATACCTGCTTAAACGTATCCCTCTATCACTAAATTTTTTTGCAACAATATCAACCAAAGGCTCATCAGTTTGCTCTGATTCTTTTTCTGCTTCTGCTATTACTGTCTTGAAAACCTCGTCCGGATTTTTAGCAAGTTTTTCAATCAACTTGCCCGTATTGACTTCAAGAACTACACGCATACCACCTTGCAGGTCTAAACCTAATTTAATTCGGTTTTCTCTGTTTTTTACAATTTGTGGATTCGCAGCAAGAATACTGTCTTCTTTGACTTTTAATAAATTATCAATTTGTGTTTTTGACAGATTTGGATCGTTCTTTTCAAGCTGTTCTTTGTCGGTTTCCAGAGTCTGTTTTATTTCTTTCCCATTCTGGTAATCCAGATAAGTAGGATATAATAAATAGACGGAAAATAAAATCGCCGCGATAATAATAATAAGTTTAAATCTAAATTCTTTCATACCTGAATAATTGAAGTGATTTGAAAATATAAAAATGAACTAACAAAATTAGGGGTTGACTCTTACAAAGTCAATTAAATTAGTGGGCATATTACTGTAACCTAAAATCTTGAAACAGCAGTTTTTAGTAACAAAGAGAATTTTTTAGCTACATTTTTTGCGGTTTCAGTGACTTCACTGTGTGATAGCTTCTGCCCGGAAATTCCAGCTGCCATATTGGTAATACAGGAAATTGCTGCAACCTCCATATTAAGAAATGTTGCAAAAACAGCTTCGTGGACAGTTGACATTCCAACCGCATCTGCCCCGAACCTGCTGACCATGCTAATTTCTGCCGGCGTCTCATAGCTTGGTCCTTTTGAATACCAATAAGTCCCTGAGTGTAAAGGTATTTTAATCTCTTTAGCGCTCTCCATAAAAATTTCATTCATTCTTTTCGAAGGACAATTAAGGAAATTATTTCTTACTTCAATCGATGTAACCCCGATAAGAGAGGTTATTTCTTTATTCAATTGAAGTGCATTAAAAGAATCGATTAGCATTAAATCTCCCGGTGCGAAATTTCTATTAACACCTCCGGCGGCATTTGTAAAAATAATTTTTTTGCAGCCTAATTTGTTACTCAAAAGTACTCCAAGAAGACAATCACTTATTTTATAACCTTCGTAAAAATGAAGACGCCCCTGAAAAATTAATAAATTTTTCTTTTCAACTTTTGAAAAATGGATTGCTCCCTGATGTCCTCTAACTGTTGTTTTCGGATATCCGGGAATTTCCGAAGTAGATAGACTTTTTATTTTTTTTGTTGAATCAGCAAATTCACCAAGCCCGCTTCCAAGTACTATTGCTATATCGGGAGTAAAAGGTGATCCTTTTTTAAGGTAAGAAATTGCTTCCTGATATTTGAAGTTCAGATCAATCATTAGCTAAATAATAATCCTGCAAGAGTAGCGGTCATTAATGTTGCTAGCACACCTCCCGCAACTGCTTTAATTCCGAGAGCTGCAATATCTGATTTTCTATCGGGGGCTAAGGGTCCTATCCCTCCAATTTGAATTGCGATCGAGCTGAAGTTTGCAAACCCGCATAATGCGTATGTTAACATCAAAACACTTTTTTCGCTAATTATTTTTCCTGCTTCAACAAGTATCCCCATTTCTGTGTAAGCAACAAACTCATTAAGAACTACTTTAATGCCAAGCAAGCTTCCGAAGTTTAATGCATCTTCCCACGGTACGCCAATTCCGAACGCGACAAATTGCAGCACTACTCCGATTAGAAGTTGAAAGCTCAGGGGTTGTCCGAATTTATTCATCAGGTAAGCATTAATATTTATTAAATCACCCAAACCGTTCAACAAATAATTTATAAGTGCAATAAGTGCTATGAAGGCAAGCAGCATCGCGCCCACGTTTATTGCCAGCTTCCATCCATCAGCAGCACCATTAGCTGCGGCTTCAATAACGTTTGATGCATTTTTTTCTACTTCAGTTTTTACTGTTCCCTTTGTAACCGGATCACCTGTTTCCGGAAAAAGTATTTTTGAAATTACAATCCCTGCTGGTGCAGCCATTACGCTTGCTCCAAGTAAATGAGTTGCAAATAGCTGTTGTGCCTGTATAAGAGGAATTCCGTGTTTGAGAGAATACGCAGTTCCTAAAATCTGGATATATGCAGCCATAACGCCGCCTGCAATTGTTGCCATTCCACCAACCATTATAGTAAGTATTTCACTCTTTGTCATTTTGTTAAGGAATGGTTTAATCATCAGGGGAGCTTCGGTTTGTCCTACGAAAATGTTCGCCGAGCAGGAAAGGGATTCTGCCCCGCTTGTGCCTAATGTTTTTGCCATTACCCAAGCCATTCCTTTAACAATTAGCTGCATTATTCCGAGGTAGTAAAGCAGAGACATCAGGCTTGCAAAGAAGATGATAGTCGGCAGAACCTGGAAGGCAAAGAATGAACCGAGACTTCCTTCAGCACCCGGAGGTTTTGCAAGGTCTCCAAAAACAAACTTGGAGCCCTCAAAAGTAAAATTCAAAACAAGTACAAAGAAGTAGCTTATCCAGTTAAAAAAATCTTTTGGCCATCCAAGAGGAGAAAAAAAAGAACGAAGGTCCTCGCTTTTAAGAATAAGAATTGCAAAAACAAATTGGAGCCCGATTCCACCCAAGACAAGCCGCCAATTAATTTTCGATTTATTATTTGAAAAGATGAAGGCTATTGCTAAAAGAAGCAGTATTCCTAAAAATCCTCTCAGCACTGAAATCCAATCCATACTTATTCTTTAACTTTCTTTCGGAATGTAATGACACTTACGGCAACGGGCTTCGTAGATATCTGCAGCACCAACGACAACTAATTCAGAATTAGTCGTTTTTCTTTGTGTTTTATCGGCAGGGTTTCCGCATACAACACAAATTGCATGTTGTTTGGTAATATATTCGGCGATTGCTAAAAGCTGGGGCATGGGTTCAAATGGTTTACCCGTATAGTCCTGATCGAGCCCTGCAACTATTACCCGTTTACCACGCGATGCAAGAAGATTGCAGATATGAACTATACCTTCATTAAAAAACTGAGCCTCATCAATCCCGATAACCTGTGCATCATTAGAATGTTCAAGTACTTCGATTATATCATCAATCAAAATTGAAGGAAGGGATTGTTCGTTGTGTGAGACAATAGAATTTCTGGAATACCTTTCATCGATCTTTGGTTTAAAAATTTTTACAGTTTGTTTTGCAATCTGGGCTCTTCTTAAACGGCGTATCAACTCTTCGGTTTTCCCGCTGAACATACAACCTGTAATTACTTCTATCCAGCCAGTGTCTTTCGGAAGTTGATGAGGAGGAATGTCAGTCATATTCTAATAATTAATTTTTTACTCTATTCAAGATCTTTGTCTCCGAAAGCAAACGGAAGCAGCTCAGAAGTTTTTTTTACTATATAAGATCCATTTGAATTAACAAGGATGATATCAATCTCGCCGCAGAGATCACTTATCACTTGTCTGCAGGCTCCGCAGGGAGAAATAAAATCTTCAGTATCGCCTGCAACTGCAATAGCTTTGAATTCTCTTTCGCCTTCGGAGATAGCTTTGAAAATAGCGTTTCGCTCAGCACAGATAGTTAAACTATACGAACTTGACTCGATATTACAGCCGGTGTAAACTTTGTTCGCAGATGTCAGAACAGCAGAACCAACAAAAAAATTAGAGTATTTTGCTAATGCATTGTCTTTTGCTTTGATGGCTGATTCAACTAAGTTTTTATAATCCATTATCTAACCAAATTTAATAAGCTAAAAATAATTTTTTAGTTCTCTAATAACAAAAAGATTTATTTCTTTTTAAGAATGATATAAAAAGTCGGTGTGAAAAATTTATTAATTACTCCCGGTTTGTCATTCGCAATACTCAAAATTATTCTCTTTAAACCCAGCAGTTTTACCAATTTAATTAACCAAAGATGAAAACTACTCCACACTAATCCTTTACCGCCGTTTAGTAAATACTCAACGGAAAATTTTGTGCAAAGCTTTAACCTAAAATTATTAGTAAACATTTCATACAACTTATGCAGCGATAAGAGTTCTGCGATATCATCCCTCCGGAAATCACTCTTTCTGAAAAATTTTAAATAATATTTTTTTATCTGGTTACTTTTGAATAACGCCAGAAAAGGCAAGCCCCAGTGTGGATCTGCAATAATGTTAAATACTGATAACCTGTTTGGAGTGCTTAAATAAGTAATTCCGTCTTCATTAAGATTTTGAACCAATATCCTCACTAATTCCTCAGAAAATGAAAGATGTTCTATAACATCCTGCAATATTATAAGATCGAAAGAACCGGGTTTGAAAGGAGATTTTAATGCGTCAGCAATAATTGGCTGGAGTGACTCTGCCCGTGAAATTTTTTTTATACGTTCGGATTTAATTTCCAGGCTGACGACAAAATTTTTTTTTGAAAGAAGTCTGGAAGTACTTCCTTCACCAGAACCAATATCCAGAATTCTTAATCCTTCGGGAATAACTTCAGTTGCAATAAGTTCTTCGACAAACTCAGCCCGTTCGTCGGATATTTCCCTTGCCTTTTGCCATCTTTTATAATTCGGATGAGCAGGATTGTACTCCCTCTGAATTTCTTTACTTACTTCCATTTTATCTCTGAAAATCTCGCATTAAAAAAATGGACGATCAGAAATATTTCATAAAAGAGTTGCAAATAGAAAATTTCAGTGAACGAAAACTCGTAACCGAATTTTTTTTGAGTTGACTTTATAACAATGATATCTATTAAGAGCTTTGCAGGAAGCAAAATTCCAAACCACACATTTATGAACATCAACAATGGAGAAAATAAAATTAATAAATTGGTCAAATGCCAAAAGCCCAAAATAACCTGATGTCTTCTCAAATAATGGAAAGATGTCTGTGTGTGTCTTGCCCTTTGCTGTAAATATTCCTGGAAAGTTTTTTTGGTTTCAGAATAAACGAATGATTCTATTGCTGTAACGACACCAATTTTTAATTTTCTTTTTACAGCTTCCCTTAGTAACAGGTCATCATCGCCGCTCAGCGTGTCTCTTGTATTTAAGTATCCCCCGATCGCCTCAAAAGCTTTTTTAGTAAATCCAAAACTTCTGGCTGCAGCAGTGTAAGGAAATCCGAATAAAGCCATAGAAAATGAAAGCAAAGAGTTCCTTAAATTTTCAAAGCAGGATATTCTATTAACCAGATGCTTTTCCTTATAAAATGGAGCGATTCCAAACAATACATCATATCCGGATTCAAACTTTTCAGAGTATGCCGGCAGCCAATATTTTTGTGGACGGCAATCTGCATCCGTTATAATTAGGTAAGGATGCTGAGAATTTTGAATACCATAAGTTAAAGCATTCCTTTTTCCGCTGAGCCCTGTGGATTTTAACTCTTTAATTGAAAATTTCTGAAATCCTGCTGTATTTTTATGAAGTTCTTCTAAAGTGCTGTCAGTGGAGTTATCATCGATTATAATAATCTCAAAATTATTTTTTGGATAGATTAAATTATTGAGTGTGTCAACTAATTTCTTAATTTTTCCCCGTTCATTTTTTACTGAAATTATTACAGAAATATTTACGCTAGCTGAAGTATTTACATTTATATTCATCGTCCTTTTTACAATTATGAGCAAACTGCTAACAAGTAGAAATAGTATAAAAATTGATATGAATACTATAATAATTAAATCCAAGTATAAATATCCTCACTTGCGGAAAGGTTAGTTCTCATAAAAAAATAATGAAAAAATTTTATTTAGGATTAGCATTTAAACATATTTTTTATTTATCTTTACCTCAATTAAGTACAGATAAAATAATTTAATCGGGAATATTATTTGTTAATTTGTTTACAGAAAAACTTTTCCTGTCACGTAGTAAATCAAACTTTAATTCCACACCTCTAAAATAGTATTATAAATTTAACAATTGTACGAGATAATTATAGATTGATGATTATAACTTTAAATAACCTATCTTTAACAAAACAAGGAGAATTAATGAAGAATCTCACAACATTGTTGTTTGCAATTCTCTTGCTTATAGGCACTGGCAGTGCATTATTTGCGCAGGGAGTTGTTGACGAACGAGCCTGGTCCAGAGTACAGGTAAATCCTTTGCCCAGTGGGACAAAATATAATATGCCCAACTGGATTCCTGCGGATCCGATTTACAGGTTTTATGATGCAGGAATGGGTGCAACTGTAGGTCCAAATTACAGAGTTCACCCGGGTAGCAATACAACCCAGTCTGAAATGAGTATTGATGTACACCCGACTAATGCAGATATTGCTTTTGGATCAGTAAATGCTACTAACTGGCCGGTAACTACATTATGGGGAACCGGAGTTTATTGGACTACATCCGGTCATGGAGAATCGAACTGGACAGGATTTGACAATCCACCTTTCGGCACAAACGGAGGTGACCCTGCTTCAGCAATTGGACCGAATGGATATTTTTATGAAGCTTATCTCACAAACTCCTATTCATTGGGTGTAGCCACATCAACTAATTTTGGCACAAACTGGACAACACATATAGCATATGGAGTATCTAGCCAGGATAAAGAACATTTGATGGTTGATAAAACACCAACTAGCCCATATGTTAATAGAGTTTATCTCCCATGGTCAGATTTAAATAGCAGCAACGCTGCATTGGTATATTCCAGTGATTTTGGCGTAACCTGGTCTTCATATAAGAATCTATCAACGGGACTTGGCGGTTCATTTTACCAGGGACCGAATGTCCAGACTGCGGCTAATGGTGATGTATATGTTGCATACGCAATTTATGATGCTCAATGGACTGATGGGGAAGATGGTATCGGTTTTTCAAAATCAACCGATGGTGGAGATACCTGGACAAATATGAGAGCTTTTGATCATGAAAACTTTGGAATAAGAGGAAACTTATCCAGCAAAAATGGTATAAGAGTTAACTCGTTCCCGTCAATGGCAGTTGATAGATCGGGTGGACCAAATGATGGTAATATTTATATCTGCTGGCCGCAAAGGAATTTTGCACCTGCCGGTAGCGATCCTGATATTGTTTTGATAACATCAACAGATGGTGGTGCAACCTGGTCAACAGGAACTAGAGTAAATGATGATCCATTGAATAATGGAAAAGATCAGTATTTCCCATGGTGCACAGTAGATCAATCTACTGGACAACTAATAGTTATTTTCTACGATAGCCGTGATGTTCCGAATAACCAGGCGAATGTTTATATGGCAACATCTAACGATGGTGGATATACTTTTGAAAACATTATTATAAGCGATCAGCCTCATACACCTGCACCGATTTCTGGATTAGCCGGTGGTTATGCAGGCGATTATATCGGCGTTGCAGCATTAGATAATATTGCTTATCCATTCTGGATGGATAACAGAACAGGTAATTATCAGGGTTGGACAGCTGAAGTTACTTTCGGTCCCCCTTGCCCTGTTGATCCTGCAACGAATCCAAATCCTCCAAATGGAACTTTAGATGTTCCTCTAACAGGTAATACCCTTACCTGGACTAATGGAGCCGGAGCTACCCAGATTGAAGTATGGTTTGGTGAGATGGGAAGTCTTTCACAGGTCTATTCAGGTTCACCAATCACTTCTTTCAATTTAGGATC
>Ga0307425_1000571_pt1 | contig 23186 bp, 19 predicted proteins | sample SalMarWE160330MG_FD_202152 | JGI IMG/M metagenome (GOLD analysis project Ga0307425, IMG submission 202152) | Salt marsh sediment microbial communities from the Plum Island Ecosystem LTER, Massachusetts, United States - WE1603-30 | ecosystem: Environmental > Aquatic > Marine > Intertidal zone >...
GGACCCAGTTGACGGCGAGTTTGGAGATGGGATGAATGCGCATGTGAAGCATCCATCCGCCCAGGGATATGAAAAACAATGCCGCCACCAGCAATAGCCGGATCTTTTGTTTCTGGACCATAGCGGATTCCTCTCGATTGGTTGATTTTGATTGATTTAGGGATGGGTTGCCAGCTCAAATTCGATTTGAAAAAAATATCAAGCTGGAACATGCTTGCCAAAATGTGGGCGCTTTTTCATGCTAATGCCGATTATGACCAATGCGATTGATATTCTGTAAAATAACAAACGGCAAAGGGTGTCAAAATCCATTTTGCCTCCTCTTGCTTGGTTAGGGTGAACTCGGGTGGTATACCCCCTAAGGATGTTATCTGGATGAACCTTGCTTTCGTTGGAACCGCGGAGAGTCTGAAGGTGAAGTGATAAAAGTCGCTTTTTGTGGGATGGAATATAGAAAAATCCCCCTTGTGAGTCAAGGAGAAAGAAATCACAACACATGTGGTGGAAGGCTGAATCGGAGTTCTGGGCTTCTTCACCAAGCCTTTCAAAAATGCCTTCTTGACAATACGACCGGCATCCGTTATCCAGATTTTAATCGTCGATATTCAGGTCCGGGAAGAGGTTCGAAGAAGCCATTTGCCCCTCGCCCGGCAAGGAGGCAACATGAAGGCATACAGAGTCCTGCGCTGGATGGTCGGCCTGCTGATCCTTTTTCTCCTGACGGAACCTGTTACCTTATCGGCCCGGGCAGCGGGGGAGGATTACTCGCGGGAGCAGTTGAGCCAGATGCTGGCGCCGATTGCGCTCTATCCCGACGACCTGCTCTCCCAGGTGCTGATGGCCTCGACTTACCCCCTGGAGGTGGTGGAGGCCGATCGCTGGGTCAAGAAAAATCCGCTGGTGACCGGCGTCAATCTAGACAGGGCCCTCGAGGACAAGGACTGGGACGCCAGCATCAAGGAGCTTTGCCATGTCCCCACGCTGCTGGCCCTGATGAGTGAGCGGCTGGAAGAGACCACCAACCTGGGCAACGCCTTTCTGGCGCAGGAATCGGAGGTCATGGACGTAATCCAGGATCTCCGCCGTCGCGCCTACCGCGAGGGCAATCTCCGCTCTAATGACAAGCACAAGGTCACCCTCAAGTCCGACGGCACCATCGTCATCCAGCCGGCCGACCCACAGACCGTTTATGTGCCCTACTACAATACCAGTTACGTCTACGGCCCCTGGTGGTACCCGGCTTACCCGCCATGGTACTGGGGCCCGGCCGAAGTGGTGGCGGGGGCCGGGATCTATTTCTGGCCCCACTTCTACGTTGGTTTCAGTTTCGGCTTCGGGTACTGGAGTTACTTCGACTGGCCCGGCCGGACCATCATCATCGACGTCCACCGGCGGCCCAGGTTCTTCCGGCATGACTACGACTGGGATTCGCACCGGGGCCGCTGGCACCATGAGCCGCATCACCGTCGGGGGGTAGTGTATCGCGATCGGATTACCGCCGAGAGGTTCGGACAGTATCCCAAACGCGGCCGGGTTTTGGAGCACAGGCAGGGGGGATTCTCGGAGCAAAGGAGCAAAAGCCGGGCCACCGGGGTGCGGCGGCCCGAGCAGGAACGGCTCAAGCGCGGAAACAGGGACGTCAGCCCCGCCGTTGAACGGACACCGGCCGGAGGTAGGCGCGTCACCTCCGTGCCGGAGCGGCGCGGAGAAGAGGCTGGGCGCACAGAGCAGCCCGGGAGGCGGGACATCACCACGGTATTCGGCGGTGTCGAGGACGGGCGGGAGGAAAGTAGATCGAGCATCCGTGGCCACGCCAGCAGGGGCTCCATGCGCCAGCAGGGGCAGGAAGAGAGGCGCGGTACCCGTTCTTCCTCCGAGCGGGGTGAGAAACGGGGCAGCGGACGTGACCGTGGCCGCTGAGCGGAAGTGGCTCTGACGTGGCGCGATAAATGAGAGATCAATCTGATGAGGTGGAGCTAATGTTCAATAATGGGAAGGTGTTGCTTTGGGCCGGTATGCTGGTCGTGCTGTTGGGACTACTTTCACCACGGGTGTCGGCCCGGGAGACGGCCCAAGGGGGGGAGCAGACCACCTTCGTCTCCCCGGAGGAAGCGGTTCAGTCCCTGGTGGCGGATGTGCGGGACGATAACGATGCCGGACTCGCCGCCATATTCGGACCGGAGGCGGAGGACCTGATTTCCTCCGGCGACCAGGTCGCCGACCGTAATGACCGGAGCCGGTTCCTCAAGGCCTACGCCGAGAAGAACTTCCTTGAACGGCGGGATGACAACCTGGCGGTGCTGCATATCGGCAAGGTGGATTATTCTTTCCCGATCCCTATCGTACGCCTTGACAGGGGCTGGATTTTCGACACCCGGGCAGGCAGGGAGGAGATCCTCAACCGGCGTATAGGCCGCAACGAACTGCGTGCCATCGAGGTTCTGGACGCCTATGGTGCGGCCCAGCGCGATTACGCCTGCCGCCCCCGCCGGGACGGTGACGTGGTCCAGTTCGCTCAGCGGCTGATCAGCAGCAAGGGTGCCCATGACGGCCTTTACTGGCCGGCCGGGAAGGACGAAGAAGAGAGTCCCTTAGGCTCGCTGATCACCAGGGCCGGTGAGGCCGGATATGCCGGCAGGCTTACCGGCGAGGGGGCCGAACCCCTCTACGGCTATTATTTAAAGATCCTCACCGCCCAGGGGCCACACGCCACCGGCGGCCCCTTCGATTACCTGGTCAACGGCAGGCTGCTCCTGGGCTTCGGGCTGGTGGCCTATCCGGCCCGCTACGGCTCGACAGGGGTCAAGACATTTATCGTCAACCAGGAAGGGGTGGTTTATGAAAAGGATCTGGGCGAGAAGACCGGCGAGGCGGCGGCCATGACCACCTACGACCCCGACGAAACCTGGAAGAGCTGCGAGGAACCTCCGGAATAATAGGAACTGCTCGCAAGGCTGGCGCGGAGGTTGATCAACGGGGCAAATGGCATCAAAGGTGTTTTACAATTTACAGCTATCAAAATCATGTTGACACTCTTTTTCGCTTGTCTTTTCCGCCAATCGCATGGATCTCCTTGAAGATGCTTCACGTTGGCGGCGCCTTTCATCCTCTGATACCAATATGAGAGGCGGCACTGCCTTGGGCTTGCCATTCTCGTCCAAGGCCACAAAGGTCAAATAGGCGGAGGCGACGTGTCGCAGGCGGCCCGTAATAAGGTCTTCCGATTCAACACGAACGCCTACCTCCATGGAAGTCCTGCCCACCATATTGATGCTTGCACTTAGAATTAGAAGGTTCCCGACGTAAACGGGACTATGAAAATCAAGCCTGTCAATGGAGGCCGTTACAACGTTGCCTCGTGCATGTCGCACAGCAACCACGCCGGCCGTATTGTCGATGCATTTCATAATTACCCCGCCATGTACATTTCCCGCGGCATTCGCATCCTGGGGAAGGAGAACCTGTGAGAGGATCACGCTGCTGTCTATGGGTCTTTTTCCGTTCATTTCTTGCTCCAAAAAAGTATCTTATGATAGCTTAGTGCTTCGATTCGCAAATACGGTCGCGTATTTTAGCAAATCAGAATAGATAGAATGCTCACTCAGCCCTTCGATAAGCTCAGGGCGGTGAGCCTGTCGAACCGCACTAAGTCCTGAGTAAATGAATTCGTTACCGAATTTATGAATCGATGGACTTAGCACCTCTCGGTGTAAGCAATGAGGGTGTGGTCAACCAAAAAATCGCCACATCACATCTCCTTATCTTCTATAAGGATAGCACAGTGTTTTTCAAGTCAATCCTCTAAAAAATGTTGGGGCAAACCGTCGAGATAGCCAAGCCAGGAATCGTCATATACAAATTAAGGGACGTTGGCAATACCCATTGTCTTTTTAATCTAATAATCAGGATACATGCTAAAATTGAAACATAGGCGAAAATCAAAAAAAGCCATGAATTTAATACGTTAAGGCTGTCTCGATGCCGCGTTTTCGAACAGGATCTCGTCCTTAAAATTTTTCTTGACAGATATTAATCGGATGGTTTAATCGTTTAATTAAATTAATTGGTCAGTCAAAAATGGAGCGAACCCCATCAAGGAAAGACACGATGACCCTTGCAGCCCCGACTGAAACACCGGAAAAAATTCTGGAAGCAGCAGTACGCGTCTTTGCGGAAGAAGGCTTCCGGGGGGCCCGGATGCACCGGATTGCGGAAGCCGCGGGGGTCAACCAGGCCCTTTTGCACTACTACTTCCAGTCGAAGGAGAACCTTTACGAAGAGGCGCTGTTCAGGGCTTTTTCGATCCTTATCCACCGGCTGGCCGGGCAGTTGGAGATGGGCACCGATGCGGAAGCGGCGTTTCGAAACGCGATCTATTCCTATATCGACCTGCTGCAGGAAGACCCGGCACTCCCCCGATTGTTCGTGTCCGAAGCCATGGAAGGGGGAGATAGGCTGAAGGCCGTCTTTGACCGGATCCGGATCGAGACCGGGATTACCCCCCCGGGAATCATCATTCCGTTTGTGGAGAAAGGGGTTTCAAGCGGGCGGCTGCGGCCGGTGGACCCCATGCAGACGGCTGTCAGCGTCATGGGGATGTGCGTTTTTTATTTCATCGCCCGGCCGGTCATGTACCACGTATGGGGAATGCCGGAAGACGAGGCGGCCTTTATCGAGCGCCGCAAGGACGCCATTGTGGACCTGATTCTGCACGGCGTCCTGAAACCAGATACGCAATCGGAATCGTGATCCATCGGCTTCATTGTTAATTGGGAAACCTGGTCCTCAGGGACCGTCAAAGATCCCGCTACGCGGGAGTCAGAGAAATTAGGCTATGCCGTACCAGAAATCAAGGCCATAAAGTGAGTCCCGCCCCGGGCGGGATTAATGCAGAGCTTCGCGCTTCTATTCGGTAAAATGACACAAAATTCCTTAACTTTAGGCACGTTAGACATTTTAGATCACTTTAGTCACTCCAGCGATACGCGGGTAAACAAGGCCCCCTCTGGGGACAAGCCAAAGCCGGGCCCTCTGGACCCGGATTTTTTACATGGAATCGGTCCCGGCCCATGGAAAAATCGGTTTCCCCGCAAAAGTCCCTTTGAATAGGCTTGTGCGGCGGTATCAATCAAAGTAGGAGGTTTATACGTGAAAAGGGTTCTAAGTCATCAGACCGGTCGGATGGTCGCGCGGGCGCTCGGATGCATCATCATGGTACTCGTCGCAGTCTTTGCCGGTTTTGGTACCGGGGCAACGGTGCATGCGGAAGATCTGATGACGGTGTACCGGCAGGCGGTCGGGAGCAGCCCGATCCTCAAGGGATCGAAGGCGCTGCTGGAATCGGACCGGGCATTTCATCGGGCGGCGCTTTCCGCACTCATGCCGCGGTTGAATACCAATGCTGCCATAGACCGGGACCAGGCGAAAATCACTGGATTCGGCAAGGATTTCGGCGCCTCCCCCCTGATCGGATCGGCATTCGGTGATATCACGGATACCTATTATGGCGGCAGCTACAGCGTGACGCTGGCGCAGCCCCTGGTAAACGGACAGGCCTGGGCCGGTCTTCAGGCGACCAAACAGCAGGTCCGCGCCGGTGAAGCATCGGTCAAAGCCACCGAACAGGACCTGATCCTGAAGGTGACGGCCGCGTACTTCGGCGTGTTAAATGCCCGGGCCGTGGAACGTGTGGCCAGAGGGCAACAACACCTTTTAAGGGAGATCCTCGATCAGGCCCGCGCCAACCTGAAGGTCGGGACCGGCGACATCATTTCCTTAAAAGAAGCCCAGGCCCGGTATGATGCAGCCGAATCTGGATGCATCAGCGCACACAATGCCGTCGAGATCGCCGTGCAGGAGCTTCAGCGCCTGACACACCAGCCGGTGGGGGAAATCGACGACCTGGGGCGGATCGTACCCCAGGGGCCGAATCCCGATCAGGTCGATCCCTGGCAGGCGTCTGCGGAAGAAAATCAACCCCTGCTGACACAGGCCCGCGCACAGCTTGCTGCGGCCGGAGAGAAGGTGGAAATCGAGCGGCGCAGCCGATGGCCCAATCTCTACCTGACCGCCGGCTACGGGTACAGCAAGGGGGATTTTCTGCCGAGTGTCGAAACCCAGAAATCACAGATCGGCCTCACATTCAATCTGCCCCTTTACGAAGGGGGAGAGATCGCAGCACAGGTCGCCCGGGCCCGTGCGCAGGAAGCGGCCAGTCGATACCGGCTGGATGATCTCAAGGACCAGGTGAGTTTAAACACCCGAAGCGCCTTTTTAAATCTTAAAAACAGCGTCTCCCGGCTCAATGCCTCGGCCCAGGCACTTGAGTCGGCCAAAACCTCCCTGGATGCGACCCGGAAGGGATATGAAATCGGCGCGCGTTCCATCATCGACCTGTTGACATCCGCCCAGGATTACGAGAAGGTCCATCTGGATTATTTTCAGTCCCTCTACGATCATGTCCTGGCCCGCGCACGGCTCAAGTGGGCGGCCGGGGTTATCAATCAAAAGGACGTGGCGGCGATCAATGCGCTTCTGTCCCACAAGGATCATTGAACAAAAAAAGGAAACGGATACATGGCCAAGCCGAAGAAAAAACCTGTTATTCTTGTGCTGCTGTTGATCGGTGCGATTGTCGGAGGCGTTTTGACCTACCGGCACAACGGCGAAGAAATGAAAAATGAACTCCGGCTTTACGGAAATGTGGACATTCGCCAGGTTAAGCTGGCGTTTCACGATACCGGCCGAATCAAAGAGATATACGTCACCGAAGGGGACCCGGTAAAAGTCGGGCAGCTTGTTGCCGAACTCGATCCGGTCCGCTATGCGGCGGGTGTGGCCCGTGCAGAAGCGGCGGTCGCGGCACAGCAGCAATTGCTTGCCAAACTTCTGGCCGGCAGCCGACCCCAGGAAATCGCCGCGGCCAAGGCCCGTGCAGAAGCGGCTGAAGCCACTTTTGACGACGCCCGCCAGACCTATGAGCGGGCGCGCAGCCTGGCCAAAACCCAGTTTGTTTCCCGGGAGAAGCTCGACAATGCCCAGGCGGCCTTCAAGTCGTCGGCCGCTACCCTCGATGCACAAAAGCAGGCCCTTGCGCTGGCCGTTGAGGGGCCCCGGCAGGAGGACATCGCCGCTGCCCGGGCGACGCTTTCGGCGAACCAGGCCGCGCTCGAACTGGCCAGGCGGGAGCTTGCCGACACCCGATTATATGCACCGGGAGAAGGGGTGATCCAGGACCGCATTCTGGAACGCGGGGACATGGCCTTCCCGCAGACGCCGGTGTTCACGATGGCGCTGACCAGTCCGCTCTGGGTGCGCGCCTATGTGGATGAGCCGGATGTGGGCAAGATCGCACCGGGCATGAAGGCGGTCGTTACCACCGACAGCTTCCCGAACAAGGTGTATCGCGGCTGGGTAGGCTTTATCTCGCCGACGGCCGAGTTTACTCCCAAGTCGGTCCAGACCGAGGAACTGCGGAGCAAGCTCGTCTACCAGGTGCGGATTTTTGTCTGCACCCCCGGAAACGAACTCCGGCTCGGCATGCCGGCAACGGTCATCGTCCCGTTCGATCAGCCCCGAAAGCCGGTGGGGACAAAGACGGGTGATCCTTGCGGAGAAAAATAACTCAACTTATCCCGCTTTACCTGAAAAGATAGATATTGAATTCAGAATTCACGAGTCAGAATCCAGAAGAAAGGCATAAAACCAGATATTCTGGATTCTGAATTCTGGCTCCTGGATTCTTCTAATATACAAACGGGCTTCAAATATATAAAACATGTCTCAATTAAAAAGCCACCAAGTCAGAAAGTTAAAGAAATAACATGTCCGCCACGGGCACCGATAATCCTGATACCACCCTGATCATCGAGCATGTGAGCAAGCGCTTTTTCGCCGGCAAACGCACCATCCAGGCCCTCGACGGGGTCAATTTCCATCTCGGTCCGGGAAAGGTCACCGGCCTGATCGGTCCGGACGGGGCCGGAAAAACCACGCTGCTCCGCCTGGCCGCCGGCCTGCTGAAAGCTGACGACGGCCGCATCCGGGTCCTGGGGATCGATGCAGCCGAAAGTCCCCTTGAGATCCAGCGGTCCATCGGCTATATGCCCCAGCGTTTCGGCCTCTATGAAGACCTCACGGTGCAGGAGAACCTGGATCTGTATGCGGACCTGCAGGGGCTGCCGGTATCGGAGCGCTCGGAACGGTATGCGGAGCTCATGCCCATGACCGGCCTGGGCCCCTTTACCAAACGGTACGCGGGTGCGCTCTCCGGCGGCATGAAGCAGAAACTCGGGCTGGCCTGCACCCTGGTCCGGCCGCCGCGCCTTCTGCTGCTGGATGAACCCACGGTAGGCGTCGATCCGGTATCCCGCCGGGAACTGTGGGCCATCGTCTACCGGCTCGTGGAAAAGGAGGGGGTGACCGTGCTGTTGAGCACCGCCTATTTAGACGAGGCCGAGCGGTGCCACCAGGTGATCCTCATGCATCAGGGGCGAGTGCTGGGCGAGGGGCCCCCGAACATGTTCAGCAGCCGGGTCGCTGGCCGCAGTTTCCAGGTGACCGACCCGGACGTCAACAAGCGGTCACTGCAGGGGCGTCTGAACAGGGCTGCCGGGGTACTGGACGCCATCATCCAGGGTGAGGGGGTGCGGATCGTGACAGACGGCGCATCGCCCCCGGCGCTGGAACGCCTGCTCCCGGGCCAGCCGAATGCCCGGATGGAGGCCATGCCGCCCCGTTTTGAGGATGCGTTTATCGTCCGGCTCAGGGAGCAGACCGGCCATGCCCCCCATCCCACCCTGAACACCGGAACCGTTATCTCTCCCCTCGGCGACGAAAACGGGGAGGTCATCACCGTACACGACGTCAAGCGCTACTTCGGTGATTTTTATGCAGTCAAGGGGATCAGTTTTACAGTGCGGCACGGCGAGGTTTTCGGGCTGCTGGGGGCCAACGGAGCCGGCAAGTCGACCACCTTCCGGATGCTGTGCGGTCTGCTGCCTGCGTCCGAGGGAACCCTGCGGGTCGCCGGGCAGGACCTGCTCCGTGCGGCGGCCCGGGCGAGATCCCGCATCGGATACATGGCGCAGCGGTTTTCATTGTATGCCGACCTGTCCGTAAAGGAGAACCTCCGCTTCTTCAGCAGCGCCTACGGCCTGCACGGAAAAAAGCAGCGGGCGCGCATGGATTGGGCCTTGCAGGAATTTGAGCTGACACCGTTTGCCAATGCCACCAGCCGGGACCTGCCGCTGGGATTCAGGCAGCGCCTGGCCCTGGCGGCGGCACTGATGCACGCCCCGGATATCCTGTTCCTGGATGAGCCCACATCCGGCGTGGACCCGCTGGCGCGGCGCGAGTTCTGGCACCGTATCAGCGCCCTGTCGGAGCAGGGAGTCACGGTGCTGGTCACCACCCATTTCATGGAGGAGGCCGAATACTGTGACCGGCTCGTAATGATGGCCGAAGGGGAGATCCTCGCCCAAGGGACGCCGGAGGAGATGAAGGCACGGTTCAGGACAGAAGACACCCCGGAGCCCACGCTGGAAGATGCCTTTATCGGCCTGATCGAAGCCCATGAAGGAGCCGCATCGTGAAGGCATACAATAACACCGGACAAAAAGTCCGCCACGGCGGGGCCATGCGGCTCCGTGGAATGATGCGCAAGGAGATGCTGCAGATCGTCCGCGATCCCTCCAGCATCGCCATCGCCTTCATCCTGCCGCTGATCCTGCTGTTTCTCTTCGGCTACGGGGTTTCACTGGATGCCAAGCACGTTCCCGTCGCCATCGTGGTGGAGCACCCGACGACCCTGACGGAAAGCTTTACCGGCGCCTTTGCCCACTCGCAATATTTTGGCGTCCGGGTTTTTAACACCATGCCCGAGGCGGAAAATCTGCTCCGGAGAGGCGGTGTGGACGGCATCGTCTGGCTGCGCTCCGACTTCGGCCGGCAGGTGCTCTCCGGAAACACGGCTTCCATCGGCGTGTTCGTCAACGGGGTGGACGCCAATAACGGCCGGATCATCGAAGGATACGTCCAGGGGGTATGGGCCCGGTGGCTCGCTTCGTTTGCACAAAGCCGGGGACAGAAGCTCTCCATCCCGGTCGACGTGGAACAGCGGGTCTGGTTCAATCCGGGCCTGCGGAGCCGTAATTTTTTGGTCCCCGGCCTGATCGCCATCATCATGACGCTGATCGGAGCGCTCCTCACGGCCCTGGTGGTGGCCCGGGAATGGGAGCGCGGCACCATGGAGGCCCTCCTGGTGACCCCAATCCGGGTGCGGGAGATCCTGCTGGGCAAAATCATCCCGTACTTCATTTTAGGGATGAGCGGTCTGGTGTTGTCCGTGGCCATGGCCATATGGCTGTTTCAGGTTCCCCTGCGCGGCAGCATGTGGGTGCTGATGGGGACGTCCGCCCTGTTTCTCATGGCGGCCCTGGGCATGGGGCTTCTGATTTCCACCCTGGCGCGCAACCAGTTCGTGGCCGGACAGGTCGCCATCATCACCACTTACCTGCCGGCCTTTATCCTGTCCGGATTCATTTTTGACATTAACAGCATGCCCTGGCCGATCCGGGGGGTGACCCATGTCATTGCCGCGCGGTATTACGTGGCCATTCTGCAATCGGTGTTCGCGGCGGGCAACATCTGGTCCGTCATCGCACCCAATGCCCTTGCCCTGATCATCATGGCGGCGGTGTTTTTGATGCTGGTACGGCGGCGGACGAAAAAGTCGCTGGAATAGGAGAAAAGCATATGTGGCGTCGAGTTCTCGCGCTGATGATCAAGGAATTTCTGGCTCTGCTCAAGGACAAACGCAGCCGTATGGTGCTGATCGGCCCGCCGATCCTTCAGTTGATCGTGTTCGGCTATGCCGCGACCTATGATCTCAATCACGTGGGGTACGCAGTGTACAACGAGGATCATGGTGCCGCTTCCCGACAAATGCTCGCACTCTTCGGGGAATCCCCAACGTTCCGCCTGGTTAAGACCCTTCACGACGACGGGCAGGTCGCGCCGCTCATCGACAGCAAAAAGGTGCTCATGGTGCTGCATATCGGACCCAATTTCACGCGCGATCTGCTTCTGCACCATCCGGCAGATATCCAGGCGATCGTCGACGGACGGGACTCCAATACCGCCCTGATTCTATCCGGGTATATCCGGACCATTATCACGACGTTCAATGAAGAGTGGGCCGGGGCACGGGGGCTGGCACGGCCGCCCGCTGCCCTGGAAATCCGGGCATGGTTCAATCCCAACCTGGAAAGCCGGTGGTTTGTCATCCCGGGGATCGTCGGATTGTTGACCATCGTGGTAACACTGCTGGTGACGGCCCTGTCGGTGGCCCGGGAGCGCGAGGCCGGAACCTTCGACCAGCTGCTGGTCACCCCCCTGCGGCCCCTGGATATCCTGCTGGGAAAGGCCCTCCCGGGGTTCATCATCGGGACGGTGGAGGCGAGCTTCATCATCATGATGGCCTTGGTCTGGTTCAAGGTCCCGCTGATCGGCAGCATCTCCGCCCTTTACCTCGGCATTTTTATGTTTTTGATGTCGGCCATCGGCGTGGGGCTGATGATTTCCTCCTTGAGTGTCACGCAGCAGCAGGGGCTGTTCGGGGCCTTCATGTTCCTGGTCCCCGCCGTCATCCTGTCCGGGTTTGCCACGCCGATCGCCAACATGCCGGTGGCGCTGCAATACCTGACACTGCTCAACCCGCTGCGGTATTTCCTGGTCATCTTGAGGGGCGTCTTCCTCCAGGGGAGTTCGGTGGCCATCCTGTGGCCCCAGTACTGGCCCATGGCGGTGATCGGCCTGGTCAGCCTGACCCTGGCCGCCTGGCTGTTCCGGCACCGGATGTATTAGCGGGCCCCGGTAAAGGGAAACCGCCCGTTAAGTGATAAGATCTTGCCTTGATATCCCACAACCCTAAGTGCTTGAAATATCCATTAAGAACTAAATCCATGTCGCTGCGACCATCTGCCAACCCTCAGGCGGAATCGATCCATATAAACATAAAATACGGGGGTGACGAACAGCGTCAGGAACTGTGAAAACAAAAGCCCGCCGACAACGGCCAACCCGAGCGGCTGCCGGGATTCCGCACCCGCGCCTAGCCCGATGGCAATGGGCAGCGTTCCCATCAGGGCCGCCATAGTGGTCATCATGATCGGTCGGAACCGGACCACACATGCATCAAATATGGCGGTTTCCGGATCCAGTTGACGTTCCCGCTGGGCATCAATGGCAAAATCCACCATCATTATGCCGTTCTTTTTTACAAGCCCGACGAGCATAATGATCCCCACAAAGGCATAGATGCTCAATTCCACGTGAAAAATCAGCAGCGTCACCAAAGCTCCGAAACCGGCAAACGGGAGGGCGGAAAGAATGGTTATGGGATGGATAAAGCTTTCATAAAGGATCCCCAGCACCATGTAGATGACCAGTAGCGCCATCACCAGCAGCAGACCCAGTCCCTGCATGGAAGACTGGAACGCCTGGGCGGTTCCCTGAAAACCGGTGGTAATACTGGCCGGCAGGACGCTGGTCGCAAGCTTGTTGATCTCACTCACCGCCTTCCCCAGTGGATAGTCCGGCAACAGATTAAACGACAGAGTCACGGATATCTGCTGCCCTGTGTGATTAACAGACAGAGGCCCCAGCGTTTGACGGATATCGGCGACCGCATTTAACGGCACCTGTTGTCCGTTGCCTGAGGTCACATACAGCAGGGACATGGCCTTGGGGTCCTGCTGAAACTCGGGCAGCAGTTCCATGATGACCTGATAGGTGTTGCTGGGATCATAAATCGTTGAAATCTGCCTGGACCCGTATGCATTGTAGAGCGTGTTCTCGATCTGCTCCACCGTGACCCCCAGTGAGGTGGCCTTGTCCCGGTTGATGCGGACATCGACCTGGGGATTTTTGATTTCAAGGTCGCTGCTGATATCCGTCAGGCCTTGAAGTCCCTGCATTTTTCTTTCCATCTCCGTGGCGTACCGGTATAGATCCGCTGTATTAGGCCCCTGCAGGGTCAGCTGATACTGGCTTCTGGTCAGCCTCCCGCCGATGCGAATCGGCGGCGGATTCTGCAAGAAGACGATAATCCCTGGGACTTGTGAAAGCTTTCCCCGCAGCCGATCGATAATCTGGTCCACCGTGGCCTTTCGCTCATTGCGCGGTTTGAGCCGCATGAACAGGACACCGGTGTTGCTCCCCCGGCTTCCCCGGGACCCGGCGCTGGACATGAACGCCTCCACGTCCGGGTCCTTCTGAATGATGGCCGCGGCTGCCTGCTGATGGCGCACCAATGCATCATAGGAAATACCCTGGGCGGCCTGGGTAAAGGCGAAGATCCGCCCATTGTCCTCGCTGGGCATAAACCCCTTTGGAATTTTTACAAAAAGATAACCGGTGGCGATAAGAATCACGGCGGAAAAAATCATCATGAACCGGCGGTGTGCAATAGCCCAATGCAGCCCCACCTTGTATGCGTCGAGCATCTTCTGGAAAAATTGCTCAAATGCATTATATGCCCGGCCGTGATGGTTTTGCCCCGGCGGTCTTAAAAACCGGCTGCACAGCATGGGCGTCAACGTCAGCGATATAAAACCGGAAATCAAAATGGTAACGCCGATGGTAACGGCAAATTCATTAAAAAGCCGGCCGATGATCCCCCCCATGAAAAGCACGGGAATAAAAACCGCCGCCAGGGAAAAGGTCATGGAAAGAATCGTAAACCCGATTTCTCTCGCGCCGTTAAGGGCTGCTTCAAATGTTTTTTCACCCATTTCCATATGGCGGACAATGTTTTCAAGCATTACGATGGCATCATCCACTACGAATCCGACGCAAAGGGTCAGGGCCATGAGCGACAGGTTATCCACACTGTAACCCAAAAGGTACATGACTGCAAAGGTGCCGATGATCGACATCGGCAGGGCCAGGCTGGGAATCGTGGTCGCTGAAACGTTTCGAAGGAAAACAAAGATGACCATGACGACAAGGAACAGGGTCAGCAGCAGGGTTAGCTTGACATCCCTGACCGATTGCCGGATGGAGTCAGACCGGTCGAACAACAGGTTCAAAGACACCGATGCCGGAAGCTGCTCGCTTAATTTATCGAGCAGACCTCGGACATCGCGCGCCACCGCAACGGTATTGGTCCCGGGCTGGCGTTGGATGGCCAGCACGATGGACCGTTGGGATTCTTTGGAATTGATATACCATGCCGCGGTTTTATCATTTTCAACACTGTCGCTTGCGGTCCCGATGTCCTTGAGCCGAACCGGTTTGCCGTTCCGGTAGGCGATAATCAGGTTAGAATACCCTTCTGCTTTTCGGATCTGTCCGTTGGCCTGAACCGTGTAGGCCACATCCGGGCCGTACAGGGTTCCCGTGGGGAGATTAACGTTGGCATTGCTCACCGCCTGAGCGACCTGGTCGAGCCCCAGGTTCTTATTGGCCAGTTTGTTCGGGTCCAGTTCGATACGGACAGCATATTTCTGGGAGCCGTATATCATAACCTGAGCCACCCCGCTGACCATGGAGATCTGCTGGGCCATCATGGTCTCACCATACTCGTTGAGCGCAGACAGCGGGAGGGTGGGGGATGTAAGCGCCACATAAAGAATCGGCGAGGCGGCTGGGTTTACCTTCCGAAATGTCGGCGGATTCGGCATATCCTGGGGCAGATTTCCTAAAGAAGCGGATATGGAAGACTGAACATCCTGGGCGGCCGCGTCGATGTTCCGGCTCAAATTAAACTGCAGCGTAATGCTCGTCCTCCCGATAGCGCTGGTGGATGTCATGGAATCGATGCCGGCAATGGTGGAAAACTGTTTTTCCAAAGGCGTCGCCACTGCCGAGGCCATGGTTTCCGGGCTTGCGCCGGGCAGGCTTGCCGAAACTTCAATGGTGGGAAAATCCACGTTGGGCAGATCGCTGACCGGCAGTTCCCGGTAGGCGGTAATGCCGAAGATCAGTATCCCCAGCATCACCAGGGTCGTCATCACCGGTCTGAAAATGAACAGGTCCGAGATACTCTTCATTGCCGGGCCTCTTTGCCGGGTTGCGGCCCGTTTTTCACGGCAACCTTTGCACCGGGAAAAAGCCTTAGCTGGCCGTCGGTGACTACCATCTCGCCGGATGAAAGCCCTTTTTCAATGACCGTGTGCCCATCAATCTGGGTACCGGGTGTCACATTCCGGGATTCCACGGTAAAATCTTTTTTAACCACGAACAGATATTCTCCCTCCTGGCCCATCTGAACGGCGGCGGAAGGCACGACCACGGCCTGGGAATCGACTCCCAGCATTAGAACGACATTAACGAACTGGCCTGGCCAAAGGCCGTTGTCCTGGTTGTCGAATTCGGCCTTGAGATCGATGGTTCCGGTATCCGGATCGATGGTGTTGTCGACAAAGGTCAACCGCCCTTTTCGTGCTCCATCCGGTTTCCCCGGAGGCGATGCATTGACTGTAAGTTCTTTGCCGGAGAATTGGTTTTGGATTTCCGGCAGGCGCTGTTCCGGAACGGAAAATCGCACGTAAACCGGCTGAATCTGGTTGATCACCATCATGGATTTGGTGTTGTCGTTGGCCTTGACCAGGTTCCCCTCGTATATCAGAATCGATCCGGCGCGTCCCGTAATCGGCGCCGTAATCCGGCAGTAGGACACATTCAGCTTAGCATTTTCCAAAGCCGCTTCATCGCCTTTCACCATCTCTTCTAACGCGGCTGCATTCGTCTGGGCCTGTTCGGCCTGGTCCTTTGTCACGTAATCTTTTTTGAATAATTCGGCGTACCGTTTGGCATCCTTTCCGGCTTTTTCCAGTTGAATCCGGTCCCGCGACAGGTTTGCCCGGGCTGATTCCAGTATGGCCTGATACGGCCGGTCATCGATATTAAACAGGATCTGACCTTTTTCGACCGTCTGCCCCTCTTTCACGTGAATCTGAGTGACCTGTCCGTCCACCCGGGAAGTGATGTTGACCACCGAATATGCTTCAACGGTTCCGATGGCGTCAACCTCCACCGGAACGTCCTGTAAAATAGCGGTGGCGACTGAGACCGGGACGTCGGGCTGGGAGCGCTGCTGCTCCTTTTCGGAACAACCGGGTCCCAGCAGAATGATTAAGAACAGAATGACAGGAAAACGCCTGCCGAAATAGGTGAAATGGCGGAACCTGTCCCTGTTGACCGTTGAACCCTTCATGGTTGCTGTTCCTTTATCGTTGTCGTTGGAAATAAATCGGGCATGTCCGCTTGCTCCGCCGGGGTCTTCCGCCACAGGATACCGGTGTCCCGTGCAAGCTGAGCTAAAGAGATATACCAGTCGGCTAGGGCCGTGACCCGCTGGGCTCTGGCACTCTCCAGGGCGTTCTGGGCGGCCAGAAGACCGAGAAATCCCCCCACGCCTTCCTTGTAACGCCCCAGGGCCACGTCATAGGACTGTTGTGCGCTGTTGAGCAGATCGGCGCTGGTACTGACCTGCTGCACGGCCGTTTTGAGATTAAAATAACTCGACCAGACCTGAAGGATAACCGACTGTTCCAGGCTGTTGAGCTGCGCCTTTTCGACGTCCGCATCTTCCCGGGCTTTAATTTCATCGTAACGTCTTGAATATCCATAAAATATAGGGATTTTGACCACCAGGGCGGTCGTGTTCTGGTTGTCCCATTTGGATCTCTGGTTGTCGATCGTCTCATACAGATCGTTGTCGAGCACAAGGCTCGGGTACAAGGCGGAACGGGTGGTCCGGATGTGCGCCAGTGACTGGTCCACCCGGCTCCTTTGCGCTGCCAGATCCGGACGGTTGGTCTGGGCCTTTTTTATGTAGTCATCCACCGTTTCCGTCACCTGTTTCACCGGCGGGTTTAAGGGCAGCTCTTCGATGTCATAGGGGGTATTGGCCGGGATGCCCATGGCTGTGGCAAGGGCGCCCCGGATGGTCTGGACCTGGCCGGACGCCGCATCGAGCTTGAGCCGGGCCTGGGAAAGCGCGGTTTTCGCCAGGAGTACATCGGCAATGGTGGCCAGTCCTTGCTGATGGCGCTGCTGGGAAGACTCCAGGTTGGTGGCGGCATCCTTTACGGATATTTTATATGCTTTTTCAACTGCCTTTGCATTGGCATACTGGTAATAGGTTTGCAAAACGATAAAAACCGCATTCTGGATTGCGGCATTATGCGCAAAATCAGCGTATAGAAGGGCCTGACGCTTTTCTTCCACCGCCGCGTTCCGGCCGCCGAAGTCAAAAAGCAGCCAGGAAAGCTGGATGGACGGCTCAAAGCTGTTGAGCGTTTTCCCCCCCTGATTGATCGCATATGAGCTGTCGGTATGGGAGACGCTGACATTGGCTTCGATTTGCGGATAGTAATCCCCCTTCCGGCTGAGCCAGTCAGCGGCGGCGGACCTCGCGACATACCAGGCAGCGCGGGTATCCGGATTGTTCTGAAGGGCGATTGAAACGATGTCCATCAGATTCCATTTTGTTCCGGGTTTTAAAAGATCCGCCGGGATGTCGATTTTTTTGGCTTCCGCTGGTCGCCGGGTTTCACTGACGGGAGGCGGAACCCAGATGTGGTCGGCTGAAGGGGCGACCCATTCGTCTAACGAGCGCTCATCAGGCCGGAGGCTGCATCCTGAAAGGAGCAATGTGCCGGTGATTACGGCAATGCTGATAATCTTCCGAATTCTGCGCGGTATCTTGGTATTATGCAAGGTATTATACATGATCGATGCCGGTATAAACGGGTTGAAAGGTAAACCTTTATAAGAACACCTTTTTTCATTTTTTTGCAAGAAAAGTTTTTCAGAAATTTCCTTCAGGCTACAGTTCGGGAGAAAATAACAAGAATACGGACATCCTATAATCCCCTAATCCCCCGGCCGGCGCCCTCACCGTAAGACTGGATCACCAGGGCCGGGATGGTGACGCCGGTGTGTTATTTACCCCGTTAAATGTTTACCAAGTGAAATGCGAAGCCAATTTTACAATGGCGGAGCCTATTTAACTGGGGTATGCCAAATGTAACCCGGAATATAGCGCCTTTTCGCTCTAGCCATTGATTACTCCCAATAATGCTCTTTTCACCCTCAAAAAGTGCAATATAGGGCCGAAATAGGGGGGCATTTTTGAAGGTTCTGGAATATCTCTAGATACTTACCATGGCGACCCCCAGAAAATTAGCTGTTCTTCCTGAAAAAAACAGGGATAAAAATTAAGGGTTGACAAAACGCTGTTAATCGTTCATCGTAGATTAACGATTAATATGGAGGTTAATTTGCCGGACAATCCTGAAAAAAATAAAGCCAATAATGTACTGGACGCCGATGATGCTGCACAAATCTGCAAGGCCTTGGGGCATTACTGCCGGATTGAAATCATAAAATACCTGCAAAACGCGGATAAATGTATTTGTGGAGAGATCGTTGGTATTTTCCCCTTGGCCCAGTCCACGGTAAGCCAGCATTTAAAGATTCTTAAACAAGCAGGTTTAATAAAAGGGGAAGTTGAAGGCCAGAAAACCTGCTATTGCCTTGATAGAGATGTGTTTAACAAATTTAAAAAAACAATAGCAGAGATGTGATTAACTTGAATAAATAAAAGGAGTTAAACAGTGAATCAAGATACTGAATGCGCTTCCTGTCAAAACCTTACCCTGTTTCCCATGGCACCGGAAAATAATGAAAAGGATGAGGTGTGCTGCGGGCCGTCTCCCGGGCCGCGGTCAAGCGAACTTGAACGTCCGGGTTATAAACTCTGGCACTTTGTGGAAGAAATGATTGATACACCTGCAGGTTCTGTCCCTAGAGTCAAATCGAATCTTGAAAAAGATGATACTTTCGGGAGCGTCAAAGTGAGGCTTGGGGGCCAGCGGGAAAAGTATTCTGTTGCGCCGGGTCTTTATGCTGCGGGTTCACCTGATCAGGATTCTCCGGTATTGGTCAGCGCAAACTATAAACTGAGTTTTGATTCTTTACGAAAAGAATTATTTTCTATTGATGCATGGATACTGGTCATTGATACCCGTGGCATTAATGTGTGGTGCTCTGCAGGCAAGGGGACTTTTTCCGCACAGGAAATTATTTTGCAAGTAAAACGTGCGTCACTCGATAAAGTCGTAAATCATAAGGAATTGGTTCTGCCTCAACTTGGGGCTTCAGGTGTTTCAGCGGCAGAAGTAAAAAAGGGCTGTGGATTTAAGGTCATCTGGGGTCCTGTTTACACAAAAGATTTAAGAGAATTTTTTGCGTCTGATATGAAAACAACTGTAAATATGCGCAAGGTTACATTTGGTCTTTTACAACGTCTGGTTCTTATTCCAGTGGAGATCGTGGGATTTAAAAAGATTGCCATGTGGACGCTTTTAGCCGGGTTTGTGCTTTCTGGGATTGGCTCATCCTTTTTTTCATTTACTGCTGCGTGGAACAGGGGCTTAATTGTCTTTATGGCTTTGATACTTGGCATATTGTCCGGCGCAGCAATAACCCCGGCGCTTCTTCCATGGATTCCTGTGAGAAATTTTTCTTTAAAAGGGACAATCATTGGCGGAATTACCGGCTTTGGTTTTGTTTTTTTCCTATGGGGAAGCATTAATGTGCTGGAATCTGCTGCACTTTTTCTATTTATTATTGCAACAAGTTCTTTTCTGGCAATGAATTTTACAGGATCAACCCCATTTACTTCTCCATCTGGAGTAGAAAAAGAGATGCGGAAAGCAATACCATTGCAGGCTCTGGGCGCAATTGTTACCATTATGTGTTGGGTTGGAGCGGGATTCTGAAAACAGAAGCCGGAAAACAGAAATCAGAACAAGAAAATCGGTAGGGGCGAATAATCATTCGCCCATAAGGAGTATGACATGGAAAAATTCAGATATCTACCCAATGTTACCACATTGGAACTTAACCCGGATCTGTGCATCGGGTGCGGGGAATGCGAAAAGGTGTGCCCCCATAGTGTATTTAAAGTAATAGATAAAAAAGCAACTTTGGCAGATAAAAATGGATGCATGGAATGCGGCGCTTGTGTCAAAAATTGTCCTGCCAATGCCTTAAGTGTTACACCGGGTGTGGGATGCGCATCATATATTATCCAATCCTGGATCAAGGGCAAAGAAAATGCGTCCTGCGGAAAAGGGGGCGGGTGGGTGAATTCAAGTTGAAGTGCACCAGGTAAGATAAACAGAAGACATGAAATATTGTGTTTACCCCACCCAAAGGCAATCAACAAGACCGATGTTTTAAAATATTCAAAATAGCCCCATAAGAATTTGTTTGTCAAAGAACAAAAAAACCAGTCAACTTCAGCCGGTGGTCGAATCCTTAGACGTCCTGGCTCTGCAGTCTCTGCACGAATGCTTTTTGATACGGGTATTTTTTCTTGCCTTAAAACAATCTTCGATCAAAAGCGTTTCCCCTTCAACAATCCCTTTCGCAATCCGATCTTCTTGCCTGCGTCTTGAGCCCCACTGAAATCAATACCATAGATGTGTTATGTTGGAAGAATTGTTTGCCCGGCTATTTTCTATCAAAGAATCGGATTAATGCTGGCTGCGTTGAGTTATTGAATTATTTAAGGACGGATCTCCTTATGAGACAATAAGCGGACACTCTTGCCTTGTACATATCAACCACTTCTTTAAGAAGCTCCATAAGCATGGTGTAATCCGGTTTGTCCAGGAAGACAGATTCCGCCCTTCGTCCTCTGCTCATCACATGGTACCATGCGTTTGGATATTGTATTCTTAATGGCCTGCTCATAAAATCCTATTAACATACATCACAATAACAGTCAACAGCAGACTTGACCCCATTTCAGACCGAACACCCATACGCTATACCCCGAAACCCGTTTTCCAAACATGCACAGGGCTTATTCGTACATAGGAAGTTGTCGCACCAGGGCGGGCTGAATAGTCTATACGCACATCTAGTGGCGGGCCAATGGTCCTGGGCGGGGGTCTGGTTTTTTGATCCCAGAGCCCCAGGTGTTTGAGTATCTTTTTGATGACATCCTCGTTTTCGATGAACGCCAAAATCTTCATCCGGCCCTGGCATTTGGGACACGTCAAGGGATCCACTTCATATATCTTTTGGATCAACCTGGCCCAGTTTTTCCGGTATTCTAACTTGTGTCTGAAATGTTCTACTGGGTCTATTAGAGCATTACATGTACTATCCTATTTCTACTGGTAGATCTTTTTTGGACTTCATTGAAAATATATTAGTAGTAGATGGTTGACGGTTCATTATAATTTGTGAAAAATGTAGTCGAGCCAGTAGACGGTTCTTTGAAATTTTACAAGCACAGTCCAGTCCAACATCTACAATTTCTACACGGTGAATGTAATATCGCGAGGGTATGGGGGACATCCTTAAGTAGTTAAATAACTTTGCCATCAAACAATGTTATTTGTATTTAAGGATGTCCCCCGTCCCACAAAAATCACTTGCCGAAGCGCAAAATAGATAAATAAAACCTCATGCATGTTCTGGTTCAGCATGAAGCTTAAGTCCCAGCGCGCGCACCACCTTCATTACTGTGGCGAACTCCGGGTTACCTTCCGGCGAAAGTGCTTTATAAAGGCTTTCGCGCCCCAGGCCCGTGTCACGAGCGATCTGGGACATGCCACGAGCGCGGGCAATAGTTCCCAAGGCTTTCACCACTACGGTTGGGTCGCCATCCTCCAAAGCTGCTTCAAGGTAAGCAGCCATATCTTCTGCGGTTTCCAGGTATTCAGCCGCGTCATAAGGTCGAGTTTTGGTCTTTGCCATTAAAGCCTCCTATAAATCACGCGCCAATTTCAGCGCCGTCTTGATATCCCTGTCTTGTGTACGCTTGTCACCGGCAGCAAGCAGCACTATCAACTCCCGCCCGCGCTGCGAAAAATATAGTCGATAACCCGGTCCATAGTCGATCCGCAATTCCGACACTCCCTCGCCTACCGGCCTTACATCGCCAGCCAGGCCGAGCTGCAAACGGTCGATCCGGGTTTGTATTCGCGCTCGCGCCTGACGATCTCGCAAACCACGCAACCACTTAGAAAAAACTTCAGTCTGGCGCATTTCAATCATGATTTAGTGTATCCTATAAAATACAATATGGCAAGCGCCGAATCCATGCCCAAAATTGCCAATGGCCGCAGAATATTCTCTTATCACAGAATTGACGGCGGCTGTGATTTCCAATAAAATCCTAAGGATATCAACTGGCGGGGAACTCTTGGGGACGACCTTAAATAGTAAAATAACTCAGTTTTCCAGTTGATAACCCTGATATTTAGCTGTTTGCTCACCTCTCTGAACAGTGAAACTCACCCTAAATCCCTGGCCCGGACCCTGTCCTTTTGCCTTCCTCTCAACAACCTTTACAAAATTGTACCCTCGGCTCTTGAGTCGATATTTCCGCGAAAAATTCTCTTCCGGTTCCGAAAGGACATCCCTTACAAAATCGCTCTCTCCCCAAAAAAACCTAAAACACTTGTGAACGCGGCCTCCAGCCCTGCCTAGTCCCCAATAATCTTGACCAGCACGCGTTTTTTTCTCCTGCCGTCAAATTCGCCGTAAAAGATCCGCTCCCAAATACCAAAATCCAGTTTTCCATCTGTTACGGCGACAACTACCTCCCGGCCCATGACCTGTCTCTTCATATGCGCGTCAGCATTATCTTCACCCACATTATGTCGATATTGGGAGACCGGTTCGTGGGGAGCCAATTTCTCCAGCCACCTATCGTAATCCTGGTGAAGACCTGATTCGTCGTCATTTATGAATACAGAGGCAGTAATATGCATGGCATTTATAAGGGCGAGACCTTCGGTGATACCGCTTTTCCTCAGGCATTCTTCTACCTGAGGAGTGATATTGATGAAGGCCCTTCTTGTGGGGACATTGAACCACAATTCCTTGCGATAGCTTTTCATTGAAATTTTCTCACCACTTATGTTTATAATATAGATAAGTTCGCGGTAGGAATGCCGATTACTCGGCACCCCCCGCACAGATCTTCCGATCCTCGGAATCTACGACGCAGCGTGCACTACTAATACACTGGGCTCCTGCTTCGAGTATTGACGCGTATGCGTTCCAGCAGCATACCGTATCCTATCCAGTTCATTTGGCAGGTATATCCAGCTCTGTGCCTGGCTCCTGTTTCGCTTGGACGGATTCCTCTC
>Ga0307425_1000574_pt1 | contig 23136 bp, 19 predicted proteins | sample SalMarWE160330MG_FD_202152 | JGI IMG/M metagenome (GOLD analysis project Ga0307425, IMG submission 202152) | Salt marsh sediment microbial communities from the Plum Island Ecosystem LTER, Massachusetts, United States - WE1603-30 | ecosystem: Environmental > Aquatic > Marine > Intertidal zone >...
CCCTTGCGGTCTTTTATCGAAGATAGAGATATTGACCGGTTTCACCTCTGCCTGCGGCGGGTTTTCCAGAAACCGGGGGCAAAGCACTGTGAGATAAGACTGAAACGCCAGGATGGCACAGGGTTTTACGCTCGCCTGGATAGCCTGGCGGCAAAAGATGCCGGTGGGGCACAGGTGTGCCGCACCTCCATCACCGACATCAGCGAACAGAAGCAGGCGGAACAGAAACTCAAAGAGAGCCAGAGGCTGTTTGACTCCTTTATGACGCACCTGCCCAGCGCGGCCGTCATCCGGGATCTGGAGGGGCGCTATGTCTTTGCCAACAAAACCTGGGAGGAGACTTTTCATAAAACCAGGGAGGAGTGGCTGGGGAAAACCTCTGATCAGCTCTGGCCTCCCGAAGTGGCGGAGAAATTTGAGGCGGGGGATCGGCTCTTCCTGAAGACCGGGAAAACCTTGCAGTCCCTGTTTACCCTGCACCAGGACGACGGCTGGCATCATTGGATTTCCTACCGATTTCCCATCGTCGATCAGGATGGGCGGCTGGTTATGATCGGCCTGAACGGCATCGACATCACCGAGCACCTGGAAACCAAGCTGCGGCTGGAGTGCCTGGTGGCCTCATGCCCGGCGGCCATTTATACCTGTAAGGCTGAGGGCATTTGCGCCCCCACCTATATCAGCGATAACGTCAAGGGACTGGTGGGCTGGGAGCCCCGGCAATTTCTGGAAAACCCCCGGTTCTGGATCAAGCACGTGCATCCCGAAGACCGACGCCGGGTTCTCCAGCGGGTGGAACTCCCCTGGGCCCAGGACCACCAGAGCTATGAATACCGTTTCCTGGCTCAAGACGGCGCCTATCGCTGGATGCACGATGACCTCAAGCTGGTACAGGAAAAAAACGGCCAGGCGGTGGAAATCGCCGGCGCCTGGATGGACATCACGGCCCGCAAGGAGGCGGACGCCATCCTCCACCAGGAGCGGCAGAGGCTCTTTGCCCTCCTGGAAATGCTGCCGGCCTATGTCTGGCTGATGGCCCCAGACTATACCATATCCTTTGCTAATCGCGTTTTTAAGGAAGTCTTTGGTAAACCGGGGGGCAAAAAATGCTTCGAGTTATTCCGCGGTCGTCAGCAACCTTGCAAAAATTGTCCGAACCGGCGGGTCCTTGAGACCCAGAAGCCAACAAACTGGGAGTGGACCAGCCCCCAGGGCCGAACCTATCAGATCTACGATTACCCCTTTGCCGATATTGACGACTCCCCCATGGTCCTGGAATTGGGGATCGACATCACGGAGCGCAAGGCCCTGGAGGCCCAACTCATGCAGGCCCAAAAGATGGAAGCGGTGGGGCGGCTGGCCGGGGGCGTGGCGCACGACTTCAATAATCTCCTGATGGCCATCATGGGCTACGGCGAGCTCATGCGGACCAGCCTCATGCCGGATGATCCCCTCTATCATTATAGCGAAGATATCCTCAAGGCCACCGAACGGGCCGCCTCCCTGACCCAGCAACTCCTGGCATTCAGCCGCCGGCAAATCATGCAACCCCAGGTGCTCAACCTCAACCTGGCGGTAGCCGACCTGAAAAAGATGCTGCAGCGCCTCATCGGGGAACACATCGACCTGGAAATAATCGCCGGTCCCGATTTAGGGACGGTCAAAGCCGACCCGTGGCAGCTAGGGCAGATCATCATGAATCTGGCGGTTAACGCCCGGGATGCCATGCCCACGGGGGGCAGGCTCAGCCTGGAGACCGCCAATATCGAATTTACCACCAGTCATCAAACCCACCTGGAGGCGGTCCCGCCGGGACAATACGTGCGGCTGACGGTGAGCGACACCGGGGCCGGCATGGACGCCGCGACCCTCAGCCACATCTTTGAGCCGTTCTTCACCACCAAGGAGATCGGCAAAGGCACCGGCCTGGGGCTTCCCATGGTGTATGGCATTGTCAAGCAGAACCACGGTTATATTGAGGTGGATAGCCAGCCCGGCCAGGGCGCCAGCTTCCGGATCTATCTGTCGCGCCTGGAGGCGCCGGCGGAGGCCCCCAGGGCCAGGATGACCCTGGCGGCAAAACTGGAAGGCTCCGAAACCATCCTGGTGGTGGAAGATGAGGATGCCCTCCGGACTTTGTTGTGCCGGTTTTTTCGCCTGTATGGCTATAACGTGTTGGAGGCCCGGCATGGGGGCGAGGCCCTGTTGATCTGTGAACGGCACCCGGAGCCCATTCATCTCATGGTGACCGATGTGGTGATGCCTCACATGAGCGGCCGGGAGCTGGCTGACCGGCTGATTTCCTTGCATCCCGAAATGAAGGTGTTTTACATGTCGGGTTACACGGACAGCGAGCTGGCCCCGTATGGCGTCCTGGACCCATCGAAAACCATTATCCTCAAGCCGTTCAGGCCCATGGACCTGGTGAAACAGGTCCGGGAGTTTCTGGATGAGTCCCGGGTCAAGTAACGCATAATTACTCCAAGGTGTTTCCAGACCTTGAGGCGCAGGGAAAGGTCGGCCTGCATTCATGGCCCGGTGATGCCATCGATTTAGAGGAATCCCAAAAAGTTAGAGGGAAGCAGTCATTCAGGGGCCTTTGGCCCTGCCATAAATCATGAAAAGTTAGGTGGGGCAGGCCTCCGCGCTTTTCAGTGGTGCGCAGTGCACACCCTACACAAGCACAGGCGGGACGCCTGTGCCACCGATTCATCATAACTTTTCAAGGCAGCCTGACCGTCACCCAGACCTCCCCCCTTTCTCACCCAAACCCCTTCATTCTCTTGAACCCCCCGGGTTGACCCCGACTCCACCGATTAATTAAATTCTCAACGCCGCCACGCCAACTGCAAACAACGACAGGAGAAAATAGCGGCCAAGAGGGTTGAGCCTAAGGAACCTGTCCACCCGAACCGGGTTGCACGCAAAAATGCCCGAATCACCCTGAGGGGCGCATCTGGGGGTGCGCTTTCATTAAGGGGACACGCAGGTCCTCCCCTTACAAAAATTGGCCAGATTACCAGTTGAGACCTCTGCAAAATCCTGATGTGGGACAGCCGCGCTCGGCTGTCCAAGCCTCATCTTGTCACAGGCGAGGGCGCCTGCGCTACATTTTGACAACTAAAGAAAGCAAGTCTCCAGTTGGTATTAAAGGCTTGCTCGTCTCCAGCCTCAACCATCTGGCCGGTAGTTTATCCCGCCTGAAGTTGGACCGGACTGGTTGGTTGAGGCGGTGCAGATTTAACCAAATTTTAACATGAGCATAATTTTTTCTTAATTAAGGGGCTGAATAATAGGGATTAAACAAAGGGGGGAGAAAGAGGGATATGACGGATTACTTACATGCCCTGGATGGTCGGATGAGGATTAAGATCGCCGCGGTTAAAGGCTCGCCGGCAACCGCCGACGAGGTAACCGGATACCTGCTCAGTTCCCACGGCATCGTTGAAGTTACCGCCAACCCGATCACCGGCAACGTCCTCGTTCTCTATGATACGAGCCAAACTTCTCAGGGCCGGATTCTTCACCGGCTGCAAGAAGCCGGTTATCTCCAGAAAAGCGCTCAGGTCCCGGCCGCCCAGGGAGATGGATTGGTGTCGGTGCTGGCCCGGGCGGTGATGGAAACCGCGCGGCAATCAATGGTCATGGCCCTGATCTAACCGGGCCCGGTTGGGTCCGCCGCACCCGGCGCGGCAGGCGGTTTTTCTCCTTTGGGTTTCCTTCACATCGGGTTACCAGAACACCCGGAAGCCATGGCGCTTTCTTTTTATATATCGTCACAGAGAGTAATTGAGGGGGCAAAATGCTTTTAACCTTAATGGGGAAGGAGAAAAAAGATGGAGATCGGTCGCATTGCTCCGGGAAGGTACCGGCAATCCCTTCTCAAGGAGAAACTGGCCCGGATAGCCACGGTGATGGTGGGGATGGTGGCCTTGGTAGGCGTCACCATGATGTCGCCGGCCTGGGGCGCTAGGGATCCGCTGCTCGAGGTGCTCATTCGCAAAGGGGTTCTCACTCCCGAGGAAGCCTCCCAGGTTCAAAAAGAGGCCCGGCAACTGGAGAAAGAGCGGGAGAAACAGGTGGACCAAAAGGTGAACGCCGCGGAACAAAAGGTCACCGACACAGTGGACAAAAAGGTTGCCGCGGTGGAAAAGAAGGTGGAGAAAAAAGCCGCCGACTGGAAGCTGCCTGATGCCTTGAAAGGCCTGAAAATCGGCGTCCTGGCCTACGTTGATTATTCGGTGGGCAACCGGCCGATGTTTTTCAGGCCGAATCCGACCGCCGCCTGGAACGCGTTCACCCCATACACCAGAACCCGCGGCCACGTGGGTTGGAACGACTTTCGTCTCACCCGGGGCTACCTGAACATCGAAAAGGAAATTACCCCCTGGTTACACGCCCGCTATACCCCGGACATACATCAGGATAGTACGGGAGACTGGAAGTTCCGGACCAAATACCTCTACGCCGAGTTCAGGCCGCCCAATTTGGGCCGGGTCCTGACCAACATGAAAAGCGAAATCGGTATGAGCCATATCCCCTGGCTGGATTTTGAAGAACACGTTAATCCCTACCGGTGCCAGGGCACCATGGCTACGGAGCGGGCCGGCTTGATGAACTCCGCGGATTTGGGGGTGAACATCCGGGGCTACTTCGGCGGCCGTCTGGCCAATGCCAAGGAAGTTATCGGGGATGATCATTATGACGGCCGCTACGGCAGCTGGCATATCGGGGTGTACAATGGCTCCGGTTACCACGCCACCGAGAACAACGAAAACAAGCCGGTGGAATACCGCGTGACCGTACGGCCCCTGCCTGACTATTTGCCTGGGTTCCAGGCCAGCTACTTTGGACTGTACGGCAAAGGCAACGCCTCCAGCGCCGATAAATATGGGTCTCCCTTCGCGAACTACTACCCGGACTGGGTTACCCATCTGGGTTTCTTGAGCTTCCAGCATCCCTGGTTTATTCTCACCGCCCAAACATTCGCCGCCAAGGGCAACCAGAGCGGCAACTGGGTCACCCAGGTGAACATGCCTTTGACCGGCGGCTGGTACGGCACCGGCCGTCGGGCTGACTCTCTGTGGACCCGGGGATATTCCATATTCGGCGATGTCAAGATCCCCATCAAGATCAAGGACGACTACCGCTTGCATGCCTTCTATCGCACCGACTGGTTCAACGCCGATAGTGCCAAGGAGATCGCCAATGACGCCAAGTACACCAAGTTGATCACCGGCTTGGCCTACCATATTTACAAGCACAACATGCTGTTGCTGGTCTATGAAAAGACCTGGTATGGCCGGGATTACGGCGCCCCCAACGGCACCGGCTATAACGGCACCAGCGGCACGGTGGTGAGCAGGCTCACCAACGGCGGGCATCTGGGGGACGATGAGCGGTTCCAGATGGTCTTCCAGATCAGCTACTGAGGTTTTCAGGGCCAGCTTCCCGGCGGCCCGGCGCCAGCATAATATATAAATATTACCCGACCCAATCACCATTTACCCTCAAAAAACCGGCAGTCAGATTCCCGACTGCCGGTTTTCATTTAGGGGCCCCCTCTCGGCATCACTGGCCCAGGTTAGGCAATAATCTCATCTCGGTGGGAAATCCAAGGCTGGAACGCAAAAGTGAACTCGGAGGGAATCCATTTGGATGGAAACCATCCAGCCTGGATTCTTCTTAGGGCTATTCCAGGCGGGGCAGGGTGAAATAAAAGGTGGCGCCCTGGCCTGCCTGACTGGTTACCCAGATGCGCCCTTCGTGGGCGTCGACGATGCGCTTGACGATGGCCAACCCCAGGCCGGAGCCGCTCTCCCGATCGGCGCTCTTTCCACGGAATAACAATTCAAACAGGTGTTGCTGGTCCGCCGCCGAGATCCCGGGGCCCTGATCCTGGACGGCGAATTGCACCTCGCTCCCCAGATTATCAACCTTGAGGTTTACCTCACGGTTAGGCGGGGAGTACTTGATGGCGTTTTCCAAGAGATTGCCCAGGGCCCGCTGCAGCAACAATGGATCGGCCTGGAGCACCACGGGTTCCGGGGGATACTCGGCCAGTAAGCTTATCCCTTTCTCTTGGGCCAGAGGCTGGAGCCGGTTCAGGACCTCCTGACATTCCTTTTCCACCTGGACGGCGCTGGGCAAGGGGGTAATGATGTGCAGGTCCAGCCGGACATAGTCCAGGAAATTATTGATCAGCTTTTCCAACCGGGCGATTTCCCGGCTGATGGTCGACACATAAGCCGCCTGAGCTTCAGCCAGCTCGCCCAATTTCCCCTGGCTCAGACGCCTTAACAGGCCGGCCACCGCCACCACCGGCGTCTTCAGGTCATGGGCGAACATGCCCACCAGTTGCCGACGCTCATTTTCCATACGTTTAAACAAGCTGATATCCCGGAAGGTCTCCACGCCTCCCAGGAGATTGCCCTGATCATCCCGCAAGGCCGCCGCCGCCAGCATCACTTCAATCTTTTGCCCCCGGCGGGTTTGCAGGACCGCTTCCCGGATGGCCACCTCGCCGGAGTTCATGGCGGTTTGCAAGGGACATCCCCGGCCGCATAAGCTACTCCGCAGCACTTCGCCGCAATAGGTCCCCAGAGCTTCCTCTCGGCTTATGCCGATGAGCTTCTCCCCGGCCCGGTTGAGATCGGTGACTTTCAGCCGCGCCTCTACCGTGATAATGCCATCGGGCACGCTCTGGATGATGAAATGCGGCCAATCGCCCGCACCGGACATGACTGTCCCCATTTTACGCCTGTTCCCCTTTCCTAAGGGGGAACAGGCGCGTCTCTTTATCTTTGGGCGCCTTCCAGGGCAGCCAGGCGCTTTTGGATGGCCTCCAGTTCGCCCATGAGAGAACTTTCCTGTTCCCGGAGGGCCGTGACCTCATCGGTTGGGGGTCCCAAGGCCGACACTCCCTCAGGTCCGAGGGCGCCTGATCTCCCCGGACCAGCGCCCCAAGCGCCGGGGCCAAAGCCTGCCCCGGAGCCAGCGCCCCAGGCGCCGGGACCCATACCGCGGCCCATTCCACTGCCCATGCCGCGACCCATACCTCGGCCGCCGCCCCGCCGCAGACCGGCGCCGCAAGGGCCCCGGCCCATACCGGTTCCAGCTCCCCGGCCCCTTGGTCCGGTAGCATCATATCTTGGCATAATTCTTCCTCCTTGAGCGGCTGGGGGTCCCAGCCGAAACGTATTGACGGTTAGTGAAACGTTTCATCCATAATCTGACAGTTCAACGGCAAGAAATGGGGGCTTCTGCCCTCCCCCGGCCAGGGGAGGAAGACAACGGCCCCCTCCTGGTCCAGATATTTTTTAAACGCGACCCCAAACACCATTGATAGCTTCTTCCTGGCCCGGGGCCTGGCCGCCAGCCGCCCAGGTCTTACCAATGCCCCACAACATCGGGGGCCGAGGCCGCCTGGAGAGTTCCCTTCCGGTACTGTTGCACCGCGGCGCGAATGGGACCCTCCACCCCCAAAATTATCGGAATCCCGGCGGCCACCAGGGTATCATAGGCTTTGGGGCCACAGTGGCCCGTAACTACCGCCGCCGGCCGGTGGCGGGCCACCAGGGTCGCAGCCTGGATACCCGCTCCATGAGCCGCCTGCAGGTTAATTCGGTTCTCCACCACCTCAAATTCCATGGTGTCGGGATTAACTAGGAGAAAATAGGGGGCCCGCCCGAAACGAGGATCTACCCGGCTCTCCAAATCAGGGCCACTGGCACTGACCGCAATTTTCATCATCATCTCTCCTTGCCGTTAATTTTCCCAGTTAGCCAGCCGTGGTTGGCCACGGCCGGAAACTGGAGATCCTGTTATTCCTATAATCAAGGATCGTGCCAGGTCAGCTCGGCCGCCACCAGGCCAGGCTTTGGGTCAAACCGGCCCGGAACCGCGGCCTCACCCGCCCGATAATGGGAACATATTACACCCATTAATTCAGCTAAAGGGGGTACATTGTTCCCATGAGGAATACTTTGGGCAGCGAAGGCTGGTGAGTTTAGAGGCCTTGATCCTCTGGCGGCGGCGTCAAGCCGTAACGCTTGATTTTGCGGCGTAAGGTGTTTTTATCGATGCCCAATTCCCGGGCCGTGGCCATACGGCGCCAGCCGTGGCGTTCCAGAGCTTCCCGGAGAAGGCGCTTTTCCTGCTCTTTCAGGCTCAGCCCGACCGGGGCCGCTTCCCCGGCGGGGCCCAGCCGCCGCAGGTGTTCCGGCAGGTGCTCGGGCAGGATCAGGCCCTGGGGACAGAGAATGAAGGCGTGTTCGATGGCGTTTTCCAGTTCCCGGACGTTGCCGGGCCAGGGGTGGCGCATGAAAATGGCCAGGGTGTCGTCACTCAAACCCAGGAGGTTCTTTTTCTGGAGCCGGTTGAAGCGCTCGATGAAGTGCTCCGCCAACAACGGGATGTCTTCCTGGCGTTCCATCAGGTGCGGCAGGGTCAATTTCACCACGTTGATGCGGTAATAGAGGTCCGGACGAAAGGCGCCCTCTTCCACCTGCTGGGCCAGGTCCTTATGGCTGGCGGCCACGATGCGCACGTCGGCCTTGACGCTTTTAGAAGACCCCAGGGGCATGTAGGCGCGCTCTTCCAGGACCCGGAGCAGCCTAACCTGCAAGGCCGGCGAGATGTCGCCGATTTCGTCCAGGAACAGGGTTCCACCCTCCGCCAGGGCGAAGCGGCCTTGCCGGTCCCGCCGGGCATCGGTAAAGGCACCGGCGGTGTGGCCGAAAAGTTCGGACTCCAGCAGGGTATCCGGCAGCGCCCCACAGTTCACGGCCACGAAGGGGCCCTGGGAACGCCGGCTCAGGTTATGCAGGGCCCGGGCCACCAATTCCTTGCCGGTGCCGCTTTCGCCCTGAATCAGCACGGTGCTGTCGCTGCGGGCGATTTCCGGCAGCAGGGAAAAAATCCGTCGCATCGAGGCAGACTTGGAAATGATGTCGCCCAGGCGGTACTGGCGATGGATTTGCCGGCGCAGTTCCTCCACCAGGGTCAGGTCCCGGAAGCTCTCCACCCCCCCGATGATCTTGCCGGCCGCGTCCCGCAGCAGGGCGGTGCTGACGCTGATGGGAATCTCCTTGCCGTCGGCTCGCAGGATGGCAATGGTGCGACTCACCACCGGTTGGCCCGTTTCCATGGTGTGCCTCAAGACGCAGGCCGTTTCACAGACATTAGTCCGGAACACCTCGCAGCAGGGGCGGCCCAGGGCCTCGGCGGCGGGCACCCCGGTGATTTCGGCCGCGGCCCGGTTGAATGAGGTGATGCGCCAGTTCAGGTCAACGGTGAACACCCCGTCGGCAATGCTGTCCAGGATGATGGCGGTCTGGGGCGATAACCGGGGCTGGGCCAGGGCGGGGCTGTCCTCCGGGGTCCGGCGGCTGCCGGCTCCCTCTATTTCAGGTGCAACTGCTGATTTTCGGTCTCTAACCTTTGCCATGGCGCCCCTGACCATTTTCTGGTTTGGTTATCATCATACTCCACCAGGGTCTTGCCTTCAACCTGAGCCCGGGCAAATACCGGCTCATACAGATTTTGCGTCAAGGGTAAAGTATTGGCCTGAGAGGCCTGATATATTCGGATTTCTCGGTGGCACCGGCGTCTCGCCTGTGCGAGCGCAGGCTAAAGCCTGCGGCTACCAAGTTCTTTCCGATGATTTTTGCGTAATTTCAATACCCTTGGTTTGACGTTGAATCGGTATCACAGGGCGGCGGCCCCTTAAAGCCGCAGTCCCGGACCACCCCGCCAGCCCGAACCGCCGGGCCCGGGGGTGCGATCCGGCCATCACGGCACAAACCGTCCGTCATCCCTGGCGCTTTCCAGGCGACCCAGGTTCTCGGCCACCCAGCCGCTGGTCGCCCCGGCCCGGTGGTCAAACCCGGGCACGTAAGGCTTGATGTCCAGAAGCGGGGTGCCGTCGACGATATCCATCTCCCGGATATAGAGCCGGTTGCCATCGATCTTGTCCAACCGCACGATGGAGATGCCGATGGGGTTGGGTCGGGCCGGAGCCCGGGTGGCGAACAGGCCGCGTCGCTGGTCATCCAGAAAGGGCTTCACCTTAAGGGAAAATCCCTGGGACAGGTGGAAATGGTAGATCAAAAAAATGTGCGAAAAACCTTCGAGGTCTTGCAGGCCTTCCTGGTATTCTGGAAAAATTTCCACCATTCCCTGGGTGTCAGGAGAGGCGTTGGGTTGGATGGGCGTGCCCGGCGGTTCTTTAAAAGGCGAATGCACCGTGCCGATGGGTCGGAAAATTATCTCGCTGGCCATGTGACTCCACTCTAAAATTCCCGCCGCCGGCCTGGCAGTTCCGGTCAGCGGCCAGGAGGTCTGTGGGCACAGCACGCTGTGCCCCTACGATTCATTAACATATCGCCATCGGAAAAAACTTTTGGCAATCGCGATACATCCTTTTCGGGTTGCGTTTTGGACTAACTTTGCCAAGAGGGGGCCGCTTTCTCCCTCCCTTTTGCAGAGTTAACGGTTAGGGGTCAAAGTGATAGGGCCAACTGCCTTAAAAATTTTTTATAGGGCGGCCCATGGCCGCCATACTTGGCGCGGAGGAGGCGCCCTACGGCTGTCCCTGCACAGGCGAGACGCCTGGGCCACCAATATTTTTCATCATTTACGGGCGAGGCGCAGGTTCATGAACGACTGATCTGAGCCTTACTTTGCGGTCCGCAACGCCATTCCCGCCGGGGGAGGAACAGGTTATCCGCCTAAGACTTTATAACAATATTTCTAAAACATAGCACTAGGCGACAAACCTGGCCCCGTTTTCTTGCAAGGAGTTGACCACCGTTAAGGCGCGCCTGAGCCGGTCGGAATACACCGTCACGTTGCCCGGCCCGTTGTAATGCCTGGTAAAGTTGCGCCAATCGGCGTTCAGGATATATCTTCCCAGACCATTTTGTTCCACAAAGGCAAAGAACCCGGCCACCTGCTCCTCGCAGGAATCCTGAAAAGCCAGCACCATGGCCTTAACGCTGGGGTTCCGGGTGACCTGCCAGTTGAACCCCATCAACTGGGGCAGCCCGTAACTGGTTGACAACAGGGCCGCCTCCGGGTCCAGATCGTAGGCCCGGGCCAGGTTCCGCCATTCGTGCTGCTGCCCGCCGCGGCTATAAGCCACCCGTTGCCCCGCCTTTCTCCGGAAGATATGGGGTTCAAAACGGATGATCACCAGACCGGTCCGGGGGTCGTAGGCGGTTTTCGATTCCACCAAAAAGACCGCCAGGGCGGTGGCCACCGGCAGCCGATAAGCCTGGGCCTGCCGGTAAATGGCCGCCCCGTATCGGTTCCACAGGTTGCAGATGCTGTTCTCCGCAGGCGTCCGGCCCATCAGAGGCGGACCGGGTGGTTCGCTCACCGGCACCGCCGCCGGGCGGAACACCAGGTCGCCCAACCTTGTCAAGATGTCGGTCCGGGCCCCGGGCACCCCGTAGAATTCCCGGAGCCGCCGCAGGGTGACGGGGCCCAGCTTGGAATCCCGCGGCACGATGTCTTGCCGTTCCTGGAAATTCCCCACCGTCGCCGAGAAGGCGACCCAATCGATGTTGTCCAGGTCGCCGGGCTCGATGGCTAAATCGTGATCCGGATCGCCCTGGAGGATGATCTGGTAGCCGGGGTACTCCACCGGCAGGTCCCGGAGAGTCCAGATCTGGCCGAAAACATTCCGGTTGTAAGTGGCTGCTGATATCATATAAACCCCTCCTGTGCCGGAGAACCTCGAGGGGCTCCCCCGTCGGGTCATCCCGGCACCTGGTTAAATGGTTCAATTTAATAATTATTGCGGGTCAGAGGACAAGTTCAGGCAGGATGGACGTCCCTGATTCCGGGAACCGGTCTTGTAAGGCAGGATACGGCAGATGATTCACGCTCATGGCCCGGGGGAAATTCGGCGGCCTTAGCCGAGGTCACCTCTTGGGATAAGCCATGTCGGCGGTAAGATGGGGTCGGCGTTATAGGGAAACGGGAAAGGAGGCATTTGTCCCGGCAATTTCGGTTGGCAGAAACTGTCCCGAAACTTTAGGAAATCCTGTAAATCTGAACGCTCGGGAGGCAATGGCTACCTGCTAGGCTAGCCGGTCGTCCGGATGGCCAGGGGGGAAGGCCGTCAGGGTCTTCTAGGCCGCCGGGGGCGCCCCGGCAATCGCGGCCTTACTTCCCCCGGGCTTTCTCCCACTCCTTGATTTTTTCTCTGGCCCGTTCTCTTAATAAGAGCGTATCCAATTTCTCTTGTCTGCTTAAGAGAGCTATGGAATATATGCCCAGCTCTCCGGTTCTATCGGTGTCGCGGTATCTAAGGTACATCCTCGTTTTTACCCCGTTATAGTAAAAATCCTGGACATTAAGTCTCGCATAGGTATCTGACCTCTGCCCTGGCCCAAACCGGGCAAAACAATAATCCTTTAACTTTTGAAATTGGCGCTCTCCCTTAACTCTCAACATGACCCCGGAAAACTTGCCATGCCAGAACTCGTAGATGATATCTTCAAGGTCGGCCGTGCCATACTGCAAGTTTTCCTTCATTTTTTTATAATAGATAAACGGCCCGATTATCTCAATAACTTCCATGGTGTGGAACGGGTCCAGGGTGGCTATGTCCGTCTGCCACTTGAGGCCCCTGAACCCATCCGGCTCCGTGCCGGGCTTAAAAGTATAGTTATAGGTGAACATCTGGGGCGGGGCCGCCAGGGCCATTCCCGACCCCAGGCCCAGGGACCCAAGCACCATTACTCCCAACAGGATGGCTTTTTTCAGCATTATTTCCGACCTTTATACTCTGCGCCTTTCTGAAGAGGTTGGCGCCGGTTAAAACCGGGGGGTTATCCCGGGGTTGGTCCCCCGGCCGCCTGGCCGGCTTTACCTGGGGGGTTGCCGGAGATTCTCCTCACCAACCCACACCCGTTAGTCCAGGAGCTTCAAATGGGGTGCATTGTACCTGATCGTGGGTGCCAAAGCCAGCACGTTTTTGCCCGGCCCGGCGCCCATCGGGTCCGGGAAAGCCCGGGCGGAGTCAGCCCCCGCCTGGGCTGGCCGGCAGCGCTCCCCGGGTTTCTTGCCGCGCCGTGCTGGCGGGATGGTTCGCCCCCCGGTCCTACTTTCCCATTTACCGCTCCGGGATTTGGCCATATAGTGGAAGTCATGGTGGCGTTTTCGCCACCGGAAAGAGAGCCTTAGCCATGATTGATCCGGGTCCGGTTAATTATGCCGCCCTGGACGTGCCCGAGGTCCTGTTGCGGTTGTTCCACCCCCGGCCCGAATCCAGCCGCGCCGGGGCCCACCCATCAGCCCGGGACCTGCTGATTCCGGTGGCGGATGAGGTAGGGTTGGGGGCCCGCTTTCATCCGGCAGCCGCCGACGCTCCCACCATCCTCTTCTTCCACGGCAACGGCGAGATCGTGGCCGATTATGATGAGCTGGCCCCCTTGTACCGGCGTCAGGGGGTCAATTTTTTCCCGGTGGATTACCGCGGCTACGGCCGCTCCACCGGCGCCCCCACGGTGAGCGCCATGATGCGGGACGGTCATGCCATCCTGGAGTTTGCCCGCCAGTGGCTGCAGGAGCAGGGCTACCGGGGTGCCTTGATGCTCATGGGCCGCTCCCTGGGAAGCGCCTCGGTCCTGGAGGTGGCGGCCGCTTACCCGGAGCAGGTGTCGGCTCTCATCGTGGAGAGCGGCTTTGCCTATGCCGGACCGCTGTTGCAGCTTCTGGGCGTCAACCTGGCCGCCATCGGGTTTCAGGAAAAGGCTGGTTTTCGCAACGTCGACAAGATCCGGGCCTACCCCGGGCCCACCCTGATTATCCACGCCGAAAACGACCACATCATTCCCGTGAGCGACGGCCAGGCCCTGTACAACGCCGCCGGCGCCACGGACAAGACCTTCCTCCAAATCCCCGGCGCCAACCATAACGACATCCTTCTCCAAGGGCTCGAGGAATACATGGCAGCCATCAAAAAGCTGGCGGACCGGATCAGCCAGGGATGGGGCGCCAGGGCCTGATAGCCTGAGGGTTCTCGAGCTCGATCTGGTTTTTTGGCAGAGGCAGGGACTCCTGGTGCGTTGGCCTTGAAATGAAACAACCGTCGACTGCGCCTTAAGAACCACGCCAGAGCTGGCAGAAGTCCTGATCAGAGTCGGAGCAGAGCGGCGGCACCGCCACTCTCAAGGACACCGGCGCGATGAGGGTGGTGATGAAGGCCATGAGGATGAGGATGGTGAACTGGGAGTCGGTAAGCAGGGGGTGCTTGATCACCCCCTGTTGCAAAAGGGGGATACTCAAGAGCAGGACTGATTTCGCCACAATCAGTTCCACCGCCCCCCGGCCGTTCATCCCCAGGCCGATGATCAACGCTTCCCGCCAGTTCCGACGGATGAGGAAGACCGGCAGGCCGCAGCCGCCCACTTTTCCCACCAGCGCCACGGCCACCACCGCGGCCAGGAAACCCCAATCCTGGCGCGGCAAGGCCAGGGTAACGAAAAACGACAGACTGACAAAAAAAATAGGACCCAAAAAGCCATAGATGATGTTGAAAAACCGGTCATGCAACCGGCGGTATAAATCCGGTTCGACGACTTCTTTGCGCACGAATTGCCCCGCCAGGAAAGCCCCGATGATGAGATGCAGTCCCACCATTTCGGCCAGATACCCCATGATCAAGGCCGCCAGCAGCGCGAAGGTGAACCCCTTGGCCTCACGGTCGGTAAGACGCCGGGTGATTTTGGGCAGCACGAAATGGCCCAGGAGGATGGTGCCCCCAAAGAAGGCGATTACTTCCGCCCCCAGGATAAGAATCCTGATGAAATCCACTTGACCGGTTTTGGCTAATCCCGTCAGGATGGAAAATGCCACCAGGGCCAGAATGTCATCCACAATGGCAGCCCCGATGATAATATGGCCCACCTTGGAATGATGGATCTCCATATCCTGCAAAACCCGGGCCTGCACCGCCAGGGCCGTCACCGACAGGCCCATGGCCATGAAGAGGGCCTGGAAGACGGTGGCCCCGAACAGGATGGCAACGCCATATCCCATGGCAAAGGGCAGGACGAAGCCACCCACCGCCACTGCCAGGCAAACCCAAAAATGCTCCAGGAGTTCGCGGGGGTCCATCTCCATGCCGGAATAAAACATCAGAAAAAAGATGCCCAGATCGGCCAGCACCGTCAGGCCTTCCCGGGGTTGGACCCAGCCCAGCAGGGGCGGCCCCAGAAGCAGGCCAGCCACCAATTCCCCCAACAGCCGGGGCAGGCGCAGGCGCTGAAACAGATCTCCCAGCAGCCAGGCCACCAGCAAAATCAAGATGATATTGATGATTATTTTGGGTTCCATAACCTTGGGCCGGGGGTAGCAGCCAGGGCCCGGTGGAGCCGGCCCCGCGGTTCGGGCGAAACCGGCAGGGCTCCGCCCCCGGCAGGCTCCCGGCCCACCGGCCAGGAGCAGGCCGGCGCCCCCTCATCCTTAATCTAAAGTCGATCCCTGGTTAAAGGTTGGGCCTGGTTGGGCAAAAGTCAAATTGATTGACCCTGATGCCCGAAAATGGCCCTAAACCTGGCAACTCGGTCTAAATTATTTCTGCCGGCAAATTAGTTTATTCAGACGGGTAAAACGAAGCAAGGCCCGGGGCAAGGAAAAGATGCCGGTTTAGGCATAATCTTGTCTGGAGCGGCTAAGCCCGGAAAACCCGTGGCGGTCTCTCCGGCTTCAACCAGGCGAGAGGATTGGGGCCGAGGAGCCGGGGGAAGCAATCTCCGCGTCCAACAACTCCCGCACCTTGTGGGCCAGGACCATGGGGTTGAATGGTTTTTGCAGCAAGGGCCCCGAGAACTCCGGAAGGACCGGGAGGAATCCCGGGATGATTCCAGGACTGGTCTTCATCCAGATGGACCAGGGCGGTGGCAATAAGCAACCGTCCGCCCTGGATGCCGTTTAATAGCGGCGATGGCCTGACGGGCGGCTTCGGTGCCCACCGCCAGGCCATCGCTCCCTTGGCCCAACCCGCAGCCGACTTCCAGTTCGGTGAGATGGTTTTCCACGATCCCCTCTGCCAGCGACTCTATCTCATATCAACTCATCAGGATGCGTGGAAATTTCTGCAGGATCCGCTGAAAAAACTGACCCGGGAAAGGTTGGGTCAATCAGCTCAGCCCCGGCTCCTTTATGGTTTGCCGTACTCCAGCTCAAAGGGCCAGTGGATTACTCCGCCATCCATGAACTTCACCCGTTTAAACCCCTGGCCTTCCAGGATTTTTGCCGCCTCATAGCCCCGAAGGCTCAACTTGCAAAAAGGGATGTAGAGTTTGTCTTTGGGCAGGTCCGGGGCTTTGTCCCGGACCCGTCCCAGGGGCAGGGCAAAAGCCTTGGGATGCTTTATACGCACTTCGGCGAATTCCGCCGGGGTGCGCACATCCAGCAGCATGATATCTTCTCCCTGGTCGGTGAGGGCCTGCACTTCCAGGGGCGTGAGGGCCTGGGCCACGCCGCTCAGCTTGTTTTGCATGACTTGGGCGGCGTTGACCAACACATCAATGGCCACGGAGTAAGGGGGCGCATACCCCAGGTTGAATTGGGCCATGTCATCCACCGTGGCCCCCATGGTAATGGCCGCGGCGGCCACGTCCAGGCGCTTGGCGCAGTCGCCCGGTCCCGCCACCTGGACCCCCAACACCCGGCCGGTGGCGCGATCCGCCACCATTTTCAGGCCCACGAACAGGGATTGGGGCAGGTAGTGGGCGTGGTCCGGGCCGGGAACTAAGGCGGTCACCACGTCGAGGCCTTCCCGCCGGGCGGCGGCCTCGCTCAGACCGGTGCCGCCCGCGGTGTATTCAAAGACCCGGGCCACGGTGGTGCCCACCATGCCGTGATAAACCGCCCGGCCGCCGATAAGGTTGGTGCCGATGATGCGCCCCTGGATATTGGCCAGTTGCCCGGACGACACGAACACCGGCCGGTTAAGGAGGCGATGGAAGTTTTCGGCGCAGTCGCCCCCGGCGTAGATGTCGGGGTCTGAGGTCCGCAACTCCCGGTCCACCTTGATGGCCCCGGTTTCTCCGATATCCAGGCCGGCCTGGCGAGCCAGGTCCACGTTGGGGCGCACTCCCACGGCCACCACCGCCAGTTCCGCCGGGAACTCGCCTTTGTCGGTGTATACCCGGGACAGGCGGCCTTCATCATCAGTGCCGAAACTGGTGACTTGCTCCCCGGTGCGGACCTTAACCCCCTTGCTTTCCAGGTAGCGGCGCAAAATGGCCCCCATCTCAAAATCCAGCAACCCCGGAAAGATCTGTTCCATGGCCTCCACCACCGTGACCTCCACCCCCCGTTTCACCAGGGCTTCGGCCATCTCCAGGCCGATGGCCCCGGCCCCCACCAGGACCGCCCGCTTCGGTTGGCGACTCTCCAGGGCGGCCATGATGGCCAGACCATCTTCGGGTTGGCGGATCATAAAGACATTTTTCGCCTCGATCCCCGGGATCCGGGGGCGCACCGGCACCGCGCCGGTGGCCAGCACCAGCTTATCATAGGGATAAGTTTCCTCCTGGGAGGTGGCCAGGTCACGGACGGTAGCAACTTTCCGGCCGCGATCAATAGCCGTCACTTCCTTGCCGGTGAGAACATCGAAGCCCTTCACCTTCTTGAAAAACCCCGCGTCCCGCATCACCCCCACCGGAGTGGCCAGGAGCTCTTTGAATTCCGGCACTTCCTTGGAAATAAAATAGGGCAAGCCACAGGCGGAATAGGAGATGTAAGTCCCCTTTTCCAGGATGGTGATCTCCGCCCGGGGATCCAACCGCCGGGCCCGGGCCGCGGCCTTGGGCCCCGCCGCCACTCCGCCCACTACCACAATCTTCAATGCGTCTGCCATGTCGAAAGCCTCCGGTGATATACTTCAGGATCGGGCCCCGGGTCCCCATCACCTCGCAGCACGGTTTATGGAGAATCCCCAGCACCCGACGCCAAGTACTAAAAGTGTAATTAGTATAAGTGGTTATGCATAACAGGCCAGACAAATTCAGTCTATAAATTGAACAATAGCTCGAGACGCCCGCTTTGTCAAATCAAGATGGGACAGAGGGACCCTGGCTGGTCTCCAGGGGAAAGGCGCAACAGAAGGTCCGAACGGGCCCGCCGCTCCCCGACCACGATCCTGGATCTCTCCCCTACCCTGGTCTGAAAAGTTCAAGGTTCAAAGAATGGAGCGCGGCCTCCTCTCAGCCAAGCACCTTTTCATCATTTACGGGTGGGCCAAAGGCCCATGAGGAACTGCTTAGAAAAGTTGTTACCCTGCACAGGCGGGACGCCTGTGCCACCAAAAGCCTGTGTAGGGTGCGCACCGCGCACCATGATCCCTGCTTCTCCCTGAAGTCTGCCACCGTCAATTTTGGTTTTTTTAATCCTTAGGTCATGATTATCCGGTTGCGGCCGCCCTCCCGGGAGATTTTGCCGGGGGAAATTCCCTGGCCATGGCCGAAAAATTATGGTAACAATTCCCCTAGTCTCTAAGGAAGATAGCATGGCAGAAATGCGCACCCGATTCTCCCCCAGCCCCACCGGCGCCCTCCATCTGGGCGGCGCCCATACGGCGCTGTTCAACTGGCTCATTGCCCGGCATTATCACGGGACTTTTATTCTCCGGATTGAGGACACGGACCCGGAGCGCTCCCAGGAACGGTTCGTCACCGAGATTCTGGAGGCCATGACCTGGCTGGGCCTGGACTGGGATGAAGGCCCCTATCGCCAATCCCAAAGACTGTCTTTCTATCACGACTACATCAACCGGCTGCTGGAGCGGGGCGCGGCCTACTACTGCAACTGCCCGCCCCAGGATCTGGAGGCCCGACGCCAGGCCGCTCTGGCCCGGGGCGACAAACCCAAATATGACGGCCACTGCCGGAGGCTGAACCTACCGGCCGGGCCGGATAGCGCGGTCCGCTTCAAGACCCACTTAACCGGCGTCACCCACTGGGACGACCGGATCAAGGGGCCCATTGCCTTTGACAATCAGGAACTGGACGACCTGGTGTTGCTGCGAGCCGACGGCATCCCCACCTATAATTTCGCGGTGGTGGTGGATGACATCACCATGGCGGTCACCCACGTCATCCGGGGGGAAGACCACATCCCCAACACTCCCCGGCAGCTCCTGATCTATGAGGCCCTGGGAGTCACACCGCCCCGCTTCGCCCACATGCCCCTGATGTTGGGCCAGGACCGGGCCAAGCTCTCCAAACGCCACGGCGCCCTGCCCGCCCTGGCCTACCGGGAGCGGGGCTTTCTGCCCGACTCCCTGGTAAACTACCTGGCCCGGCTGGGCTGGTCCCACGGGGACCAGGAGATCTTCTCCCGGGAAGAGCTCATTCGCTACTTTACCCTGGAGCAGGTGACCAAATCCCCGGGGGTCTATGACGAGGAAAAGCTCCTGTGGCTCAACAGCCACTATATCAAGGAGATGCCGGCCCTGGATCTGGCCCGGGCCGTGACTCCCTTTCTGGCCCTGCTGGGGATCACCGACCCGGACCAGGATTATCTGGCCCGGGTGGCCACCACCCTGAGCGCCCGGAGCAAGACCCTGGTGGAGATGGCCGCCGCCGCCCGCTTCTATTTCCAGGACCCCCGGCCCTACGAAGCCAAGGCGGCCCAGAAATTCCTCAACCCGACCAGCGCCCCGGTGCTGCAAGAGATCTCGGCGCGTCTCTCGGACTTGCCGGAGGCCTCCGAAGCCGCCCTGACCCGGTTGTTCACCGAGTTGGCCCAGGAAACCGGACAGAAGATGGTCAACCTGGCCCAGCCGGTGCGGGTGGCCCTGACCGGCAAAACGGCCAGTCCCGGCCTCTATGAAATCATCAATATTTTGGGTCAGGAGGAAACCTTGCGGCGGCTCAAAAACGGCATCGAGTTTGCGGCCCAGGGGGAGACCCGTAATTGACGCGGCATTGCCCGGCAAGTTGACCCAACGGCTGTACTTTTGGCCACTAGATAAGGAGATCAGTCATGGCGGAAGGGAAAACAAGTTATCGGAAAAAGCAGGCTTATCTGATGGTCCTGGTGTTTGTTTGCATCGGGGTGGCCATCTGGGGACACAACGCTTTGGTATCGGTGGGCGCCATCCTGGCAGCCTGTGGCATCTGCTTCTGGGCCTCCAGGATGGAGCCGGAAAAAAAGCCTGAAGAACCCCATCATTAAGCAGCCGGGGGAGAGTGACAGGGGCCCCCCCCTGCCCTTTCCCCGGAGACCGCTTCACCCCTCAAGTGACGATCCGGCCCGGGGCGTGCTTCTTCCCGAACCCGCCCGGCCGGGCTCAACCACCGGGTGGCCGGGGGTCCCGGGGCCCGCGGGCTGAACTGCCTGACCCCGCACCTCCCCGACCCGGTACCTACCACAAGGAGGGCATTATGCGCATCGCCTTGATCGGCCAGGCGGCCTTTGGTGCAGACGTCCTGAAAGGATTAATCAAACAGGGGCAACAGGTGGTGGGCGTCTTTTGCCCCCCGGACCGGGGCAGCAGGATCGACCCTCTCAAGGAAGCGGCCCTGGCCGCAAGCATCCCGGTTTATCAGCCGCCCCGCATGAAGGACCCCCAGGCGTACGACCAGATGGTTGCCCTCAATCCCGACCTGGTGGTCCTGGCCTTTGTTACCGACATCGTCCCCGGCAAGGTCCTGGCCGTGCCCAAGCAGGGGGCCATCTGCTACCATCCCTCCATTCTGCCCAAGTACCGGGGCGCCTCGGCCATCAACTGGGCCGTGATCAACGGCGAAACCGGAAGCGGCCTGTCGATCTTCTGGGTGGATGAAGGCATCGACACCGGCGACATTCTCCTCCAAAAGAAGGTGGAGATCGGCCCCAACGAAACCACCGGGGAGGTGTATTTTAACAAGCTCTATCCCCTGGGGGTGGAGGCCTGTCTGGAGGCGGTGGAGCTCGTGGCTCAGGGGAAGGCCCCCCGGATTCCCCAGGACCACTCCCTGGGCACCTACGACCCGCCGTGCGATGAGAAGGTGGCCGGCCTCAACTGGAACCAGCCGGCCCGCCAGGTCTTCAACTTCATCCGGGGCTGCGACCCCCAACCCGGCGCCACCACCACCTTCAAGGGTGAGAAGGTCAAGCTCTATAACGCCTCCTTCCTCGTGGAGGACCACACCGCCGCTCCCGGGGAAATCCTGGCGGTCACGGACAAGGGGATCAAGGTGGCCTTGCCCGGGGGCGCCCTCCTGATTGGCCGCTTTCGCACCAAGGACCTGGGCAAGGTCAAGGCCCCGGAGTTTATCCAGGCCAAGAATCCCCAGCCCGGAGAGCGGTTCAGCTGATCCTGAGGCCCAGCCGCCGACTCGTGCGGTTAAGCCGTTCCGGTGGGCTGGGCCTGACCCGGTTCCGGCCTCGGACCAGATGATGCCTGAATCATAGGGATTGATTTTCATCCGGAGGAGTACATGGATTATCTCAAAGGCATGTCCCAGGTGATGAAACTGGCGCAGTCCGGCAACAACGCCGATCAATACTCTTACACCGCCACCCAATTGGTCCAGGCCAAGAACAAGGTCCGGGAGGCCATTGAACAGGCTACCGCCGATGACGTGGCCGCCATCATCTCCAAGCTGGAAGGCAACCAGCCCCTCTCTGAGGCCGAAAAACAAACCGTCAGATTGTGGGTGGTGGGCGACGCCGAAGGCTATGTCAAGATGGAAAACAACTTTCCGGACTGGCTGGTGGAGTACCAGCGGCTGGTGGACACCATTGGCGATTATGAAGGCAAGCCCGGCTCGGTCCAGGAACTGGTGGAGGTTCACGGCGTCCTGGAAGACGCCATCAAAGTGGCCGACGCCCTGGCCCACTTCCTCGAAGACAGAGAGCGGGTGGCCCGGTTTGAAAAGGCCATAATCCAACTGAATGCCGAAGACGGGAAGTTTATCGCCGGCATCCTGAAAAGCCTGCTGGCCTCCCCGGATATGTAGCCGGCCGTCCCGGCCTGATCACAGGTGAACTGACGTGAACCGAGACCAGGGCCTTGCCAAGTCCCCCATCGCCTTAAAATCGCGCTACCTGGCCGTCAACTTCATCGGCCTGGTCATGATCGCCACGGTCTTTGTCTATGCCGGGGTGGTGGAGTGGATCAAGTGGCAGTGGTCCCCCTTCGCCGGGTTTTCTCACATCGACCCCCGCCAGGCCACGCTCCTCAAGTATATCTTTCTGGCCTTGGCCGCGGCTCAGTATGGAGCCATCAAGTTTGTCCAGAAAATCGTGCCGGCCCGGTCGGTGGATAACCTGCCCCAGGCGGCCATCATCACCTTCGCCCTGTGCGAATCAGTGGCGGTTTTCGGCCTGGTTCTCTTTTTATTGAACGGCAACACTCTCGATTTCTACATTTTTATGTTGATTTCCTTATCTTTTTTCTACCTGTTTTATCCCAAATACGACGACTGGGAAAAGCGGGTGAATACCGCTGGTCCCGCGCAAAAAGCTCAATAGAATTGTCGGAGCGGACCTGCGTGTCCGCCCTTATTGGGTGCAGGCCTGGCTTTATGCAAGATATGAAAAAAATGAAAAAAATCGGCATCTACTACCACCCCTCCTTCAGCCGCAAGAGTTACATGACCATCGGCAACCGGCTGCGGGATTTCCCCGAGGCCCTGGAGCCGCTCCTGGCCAAGCCCAACGTCCGCCTCATCGAGTCGCCCCGGGTGTCCGAGGAACTGATCCTCAAGGTGCACGCCCCGGAGATGCTGGCCATGGTGGCCCGAGACGGCTTTTGCTCCACCGCCTATGAGTCCGTGGGTGGGGTGGTGGCCGGCATGGTGGACCTGGCCCAAGGCAAAATCGACCGGGCCTTCTGCTTCATCGGCGCCGGCGGTCACCACGCCGGCTACCGCCAGTTCTGGGGGGCCTGCTGCTTCAACGACGTGGTCATCGCCCTGACCCACACCCGGGAAATCAGCCCCTGGCGCCGCTTTGCCATCGTGGACACCGACGCCCACCACGGCGACGGCACCCGCCAGTTGGTGCGGGACGATCCCGAGGTGTTTCAGCTATGCTTCTGCGGCCTCAATTTCACCAGCGACGACGGCACCAAGGTGGATGTCAACGCCTATGGCATCAACTGGCGTGAAGACCCCAATGCCCAGT
>Ga0307425_1000576_pt1 | contig 23127 bp, 22 predicted proteins | sample SalMarWE160330MG_FD_202152 | JGI IMG/M metagenome (GOLD analysis project Ga0307425, IMG submission 202152) | Salt marsh sediment microbial communities from the Plum Island Ecosystem LTER, Massachusetts, United States - WE1603-30 | ecosystem: Environmental > Aquatic > Marine > Intertidal zone >...
GCTGTTGATATTGTTGAGATTATTCATAACAAATACAAAAGCTTATGTCTAGTGCTATTTTTTCTATAAATATTAATGGGTTATGGGCAGTTGGACATTTCTAAAAACTCCCCGACCCCTCAAATAACTCAGGCTCGGTTCGGGTTTACGGGTGCTTAAGCACAAGTTTCAGTCGGTTGGAGAGAGATACACGCCGTCGTGGAGCGTTCGCCTGTGTATCGGGATTCAAATATGTTTGCCTAGTTATGGATGCTGTGAAATTATAATCCCTGTGATTAGCCGATGTTGACAAAACACCTTCTCTTGACTATTGAAAGCATTAAATATAATTGTTATTTTTAAATGATATTTCTATAAGGTAAAAATTTTATGAAGATCTACACCTATCCATCAATATCGGCAGAGAAAAAAATTGCATCCATCGTAAACCGCGGCATGGGCTTTAAAAAGAAAGATATGCTTGCGGTCACGCGCATTATCGAGGATGTGAGAAAACACAAAGACCAGGCGCTCATCAAATATACGACCCAATTCGATTCATCGAAGCTGACCACAGGGTCCATTCGGGTGACACGTCAAGAAATCGATGACGCCTCAAAACGTGTGGACCGACCCTTTATACGGACGTTAAATCGGGCAGTGGATCAAATCAAATCCTTCCACAAACAGCAACTTCGCAAATCCTGGATCAATGCCCAAAGACCGGGCACACTATTGGGCCAGTTGGTCAACCCCGTCGATGCTGCCGGGATTTATGTCCCTGGCGGAATGGGGGGTCAAACACCGCTGGTTTCCTCGGTCCTCATGGGCGCCATCCCTGCAAAAGTTGCGGGCGTCAATCACATCGTCATGGTAACGCCACCCACCAAAAACGGCTCCATTAATCCCCATCTTCTGGTTGCTGCTAAAAAGGTCGGTGTGGATGCTGTCTACAAGGTCGGGAGTGCCTGGGCTATTGCTGCCCTGGCTTACGGCACCGAGACAATACCAAAAGTGGATGTTATCGTCGGTCCCGGAAATATTTATGTGACCATTGCCAAGAAGATCGTAGCAGGAATCGTCGGCGTTGATATGATTGCAGGTCCCAGCGAAATCCTTATCATCGCAGACAATACGTCAACCCCTGAATTTATTGCAGCGGATCTCCTTTCACAGGCAGAACATGACATCCTGGCCTCTGCAATTTTGGTCACGGATTCCATTGACACTGCCAAAACAGTGGCCTTAGTTGTAAAGGAGCAGCTTCAGAGGCTTTCACGCAAAGAGATTGCCAAAAAAGCACTTTCCAGGTTCGGCGCCATAATGGTTGTGTCTGATCTTGATACGGCAATTGATCTTTCAAACCAAATTGCGCCCGAGCACCTTGAGCTTCACATCAAAGATCCTTTGGCCTATGTCGGGCAGATCCGTAATGCGGGAGCCGTATTTTTGGGCGACTATACACCGGAACCCATTGGTGATTATATCGCCGGCCCCAATCATGTACTTCCAACGGCCGGCACGGCAAGATTCTCTTCCGCGCTTTCAGTGGATACTTTTGTAAAAAAGACCAGTCTGATCCGTTATTCACAGGCAGCCTTTAATCGTGAAGCCGGTGATGTCATTCGCCTTGCGGAAATAGAAGGTCTTGATGCCCATGCCAACTCTGTGAGAATCAGGTTAACCGGTCACTGAAAAGAGCGCTTCTGTCAACCGGATGGAATGGATACTTTTTATCCACAAACACTGTTCAATACGTTAAACCGGATATTTTTTACCCATCCATAGTCCGGCTGGAGCAAATATTGACGTTAATATCACACGCTTTTTCCGTGACTTTGCACTGAAAAAGAGGTCCCATTTGGGCAGTTATTTCTGTCTATGGTTTGAAATTCGAAACTTGATATTTGAAACTATAAAAGGCATTCTGCCATTTTTAAAATGCCCTAATCCTTATCCTTCCAGTTTCAAGTTTCCAGTTTCTTTTCGTTTACAAAAACAATAGGTTATTAAACATCGACAACATTTTATCGATGTTGCGGCGTTAATCGCCCAAAAAGGGAAATATTCGATTCAGCCCTCAACTTAAAAGGCATTTTTAGCCTATTGGGGGGTGAAATTTGACCCAAGTATTGCTCAAAGATTATTTGTGGCACATAGCTTGCATTTTCTTATATTATTACTATTATAAAATCAAACCTCAATTGGCGTTAAAAAAATAATTAAAGGAGTCCATAAATGAATTTTTTTATCAACAAACCATGTGTTCCGGAAAGAAAGATATTTTTCTTCGCAATACTCCTGGCGGCTGTCATCATATTTTCTGGCAGTTTTTATCCGCCGTACAGTATCGCTGCAACATCCGATACAACCTTTTTACCCCCTGACAGTTTCTCTAACCTGGCTGAATCGGCCAGTCCGGCCGTGGTTAACATCAGGACCGTCAAGACCATCAAAGGGGGGGGGCGTGTATTTCGTCACTTTAAAAAAGGCCCTTTTGGCGATGACGATCCCATGAAAGATTTTTTTGATCGTTTTTTTGACGAGGACCAAAAAAGGGATTTTAAACAACGAAGCCTTGGTTCGGGCTTTATTATCGACAAGGACGGCTATATCGTAACCAATAATCATGTGATAGATAATGCCGACAAGATTGTCGTTATATTAAGTGACGAAAAAGAGTTCGAAGCCCGGATTGTCGGACGGGATAAAAATACAGATCTGTCTTTGATTAAAATCGAGTCAAATCATAATCTTCCTGTTTTGCGATTCGGAAATTCCGATGCTCTTAAAGTCGGTCAGTGGGTGGTGGCCATCGGAAATCCCTTTGGCCTGGAGCAGACCGTTACAGCAGGGATTGTCAGCGCCAAAGGGCGGGTCATCGGATCAGGGCCCTATGATGATTTCATACAAACCGATGCTTCCATCAATCCGGGAAATAGCGGCGGTCCGCTACTCAATATGAAAGGAGAAGTTGTTGGAATAAATACAGCCATCATCGCCGGCGGCCAGGGGATCGGATTTGCCATTCCGGTAAATCTTGCAAAAAATATCATTGCTCAGCTTAAAAGCACCGGTGAGGTGACACGCGGCTGGCTTGGAGTGGGTATCCAGGACATCAGCGAGGAAGTCGCAGAGTATTACGGCATAAAGGAAAAAAAAGGCGTTTTGGTTACAGAAGTGTTTCCAGATGACCCTGCCGATGTAGCAGGAATAAAGCCCAAAGACATCATCCTTTCAGTCAATGGAAAGGCCGTGGATAGTGCCAGACAGCTCACAGCTATGATTGCAGATACCCGTGTCAACGATACCATTCAGGTCAAAATCAATCGAAGCGGAAAAACCCGAACGATTGACGTCAAAATCGCAAAAAGAGAGGAAACCAAAATTTCAAAGAGAGGCGCCCAAAATCAAGAAGAAGCCCAGCTTGGAATTCAGGTTTCTGAAATTACACCTGAAACTGCGCGTCGTTTTAACCTGAAAGATGCCAAAGGTGTTATTGTGGTCGGCGTGGATCCGGAAAGCAAAGCAGCCCAAGCCGGACTGCAGATTCACGACATTATCAGGGAGATCAACCACAAGGAAATAAAATCGGTAAGCGATCTTAATAAGACGATCAATGACATCCCGGAAGGTGACACCGTCAACCTTTTTATCCGGCGATTGAATCGAGGATTTCTGGTGATAAAGATAACAAAATAGATGAACGAATTCCTGATCTGGTGGCAGCATCTGCCTGAAAAAATGAACCCTGTTATCTTTAGTCTCAAAGGGTTCAGACTTCATTATTACGGACTGATGTATCTTGTTGCGTTTGCCGTTGTTTACACACTGGTGGTCTATCGTATAAACCGTGAAAAACGATTTCGAATATCTGCCGACCAGATTCAAAACCTGATGATTTATATGATGATCGGTGTTCTTGTCGGCGGCCGTATTGGATATGTTATTATTTATAACCCCTTATATTACCTTAAAAACCCCCTTGAAATATTTCTCCCATTTAATTTTTCAAACGGCATCACCTTTACTGGAATTTCAGGTATGTCTTTTCACGGCGGACTGATCGGGGTGATCGTTTCAATCTGGATGTTTACGCGCAAAACCGGCTTCAATTTTTGGAATACCGTCGATTTGTTCGCACCCGTTGTTCCGTTGGGGTATACATTCGGACGGATCGGAAATTTTATCAACGGTGAGCTGTATGGAAGAGTAACCTCCGCATCCATAGGCATGTATTTTCCACTTGCGCCCGGACAAAACCTCAGACACCCCTCACAGCTTTACGAGGCTTTTTTTGAAGGAATCATTCTGTTCATTGTGTTGTGGAATTTAAGAAAATTAAAAACACCTAAAGGGGCCATGCTCTCCTTTTATATCATCGGCTATGGTTTTGTCCGGTTTTTTATAGAATTTTATCGCCAGCCGGATCCCCAAATTGGTTTTGTCTTTATGTCATTTTCCATGGGTCAACTGCTATGCGGTTTGATGATGGCCTGCGGTGCGGCTTTGTACATGTATCTGTCTTCGACTGAAAAACGGGGACGGATGATTGGTAATACGAATAAGTTGTAAGACAAAACAGGAATCAATTTTTCGAGCCGATTTAAAAAATTCTTTTGATCATAATCGGATCGAAAAATTTCCCCGCGTTCGATTCCCCCTGACAATCACATGATGCAGTAAACCTGGCGCATCTATTCTCCTTTGCGTGGCATAATTCACACGTATAACATACAACCTTTTATGAAAAACATAACATCATAAACGTTCTCCATAGTTCCCGTCTGATTTACCTATTTTAAGGCTGAGGGTCTGATGTAATAACTGTTTCCCACTGTGGCACCCAGGAACGGCGGGGCCATCTTGACGCCTTTATACTCCTCGGTAAGCAGTGTACTATCGTAGACGCGGGCAACGTTCAAGTCTTTATCACTCTTATACTCAACGGCACATAATATAGGCAGATTATATTGAATCGGTTCACCCAGCAGGTTTTTTTTGAACACCCGCCATGGCCCGGTAACGACAACAGCCAATACTTTGCCCACCTCTATGTTCTTTGCTGCTCGCTTGTTTTCTTCTTTCTGAAGAAATCCAACGGCGATCTTAGACAGCTTGTCGGCATTGTCAGGCGCATTGTCTGCGCGGCCGGGCCAAGTGACCTTATCGATCTTGGCATTCAGTGCTTTCATGTCTTCTTCGATCCAGGAACCCAATCCGGAGTTGAATTCTTTGACTCGCGAATTGTCCTGATCAAGTTGAGCCGCTAACTTGCCCCATGCCTTGATCCTCTTATGCTGCTTTGGACGAGCAAAGTCACTGACCCCCTTGGACGTCTGATTTTTCATATCCGATGCCCTCCTGATGAGGTCATCGGCCATGACGGTCCGTGTCTTTTGAACGTTCTCGATGCCCTCTGACAGCGCTGTGTAGGGAAAGCTGGCCCGGCCTTGGCCCGAATAGCCCATCGCCTCGGCCTTCTGATCGATCTCTTCTCGCGTAGAACCATACTTCTGAGCAAAAGCCTTCATTGTGCCATTAATCTTGTCCAAGTCGTTTTTCTCGAAATTCTCGATCTGGGATAAGAGTTCCTTGACCGGTTCGAGGTCATTATAGTGCATCACGTATCCCGTGGCCTTTGCGAAAAGAGGCTCGACTCGCTTATACTCGACCAAGAGGGCATTGACATCGGCATCGACCATTTTGGATGAGGCAGCAGCTGCAGTCTGTGCTTCCTCGTACCGCTGCTTGGCCTCTGCTACCTTTTGCTCAGCCGCGGCCAGGTCTGTCTCTGTCTTGTCAAAATCAGGATGTGAGGTGACCCCTTTCTTAGCTGCCAGAGCCTTTGCCTCATCAAGCTGAGTTCGAGCGAAGGCAAGCGACTTATCCATATTATTGACCAGTTGTTTTTTGTTGAACGTTGACTTTGGATCAAGCAGTTTTTTGATATATCCATCAACTCTGCCAATTTGCGAAGTGGACTGACTGAGAGGTCTCCTGGCTTCGTGGGGCAGCTTTGCCTGAGTTTCAGCTTTGGTCGCCTGTGTCGCCGAGGCTGTTTTTACGGTAGCGGTTTTCGCACCGCCTGTGGCCGGCGCGGGGGGTCTCTTTTCAGGCATGGGTTTGGCTTCAGGCTTGGGTGGCAGTTCTGTCTGGGTGCTCGTTTTGGCAGCGGTCAGGGTACCGCCTCCGAGGTCTTTTCCTGTTCGCCGTTCAAGGTCTTTGACCAGTTTCTTATATTTGTTCTCGGCTGTTTTGAGGCCGGGGTTGTTTGGATCGGCAGCTTTGAGTTCGATCAATCGCTTTTTGATGGGTTCAAGGGCAAAAATGGCCTTGTCAGCCTTTCCGGCGAACATATCCCTTTCAGCCTGGCGAAGTTCTTGGTTAACCTGCTTCAACAGGGCTTTGGCATCCACAGCCTGAGTTGTCTGGCGCATCAAGAAGATCAAGCAAAGGGCGATGACTGTCACGAAAGTGAATAAAACCCAATTCCTTTTTTTCCGATTCATTACAACCTCCTTCGTTTGTAACTTCGTCTTATCTCTATTCTATATTTTTGGTGAATTCACCTTGTCTGTTTCATCTTCAAATATTTTTCTCCGCTCGATGCCTCTTACAATGATATGATGACGAGCACCAGGAGCATCGATGCGGGGTTTGCGTGGCATATCATATAGTTACTAAAATAGAAACTTATAATTTGATGGGCGGCTCAACGCCCCTTCAACCCGAACTTGATGTCGCAATTTGCGATGTCGAGTTGGGGAACGCCGCTTCGGTGTGCATCTGGGGATCTTGACCGCCTAATGATCGTGAGTATGCTGCACCTCCGACTGGTTATACCTGATTTAGTAGAAGACTCACATTCTCTAAATCCTTAGAAGAAAGCTCAAAATCAAAGATGCTGAGGTCTTCTTTCATGTGCTGCTCAGAAGACGTTCCGGTAAGAGGCACAATACCAGAATAAATGAGATATCGAAAAAAGATTTGCGCTTCAGTTTTTTTATACTTCTGAGCAATGGTTCGAACGGTATTGCTGGATAGAATATGAGGATTTGCAGTGAGGGTCCAAAAACTCTGGTAAATAACGCCATGATTAGAGCACCAGTGACGCAAGTCTGCATCATACTCCGTTTCCTGATAAAATCGATTTTGTACAACCGCCGGCTTCACGTTGGCATTGGCATAGAGTGACCGAATCACTTCAGTATTGTAACAGTTGCTGATTCCCAATTGACGAGCTCCACCAGACTTTTGAATTGTTTCCATTGCGTTCCATACCTTCATCAAAAGCGCGTGGGGGGCCATTGGTGAATGAAGTATTAGAGAATCTACATATTCTGTTTGAAGGTTTTTTTTCGACGCCTCAAAGGATTGGGCGATTTGCAACTCAACGGGGGAATTCTTATCGTATGGCACTTGTCTTGGATCCTGACCAGAAAGTGGGGTAAATTTGGTTTGTAGGAACAAAACCTCACGTTCGATACCATGGTCTTTCAGTCTTTGAAGCGCTGTTCCTACCAATGGTTCGTTATAGTGTTTCGGTTGGCAAGCGGTATCAATCCCCCTAAATCCTGCTTGGATAGCTTTCACAACCAGGTCTGCGGTGCGGTCCTTTTTCCAGGCCGTGCCGTAAATAATCCGGGGCATTTTTACGCCGGCAGAAGTTGTTAACCATTTCTGATCTAACATTATTAAGACTCCTATAATTACCTTGCAACCAATATGCTGTTATGTTTGTTCAAGATATTAACAACTATCTATCGGCTATATTTTTGGCTCTGGCTCTGCAAAGCTTCGCCCCGGCACCAACGGTCACATGATCTTTGACAGCAGCACGCCCTCACATAATAACGCCATCGCCCAAAGTTAATCAACTCCGATTACATGTATCGTAAAATCCATAAAAAAACAAAAAGGCAAGCCCCCAAAAAAGGATTTGCCCATTTGAAAAATGTTATCACAGCAATTTATTACACGTGATATTTAGATTTTTATTGCATATATCAAAGGTTAGATTAAAAAGGCAAGGCCATCTCTGGCTCTGCCTATTTAATTTATCTCTATTAATCTGATGTTCTTGGCTTTGAGTCTTCTATTGAATCCACGTCTCCGTTCCTTTCCAGATCTGCGTTCAGGGAAGTGAAAATCAAAAGAAAATTTGCGCCTATCAATACCTAATCGCTTATTCCTTTTATTTCGAAGTATCTTGAACATAACAAACTAACCTTTAAGCATCTCGCGTCCTATGAGCGATAGAAAGATCAAGTCAACGCTTATAAGAAGTATTTTAAATGGTTCTATTATAATAACTAAAATATTTTATTAACTTAAACACCAAAATGTTGGAATACCTGATGGCCTTTATCGCCGCTTAAAATTCAAATGTGAAGTTCATTTGAAAAAAGTGTGAAAAACAATTTCCTAATAAAATTGACAATGTTCATATGCAAAAAACGTGCAAAATCAAAGAATTATTTGACTTCTTTAAATATCAAGAGGTTAGCTCAACTGTAAAAAAAACAACACAAATAATTGTGCAGATAAGGTAATAAAAACTGTGTAATTTAATTCATATGTAACAATTTCTTACATATGAATTTTTAGGGAAGTCTCTGGACAATGGGGCAGATCACATTTAAGAACGGTATATTGCTCAAGCTACTTTAAGAAAGTCCACATCTTTAATTCAAAACCTGAATCTCAGTGTATCACAGATTCTATCCAAATTGTCTTGAAGGACTTTTTGGGTTAATTTGATAACAATCATGACACTTAACTAAATACTTATCGGATGAATACTTAAATAAAGCGCCACCTTGTATTCCAAATCCTCCTGACGTAGACGTTATATTAACTATTGTTTCACAGCCGCAGTCTGAACATTTATCTTTTAATGCAATTGTTGATTTACCAGGGTTGGCTTCAAAGATTTTTCTTAATATTTCTATCATTAGGGATTACATCCTTCATTACTGGCCCTGCTCGTTTAAAATGTCTTTATTATTTTGATGTTCTTGGCTTTAGTCTTCTATCAAGCCCGCTTCTTCTTTCTTTTCCAGATCTGCGTTCAGGAATATGAAAATCGTAAGAGAATTGCCGCCTTTCAATTCCTAATCGTCTTCCTCCGTTATCGAGTAATGTAGATTTCATGAAAAACAACTTTTTTAAAACCAAGTGTTAAAAGAATAGTTATTTGATAACCATATAAGATTATGTATTTCGTATGTCAAGAATTAAATAACACAATATATGGTGGTAAAGAGCGATTTTATTACTGGGGAGCTTTTAAATATCAATTGAGAACAGATGATGAATTTTCGCTAAATTTATGGAAAGCCGTGAACATAGAGAAATATAACAGATGAGACCTAATTGGTCCATGGAAGTTTATTAGAGCATTATTCGAAAAAAATAATATGTGGGCAGAAGTGAATAAAGCAGGAACTAATGATTTCGTGTCTGAACCTTCAATTTCCGAAAAAAGAAGTTTTATTGCCGAAAGGTCTCTAATAAACGACAAATTATTCTTTCAGATAAAATTCTAAATCATTTTCATATAATTTTGTTTCAATGAAATCTGCGGCGACGATAAGATCCCTGACCCATATTACCTTGACGAGTTTACGAATTTTTGATCTCCTATGGTTGTCAAGTTCGAATGTCACTTCCAATGTATCATCTTTCAAAATTTGGTGTGGCTTCAGACTTTCAAACCGGATTCCAGTAAATGAAAGATCTCTAATGATAATCTCTTCCTTTTCCCCTTTTCCCAGAATACTATATTTACCGGGTAACCTAACATCCTTGCGGTATCTCTTTCTAAATTCTACTGTGTACTGATAAGGTTCACCGCATCTACATCCACCCTTCAGCTTTTGTTGAGTATCCTTGAATTTACTTACGCCAATATTTTGCTCAAATCCGCATTTGGGGCAGATTATCGACACTCGATTGGTATCGTCCGTATAAATAGTATACATGAACGTATCCTCCCTTTTAGCTGTTTCAACACCATTCGCCGATATTCGTTTTTTGAATTGATTATTTCAAATTATTATATCAAAATCAAGCAAGATGGTATAGGTGCTTTTTAAGGCGGAAATGTCAAATTGTAATACAATTTATATCGCCAATATGATAATCAGCTCCATTTCTTTCCCAGTTCGTCAAGACCTGCGTTCCCAAGGTCCTCGGGGGACATCGCAATTCTGAACTCGCAATCCGCGTTGAATTTTAAGAAAAAAGGTTCTGAAAAAAATGGAATCCGTGAAGGATCATCTACATCTATGATGGCTACAGCTCCTCGAGTGCCACCTTGCTCCGTAAAATAAATGGATTCCGGCTTCAAGTCGTCCAAAATCCTACGAATGATTTCTCCAACTGTGCCCTCTCTTACAAGGGTGTTAAACGGCTCGTGCGGGATCCTCACATTCATTAACATTTTCATTTTGTATCCTCCTCTTAGCATTAATATAGAAAAGTAAACTCTGGGTTTCTGACAGATCTGAATATAACATAAAGATAAAACTGCCCAAGTCAAGAAGGAAAGTGCCACATCGTGGCAGGATTGATTGGAAGAAAAAGGTATGACGTGAATGAAGATATCGTGCCATAAGCACAAATTGTCGCCTATCATAACTGATTCCATATATCGTATAATGATAAACATTCAATCTGATAGATTGCTTCGGATCAAACAGCAGATTAGAAACAAAGCTTTTTAGATTTGACATGCCACAAAGTGGTATTATTTTACATTATTAGCTCGGGATGCTGGCCTTTAAAATAAACAGCAACCTGCGTCAATTTCACTTTTAACCATGGGAGGAATATGATCATGAAAAGATATTTTATCGATTGTCGGGACCATCCTAGTGATGTAAAGTGTACTGTAGCTCTTTCGGCTGACACAAAGGATGAGCTATTGGAAGCCGTTGTTCAGCATGGAACGAAAGTTCATGGATACAAAGACACTCCTGAATTTAGAAAAATGATTGTGAATGAAATTAAAGATGGATCGCCCCATGCTTAGTGTCATGGCATCTGATTTAATGAAAACGTCAGCACACTATACACATAATATGGAATGAGTCGCATAAAAATTGTACCTACTCGAAAAATTAAAGCCAACCAAAAGATATAATGGTTGGCTTTTTTAATCGAAAATTTAGGATTGCACCCGAATAATCATAAATTTTTGAGTGCTCAGTCTGGTTACTGATTATGGTTATGCCTTTTAAGGTGAATTCAACTTCAAAGTGCGCCATAACCATATAATTGAATAGTGGACATGACAGGAAATCTGGTAATGTGAAAAAGTGCGAACAACCCACAACCAGAAGGAGCCCATCATGCCCTATTCCCATTTAACATCTCAGGAGCGTTATGTCATTTCCCATTTAGTCCTTTACGGTTTAAGTTTACGTGAACCGCGCCGTGCGGATCCGCTTGCTGAGTGGTATGGGGCCGGAGGAAAAAGACTCCCGGCTACCCGATTATGTAAAATTATTTCAGTACATCTTTCTCAAGAAAGATGCGCCATATTTTTTTCATGGTTTTCGGGGTATGGCCACCGGAAGTTGTAAATACATGGTCACGGGGCAGGATATCTCCGAGAAGCCCGTGAGCTGTTGCAAAGGAATCTTCGGTTCCGTATCCAAGGTAAAGCCTGGGCAACGGTTTTTCGCCGTCCGCACATTGTTTTAGCCAGTGCCAAAACATGCGCTGCCAGTCCTTATTCGGGTCGTATTCACCGGGATCCCATTTACGGACGCCTCCGGCATCCGCGATTTCACGGATGATCTTATCATATCCCAGAAAAGGGGAAATCAGGCAGACACCTTCCACATCCTTTGGATGCTGGCGAGTGTACATGAGTGCGCCGAGCCCTCCCATGGAAACACCGACAAGCCAGAATGTTTCATATCCTTTTGCTTTGGCTGGCTCAATGATGTCGGCCTTGAGGCGAGGGACCAGGGTTTCTCCAAAATAATAGCCGAGATGTGCATTCGGAGCGGCCATGTCAAAGGGGAGTTCCCGGATTTTGATGTCATTTATAAAACCTTCGGCGGCAAAATCTTCATGACTTCCACCCCGGCCCCTGAGAAAGATAACCATTTTTTTCTGAAAGCCATGTTCTTCAGTTTTGTAGTAAAGAGTTTTGAGGGGTGCGTTGGTGGAACAGCTATAACTTAATGAAATTGCCAGAACTAATACAAAATTTATCCATGATATCTTCATGAACACCTCCTTAGAACCTCTGCCTCTTTATTTGTTCTCTTTTTCTTCAACTTCCAATTTCCAATTTCTAATAATCTATAACTGCTATTCGTGGCGCACTTGCAACTTGAATTCACCTTGACTATAGGGCACTCTATGGATTCTATCATCACTGATAAGACTTGGATAATATGATAACTTACTGAGATTAATGCTAAAGAATATTTTATTCACTATTTAAGATTTGACACCAGCCCACTCAATTTACCCACATCACCTTTATTAAACCATTCTTCAATTAGATGATAAGCTATAGCTGTTTTGCTTGGTATTCTCAGCAATCCTTCTTTCAAATTATCTTTAATTTCTTTTCTTGAAAACCAACATGCGTCTTCCAGCTCATTTTTATCAATTTTAATTTCATTTCCCTTTGCTGTGGCGGTAAAACCTAACATTAATGAACTGGGAAAAAGCCAGGGTTGGGAATGTTGATATTCTAATTTTTCAACTATTACTCCGGTTTCTTCATTGACTTCACGAATCACAGCATCCTCGACACTCTCACCAGGCTCGACAAATCCAGCAATTGTTGAATACATACCTTTTGGCCAAATCTTTTTACGTCCAAGCAGGCAATACTCACCAAATGACACAAGAACAATTATTGCTGGATCCATACTTGGGAAATGGCTCTGCCCACAATTAGTATTTTCACAAATACGTAAATTACCCGCTTCAGCACTTTTAGTTGGAGTACCGCATTTTCCACAATATCGATTTCTTGATTGCCAGTTTATCATAAAACGGGCTATCGCCAACAATGCACTATCACGAAAGTTAAGCAAAGGCATTACTTGTTTAAAATCATGAAATTCTCCACTATTTTTATCGTTCAAAATTGAAGCAGATTTTATTGATTCTATGTCAATTGCAAAATAGGTCTTTTTATCACTAATTCCTAAAAATATTGATAACTCGCGTGCATTAGAAATATCATTAAAATCATTTTTTGTAAGGTAAATTGTACTTGGATTTTGGATTGATGTACAAAAAACCTTAGAATGACTTACTGGAATTATTCGAGCCGATTCATGATTAAATTGATCATCAATCCACATTTCATTGCTTCGTTTTAATGAAGCCCGATCTAAAAATTTTGTTGAAAAAGAATTTTGTTTCATCCGATATCAATCTTCCACACTTTTTTTGAACTTGAAATAAGTGCAATTATTTTTCTTGTTAATCCATATAATGGGAAGTGGAGTGGCGCAGAAAACTAATAGCGAGGAACGAGCCGACAGTATTCGGCGTCCATCTCCAACGCTTTGACACTATTACATAACGGCGCCTTCGCGCCAAATCTTGTATTTTGTTATTCTTGGCACCCATCTGATAGGAAAATGCATCAGCTATGCCCCAACACTTCATGCGCCTTGTAGGACGAGCCGAGGAGTTCAATCTCGTCTGCGCTGAGCTTGACCTGGGTGGCCGCCACCGCCTCCTCGATATGAGCGAGCTTGCTGGCACCGACAATGGGTGCTGCCAATCCCGGCTGATGCAACAGCCAGGCGTAGGCGATTCTGGCATTACTTTCGCCGCGTTGGGAGGCAAGTTCGCTGAGGCGGTTCACCACAGCGAAGTCTTCTTCCCGATAGTAAAGCTTTTGAGCGAAATCGTCGGTCCTGGCACGCGGAGTGCGGCCGGTCGAGGCATCGTCCGGCGTGCGGTTGCCGGCTAAAAAGCCCCTGGCCAGCGGGCTCCAGGGGATCAAAGCGACGCCCTGATCGCGGCAAAGCGGAATCATCTCACGCTCCTCTTCCCGATAAATCAGGTTGTAATGGTTCTGCATCGATACGAACCGCACCATCCCTTTCGATTGGGCAATGTGCTGCGCCTTTGCAAACTGCCAGGCCCACATGCTGGACGCCCCGATATAACGTACTTTGCCCGATTTGACGAGATCATGCAAGGCCTCCATGGTTTCCTCGATGGGTGTTTCGTTATCCCAGCGATGGATCTGATACAGATCGATGTAATCGATCCCCAGACGTTTGAGGGAAGCCTCTACCGCTGCAAAGATGCGCTTGCGAGACAATCCGGCTGTGTTCGGCGGGGGTGGTGCGGAATCTGCGAAGCCACCCTGAAAGGCGATATCCACCGGAAAAAACACTTTGGTGGCAATCACGACTTCGTCCCTTCGGGTAAACTCCCGAAGAAACTTGCCGGTCAGTTCCTCCGAAGCGCCGGCTGAATACATGTCGGCGGTATCGAAAAAGTTGACTCCCAGTTCAACGGCGCGCTGTACAATGGGACGCGCATCGGCTTCATCGAGTACCCACGGCCGCCATTGCGAAGTTCCGTAAGTCATCATTCCAAGACAGATGCGTGATACCTTGAGACCGGTTTGACCTAAATTGACATAGTCCATGTTTCCTCCATTGCATTATTGGTGAATTCAAGTTGCAAGTGCACCCCGAATAGCACTGCTGATATTCCTATAGACGCTCTCAAAATGCGCTTTTTACCACTCCTCCGTCCACCCGAAGGGCCGCACCGGTCGTAGCGGATGCCATCGGGCTGGCAATATAAGTGACCAGTGAAGCAACTTCTTCCGGCTTTGCAAATCGTTTGATGAGAGACGTGGGCCTAAACTTTTCGAAAAACTCCTTCTCGAACGCTTCAAATGACTTGTTCTCTGCCTTGGCAAGTGAGTCCACGAATTCGCCGACCCCCCGGGACTTGGTCGGTCCGGGAAGGATGCTGTTCACAGTGATGCCGGTTCCGGCAACGGCTTCGGCAAGACCGCGCGACACAGCGAGCTGTGCGGTTTTGGTCATTCCGTAGTGAATCATTTCAGCAGGAATCTGGACAGCACTTTCGCTAGAGATAAAAATGATGCGGCCCCAGTTGCGGCGTCTCATACCGGGCAGGAACAGACGCGCCAGTCGTACGCCGCTGAGAACATTTACATCGAAAAAGCGCCGCCAGTCGGCATCCGTGATATCTTCGAATTCCATCGGCTCAAAAATTCCTAAATTGTTGACGAGGATTTCCACGTCAGAAAATTTTTCGGCAAGCTGTTCTGCGGTGGTATCAATACCTATATCTCCGGCAAAACCGGATATGTCGCCGCCTGTATCGGATTTTATCCTAGCCACGGCATTATCTACGGATTCCTGCGATCGACCGTTGACAATAACGCGGGCGCTTTCCCGTGCCAACGACGTCGCTATTGCATATCCGATTCCGGCCGTACTGCCGGTAACCAGTGACAATTTGTTGTCCAAGTTGAGATTCATGGTCGTTCTTCTCCTTTGTCCGTTCCAAGCGGCGTAAACGAACGCGACATCCGAACGGCAAGGTTTGGCGCGTCTTCAAAATTCCGGGGTTAATTGATGAGTACGCCGCTTACGCCGGTAATAATGATTTCCATTGGGTATTTTCAATTAGTTATGAAATTTCATTTGTTTCTAACCCATGACATCTTTAAGTATAATAATCATAATATAGGCAAAGTCGAGAACGATACATTCCGACGGAACAGTCTTCACTCCGATTTTTTAGTTGGAGGCGTTACGGCTTTTCGGGGAGATTTTTATGTGTTCGGGAACGGATGAATATAAGCATTTTATCTCGGTCCAACCCCAGAGGATTATAATTTTGCTGAAAAATATTTAAAACTGCACAAAAAATTGGGCATTCTATGTACTCTATCATCATAAATAAAGGATAAAATGCGATTTAAACTCTTGAAATTATATCTAAAAATATCCTAATTCACAATTCAAAGTTTGACTCCATCCACAATCTTCAATGAAAAGCATAAGATCATAGACGACCCATTATTCCCTGACAGGCCGCGAGGTACGAGCGGTCTGTGTGCAGGCGCATTTAGATCCGTTTCTTCAATTGATCAGCAACCGACTGATTCAGTAAATCCTGGGCTTCGATGAGTTTTTTATACTTTGATTCTATTTTCTCGATATTTCGAGACAGAATAGCCTTCAATAAGTCGCCTTCCATTTCAGCAACATCGATTCTTTCATAATAGTCCATAGTCTCTTTAAGATGGGCGATAACGATCTTACCTGTCAAGATTGGGTGGTTGTTCGTTACATTTGCATCCTCAAATCTTGTTCCATGTTCAAGTTCAACTTCTAAACCTTTTCGGAAAGCCTCAAGGGGTATATTCATCCCTTTGGTATTCACAATATTGAGAATCGTGGATGCCTCTTCCTCCGAAACAGTTGGATCCGTGATTTTGGTCCAGTCTCTCAAACCAATTTCGTTGCAGACTCTTTTTACTTCATCAGCAGTTATATACTCTGGCAGTTTCATGTTTTTCTCCTTTTAGGTTTTGGGGGACGTTGGTGAAAGATTGACAAAATTTCTCCTGATCACATAAACTTTTCAACTTTTCACCAACGTCCCCCATTTCCACGGCACATCCTAAGTTTCCTCTGACGCCCCAAACCCCCAAGTGTTGTAACAAATCACCTCTGATTCGGGTCTTCGATCTCTGGGGCTATGTTCCAGTTCCTTGTGCTTTTCGCTTAATGATGCATCATCCCCTGGATAGCCCACCGCAACGAGGGTTATAACAATGTACTCATCAGGGATGTGGAATGCGGCTTTTATTTTGAAGGGGTCAAATCCTGCAATGGCATGGGCATAAAGGCCTTCTTTAAACCCTTGAAGCATGAGATTCTCGGTTGCCAATCCGCAATCGAACAAGGCATAGTCCCTGCGGTCACTCGACCGGCAACCGAATTCCAGCTTTGTTGCAACTACGACTACTGCCGGTGCTTTTTCAACCCAATAATTGCCCCCGGTCAGGGCATCATGGATCTTTTTTAGGGCCTCATCATCCGTAACGACAAGAAAACGCCACGATTGATTGTTGAAACAAGATGGCGCAAAAGTTGCCGCAGTCATGAGTCTGTGAATGATTTCATCGGGTATCTTTTTATCACTCAGTGCCCGTTTCGCTCTACGGATGTTAATTTCATGAATCAATTCTTTCATCAGTCTCTTCCTTTCAAAACGCCTTTGGGATCAAAAGGCTCAACTTTCATTTTTATAGTTAGGCTGCTATTTATTGTCTTTTAATGTTTTTATCCCCAGCGGAGTATAAGCGGGACAATGCCCAACCAAACTGGTGATAAAGAATGCTGTTGCAAAGATTCCTAGAACAATTGCAGTGATACCCGATATTTTGCCGGTGAAATACAATATCGCTACGATTATTGCTAATGTTATTCTAATTCCCCGGTCAACGGTTCCCATGTTTTTTTTCATCTCATTTCTCCTTTCCAGGTAAATATTATGACAACCTCTTTACAACAACGATGGGTAATTTACCCTGTTGAATTCTTGTCCAGTTAAATCTGAATTTAATATATAACCGGGGCGAAGACTATTCAACCGGGGGCTGCCAAATATAACCTGGAATGTAGTGTCGTCTTGCATGCGGCAATTGAAAAGATCCTCCTTAAACATCAATTTTTTGTGCCAATAAGATAGGCCTAAGCCCAAAAATCGTGTCTAATAATTCAATTTATTAAATATTTCTTATAGGTTGTCGTGGTCAGACCCCTATAGCATAACATTCATTGCTAATATGATAGGAAACTTACAATTTTAGGATGTCCCGATAGTCCCCCCGCTCAAACCAATAACGAAGTAATGGCATCAAAGCTTGACTCCATCCATATATCAATTTGTTACCGCGGTCCGACCCCCATTCCTTATTCCTTTGTGAGGTTTCCATCCACAAGCCTCCAAATCTTCAGCGGGTTGCCATCTTTCAACTCATCCGGGAGAAGATGTTCGGGGAAATTTTGATAACAAACCGGTCGCACAAACCGGGTAATCGCCGTTGTTCCAACCGAGGTCGTCCTACTATCAGTTGTTGCTGGAAACGGGCCTCCATGCACCATGGCATGGCAGACTTCTACTCCGGTGGGATAACCATTTATGATTAACCTTCCGGCTTTTTGCTCCAATGAGCTAATCACATCAGCGTAATTTTTAAGGTCTTCGTCTGTGCCATGCACGGTAATGGTAAGGTGTCCTTTAAGCTTTCCTATTACTCTAACCAGATCCTGTTTATCCTTAACCGATACCGTCAGTGTAGATGGCCCGAAAACTTCCTCTTCTAATGTTTCATTGTTTTTCCTGTAAAATTAAGTCCTGTAATATTCATAAGTTATTTTCCTGTGTTTATAAGTGTGCCAATGGGTTCTATGGTTATTCGAATTTCATCTTTTCTTTGCATTGTGAAATCATTTAAAGGAACAATACCGGTTCCGGTCATAACGAGTTTATGGATGTCCCCAATCAATAGAGTGTCCACGCACAACATCGTCTAAGCGTTGAATTTAGAGGGTAACTCTTTCACGCTGCAGATAATCTCGCTATGGGGGCAAGATTTGAGTTGGATTTTAGAATGAGCCCCAGATAACACGCCAATACACCAACGCACGCCGACGTTATCAGCAGCCTGCAAATCGAAAACTGTGTCGCCTACGACGGCAACACGGTGAACGCATTCGCAGCCCGTCCATTCCATTGCGCGAAACACCATATATGGGGCGGGACGTCCTCGGGGTACGTCTTCGTTACATACGACCACGTCTAATGACTTGTCCCAACCAACCATCCGTAACAGTAAGGATGCTACCGCTCGGTCAAAGCCTGTGCTCAGTGCGACCTTCACATCTCGCGTGCTTAGCCATTTAAATGTTTCTTCGGCACCGTCAACTGGTTCGATACCTTGTCCCTCAAACCGCTCCATCAGGATGCGCTGAAAGTCGCTGTATACCGCTGTTGCGAGCCGCTGCCCATCAACTAAACTGAGATGGCGGTTCAAGATATAAGCGATTGCTTCGCGCTTCGACCTCCCGCGAACGGACCGAATTTCCTCATCGGACAATGTCACGCCCACTTGCTGGAAGGCTTGCTGGAAGGCGACCGGCACCTGATCTGTCACTTGAATCGTTGTCCCCGCCATATCGAACACAACGAGATCGAGCTTATTCATCCGAAACTCCATTTTGTTCTTGGTAGTGGTGCCATCAATCTGTGGTCGAGAAGGGCGGCCTAACGCCGAAGTCAGTTCTATGGGACATTAGTTTATAAGTTCCTCTCAATCTGATGGTGAATAAGTGTTTTGTTTCATACTGTTAATCTACCTATGGATCTTTGAAAAACGAACACCAAACCATGTGGAAAAATTTCAACTTAAAAGCTAATATATGTCCCCTACTTTCCATAAAACGTGAGATGAACTGCACCCTCGAATTGTGGAAAATGATGACAACCCTTTCACGGTCTGGTTTTTAATGGGTTTGTGCACCACGAACAATTTAATTCTTCGGAAAAAATGCCGTTACATGCAATGAAAAATGATACTATAAATAGATACCTGCATTGTCAGGTCAGGAAATAACAATACAGTGTTAAATGCAGAATGTTGAATCGTAAAAATTGAATGTATTTAAGCTATTACGCCCAAAACAGGGGGGTGTCAAGGGAAATTAGGGCAGGGGATCAGAGAGGCAGGTTTCAAAAGAAAAGTCCCGTTTTGATAAAATAGGGTTCAAATTATATGCCAAACCGATATATTTTTCTCCTTATAGAATAAAATCCTTGAAGAATGATAAAAATCCTTTAAAAACTTCAACTTAGAAAAACAACCGATACGAGGATTTTAGAGGAAATCTATTTTAAGGAAAGCCTTTACTAAAGCGGAGGGATCGAGTGCACAGAAAAATGTGCACTCATGCACATTTTTCTGTGCATGTAGGAACCTGGGAACGAAGATTAAGGATTAAGGAGCAAGGCTGAAAGCAGGAATTAGAAAATAGGAAAGAGAAATTAGGGATCAGGGGACAGAGGACAAAGGGACAGTCAAATGTTATGGCCGTAAAATCTATCCTTTGACCGTTTAAATTTAGGACAAAAGTTCCTTGTATGAGACGATGAAGATGAACACCACTGACCGCATCCAAAGTCTTTACGATCGTTCAGGACGGATTTTTTGCATTGCGGACAATTTCTATTTATTTCGTCCTTAAAAAATTCAACAATATTTCCGCAACTAGAGCATTTAACATCGAAAACTGCATCAAAACCCCATTCCTGTGTATTATTTCCAGTGCATTTTCTCATTTCATTATATCCTATAGTCTGGTAATTTTGCCTTCCCTTCGTTCATCTCATTCTATTTTTTATATGCCGGTCTTAGTCCCTTCAGCATTGGGTAATGCTTGGTATCGAGGGTCTTCAACTCCGCATTTTCGGCTTCAGCGGTAGCAGCTAAGATGGCATCTGCAATTCCGACGCCGTGTGACTTTCCGTAATCGCGTTTGTAGAGTCCTCCGGCCTTTGCAATCTCGGCACTTACAGGGACAACAAGGAAGAGGGAGATAAAGTTCTCCAGTACAGCTTGTTCTGCATCTCCTTTCACTCCAGCATACAACTCCGCAATGACGATGGATGACAGGATGATCCGAGCCGAGTGGGCGTTGACGAAGGTTATCGCATCGTTGTAGCCGCGAAAAAAATCTACAAGGACATCGGTGTCGAGAAGGATTGACCCAGGCATGATTAGTTTCTATCCCATTCGGCCCGCGTTTTCTTAAAGTCAGGAAGATCCTTACGGTCCTTCCAGATTCCGGCAGCTTCGCGCAATACCGTCCCCCGCCGACTGTGGCCTGCTTGATCGATGAGACGATCGACGGCCTCTCGAATCAGCTCGCTCTGTTTCTTCCCTGAGGTTTTTGCGATAGCAGCCAGCTCGTCACGTTGGCGCTCGGTCAGGTAAATCTGCGTTCGTACCATTTCACACCCCCTGTACTGTATACATCGGTATTATACACCATCCTTATTCCTTGTCAAGGCAAAGGTCAGAGGTTGGGTATCAAGGATCCCCAGTTAAATTCGCTGCGCTCCTTTTCTCCGAAAAATTTAACGGGGCCCCGATAACGGGATCTCCGCCACACGGCATAGGCGGACAAGTACGCTTCGCTTCGACCCCGCTGGACGGGATTTCCGTTTTACTACAACAAGCAGGGGGCAAAGAATCGGAAGTCGGAGGCAAGCGCTACGCGGTTAGAGGAAGGACGAAGGACGATGGATGAGAGAAGATGGACGAAAGGTCGATGCATTCTGACGTCCCTCGTCCAAGCGAAGCGGTCTTCCTTCTTCCATTGGTTTCTCTTACGCCTTTAGCAAAGCGATCCTCAAACTTAACGCTGCTGCAGGCACTTTGAGCGTAGCGACGCCTTCAATCATTCATCAACAATCATAAATCATCAATCCTAAAGCAGAGGTCGGAAGTCGGGGAGCATGCCGGTCAGGTCTTGTCATTCGGATCGATTCGCCAATGGTCTGCTGGCTTGCCGCACCATTCAAGAAATTGTCTTGTGTCATTGCCGAGTTGTTCTATTGTCCATTGCCGAGTTGATCGATTCCATGTTGTATCAATCGAGGTTGTTCGGCCAGACATTTTCATCTTTTTAATTAGACTCTTGCTCGACGCAATAGGTAAATGGGAGTATGGGATGACAATAGAAGGATCTACACCGATAAACTCGAAAACGTCGGCAAGCACTACATCTGGATTATTAACGTACTCATCAAACCATATGATCTTGATTCGATGGTCCGGAAAGTGCTTCCGGTATGCGCTGATATTTTTCCAGTATCGGCTCGATTCGACAATGTTTGGCTTTTTTCGAACCATATCATTTATTGAGGTGTTTGCGAACAGGAAGCCTGGCGTTGACATCCACTCGACATGAGCAGATTCCATTCGGTCAAGTGGATGGCGGACTGAGTAAAGGATTTTTACGTCCGGAACATGTTTTATTATCCGCGATATCGTATTTGGAAAGGCGTTTGTACGTGAGTATGACGTGGACGCATCGATGATGGGATGGCCCTTTCGCCATTGTAGCCCGAAAAAAGGGACATGTACCAGTCCCAACCGCGTCTGTACTGCCGGTTTTCGGAGAAGAAATGTGGCTCTTTTCCTCTGACAACGAAGACATCGGGGTGATGCGACAGCATTACACTGATGCTGGTCGTCGCCGACTTTTGTGCACCGATTAATAGGAAATTGGGTTTCGACATGCGCGTCCTTGTGTTTTCTTACCAGTATTACAATGTGTCGCCCAGGTACGAATAGAAGTCACGAATCATTAATTGCCGATCTACAGACTGGAATACAAGATAGAGGGGTTTGTAATTAGATCAGATCATGACCTTTTTGTTGTTGAAGGATAAATGATGCATACTCACTTCTGATCATCTATGATAGGGATGTTTGCCATTTTTTGTTGAACAAGGAGTTTATTAAGTCATATGTAATATTATCCATGATTTCTAGCCCCCAGCCCAGATCCTCTAACTCTTTGTTAACATTGCTTATAGTACAATATCTACCTTTACCTAACATATTAAAAACATCTTGAATGAGCCCTGGGATTTCAATAGGCATAAAACCTTTTGTTTGAAAACTCAGAAATAAATCATCTAATCTGTTTCCCATCTTTTTGCCTCCTCAATAAACCTTTATTTTAAGTCACCATCTATAACAAACGGAGCATCTTATCCGAATGCCGGAGTGCTGTGTTCAGGCACATTAGCTCTATTCGCTGAGGAATCGGTTTCTATGCTTATTAATTCTCTCCTTCATTCTGAGACTGATTTGGATTCTCTTCGGCTGTTATGGTATTTTTATCCAGTTTGCGTTGTTTCTTTTGTTCTTTCTTTTTCTTCCTTGATAATTCTTTTTGTCGTTTATTAAATGAATAATTTGATCTTGCCAATTTGTTGCCTCCTTGGCTGTTATTTTTGATAATGACAACAAGAAAAGGATCTATGAGTGAGCGGACATTTTTGAGATTTAAGGTCTGA
>Ga0307425_1000577_pt1 | contig 23077 bp, 18 predicted proteins | sample SalMarWE160330MG_FD_202152 | JGI IMG/M metagenome (GOLD analysis project Ga0307425, IMG submission 202152) | Salt marsh sediment microbial communities from the Plum Island Ecosystem LTER, Massachusetts, United States - WE1603-30 | ecosystem: Environmental > Aquatic > Marine > Intertidal zone >...
AAGCCAGGTCGACAGGATCGCAAAGATCTTTGCCGGAGAATGGCAAAAATAAACCCGCTTTTTTGATTTGCCGGGTATACCGGCAAATCAAAAACTGTTTTTAATTCTGAACACCTGAACCAGGCCCGGTTCTTTCCGCATTAACCAATTCCGCCACGAAACTCCCAACTATTACCTTGCTCTTCACCTTTACCGGCATTCGCCACTCATCCGCCGTTACCCATACCTCGAGTTTGGCATTTTTGCTTTTCTCGAAAACGCCCCCTATATGCTTCAGCTCCGGCTCCACCAGATAAGTGTCATAGGTCGTCCCGGAAAACAGCGTGACTTTTTCCCTCCTTATGACCTTCGCGATCCCGGTTACGCACTTTTTACCGTCCGTGACCGGAATCCTGATCTCGAGATTCTCTTTCAGATCGTGAAGGCGAAAGGCATAAAAAACGGACAACGGGTCAAATGAACCGGGCAAAATGGAAATGGGCGTTCGTTTCTCTCCGAAATTTGAATACGTAGCCTCCTTTTTTTCCCAATCGAAACTCACGAGCACATCCCTCTTATTTTTACCCTGCTTCCTATTCTTATAAAGAACAGCGTGGGTCATACCAGTGTCAGTATAGGCATCTATTTTGTCCCGGACCTTGTAGAAAACATCTGCAAATTTGTTGGTCTTTGCAGTCATCAAAAAGTGTTTCATACTGGCACCGTTTATTTTTTCGGAGGGCATCACCTCCAAAACCGCTTCCCCGACTATTATGAAGCTCCATCTGGCCTGAAAGGTGAGTTTTTCACCGGTATGAAAAGGAATCGCATTTTCAACCCGTTCTGCGCCCTGTGCAAGGCCCAATGTCATAAAAAAGGTCGCCATGAACATAAAAGCAAGTTCGAAAAATAATCTTTGGAGAATATTTTGACGCCTCATGGCAAATAATTTTAAAACCCCACTAAATTCTATATACCGCATTTGTATGGAGGCCAAATCCTCGAGCCGCAAGCTTGCCGGATATATGGTGGACGGACCATGGCGATCTCTTTTCAAAAATCGCATTCAAACTTCTGCCGAAAGAGTCGAACGCCCCCATTCCCGCAAACAACCGGCCTGGAGCAGATATTGAAGCCTAACGCCACGACAAAGAGTTCCTTATGGGGCTGTCCAAAGCCTAATTTCCAGTCCTCACTAACATTCCAAAAAAGGCCAGCCTATGCGGCTTTTGAAAAGAGACCCCCATGCCCCTGCCCGAGTCGCGGTCTGCACTGCAACACCTTAATGGAATCCCAATCCTTCTGTTCCGGCAGACCCGCCAGAAAGACGGCGGGCAAGCAGCAGGGAAGGCCGCTTGCAGCATAGGAGTAGATGCGGGCTGGAAAAGAGTCCCATGCCGAGCCCATTGACCGGCAATAACGACCAATGGAACGCCACCTTGCACAGAGAGACGTTTGCGTCCTTCTACCGGAGTCGTTAAAAAGGTTCCTCTGCCAGGCGCTGTCTCAGCCATATCAGGACCTTGCTAAATTCGTCCCTGAGTTCTGACATCGCCTTCCCGCGGTGGCTCACATGATTCTTTTCCTTTGAAGTCAGCTCTGCAAATGTCTTATCAAGAGGTGGATAGTAAAAAACCGGATCATATCCAAATCCCGCGCTTCCGATCACATCGTGCGTTATAAGCCCGTCACATGTCCCCTCATAGATGAGTGCCGGCCCTCGAGGAACGGCTATGGCAATAATACACATGAAGGTAGCCTCCCTTTCCTCAACTCCTTCCATGGCCTCCAGGAGTTTCAGGTTGTTCGCTTCATCCGTAGCGCCCTCCCCTGCGTACCGTGCGGAGTGAACCCCGGGCATCCCTCCAAGGGCCTTCACCATGAGACCGGAATCATCTGCCAAAGCGGGCAGCCCCAAAACCTTTGCAGTAAAGGCCGCCTTTTTATAGGCGTTATCCTCAAAGGTTATTCCATCCTCTTCAACTATTGGAACGGGACCGAAATCATCCAGGCTTTTTATCTCAATATCGAAATTAGCCAAAAGCCCCTTGAACTCGGAAACCTTGCCCCCATTTCGCGTGGCCAGAACCAGCGGCCTATCAAACCCTTTTTTTTCTGAATTTGTCAAACCCTGATCCTTTTTTTTGTCTTCAAATTTTTTTCGATGCTTCTAGCAATATCCTCATACCCGGGTTTTCCGATCAACGCGAACATAGCCTGCTTGTAAGCCTCAACACCCGGCTGAACAAAGGGATTATGACCCAGAAGATAACCGCTTATGGCCACCGACCTTTCCATCATATAATAGAACTGCCCCAGGTTATAGGCATTTCTCTTAGGGATCTCCACAATAATGTTGGGAACCCCTCCCTTAAAATGCGCATATGCCGGTCCTTCAACAACCTTTCTGTTTATGAAACCCATATCCGAATTCTGATCCGCCAGAAAATTAAGACCGTCAAGGTCGTCATCGGTTGCTGGAATCCAAATCCGATTATCGTGCTCAAGAAGCAGCAGAAAGGTTTCCATTATATTCCTTTCTCCCTCCTGGACCGCCTGTCCGTTGGCATGGAGCTTCTCCGAATAAAGGGAAGGTGAGACCCACAATCCATGGCCTTCGTGGCCCTCGCTTTCAGGAAAGAGTTGCTCCATCCACCTTGCAACACCGTAAAGTGAGACGGCATTGGTCGCAACAACTTCGATCTTTTTCCCCTTAAGCCAGGCTGCATGTCTGAGGCCTGCATGTATGAGTGCGGGGTTCTTCCAGAAATCATCCTGCAATGCGATCTCTCGCATGTTCCTGAAACCGGCCACAAATTCCTCAATATCCACGCCTGCCATGGCCAAGCCTACAAGGCCGACATCCGTCAAAACCGAAAACCTTCCCCCGATGTTATCCGGAATAATGAATGACCGATAGCCTTTCCGGTCTGACATCTTTCTTAGGGCACCTCTTGTTTTGTCTGTAGTGGCAAGGATCATCCGGTTTGCCCGGGCGCCCCAGTTTTTTTCCAGCAATTTCTGGATAATCCTGAATGCAATGGCAGTCTCAGTTGTTGTTCCGGATTTGGAGATTACATTGATCGCAATACGCTTTCCTTCAAGCATATCCAATGTATCCCGAAAATAGTCAGGATCCATATTATTACCCATAAAATAGATCTCCGGCGCGCCACCCCTCTGCTCCTTTGTCAACTGGTTGAAATAACGGTGCGTGAGAGCGTGAAAGGTTGCCTCGACACCCAGGTAAGACCCCCCGATACCCAAAGAAACAAAGGCGTCAATTTCTCCGGCAAGCTCCTCTGTAACCTCGCGTATATCATCCAGATGGTCCGGGGTTATCTCCGATGGGAGGTTTTGCCAGCCGGTCATACAAATATCCCCGTCATGGATGTCACCCTCGTCGTTCTCGAGCATTTTATGGGCCTTTAATATTGCGGGGATCAGGTTCTCTAAATCTTCTCGACGAATGGTTCCCTCACCCGGAGTATCAAACATATAAGTCAGGTCTATGGAAATTTCATTGGCTGACCTGAAATCTTCCGATTCAAAAGGTTGCTGCTCTTTGAACCCTCTTCGGACCTGCTTTTTTATGGTTTCATTCTCCCCTAAATCGATCAGTTTCAGTCCTTCCATTGTATCCTCCGGATAAATGGGTAATAGTTTGGTTCTTCCGGTTAATGAGTGCTGCAAAACCGTTCTGATATAAGGTTGTCAGATGCGAAGGGTAAAGAGGTCTTTTCTTCGATTCCGGGCTTCTCGGCCTTCATGATTTCAGGTTGTTATGGGGGCCGCCTCGGGCGGGGCCTTAGATTTCATACCCTATAGGGGCTGTTCCAAGACCGCGTATTTGTATTTAGGCGTAAGGCCAAGCATTAAGGCAAAGGTATGGGACTCTTCGAAAGGACGCATCTTCCGGATAAAAACTCTTCTGCTCTGTGCAGCGGCCCGAGTCGCGGTCTGCAAGGCCACAATGACACGCTGACTCATAATGAGCTCAAACAACGCCTTTTATGTCCTGTAATCCGCATTGATCGTCACATATTCATGGGTAAGATCACAGGTAATAACACGATCCTGAGAGTCGCCCTGATGAAGATCAATGGTGAGGGTAAATTCTTCTCCAGCCATTCTTTCAGCCGCCATTTCCTCCGCTTCAGTACCCTTTCCAACACCTCCTTCAACGATCTGAACATCATCGACCCATATATCCACTCTCTCCTCTTTCATTACGATGTCCGCCCTTCCAAGGGCGGCCATGATCCTACCCCAGTTGGGATCCTTGCCGTAAAAGGCGGTCTTAACAAGGCACGAATTTGCCACGGTACGTGCTGCCTTTATGGCGTCGGAAGAACTCAGGGCACCTTTGATCTCAATGGGAACCAACTTTGTAGCCCCCTCGCCGTCCTTTACCATCATGCGGGCCAGTTCTCCCATAAGGGTCTCCAACCCTTTTTTGAAATCCCTATAATCCACCTCCGACAGAGTCCTGTTTCCGGCCATACCATTGGCTATAACAAGAACCATGTCATTGGTACTGGTATCCCCGTCCACGCTAATCCGGTTAAAGGTAGTTTCTACCGAGGAAAGAAGAGCATCCTTCAGATCTGAGGAATCCATGCGTATATCGGTCAGGACAAAGCTGAGCATAGTGGCCATGTCGGGCATGATCATACCAGCCCCTTTGGAAATACCCAGGATACGGTACGGCTGTCCCCCTGCCCGGCCATCAAAATGGCTCATTTTGGGAAAGGAATCAGTCGTCATAATTGCCCGTGCGGCCAGTGGCATACCATCCGGGGACATCGCCTTTACAAGGCCCGGTACGGCTCCGGTAATTGCTTTCATATTCATGGGTTTACCGATGACACCGGTAGAGGCTACAAGCACTTCATCAGCCCGAATACCCAGTTGTTCCGCCAGTAGCTCAGCGGTTCTCCGCGCATCGTCCAGGCCTGTCTTTCCATTACAGGCATTGGCATTTCCCGCATTAGCGACAATGGCCCTTGCCCTCCCGTTCAGGATATGGTCCCGGCTGATTATTACCGGAGCTGCCTTTACCTTGTTGTTAGTGAAAACCCCTGCCGCAGCCGATTCCCTTTCCGAAAAAATCAATGCCAGATCCAGAGATTTGTCCTTCTTCAGTCCCGCGGCAACGGCCGAAGCCTTAAAGCCTTGGATGCTATTTTCTTTTAGAATCATTTTTATACCCGATTAGGAGTCAAAGCCGGAATCCGGAATATCTACCCAATGATTTAATTATAGGGCCCGCCGGCCATACGGCGGGATGGGTTATATCATAGGGCCATAGGGGGTCTCTTTTCAAAAGCCGCATCAAAAATTCTGCTGAGATAGTCGAACGCCCCCACACCCGCAAAGATTAGGCCACCGAACAGGCAGTAAAGGCCAACGCCACGACAAAGAGGCCCTTCAGGGGCTGTCCTAAGCAGAGGTTTAAGTCTTCACTGCCGTTCCATGAAGCAAGGTAAGCATATGTGGCTTTTGAAAAGAGACCCCCTATGGCCATTCCTTTATGTTTTTAAAAGTCGCATCACAGATTTTGCCTTTTTGGATTAGGCATGGTTTTGAGGCCTTTTCTGGGTGACTGGCGGGAGGCCACGGGAGGCCACCTTATGCCCTTGTAGCTTTAGCCATCATTTACTGGCCCCGCAGCACTTCTTATACTTCTTACCGCTCCCGCATGGACAGGGATCATTTCGTCCAATTTTTTTACCCTTACGCCGGACTGTCACAGGCTTATCCCCCCCGTCCCCGTGGATCAAGTTCATGTCCCTCTTCTTTTTACGGCTTATCTCGTCCGGCCTGCGTCTAGCAAGTTGCAGGCGGAAGAGCATGCTCAGGGTCTCCTCTCTGATCCTGTCCATGAGTTCCCCGAAAAGCGCATAACCTTCCTTCTGATATTCCCTGAGCGGATCAAGCTGGCCATAGCCTCTAAGGCCGATACCTTCTTTCATGTTTTCCATATCCTGAAGATGATCCACCCACTGGTTATCAATGATCTGCAGCATAACCAGCCGTTCAAGCCCCTCCAGATCTTCCTTTCCGAACAACTTCTCCTTTTCCTGGTAGGCGGATCTTATCTGTTCCCTCAACAGGTCGCCCAGGTCCTCCGCTTTCAAACCTGCGAAAACCTCTTCATCCATATCTTCAGGACCGATTTTTGCCTGGAATCCGAAAAGCCTCAGGATATTTGCCTTCAGGCCCGGGATATCCCATTCATCCGAGTATACACTCGGATCAATCCATTTTTCGAGCAGTGCATCAACCTTGTCATCGATCATATTATGGACAATGCCCTCAATTCCTTGACCCTCCAACACGTCTTTCCTCAAGGAATATATGATCTCGCGATGTCTGTTCATTACATCGTCATACTCCAGAAGGTGCTTTCTTATATCAAAATTGTGGGCCTCAACCTTTTTCTGGGCATTTTCAATTCCACGGGAGATTAGGTTGTGCTCGATCGGCTCACCCTCTTCCATTCCCAGACGGTCCATGATAGACGAAATTTTTTCGGAACCGAATATCCTGAGAAGATCATCTTCCAGGGAAAGATAGAAACGGGAGGAGCCAGGATCTCCTTGTCTTCCTGACCGGCCCCTAAGCTGGTTGTCAATACGACGGCTCTCATGCCTCTCTGTTCCCAGGATATGAAGACCTCCCAGATCTGTTACGCCTTCCCCCAGGACAATATCGGTCCCTCTTCCGGCCATATTGGTCGAAATGGTTACGGTTTTTGCCTGTCCCGCTTTTGCGATGATCTCCGCCTCCCTCTGATGATGTTTTGCATTAAGTACGGAATGTGGAATACCGGCCCTCTTTAGCATCCTGCTCAACATTTCCGATTTCTCAATTGAAATGGTGCCCACCAGCACGGGCTGCCCTTTTTCGTATAGATCTTTGATCTCCTCAACAACCGCCTTAAACTTCTCCCGTTCGGTTTTATAAATAGCGTCGGGAAAGTCCGTGCGGATCATCTCTTCGTTAGTGGGGACGACCGTTACATCCAGTTTGTAGATATTGTTAAACTCCTCCGCCTCGGTATCCGCTGTACCGGTCATACCTGCAAGTTTTTCATACATCCGGAAAAAATTCTGAAAGGTAACCGTGGCCAGTGTCTGGTTCTCCCCAGCAACGCGCACGCCCTCCTTGGCCTCCACTGCCTGGTGTAAACCGTCACTCCAGCGCCTGCCCGGCATCATCCTGCCAGTGAATTCGTCTACTATCATTATCTGGTCATCTTTGATCACATAGTGAACATCCTTTTCAAAAAGCCAGTACGCCTTGATAAGCTGCTGGGTGGAATGAAGGAGTTCCGAGCTTCTCATATAACGATCTTCAAGATCTTTTAGGCGTTCAATTTTCTCCTCTTCGCTTAACTGCTTATCCTCCCGGATAAAATGGCTCTCTTCATCCAGGTCGGGAAGAATAAAGTCCCCAAGCCCGGTGTCCGAAACCAGTTTTATCCCCTTCTCAGTCAGCTCCACTGCATTACTTCGCTCATCAATAGTACAATAAAGGATTTGATCCAGCTCAGGCAGAAGTTTTTGGGCGCTCAGCATGTTTTCAGTCCTGTCAATCTGCTTTTTAAGAGTCTGGTTCTGAGCCAGGATATCGAGAAGAACCGGGTTTTTTGGGTCTCCCCTCTTGATCTGAACCAGCGTCTCAATGACCTTATCATCCGCATCCCCTCTATCAAGTCCGCCACGCACTTCTTTCAGGAGGGAACGCACAACCGAATTCTGCCTTTTTTTCAGATTTATTACGAGGGGCTTAACCTCCATATATACCTCGTTCCCGCTGTGTTCCACAGGGCCGCTGATTATAAGAGGAGTCCGTGCCTCGTCAATCAGGATACTGTCCACCTCATCAACAATCGCATAATTATATCCCCTCTGGACGAAATCCTGGACGTCGAACTTCATATTGTCGCGAAGATAGTCAAAACCGAATTCATTGTTGGTCCCGTAAGTGATATCGCAACCATAGGCCCTTTTCCGTTCGGAATCATCCATGCCGTGCACGATTACACCGACCGTAAGACCCAAAAAATTGTAAATTCCCCCCATCCATTCGGCGTCCCTTTGTGCCAGGTAATCGTTGACTGTCACGAGATGTGCGCCTTTGCCGAGCAGGGCATTCAGGTAAAGGGGAAGGGTAGCCGCCAAGGTCTTACCTTCACCTGTCTTCATTTCAGCGATCTTTCCCCGGTGAAGCACTATTCCGCCTATCAACTGAACATCGAAATGACGCATGCCCAGTACCCTCACAGATGCTTCTCTGACCGCGGCGAATGTCTCCGGCAGGAGGTCGTCCAAAGATTCCCCATTCGATAACCTCCCTCTGAACTCCCCGGTTTTCGCCTTGAGTCGATCATCACTAAGGGCCTGAAACTCCGGCTCCAGTTGGTTGATCTCTTCAACCAGCGGTTCCATTCTTTTCAATTCCCGTTCATTGCTGCTTCCAAAAATGCCTTTTATGACTTTTCCAAACATGGTTTCCTGCCTAATAAATTATTGTCGCTCATTTAACGACGACATCAACAGTTATTTGTTCATCTTAATGAAGGCGGTGCGAAGAAATTGGCACCGCCGTAAAGGTTCTCGAAACTCATTCCCCGGCACTTATAAACGATACAAATAAATCAAATTTGCCAGGCCATAATTATGGGCGCAAATATTAAAAAACTTTATGTATCAAAAATCAAGACTTTAGTGGCGGATCGGTATTCGGCTTCCTGATGAAAGACGGCCGGCAAAAAAGGAATGAATAATCCCATCCGTTGAGCCTTCGGCCCAAAAGATCGGGCTTTTAAAGTGAAATAAGACAGTCAAAATTAAAGACAAAAGCTGATTAATTGAGGATATAACGGAGGGGATTAACTGCAACCCTGTTCAGGTGGACCTCGTAATGGAGGTGGGGCCCTGTGGACCGGCCCGTATTTCCAACCAGAGCAACTGTTTCGCCCCGCTTGACATGGCGGCCCTTTTTTACGAGTGTCTTTTGCAGATGCGCATATTTCGTCTGCACGCCATAGCCGTGCTCGATTATCAACACCTTGCCATACCCATGGTCCCAACCGACATGGGATACAATTCCGTTAGCCGGTGCAATGATTGGCGCGTTCATCCTCGTGGAAATATCTATCCCTTTGTGGAATTCCTTCTGCCCTGTAAAAGGTGAAACACGGTATCCGAAACGGGAACTCATCCACCCCTTTGTAGGCCAGATGGATGGTGTTGAGGCAAGCAGTATTTTTTGGCTTTCAAGAAATTTACGAAGCTCTGTTTTATTCTGCTCCCTGAGGGCAATTTCATTCTCTATGCTATCGAGTGAACGGTGCATCAAGCGAACCATTTCCTTGTGGCTATTCTCCATCACCAGCTTGGGGTCCGTGAAGGCTGGATCCGAGCCTCCTATTCCATTAAATTGAGAACCATCCTCGCCCGTTTCGAGGTTCACCATAACCTTGAGCTTTTGATCAAAAGCCTTCAGTTTGTCTAATTTTTGAGTGATCTGGTCGATTCGCTGAACTAAGTGAGCAAAATGTCTCCGCTGTTGTTCGTTATCGGATTCTAACCTAGCCAACCTGGGCATATCGGCCTTCATGGTCCAGTAATCGTGAACGATCCAGCAAAGAGAGGCTGCTGAAAAAACGGAGAAGATGGCGATAAAAATTAAGAAAAATCTAGAAAGCCTGAATTGTCTGACCCTGCTTGTACTATCAGGAACGAGGAATATGCTGATTTTTTTGGAAGCCAACTCTTTCCCTCATTTGAACGGAAATGCGAAAAAAACCTGCGTATTAATTAGCCAATTTTTGTTAACAAACTCATATCCAAATGTCAAGCTACATTCCGTCCTTCGTTGCTTTTTTAAGTTTTCTTGGCCTGAAAAAATGAAAAAATACTCTCGGCCACAGAACGGCTGATACCTGACACCCCGGAAAGGTCGTCCAAACTCGCCCCTGCAATTGTCTCTATATCCTTAAAATGTCTTATTAAATACCTTTTCCTCGCCGCACCGACGCCGGGGATATGATCCAACTCGGATTCTGTCAGGGCTTTCCCCATAAGCCTCCTATGGTAAGCTATGGCCCGGCGGTGAGCCTCATCCCTAATCCGCATCATTAAGAGTAGTACGGGATGATCGGGCCTGAATATTACAGGATTTTTTCTGCCCGGTATATAAATTTTATCGTATCTCTCAAGCCTTTCTCCGTCCGGCTTTGCAATTGATACAACCTCCGGGATGTCTTGGCTCGTCATGGTACCAAGTACCCGTTTAACTGCTGAAAGATGGCCCTTGCCCCCATCCACTAAAATAAGATCGGGCGGATCACCTTTTGCCAATCGCCTCGAAATCAGTTCGGCCATCATACCGTAGTCATCAATCCCCTTGACCTCCTTTATCCTGTAATTTCTATATGCCGATCTGTGCGGCATCCCATCAACAAATGAAACTACTGTTCCAACTGCCATATCCCCGTGCAGGTTTGAAATATCTATTCCCTCGATGAACCTGGGTGTTCTTTTCAGATTTAAAGAGGCCTGAACGGACCTCATCATGTCCTCCTTCATAAACCCTGACTGGTCCGGAAGGAGGTTTTCCGCATTTTTCACTGCCATCTTCACCAGTTGATGTTTTTTTCCCCTTTGAGGTCTCTTAATTACAAGTCTTTTTCCAGCCACATCGCAAAGACGCTCGGTAATGGAAACAAGATCCTCGACCGGTTCGGATATAAGAATCTCTTTTGGAATAAATGCCTCATTGAAATAGTATTGTTTCAAAAAGGCCTCCATGACCTCGGCGGAAGTGCCACCCGGATTCTTGAAGGAATAGCTGCGATTTCCTACCACATAACCATTGCGAACAAAAAGTATCACAACCTGGTACAGATCCTTTTTTTGTGCCAGGCCGATAATGTCCTGATCTTCCAAACGCGCAGAAACCACATGCTGATGCTCCACAGTAGTCTCTATAGCCTTTATCCGGTCTCTTATCCCGGCAGCCATCTCAAAATCCAAAAGGCCTGCCGCTCTGTCCATATCCTTTTTAAGCCGGCGGATCAATTCCCGGTTGCGACCTTCCAGAAACAGCCTCACCTGTCTTACAACAGCCCGGTAATCTGACACGGGAACATCGTATGTGCAGGGACTTAAGCACAGCCCCATCTGATAATTCAGACAAGGTCTTTTGCGTTTCGGCAAGCTGCTGCTCTTGCATTTTCTGAGCCGGAAAACGCGGTCAATTACTTTAAGGGTGCTTCGTACAGAATGGGCAGATGAAAAGGGGCCGAAATACAGTGCCCCGTCCTTCTTGATCTTTCGGACAATGCTCAAGCGAGGGTAAGGCTCCTCTATAGAGAGTCTGAGACATGGGTATTGCTTGTCATCCCGGAGGATAACGTTATATCGAGGCATAAACTTCTTAATAAGGTTACTCTCAAGGATGAAAGCCTCTTTTTCTGTTGTTGTAATAATAAATTCAAGGCCCGATGCCCTCTTCATCATGATGGACGTTTTATGCGGGAGGTCAGCCGAGGGCCTGAAGTAGGACAGGACCCTTTTCCTGAGACTCTTTGCCTTTCCCACATAGATCGCTCGCCCGGAACGGTCAGCAAAAACATAAACGCCCGGCCCGTCCGGCAGTGTGTGCTTCAATATCTTAGGATCCAGTGTGCCTGCCGCCTCCGACCCCATTGTCATTCCCCGGTTGTTCCCTTTGGGTACCTGCATTTTTCGTTCCTGGAATATTTGGCACTTACAGTCAGAATTGGTCCCATTCCGTAGGCAGACGTTTGGTCATAATGACCAGATTGCAGGGATTCCCTCCCCTGTCCAGCACATAATCCTCCAGAACGGCCTCTTCGGTAAAATCAAGCTTCCTGACAGCGCTCATGACGGAGGCATCCCTTTCCTGTACCAGACGCATGACTACCGTCTTGAGTCCTATTGCCATGGCGACATTTACGAGGTCGAGTAGCATCCAGGTACCTAACCGTTTTTCACGAAAGGAGGGGTCGACCACAATCCGCACTTTGCCGATGTGGCTTTTCGCACCGTAATGTTTCACCATAAGGGCCGCATTTGAGATAATGCGCCCCTCAAGAAGGGCAACTATTGAGACAACACGGTTCAAATCCAGACTCTTGACCCAGTCATCAAACAGCCTCGGATCTGCCACGTCATGATTCAGAAACCACAGCTCATCCTTGGAAAACCGTTTGAACATCTTAAACAAGGCATCCTCATCACCGTGTTTCAGCGGCCTTAAGGTAACACCGGTTCCGTCCTTAAGGATAACCTCTTTGGGGTAATCCATTGTCACGTCTGCAAGACTCCGGAGGGAACTCATCTTCTCCTCTATCACTCTTTTCTCCGAATTAGTCTTAAATTTAGGTTTTTCTCCCAATTAGTCGGGAGAAAGAGGTCCGGGATTCGAGGAGTCAAGGGTTTGAGGAATAGTTTTTGAGTATTTCACTGGAATCCTTGAATCCTCGGTCCCTTGAATCCTTATAGAATCACCAACCAATTTGGAGATGATCCTAAATTTATTATATTGCTCAAATACAGGGTAAATGATAGTCATGGAGGCAGTCAAGATCATTATCTTCGCTAAAGATATTATTGGAGTCTGGTCACATGAGAAGTTGTGGAATCGCTTGTCGTTCAATGGGTTACCTATCCATGGTCTCCCTTGTAGCTGTTGGATGTTCAACAATAAAGCCTGCAATAACGCCCATGGCCAAGGTAGAAATGATTTCAGGGCCTTTTCAAATCGGTCAAATCATAAACATGGAGACGGGAAGGACCGTATCGTTCGATGAACTCATTGATCAGCTAAAGACAAAGGACCTGGTCTTCATCGGAGAAACACACGATAACCCCGAACACCATCTTATACAGGTCCAGCTTCTTCAGGCCCTTATGGCCCGGCACTATTTGCCATTGACCGTCGCTATGGAGTTTTTCCAAACCTCCCAGCAGGAGGTTCTGGATCAATATATGCAAGGAGCCATTACAGAAGAAACGTTTCTGAAAGATGTGGGCTGGCGCAAAGGATGGGGCTTTTTTTACCACTTTTATCGTCCCCTTATTGTTATGGCAAAAGAAAGAGGTAGTAAAATCCTTGCCATAAACGCTCCCCGTGATATTACTAGGAAGGTGGCAAGATCCGGTCTCTCGGGCCTAGAACCGAAAGAACGCGATAAACTGGCAAGCGACATCGATCTGAATAATGAAAGCCACCGTGACTACCTGAGGGAGGTTTACAAGAAACACCCGCACCTGAACATGAAAAACTTTGACTTTTTCTATCAGGCCCAATGTGTCTGGGAAGACACGATGGCCGAAAATATCGGCAAGTTTCTTATCAAGGATAAGCGAAAGATGGTTGTGTTTACCGGAAACGGACATATTATAAAAAAATTCGGGATTCCGGACCGGATACTGAAACATGCCCGGGTCGACCTTGCCACGGTTGTATTATTCCCTTTTACAGGTCAGTTGAAAATTGAAAAAGAAACCGCAGATTATATCTGGATCACGGGTAGCTGTTCTCGACAGAAATTCCTGGAAAAAATCTGAAAAGGGCGCTATTGAGTCCTATATAGAAAAATCTTGGTAGGGGAGCCCTGCCCCGCCGAGTAAAAAGGCGCTAAGCAGCTTTTTACGAGGTTAACAAATTGGGCATAAACCAGCACAATGCAGAATTCAGCTTCTGCCCGGTCTGTGGCGGAAAGCTAAACGCTTTGAAATTAATAGAAAATGAGCGAACCAGGCTCGTGTGTTCGGCCTGTGATTATGTATTTTATCTGGACCCCAAGGTTGTAGCCTGCTCAATACTGATGATGGACGGCAAAATTGTTCTATTGAAGCGCGGAATCAGCCCTCAAAAGGGAAAATGGGTAATGCCGGGCGGTTATGTTGACCGGGGCGAAGAGGTTGAGGCCGCTGCAATCCGAGAAACCAGGGAAGAATGTGGGCTGAAAATCCGAATCGAGAGACTACTGGGGATATATTCCTATCCCGGGCACATTCCGGTAGTGGTTGTTTATGTGGCACGATACATATCAGGCGAACTCATACCCGGAGATGAGACACTGGAGGCCGGATTGTTTTCAAAAGACCGGATCCCGTGGCAGGAGCTTGCCTTCCAAAGCACGGTAGATGCCCTGAAAGATTTTTTTAAGCATTCCTTTCAGGGAAACCAATATCCCAAATGAGTGAAAAAATTCAATCGGCAGCTTTCATAATCAAGGAATTAGCTTAAGGCTGATTGTTGATAGCTGATGTAAAACATTTTGGCTCTTTGAAAAACCCAATCTTGGATTATAGCACAGGGCCATGAGGGTCTCTTTTCAAAAGTCGCATCAGAAATTCTGCTGAGATAGTTGAACGCCCCCAATCCCGCAAATATTAGGCCACCGGACAGGCAGGAAAGGCCAACGCCACGACAAAGAGACCCTTCAGGGGCTGTCCCGAGCAGAGGTTTAAGGCATCACTGCCGTTCCATGAAATAAGGTAAGCATATGCGGGTTTTGAAAAGAGACCCTCATGCCCGTTGATTCATTCAAAATTAAAAATTTTACAATGGGTATAGTTCCCAGAAGCCTACTGCGGTGTGGCTTAATTAGAAAAAAGAAAGGAAATCAGATATGAATTTAAAACCGGAAAAAATTGACGACCTTGACCCCGAAAAACGAAAGGCTGTCATGGAAAGATCAATGGAAGACATCTCGTCAATCTACGAAGATGTCCGCAAGATTGTGGAAGATGTCAAGAAACGCGGCGATGCTGTTGCCCTTGAACATTACCGGAAGCATAAGGGCAGTATTTCCAAAGCCGACCTGGAAGTCACCAAAGAAGAGATCGATGAGGCTTATAAGCAGATAAAACCTGAGGTGGTTGACGCCTTGAAAACAGCTGCCCGTAACATAACCCGTTTCCACAGGGCCCAAATCGAGCGCGAAATGTGGTCCATAGAGGTAAGAGATGGGATCTTGGCCGGTCGCATTACAAGGCCTATGGATATTGTTGGATGTTATATTCCTGGTGGTACAGCAGCCTACCCCAGTTCCGTCCTTATGACCGTCCTGCCCGCCAAGGTCGCCGGTGTGGGTCGGATCGTGGCCGTAACCCCTCCCAATAAAGGGATGGTGGCAAACCCCGCCACACTGGTCAGTGCAGATATTGCCGGATGCGACCGGATTTTCAAAGTCGGAGGCCCATGGGGTGTCTCAGGGCTCGCATTTGGCACGGAGACTATGCCGAGGGTAGACAAGATAGTGGGTCCGGGAAACAAGTATGTTACGGCTGCCAAGATGCTGGTATATGGTCAGGTAGACATTGACTCCCCGGCCGGGCCCAGTGAAGCTCTTATCCTGTCTGATGAAACCGGGGACCCTGAATTGATCGCCGTTGACTTCCTGTCCCAGGTGGAACATGATCCTGATTCTGCGGCTGTACTCGTCACCACATCGGAGAAAATCGCAGAGGATGTCTGTGATATCATAAACAGCGAATTCGATACACTCCCGAGAAAGGAGATCTTTGAGTCCTCACTTTCCAAGCACTCCTATGTGTTGACGGCTAGAGATATGGACCAGGCAATTGAATTCACCAATGAATATGCCGCCGAACATTTGCAGATTCTGACTCAAGATCCTTTTATTACACTGAATAAAATAAGGCATGCAGGGTCCATTTTCCTTGGCCCCTATGCACCGGTTCCCGTGGGTGATTATGCCTCTGGGACCAACCATGTCCTGCCGACCGGCCAATGTGCCAGGATGTTTTCAGGTCTGTCGGTGGACGATTTTATAAAAAAACCCACATTCCAGTATCTGAGCCGGAAAGGCCTTGAAGATCTGAAAGATGTGGTTGTCACCTTGGCTGAGGAGGAAGGACTTCCTATGCATGCAAGGGCAATAAGGGCAAGATTCAAGTGAATAGTGAACAGTAAATAGTTAATATTTCACAAACATAAGTCAGAATTCAGTGGACAGAATACAGGACAAAAACAATCTCACACAGAGCTCGCAGAGACGCAGAGTTCAGTGTATTGTCTGCAAAAATAGACAAGATCTACAGGATTAGAAGGATTTCAGAGGTATAAAGGCTGTTTCAAAGACATCACAAAGTGATGGTCCGGATGGTATTTCATCCGGACTCATGAGGAGGCGTCATCGTGAGTAAAAGCAAGTTGGCTTGTTTTTACTTCCGATGAACCTCCACATATCTTTGAAGCAATGTGACCTTTGCTTATCGGTGCCAAGCATTGATCCCGCTACCTGGGCCCGCCGTCAGTATGGCGGGTTAGAGACTGTTTTCTAGTTTTTAGGTTCTTATGATCTCCGTGTCTCCGTTTACTTCTTGCCTCGCCGTAGCTTTATGCATAGGCGGCTGTGAGAGACAATCTTTTACAAAAAAATCCTAAAAATCCTTTTAATCCTGTCAAATAAAAAGTAGCCAATCCGCCGGAGGGGGACAAGTACCGAGTACCCGGTACGTAGTACCAAATACCCAATACCGGGTACCCCGCAACCTGTAACGCGCAACGGCATCACATGCCGGCTGACGGATGACAGCTTTATATCCTTGATATATGAAGCAAGAGATGCTAAACACCTTTTGCTTGAATAGATTATTGCGGAATCCCTTTTTCGAGTCCTGCAGTAAAAGATTGATGAAGGATTCTCTACAGACGGAATCGGCAAACGGCTTTTTGAAAGGAGGTTCTTTAAATGGCTGTCATAAGAGGTTACAACATGCCCGACGAGCTTTATTATCATAAAGACCACGCGTGGGCACGAGTGGAAGGAACTAAGGTAACGGTGGGTATGCACGACATGTTCCAGAAGGAATCGGGCGATATTGTATTCGTTGACCTTCCTGAAGAGGAAGAAGAGGTGGAACAGGGAGAAGTCTGCGGAAAGATTCAATCCAGGAAATGGATAGGCAAGCTGGTTGCCCCGGTATCCGGGGAAATAGTGGAAATAAACGAAGAACTGGAGGAAGATACAAGCCTGATCAACAACGACCCCTATGGTGAAGGCTGGATCCTGGTGATTGAGGCCAGCAACCTGGATGAAGAGCTTACTACTCTGTATCATGGTGAGTCGGTTGTTGGTTTTATAGAAAGTGAACTGGAGGTTGTTGAAGCGGAAAAGGCAAAGGCATAAGAACAAGCATTAAGCAATTAGCTTTCAGCCCTCAGCTAAAACCTTTCACTGGAATGCATGATTTTTAAAGGCTAAGGCTCATTGCTGACTGCTGACCTCTGATTGCTTGCGGCAAAGATACAATGTCTACCCACTGGCGTCTTTTTAAAGATCCTTCAAGGTCCGTCACCACCGCAGAAGGTCTTGCAATGGATGACACCCTGCCCCTGGCGGTGGCATACAACCACTCCCCGCCAATACTCCATCTCTATACCTTTATACCTTCTGTGAACGTCGGCAAGTATCAGGATATTGAGGCAGCCCTGAAGCTGGACAGGTGCAGGGCGCAAGGGATAGAGTTCAGTCGAAGGAGTACCGGAGGGGGAACCGTGATTATGGGGCCCGACGTCGTGGCCCTGGGCCTGGGAATCAATGTGGATTATCCGGGCCTCAAAAAGGGGGTTGGAGGAGTATTTGAGTCGTTGAGCATTGTCCTCATAAAGGCCCTTAAAAAAATCGGTATAAAGGCATATTTTCAGCCGAAAAACGACCTTGAGGTAGGGGGTAAAAAGATCGCCGGGCTCTCTGCCGCATCAGAGGCCGGAAAAAGTCTTCTCTTTCATACGAGTTTGCTGGTGGATTTTGATGTCGGTGTGATGACCGATATTATGAATACCCCTCTGATTAAGCTCAAGGACAAGGGTTACAACTGCTTCACCCAGCGAATGACAACGGTGAGACGGGAACTGGGCCGGGATATCCCTGTAGACGAAGTAATGAAGGCCATTGAAGGGGCCTTTGAAGAGGAGTTCAACATCCGTTTCAAGGTTGATGCCCCGGACGAATGGGAAAAAATGACTATCCAGCGTTTCATTGAGGAAAGATATACAAATCAGGAATGGATTTTCTCTCACAGACACCCCAGGTCCAGGATGGGCATAGGACAACTCAAGACAAACGCAGGCCTTTTGGAGGTCTATCTTTCTCTATCCGGTGCTTCCATAGAAAATGTCCTGATCACAGGAGATTTCTTTTCCACAAGTGAAGACCTGCATTGCCTCGAGAATGCCCTTAAATGGACTTCCTCAAGAAAGGAGAGTATAGAGAAAAACCTCTCCTCCGTATGGCATAATGACATGATTTACGGTCTGGATGTGCCGACCCTCACAGAAGCCATTCTCAGGGCAAAGGAAAATCAAGTAAGACTCTGACCCTTCTCTCACAGAGGTCTCAGAGTCACCCGCCTTCGCCGAGGCTACGGCGTGCCAGGCAGAGAAAACGAAATCAGACAGGATCCACAGGATTAAACGGATATTACAGGGCTTAAGGTATTGTGACCTCTACTTGCTGGCGCGAAGCATTTTTTAATGCTCAGCGTCTCTGAGAGCTGTGCGATAGAATATCTTTTATAAAAATATCCTGAAAATCATGTTAATCCTGTCTAAAAAATAATGATGAAATCCGCTGAAAAAAAACAGAGCCCCGAAGTCGCCAAAATGAGCCAGGCCACGGCCATTTCTCTAGGACTGATAAGGGGTAGGATGTACCGGGGTGCCGTAAACAGGTGCGTAAACCTCCTTATGCATTACCCTGAAGGGTGTTCGGCCAACTGCGCCTACTGTGGACTTGCAAAGAAGCGCCCGGGAACCTACACGGACAAGAGCTTTATACATGTGGCATGGCCTGTCTTCCACATGGATGAAATAATAGAGGCTGTCAACAAGGCGCCCGCCTACGTGAAGAGGACCTGTATTTCCATGATCACCAACGGGAAGTGCCGTCGGGCCATTTTGGAGATGACCCGGCGGTTGAAAGATGAGACATCCCTTCCCATATCTATTCTCATCAGCCCAACCATCCTGAACGAACATGACGTTGTTGAAATGAAGAACAGCGGGGCCGATAAAATAGGCGTGGCCATAGATCTCGCCACGCCGGAATTATTTGATAAGTACCGGGGCAAAGGTGTCTCCGGTCCCCACAAATGGGAGAAATACTGGGATATCCTTGAAAAGGCCATTGAGATTTTCAAATACCCCAACGTGGGAGCGCATCTCATGGTGGGAATGGGAGAAACGGAAGAGCAAATGGTAACTCTGATGAACAGGCTCTGGCAGATCGGTGTGGAGAACCACCTTTTTTCCTTTTTTGCAGAGGAAGGCTCCAGACTGGCTGACAGGCCCCAACCACCATGGCCCACCTATCTCAGGATTCAACTGGCGCGTTACATTATCGAAGAAAAGCTGGCCGATAGCCGGGATATGGGTTTTGACCGGAAAGGCCGAATAGTTGACTTCGGCCTGGCTTCGGACCTGCTGGCGAGCGTTATCGGATACGCTAAACCTTTTATGACCACCGGATGCTCGGGACCGGACGGAGAGGTGGCCTGCAACCGCCCCTTTGGGAATTGCCTTCCCGATATCAGGCAGTGGAACTATCCCTACATGCCCAATGAAGAGGAGCTGGGGCTTATCCGGCAAAATATCTTTGAGTTTGATTGAAACTTTTGAAAAAATCGTATCCCCGTTTTAACCGCAGAATGCCATGCACGCTTTCGTAAAACTGACCCATTTGTAAGAGGTTTTTTGCCCGACCTATTTCCTCCTGACCGGGCAAAAGAACTTAGCTCAGCATAATCTGTGTCTCAAGCGAACTGCCAAAGGCTGATAAAGCGGGCGGTGAGATTTGGGTTGCCAAAAAACATTTTGACAAGTACACTGAGAGCTGTTAGGAAACATGTCTTTTATCCGGGCCGTTAGCTCAGCTTGGTAGAGCAGCGGACTTTTAATCCGTTGGTCGTGAGTTCGATTCTCGCACGGCCCACCAAAAAAATGAATCCATGAGAACCATTGGGATTTTATTCCCGGCGGTGACCATTTATTACGTCCCCATCGTCTGGTTTAGCCAGTCGGAGCGAAGCGGAGATCCCGCATTGCGGGGGTCCGGGACATCCCGCTTTGCAAGCGGGACAACACCGGGGCAAGAAGATTTGACCTCGGGGAGCATAAAAACACAACAAAATATAAGGACTATTGGGATTTTATTCCCGGCGGTGACCATTTATTACGTCCCCATCGTCTAGCCAGGTCCAGGACACCGGCCTTTCACGCCGGCAACACCGGTTCAAATCCGGTTGGGGACGCCAATCTGCCTTCAGGAGGACTCATCGAATACTCGATGGGTCTTTTTTTCGTCGGCGTGTAAGGCCAGGGCCTTTCTCGTCCCGCCAGCAGCGGGATTCAAATCCGGTTGGGGACGCCAGTCTGCCTTCAGGAGGACTCATCGAATACTCGATGGGTCTTTTTTTCGTCGGCGTGCAAGGCCGGGGCCTTTCTCGTCCCGGCAATTGGGATGGCAAGAGGGACTTGTGCGCCTCGGGCGCATTCAAAGACTGTCGAAGATCCCGCGCAGCGGGACTGGGGACGCCAAATTTATTAATGCCCACCGCGTTTTCTGGTCGAAATTTTTGTGTTCAGGCAAATGATAAGGGTACCCTATAAAAACATTGAAACATGGAATTCATACCTTGTCAGAAGCATCCCTTTTTGCTTTCACTCGCCAGGACTCTGGCGGTAGGAAAGTAACTTTGAGGCCGAACGGCGAGGCAATTTTTTCCAATGTAGCCAGGGTTGGGTTGCCTGAACCGTTCTCAAATTCGGAAAGTATCCTTGGGGATATGGCGGCCACTTTTCGGGCGTAATCTTTCTGGTTCATTCCAAGGATTTCGCGCATCTGTCGTGTCGCTTCGCGCACGTCGATATCGCCTCGGGCCAGTTCCACGTAAAGCGTCTCTTTCATTCGGGCCATTTCAGCAGGTGTAAATCGTTTCATACGGTTCTCCTATTTCCATATACGCGGGCGGGCTTCTTCAAGACCGGCTGCCACCTCATCAATCCAGCCAGTGAGTCTCTGAATGATGTCATCATCTACGTGCTGGCGTTGCATTGCGTCGGGCAGCCGTGTGACCTCCTTGCTCAGGTCTGCCAGCCAACTTCTAGTTTCGACAGGAGGCATAAGATCTTTGAATTTTTCACAAATGATCGCCCATTCCGGCTGACTCCCGGGCCGCTCGTCATCCCATCGGCTGACTCGCCCGATACCTTCGGGGTCTAAAAACATAGGGGCGAAGTCGAAAAGCGGCGAAAGGCCCACTTGGGCTCCCTTTCTTAATACGGCCGCATTGCGTCCGTGATTGTCTGTGTTGCGCAGGGCCAGGTTAAGGATGTCCCGAAGCATGTACTCCCGCAACTCCCTCACAGGATTGGAAGCTACCTGTGCCAAGGCACGGCAATAAGTGTCGTGGTGCACCACAGCGCCGAATCCCGGGATATCGGCCACTGCATATAAGCTGTTCATACCCAAACGTTCAACACGGCCATCCAGGACGCTCCGATCAAAACGCGGTACGAACAGTGCGCCTTCTTCATAAACAAGAGGCTCACCGGTGCGAATGCCAAACCTCCGGGCAACTTCCAGGTAGGCGGGTTCATTGCGCAGGACCTGAAAATTTCGCTCGTCATTTCGATGGCCACGAGGAAATTTTACAAGCCAGAATTTGTAGGCTTTTTCATCGGGCAGGGCGCCCTCTGCATGAAACAATCCGGCATGATCCTCCACGAGCAAATATTTCGGCGCTTCGCCCTGTATGCTGGAAGCCCCTGCCACATAGGCACCGCGTTCTTCGGCGTAATCCAGAAAGTGTTCCCGTTGCTCGATAATGTCTCTTCGGACAAATCCCAACTCAAAATGATCGGGCGGGGGGTAAGGAACGGCCTCGGCGATTCTCAGATTGCCCGGTGGTGCCCCGGCACCCTTTTCGAGCAGACGCCAATCCATTTGCGGCCCATCACTGTCAACCTGCATCCGCCTGAGCCATGCTCGCCGGCCAGCACCTCCCGGCAGGAGATCGACAAGCACTGGCGGCCACTGATTATATTGGAATAATTCAAAGCCAACTGTAAGTCCGGGAATAATCTCTGCTGCCCTTTTTCCCAAGTACTCTAAGGCATAGTCGATGTCGTATTGCAGCCAGCCCCCGCCGCCAACTCCCTGCTCCAGTGTCTGGAGATCGGGTTCAAAAACTGCAGCCGTTATCCAGCGGCCTTCGATAAATATTTCAATGTGGCAATTCATGGTTCCCTTAAGTGGTCTGCATTGTACTCTGACAGCTGATATAGATCACTTTAGTGGTCTATTAATAGCATTAAATATCAAAATCTGTCAATGAATTTTCACTATAGTGATCTGTTTTTGGCACTTCCTTGCTATAAAGAACACTATAGTGGGGCATTATTGGGCACATTTGGGCAGTCGTGGGCACGAGATCGTAAACATACCCTTCCGTTGCTACTTATGCGTTTAATCTACTGCCAGATTTGATATTTTTGGATAGATTTTGGATAGGGTACCCGGGACAGGGAATCTCAAAAAGAGGTTACAGAGGTATTTGATTATAATTCGAGTATCACAATGTTTCTGAAAACTCAGAAGTCAAAATGATATAGCAGGTTTCACAACCCTTGGAGATAAAAAGGCAGAGCCATTGCTGACTCTGCCTCCATCAATGAGAATATACTATATCAAATAGTCTAAAAGTAGACTTTAAAACCACCTGCGAAGTACCAACCATCCAAGTCTATATCATCCTCGAAAGGAGCAACCCCAGGAGCGGTTATCGTAAAATCAGCATTCGTCCACACATACTTTCCATCTAAATTAAGTGAAAAATTTTTATTATCACCGAAGAAATATTCTATCCCAAAACAGACATGGTATCCAAAACTGTCATCTAAATCAATATTGGCCCCTGGGACAAAAATTGTAGGATTAATATCGAAACTATTAAAGTACCAACCTACTCCACCTCCAATGTATGGACTGAGTGGTGAATTCGTTGGAATATGAATTCGGGCT
>Ga0307425_1000579_pt1 | contig 23052 bp, 23 predicted proteins | sample SalMarWE160330MG_FD_202152 | JGI IMG/M metagenome (GOLD analysis project Ga0307425, IMG submission 202152) | Salt marsh sediment microbial communities from the Plum Island Ecosystem LTER, Massachusetts, United States - WE1603-30 | ecosystem: Environmental > Aquatic > Marine > Intertidal zone >...
GAGGGGGAGATAGTCAAGAACTTTTCGGGTCAAGAGACAAGATTTTTGTGGTTATTTTTGACGGATGTCCGCGCCCTGGGACATAATCCCCCGTGGCCCAGATATCAGGGGCGCCAAGCTCACCGGGGAGGGCGGGCCGGCTGCAGGTCCTGGTGATCGACGGCCCGCTCCAGGCCTTCCAGGATGGCGCTGACAAACTTGTGGGCATAAGCCACGAAGTCACCTTCCACCACGTAGCTATACCTGATGTAACTTTCGGGGAAATTCACCCGCACCTTCTTGATGATGATAAAGATATTGGGGTTGATACCGTCCTTGCCGCGGTACTGGTAGTAGAGGTTGGGAACCTGGCGGGCGATGATGACCAGGCCGCTCTCATCCAGGATAGTCAGCTTCTGATAGGTCTTAATCTCTGGGTTGGGTTTTTCGATGACCGCGCCTTTGGCAATGAGGCCATACCCTTCCCGGTTGAGTTTTTTCAGGGTGGCGTTGATCTTGGCCAGGACCTGCTTTTTTTCCTGGATGGGGATCTTATGGTATTGATAAAAATAACCCGTGGGGAACTGTTTGGCCCTGAGCGAGGCTGGTTCGGCCCGGATCGGGATGACCCCGGAGATGAGGCCTGGAACCAGGAGCGCCAGGGAGAGTATAATTCTTACGGGCATGGATCAAGGAACCTAACCGGTTGATGATCTGAAGCCAGGGGGCCGGGTGCGGGCCCTCAGATCGGGTTTAGTATATGGCAAAACCGGGAGGCCAGCCAGAGGGGCAGATGGGCGCGAGTCGCGCCAAAGCCTGGCGGCGCCCGGCCCGGCTTCCCAGATCAGGTTGACTGTCGGCAGCCCAGGCGTCCCGGCACCATTGAGTTAAGGGCAGGACCATGGGACAGCCCATTACTCGAACCTGACATCCTCGTCGGGGAGTTCGATCTCGGCGGGGAATTCTGAGAACGGAAAGGGGCGCTGGTTTTCATTGAGGGTCAGGTAGCGCATCAGCCGGTAGCCATAGGTGGCCGCCTGGTTGGCGAAGTTTCGGGCGGGCTCATTGTGACGCAAGGTGAGCAACAGAAAAAAGTATTCAAAAATGGTGGTCAGGAAAATAATGGTTTTTACCACCTCAAAGATGGCCACATAAAGGAGGGTGTAGAGCAAGCGGATGGCGATCTGTTTCCGGGTAACGGTAACCTGAATTTCGTCGTGCATAGTTCCTCCGGCGCTGCAGTTGCGCATTGATGGTGGTCAAAAACCGGGCTTGGTCAGCCCCAACTTTACTATAGAGGTGGAGCCCTGGTTTTGCAAGGCACCGATTAGGGCCGGTTCCGGATCGCCCCAGGAGGGACAGACCTTACCCGCCTTGAAGGTCTCCGGTTTCAGGAAAGGGGAAATTTTGCGCTTCCCGGGGCTACCTATGGTAATCCTGAATCTGGCGGGTTGCGTTTACCTATACCCGTTGTCAAAAGTTTTTTCTTATCCCCCCCCCTCACCCTAACCCTCTCCCCCCGCCGGGGGGAGAGGGGATAAGAGGAAGAAATTTTCGGCAAACCATATAAAGTTTCTGGGGAAACCTGGGAAGATAAGGGGAGGTGTCGGCAAAGTTGCATGAATATTCATTGATGGAGCAGGTGATCGCCCAGATCCTGACAGAACTCAAGAAGCAGGATGGGCCCCCCGGGGGGAGTGCCCTGGAAGTGACTCTGAAAGTCGGGGCCCTGGCGGTGCATTCCGAGTCTGCCACGCGGCAGGCCTACGAGGTTTTGGTCAAGGGGACGCCCCTGGAGAATTCCCGGCTGAACCTGACAATTGAACCGGTGACTTTGACTTGCGGGCAATGCGGCTATAAGGGACCTTTGCCGGAGGGGGCCGTCGATCCCCACGACCTGTCCCCGCTGGCGGAGTGTCCCCGGTGCGGCGCGGTAAGCCCGGTTCAGGGAGGCCGGGGGATGGAGGCAATTGAACTCCGGTGGGAATAGGGCCTTAAGGCCGGGATGAGAGGCGAGGTTGGCTGGTCAAAGAGGGCACGGCCTTGCCAGTAAACGGTGACGGCTCAAGGCGACCGCTTCCCCTGGAGGTCCGCCAGGAGACGCTGACAGGCGGTATCGACCGCGCCCGCCATGGTCGGCGACAGACCCGGGCGGGAGCCTCGCAGTGGCACCGGGGGCTTGCGAAGATCGGGCACTATTGCCCTCATTTTACCTTCCGGTCAATTTATACTTGATGGCCACGGCCTGCATTTTTTGAGTCGGCCACTTCTCAAGAGATCCCTGGTCCGGCCCTGCATGGCAGAGGATAATGGCATCGGCGCCGATCTCCCTGCCTTTATCTTTAAATCCTTCCAGCAACTCCTCAGTGTTGGCGTAAGAGGAAGGCTCGCATTCCAGCACCGCAAAGGATTTATAGGGCCTGGAGGGCGGTCCGTTCAGGACATCAACCTTGAGGGTGGGTGGATATTTAACCCCCATCTGTTGATCATAGGCAGACAGGTCCATGGCATTGGGTGAGAGGCACAAGACTCCCAGGTAATTCGCTTCCTTGCCGGCCACAAAAAACGATTTTACTTCCGGGGGGGGAGACTGCAGATTGACTACAGTACACCCGGAGAGAACCATGACAGCCGGGCCCAGGAACAGGCACATGGCGACGGCATAAACGATGCCGGGGACGAAGTTTTTCGGTGATAGCCAAATCATGATGATCTACCCATGAGCAGAAGCTGTCCGGCTCCAGAAGAAGGCCGTGATTTTATTATAGCAAGGCGAGAGAGAAATTGGGCAATTTTTGGAGTTCGAAGCAAGGGGAAAAAGAAAAATGCAGGAGAAGTCAAGGGTTCAGGGATAAAAAAAGAAAGCACCAAGCCCGATGGCTTAAAAGCCCGGTTCACCCTGGATGATTTTTCCGGTATGTCGTTGACCATGGTCCGGGCGCATGTTTCTCCAGCCAGGCGGCAGGTGGGCATGAATATCAATCATGGTAAGCTCTTGCCCCGCACCCGGCAGGCAATGGCTATCAATCCGTGCAATTATCCAGGCGATTTTTAGGTCCTAAAGGCGTGCCCCCTGGATATCCCGCCCCAAAAGCCTTGAATTCTCATGGAAGACTTCTGTAACGAAGTACCTGAAGGACCCCCGGCGGCTAATTTTTTTTTGCAGGACCATATTCGGTTTTCCTTGGAAAAGATATTTCCAATAAATCTTCCGGTTCCGATGATCGGCCTGAGAGCCTTTGAGAGGAGGCCTGACTTCTTGGTTGAGTAATTACCGGTCAAATATGGATAAAATTTAACTGTCCTGAAGAGAAAATCAACCCTAATCCGGGTCGAGGCATGGTGAACCAACGACCGTTGGCAGTATTAGGGGGCAAGCGAGACAGGCTGAGGTCCAAATCCGGTAGCACTTTTCTCGGCAAGGGACCTTTATGCTGCTTGGTTATGGAATTGAATAGCCCTTTTTTACCGGGAAACAGATGCCCCAATGAAATTCATTATCAAGAGTAGCCCCCAACTTTATGGCATTGCGTCAAATAGGCAAAATAATGGTAAGCACAACCGGTAATAATGGGAAAGATAATAAAAAAAAGTTGATTTTTTTTGAAAATGCTATTTTAATCTCTTCAATTAGTTCTGCGAGCTAGATATGGGGAGCTTTGGGGGGAGGTTGATTATTAATAGTCATGCAAAATTATTCGGGTATGGGCATAGTTTTGTCTTGATTATAATGGTCGTGGTGTCGTTTATATGCTGGGGCAGCGCGTCGGCCTGGGGGGCCGGTTTTGCCCTCATGCAGCAGGGGACTGCGGCCATGGCGCAAGGGAACGCCTTTGTGGCCGAGGCTAGTGACGCCTCCGCCATCTTTTATAATCCCGCCGGCCTCAATCAGCTCAAAGGGGTCCAATTTTATCAGGGACTTTTCCTGAATCACCCCGACCGGGATTTTAGCGGCGGGTTCCAGGACTCTCAAACCAATCATTGTTGGTACAAAAGTATGACGGCATATCTTGCCGTCCCCGTCCATGATCGGGTTGCCCTGGGCATTGGCTTTTTTTCGCCCTTCGGGTTGGGGAGCGCCTGGCCGCCGACCTGGGCGGGCAGATATTTGACCACCTTTTCCAGTATGAAAACCTATAATCTCAACCCGGTGATCTCGGTCAAGGTTCTGGAGAACCTGTCGCTGGCGGCTGGTTTCGATGTGCTGTGGTCCAAAGTCCAGCTCAAGCGGAAGACCCCGGTGGTAGTCAGGCGCAGGGTGTTCCCGGATGGCGAAATCAGTATAGGCGGCAGCGGCGTTGGTTATGGCTATAACTTCGGGATGCTTTACGAACCGCTGTCCGGGGTAAAACTGGGGGTTTCCTACCGCAGTCAGGTCTCAGTGATGCACTACGGCGCCTTTACCACCAACCTGCCGGTGCCATTACCGGCGGTTACCAGCATTGCGGGTTCGTCCAACCTGGTTTATCCTCCTTCGCTGACGATGGGCATCGCCTGCAGCCGGTTCCAACCTTTCGGGTTCGAGTTTGACACTACCTGGACGGGCTGGTCCTCATACGATAAGTTGAAGGTCAACTTGGATTGGCCGATTATGGTAAACGGGGTCGCAACCACAACCCTTACCACCCCCAAGAACTGGCATGACACCTGGGCTTTCCGTTTCGGAGCCAATTATGCAATCAAGGAAGGGATGAAGGTCCGGGTGGGATATATCTATGATCTGGCGCCGGTGCCGGATACGAGTTTCGACCCCCAGGTGCCGGACGCCAACCGTCACATCTTTACGGTGGGCGGAGATCTGAAGATCTGGAAATTTACCTTGGGGATCGCCTACAATTACATCCTGAGCGAGAGCCGCACCAAAAACAGCTTTGTTCTGGTCAACGGGGTTCCGGTCCCCGCCCCCTTACAAGCTAACGGGCGCTATAACAGTGATGTCCACTCCGTGGGCCTGAACTGGGCCTTTCAATTTTAAGGGAGGTCCCGGCCGGGTTTTTTTATAGAGTCGGGGAATTCAAGCTTCCCACCCACCTTCGGTTTCCTCCGAAAACTCATGGGTTGTCTCCACGTAGTGGGAGACAGCCAGTTCGTCCAGGGCATTTACCAAGACTTCAATCCCCAAGCCAGGGCCGGGAAGCTCGTAAGCAATGCCGCCGCCGTTAAAAACAACCGGCCGGGCTACCACATCCCGGGCCAAGAGGTAGGGGGAGAAGGAGCCCTCGACATAGGATAACTGGGGAACGGTTAAGGCGAACTGGCGGCCGGCGGCCGAGAGGATACTAGTTTCTCCCACATGACAACCCAACTGGCATAACATCCCGGCGGCCTCGGCCATCTGTCTGATTCGGGTGGCGGCCCCCAGACCGCCGCACTTGGAGAGACGGATATTGAAGATCCGGCAGGCCTTGATGTCGATCAAGCTGCGGGCATCCTCTTCGGAACACATGGACTCATCGGCGATAACCGGGATCGTCACCGCCTCACTCACCTGCTTCAACCCGGCAAAGTCATCCTTGGCCACCGGCTGTTCCACGGCGCTGACGCGATAAGGCTGCATTTCCCGAAGGCGGTCAATGGCCTCGGAGGGCGTCCAGGCCGAATTGGCATCCACGCGGATGTCGACTTCGAAGCCCAGTTGGTCGCGGGCCAGCCGCAAAGTCTCCAGGTCGGAGTCAATCCCCACCTTGAGTTTGACAAAACGCATCCGGTTCATTTTGACCAGGGTCAATAAGTGCCACATCTGCTCCGGGGACACGAAGGGGATGACGGCGCTATACACCAGGCTGGTTCTCAGTTTAGGTCCGAGAAGCTGGGACATCGGCATATTCCAGGTCCGACCGGCGGCATCCAGCAGGGCCGTCTCCAAGGCACAAAAGGCGGCCGGGTAGTGTTGGGCTTGCGATTGTCGAAAGAGGACCTCCAGGGCTTGGGGAAGCTCCAGGGGGGAATGAAAATCCCTGGCCAAGATTGCCGGCGCCAGGACCCCTTTGAGGAAGGAGAGGCTGTCGTCAAGCACTTCGCCGGTGACGAAGGCCCGGGGGACACCTTCTCCGTATCCGGTGATGGCATCAGCAGTGGTCACCCTGAGGACGAGGTTATTGGAGCCCTGGTGAGTCGCCAAGCTATGCTTGATCGGGGATTGAAAGCCCAATTTCAGGTGCCAGATATCCAGTTTTTTGACGATCATATTCAGCCTCAAAGTGAGTTTCAATCATCTTACCAAACTTCTTCCACTGGTACCATTGCTCCGGGTAATTTTCCACGGCAGCCTCGAGCAAGGTCATGCATTGCTCGTGAATGGGCCGGAAGGCCGGGGAGGCCCCATTATGCACGGCGGACAGGTTACAGGCGTATCCTTTTTTGCCTTGCCGTTGCATCAAGGCCGTGACGACCTGGGCCCCGGAGCGTTTCTGCAAAAGCTCCAGGGTCCGATCCGAAGGCAGCCGGGAATTGAGGAAGTAACTTGGCCGGTGGGGATCAGGTCGCCATTCATCAAATTCATCACACTCGGTAATGAGAATTCGGCCTTGCTTGAGAGCCTGCATGGCAGAGATGATGATGTTGCCGGCATCGGCGTCAATGAGTTGCAGACCAACCGCTTCGGCCCGCCGACCTAAGGATTCCCGCAGGCGGTGGGTTTGGAACCGGCAGATCATGGAAGTGGGATAACCATTCAAGGCCAGGGCGCCGGGGAGGAACTCCACCGCCCCGAAGTGACCGGTGACCAGGATGACCCCCTTGCCATCCTGCAAGGCGGCCTGAAGATTTTCTTCACCGGCAAACCTGACCCGGGACCTCAAGAACTTCAGCAGCTTGGGGAAATTATAATAACCGACGAACAGCTTCTCATGGTAATGGTCGAAGATTCCTTTGAAGGCTGCCTTGATTTTTTGGTTCAGCAAGGGGGCCGGGAATTTTCTCTTAAACACATGGCGAATGGTTTTCTGAATCAGGGCTTTTTCCCTCCATTTCAGGAGATAGTAAAGCCTTCCCAGGACCATGATGTAACATCGTGAGACTGAGAAAGGTAAGAAGCGGAATAGAAAATTGTTTAATTTCATTTGAAGAAATTTGCTCAGGTTCACGGAAAACTTAGGCAGTTGGAAGTATTTGTGAAACATGGTCTTGCTCCTTTCAAAAAATTAACCAAACCTTTTAAGATATTAACCTGTTGAGTTAATTAAAATCAGGGTTTCCCTCATATTGGCGAGGGAATTTCTCATTTTGAGCTCCTAAAACCCTAATTTTATGGGCAAAAAGGAAGGGGTCGGCGACCGCCTCCACCGGATAAATAAAATAACAGTGGAAAGTCAATGGGTTAGCTCGACAACGCCGGAAATTCATCGGTTTTTCCTCTGCCGCGGCAATAAGATGGTAAAACCTTAAATAATATTACTCGGTTAAGAGAAGAACTATTAGACAATCCCTAATTTTGGTTTCCAAAAAACCTAATTATGACAAGGGTATTCCTTAATTCCGGCAAACCCCGGTAGGGCTTCATAACTCCCCACCTGACGATAACGAAGAGGAGCCGCCGACACAATTGGGGAACCTCTTGATTATTCTTAAGAAAACCCTAATTTAAAACGGGGAAATGCATTAATCCGCCGCGAAGTAAAACTCAATAGTGAGGTGGGAAAAGGAGATTCTGCCGGGGTTACCGGGGAGGTGGTGGAGAGGCGTGAGGCAGTCAGGGTCTGAGGCATCTGCTTTTTTGGCTTGTCTGCCAGAGCCAGCACAGGAGTTGTTATTGAGTTACAAAGGGGGTGCATGACGTAACGGGGTCCTGAGGGCAGATCATGCGCTTTCTCTTGACTTTTGTATTTAGTTCTTTATTATTGTTTCAGGAGTAATAGGTTTAAGGGCTCAGTTTGAAAGCAATTTCAGGTTATTAGATTTAAGGCTGGCGGCATCACCGGCAGGCTGGTGCCGGGCGACGGAGGCAAGCGGCCCCGAGGACCACGGGCTTCTGGGGTGGCATTTATGGAGGCGCCAGGCTCGGTCTTGATGGCTGTCGATAGTAAAGGCAAGGGGGTTGGGGAGCAGCAGGCGAGGCTAAAGATAGCCGCATGAATAGCGGGGTCCAGTATTGCGATGGAGAAGCATCATAGTTGCCTGAATACCCGGGCGATAATTGAATATTTTCAAGAAAGTATGCCGGAGGAAGTCTATCGGCTGTTTACGGGTCTGGGCCCGGAGATTGAAGATCTGGCCAACCCCCAAGAATTTTTAATGGAGATAAATAATTGGGTGTCCAGTGATGTGGTCACCAAGATGTTTGAGAATGCCAAGGCCATAACGCAGGATAATGAAGTTGCGTTTAAGATCGGTTTCGAATCGGCGGCGAGGAAGAAGTTGGGCTATGTGCAGCGAATTATTATGTTTGCTCACAAAAACCCCCGCCGAACTTTGAAAAGAGTTCAAGCCATTAATGATAAATTTAATAGGAATAAGAGAATTGAGCTGGTGGTAGCCAGAGGTGACAGTGCGGTCATCCGGCTGCACTGGTTCAAGGAAATTCCAGGCACCATTGATTATTGTTTGTTTAATAAGGGGATATACTCAGGGATTCCCACTATCTGGAATCTGCCGCCGGCAGCCCTGGAAGAAACCAAATGTTATTTTCAGGGTGATGAGTATTGCGAGTACCACTTTAGATGGCAAAGAAAGTTTTCATTGAGAGAAGTGCTGTTGAGGCTTCTGGTGCCCTGGCGGGCGCTCACTTACACTATTGAGGAACTGGAGCGGGATAAAGAACTCCTGAAAAAGAAGTTTGATGAAATTCATCGGTTGAATATTCAATTAAAAGAAAAGATTGATCAACTCATCTGCATGCAGGAAACCAGCACCGCGGCGCTCTCGGTGCTCAATCTGGAGAAACTGCTGCAGGTAACCTTGCGGCTGCTGATCAACTCGGCCAAACTGGATCGGGCCGGGATTCTGCTCCTGGACGAAAAAGGGGAGTTGTTGGAACTGACCTATGCGGAAGGGATTGCTCCCGAGCTCTTTGAGCGGGTGAGGAATTACCAAATACCCATAACTAAAGTGGATAACGTCATTGCCCGGGTCGCCATGACCGGCATCCCGGTGGTGATTCAGGATGTGACCCGCAGTAAACTGAACATGAACAACCCCTTGATCCAATTTTTCAAGCCCAAGGCCTTTATTTTGGTGCCTCTGACGGTCCGGGGCAAGGTGATCGGGGTGCTTCTGGCCGATCGAGTTCACGAGGATGCTGCGATCACCGATGGAGACCGGGAGTTTATTGTCAGTTTTGCCAACCAGATTGCCATAGCCCTGGAAAATGCGGTGCTCTACCGCAAGCTGGAGGTGTCGGAACGGAAATACCGGGGACTGGTGGAAAATGCTCACGAAGGTATCTGGATAATAGATGAAAAAGGCCTGATCAAATTTGCCAACCGCCGGATGGGAGAGATTACCGGCCATAACACGCTGGAAAATAGAAATATTTATGACCTGACGGATCAGGAGAATCAGAAGCTTTTAGAAGGGGTCATGGCTCAGAACCGGCAGAACAGTGTAGCGCAGGAGGAACTGGATCTCACGTGCAAGAACCAGAGCCTGGCCTCAGTCATCATGAGTTCAGTCCCCTTGTTTGAAGACGGTCATTTTGTCGGCGCTTTTGCGATGTTCAGTGATATCACCGCCTTGCGGGAAACGGAAAAGCGATTTCGGAAAATCTTTGCAGAAGCTGCCATCAGCATATCTCTGGTGGATATGGATGGCCAGCTCTTAGATGTCAACCCGGCTTTTCTGAAGATGTTGGGATATGAAAAGCATGAGGTAGTCGGGAAATCTTTTAAGGACTTGCTGCACCAAGAAGATGCCCGGATAAGCGCCAGGCTGTTCAAGGAATTGTGGGATGGTAAACGAGATTCCTACTCCCGGGAGAATCGTTACCTGCATAAAGACAACCGGGTGGTCTGGGGGCAGGTGACCATGTCCATGCTCCGGGACACCGGCGGGTTGTCGCAGTTTGCCATCGCCATGATCGCCGATATTACGGACCGAAAAAAGGCAGAGGAAGATATTCGCACCTATCAGGAGCAGCTCCAATCGTTGGCGTCGTTGTTGTCCCTGACCGAAGAGCGGGAACGGCGGCGCCTGGCCACGGATCTGCATGATCATATCGGCCAAGCCCTGGCCATTTCCAAGATCAAACTGGGGGTGCTGCAGAAATCCATCATCGCCGAAGACCAGGCCAAACCTTTGAGAGAGGTACGGGAGTTCATAGAGCAGATGATCCAGGACACCAGGTCCTTAACTTTTGAACTGAGCCTCCCGGTCCTTTACGAGCTTGGCTTTGAGGCGGCGGTGGAATGGTATGCCAAGCACGTCCGGTCGCAGCACGGCATCAAGGTGGAGGTGCAAAAAGACCTGCTGCCCATCCCCATGGATGATGAAATCAAAGTTTTGCTGTTTCGTTCGGTGCGAGAGTTGATGATTAATATTGTCAAACATGCCCAGGCCCACCATGCACGGGTAACCATCAGGAGGGAAGGCGGCGACGTTAACATCGAAGTAGAAGATGACGGGGTGGGGATTCAAGATGTCCTGCGAGATCTAAGGCTCAGAAGCAACGGCGGTTTTGGGCTTTTTAGCATTAGAGAGCGCTTGCATTATCTTGGGGGCCAGGTACAGGTGGAATCGGGGAATGGCCAGGGAACCCGGGTAACTCTGATGGTGCCCCTCCAAAATGCCAAGAAGGCTCAGGTGGAGATTGCGAGATGATTAAGGTCGTATTGGCGGACGACCACCAGATTGTGCGTCACGGTCTCCGCAGCCTGCTGTCGACGGAACCCGACATAGAGGTTGTAGGTGAAGCGGACAATGGGCGGGCGGTGATCAGGTTGGTCCAGGAACTATCTCCCCAGGTGGTAATTATGGATATTTCCATGCCCGACCTGAATGGCATTGAAGCCACCCGCCAGATACTGAGCGACTTTTCTGGGGTCAAAGTCATTGCCCTGTCGATGCATTCCGACAGTCTCTTCGTATTGAATATGTTTAAGGCGGGTGCCTCGGGGTACCTGTTAAAAGATTGCGCCCTGGAGGAACTGGTCAAAGCAGTGCGCACGGTGATGAACCGCAAGATTTACCTCAGCCCCAGCATTTCCGATATTGTGGTCAAAGACTTTGTCATCGGGTGGTCCCCAGAGGATTCCTCCTCCTCGGCCTACTCGATCCTGACGGCCAGGGAAAGGGAGGTGTTGCAGTTGATGGCCGAAGGCAAGACCACCAACCAGATCGCTGAAAGTCTGTGCATCAGTGTGAAGACGGTGGAAGCCCATCGCAAACAACTGATGACCAAACTGGATATTCACAGCGTGGCCGAACTCACCAAGTATGCCATCCGCCAAGGATTGACTACCCTGGAAGTTTGACCCGGCCTGCAGTTCCACGCCGTTCTCCCCTCCCTTTGGTATAGAAAGATTCAGGTATTGCGAATTGCAAAATCAGGGAAACCCCGACTGCAATTAACTCCGCATAAGTGTAGAAGAATAATCAGGAAATCTTAAAGTCAGTCCGGACTGGGGATGGATCGAGACAAGATGGCGGTCTTTATTTAGGCCAGGACGGCGGTTGAGCAGTGTATTGAGCAGTGGGGATATTACCATGGGCCAAAGAAAAAATTCACTCAATAAAAGTAACGGAACTATCAGGATCATATTGGCGGACGACCATCAGATAGTGCGGCAGGGGCTGCGCATCCTGTTGGAAGCCGAGCCTGACATGGAGGTAATCGCGGAAGCCGATAACGGGCGCAAGGTATTAAGACAGGCTCAGGAATTGATACCCGATGTGATCATCATGGATCTGTCGATGCCTGAGCTGAACGGCATTGAGGCGACCCGGCAGATTTTGTCCGGGGCTCCTGAGGTCAAGGTGGTGGCCCTGTCGATGCATTCGGACAGCCTCTTTGTGCTCAATATGATCAAGGCAGGCGCCTCGGGGTATCTGCTGAAAGACTGCGCCCTGGAAGAACTGGTAAAGGCCATCCGTACGGTGGTCAGCCATAAAACCTACTTGAGTCCGGGGGTCTCTGATATCGTGATCAGGGATTTTGTGACTGGTTGGCAGACTACGAATACCTCGGCGTTTTCAGTCCTATCGGCCAGAGAACGGGAAGTGCTGCAGCTCATGGCGGAAGGCAGAACTACCAACCAAATTGCCGACGGCCTCTGTGTCAGCGTCAAGACCGTAGAAGCCCACCGTAAACAGGTTATGACTAAATTAGGGATTCGTAGTGTCGCCGAACTTACCAAGTACGCCATCCGGCAAGGATTGACCTCTCTAGAAGTCTAAGCCGGTCTGAGGATTGCCCACAGGCGCAGCGGATTTGCGCCTAATTCCCAAAATAAGGTTTTTCGGAACCTAAAATTAGGGATTCCCTTAGTGTCTTTGAGGGGAATCCCTTTATTTTTATAGACAGTACGTTGTGCAAACTGATGGTCGTGGTCAGATGGCCGGAAAGTTGCCTGCCCGATCAGATACCCCCGCGATATGCTCTACCGGCTTGCCTGGGAGACAGAATGACCATCAAGATTATTCTGGCGGATAATCATCAGCTGGTCCGCCAGGGTCTTGCCCTCCTCCTGGAGGGGGAACCTGAGATGCGAGTGGTGGGAGAGGCGGAAGATAGCCGCACCACCATGAGGCTCATCCAAGAACTCTCACCCCAGGTGGTGATCATGGATATTTCCTTACCCGACTTAAACGGGGTGGAAGCGACCCGCCTGATATTATCTCGCTTTCCCCAGGTCAAAGTAATCACACTATCCATGCACTCCGACAGTCTTTTTGTCTTAAATATGCTCAACGCCGGAGCCTCGGGGTACCTGCTAAAAGATTGCGCCCTGGAAGAACTGGTAAAGGCCATTCAGACCGTGGTAACCCAGAAGATCTATCTCAGTCCCACCTTATCCAACCTGCTGTTCACAGAGCTGGCCAATAAAGTTACTCTTGACAACCCTCATCATGAGACTGATTGAGAGTCAGGGTCCCGGCAGTGACTCAATTTTTCCCCGAAGAGATCCCCAAATTTTAGGGCGCTCAACCAGGCAAAAGGAATGGGCAAACCAGCAACCGCGGCAGCTTGCTCCTGAGTTTAATTCCAGGCCTCTGGCGGCGAATTTTTCTCAAGACGGGTCTCTGATCTAACCTGGGTCGTCATTTCTCCCGGAGGGCCGATTTTCCCTCCTTGAGGTGGTTATCCAATTCCGGGGCCCATTCCGGGAGTTTTTCCCCGGGGCCCCTGGATGATCCTCTTATGCCGAGTTGCGTTCAAAAAGCCATTCTTATAGCCACAGGCTTTAACGTGAAAGTCCCACGGTAGGGGCGAGCCGCCGGTGCCAGCGGTTGGATGGCGATTTGGGATTAGGTGGCACGGAGGGGGGAAGGGGAGGGGCACGGGAGTGGCAGAACCAAACCGCGGCCACCTCCTCTCATCATATCTCGGTCAGGTACAGGCGTTGACGATTACCGGGATGGGATGGTGCAGAAGTGATCAGCAATTCAGCCCGTTAGAGCAAGGGTTGGATCAATCCCATAAAAACGGCTTTTTTCCGGGTACCCTCGATCCTCTGGGCGATGTTGCCCTGTTTGTTGATGATTACGGTGGTAGGCACGACCGAGATGCTCCCATAGGCCTCGCTCACTTTGTCGTTGCCGATAAGCACCGGGTATTGCAGGCCCAGTTGTTTCACCAGGAAGCGGATTTTGGTGGGGTCGGAGCTGATGGCGATACCCAGGGTCTGAAGGCCCTTACCTTTGAGTTCATTATTGATTTTGTTCAAATCCGGCATCTCATCCCGACACGGACCGCAAAAGAAAGTAAAGAAGTTGAGCACGACCACCTTGCCCTTAAACTGGCTGAGGTTGTAGTCCTTGCCGGTGAGCACGTCCTTCAGGGTAAAGCTAGGGGCGGGCTTGTCGCCTCCCCAGACTGGAGACGTCAAGGCCAGGACGCAGACGGCTACCAGCAAGGTCCGGGCGACGGTCCAGGAAATGCGAAATAACTTGTGAGCCATTACCATTCTCCTTGATCTGAGAAATAAGGCGCCTCTTTAACGGATAAATATATCAAAAAGGCCACTAGCCTGCAATTTATTACTGGGAGCACCAGGCAAGGTGCCTTCTCATACCGTGTTCTTGTAAGGGCGCACCCATGTGTGCGCCCAAAGCGGGCGGACACATGGATCCGCCCCTACAATTTGTCGTTTTTCAATGGGAAACTGATATCACTACCCCAACAGCCTTCACCTTTCAGGGGGGGCAAAAGGCAGGGACTTGTTGGCGGCACTGATTATTACCTAGTTGTCATCCGGAAAGGCCTCATATCAGCAATCATACTTAAAAGTCCCCCTTACTAAAAGGGGGATTTAGGGGGATTTTCAATGAGTTACTAAAATCCCCCCTTGCCCCCCTTTTTCAAAGGGGGGTGTTTGGAGGAGTTTCCGGATGAAAACTATCTAAGGTTGGGGCGGCCCTGGGGGCGGGACCGCAACCAGGCGGGGAACTTTCCCCAGGGCAGGGAGCTGTGGGGCAGGGCCACCACCAAGGGGAAGATGGCCTGCTGTTTGAGCCAGGCTCCCAGGCCCCGGAGATTCCGGGGAGTTTTGAGACAAAGCAGGGTCTGATCGTCCTGGGGAATCCAGCGGAGGTCCGCCGGCGGAGGGCAGGGAGCGGTTGCTCCGGGGCAGACGGCCAGAGGCGGTACGTGGTAAAGGTAACTCCAGAAGCTGCCGGAGGGGGCCGCTTTGAGTAAATCCTGCCAGTGCTCCGGCCGCGATCCCGGGGGCAGGCAGACTCGGGTCACCTTGAGCTCCCGGGCGGTTTTTAGAGACCAGGAATTGCGGACTCCCAGGGTTTGATCGCCATACACCCCTCCTCCGGCCGCCGCGACCAGGGCCACCGCCCCCCAATCGCCCGCCACAAAGCGGTTATAGCCCCCTTGTCCAAGGGTTTCCAGGGCTTTCTGGTAGAACGCCAGGGCCGATTCCGGGATGGTGGGGGGCAGGCGCCAGATGAGCCGCCGGGGAGCCCAGCGACGATGGTCGGTCAGGAAAGCGGCATAATTGTCCGGCGTCAGCGACAGCAACAGAGGTTCCCGCCACTCTCGGGACAGCGCCATGGCCTCGGGGTAATCCCGGGCCTCCAGCCAGAGGCGGCCGCGACCGGGGAACTCGGGCCGAAAGGAGGGGGCGGCGCCTGGCCGGGACGGCGGCGGCATGGGCGCCGGGGGATTGGCAGGGGACATAGCGAGCTTCTCCCCCAAGGCCTCCAGGACCTCCCGGGCCGCGGCCAGGACCCGAGGACGCTCCATCGGGGAGGCCTCGGCCACGGACTGGTACAGCCGGATTACCTGGGCCAGGGAGGCAGGAGGAAAAAGCTCACCCCGGATCTGGACCGCGGCCAGGCCCAGCTGGCACAGGCCGGAAAAGGTTTCCAGGGCGGCCATCAGAGCGGTGGGGTGCAGGTTCCCTGGCCGATACAGGCAGCAGGCCTCACAGTTGATCCCCAGGTACTCTTCCAGGAGACAGAGGCTGGCATAGCCCTGACAGGAGGGCGTTAGGGTGACGGCCAGGGGCATAGGGGTTTGGCGCCGCACCAAGGCCAGTTCCTTTAAACTTGGGGGGGGTTCCATCACCACCCGGGTGAATCCCAGAGATTCCGCCAGGTGCACCCCTGGAGTGTTATGGGCGCCCCAGTTGCCGGCGGCCTGGAGAGGCAGGTGGGGATGACGCCGGCGGGCCTCCCGGACGAGGCCCAGGTCCCGAAGCTGCAAGCCATCGGGATTCAGCCGGGCCACGGCGGCGAGCATATCCGCCACTCCGGGAAGTTCTCCTTCCCGGACCAGCCAATCCCAGGTGAGGTAAAACTTGAGGCCCCGCCGCCGGACCGCCTCCCGCCAGTCCGTGAGTTCGGACCAGACCTGGGAATCCGGGTTCCGGGGCAGATTAACCGCCACCCCTCCCACTCGCTGGTCCAGGACGGTGGCCAGGGTTTCCGAGTCCTGAATGTGCACCACTAATTCCATGGGGTTGATGATCGCTCCCTCAGATTGGCGGCCAACCTCCCGGCAGGGGAAAGGAGGAGCCGGAGCACGTTACGATTATTATGACAGATACCGGCGGTGACCGCGGCTAGAATTCTCCTTCACGATAAGTTGAAAACCAAAATCGTCCAACGAAAAATCGTCTCTCCTTGACATCACCGGGTGATTATCCATATTGTTACTAATCAACTCAAGGAGATGACGATGAAAGTCCTGGGTATTTTTAGCAGTCCCCGGCGGGAGGGAAACTCTGACACCCTCATGAAGGCCTTCCTCCAGGGAGCGGCGGAGGCCGGCGCCCTGGTGGAGGAAATATTCCTGCGGAAGCTGAAAGTTTCTCCCTGCCTGGAGATATATCATTGTTTCAAGGATGGCACCTGTCCCATTAAAGATGACATGCGGGCGCTGTACGATAAACTGGTGGAGGCCGACGTAGTGGCCCTGGCGTCGCCGATATTTTTTTACAGTGTCTCGGCCCAGGCCAAGGCCATGATCGACCGGACCCAGGCGTTGTGGGCCCGGCGCTACGTGATCAAAAATGATTTTCCCGGAGGCAACCGCCAGGGAATCCTGTTGTGCACTGGGGCCACCAAGGGGCGTCTTCTCTTTGTGGGCTCCCGTCTGGTGGCCAAGTATTTCTTCGACGCCATCAATGTCAGGTATGCCGCCGAGATCCTGGTGAGGGGGGTGGATGAAAAAGGCGCCATCAATGACCGGCCGGAGGTCCTGGAGCAGGCCCGGGACCTGGGTCGCCGGCTGGGCCAGGGTGAGGTGATGGGCCCCATCAAGATGGACCCCCTGGCAGTATAGCGGAACCGGAAGGTGAGGGTTGACATTCTCCAGCCCGGGCCCGCGGCAGGGATGAGCTTAACTCCCTCCTGGCGAGGGGAAAGGGCCACCAGGAAGGAACTTCGGTAATGCGCTGATTAATCATTTTGATTAAAGGAGGTCTTATGGCACTGGCTGTGGGCATGACCCATGAGATGCGGCTGAAGACGGGCCCGGAGCACTCGGCCCAAAAATTCTACCCCAAAGTTCCTGATGTCTTCGGCACTCCCTTCCTGGGAGGGTTGTTCGAGGGGGTAAGCGCCGATCTGATGGCACCCCACCTGGGGCCGGGGGAAACCTCAGTGGGGATCTCCATGAATCTCACGCATACCGCCCCCACTCCCCTAGGGATGGAGGTGCGGGCCGTAACCGAGATCACCCAGGTGGAAGGCCGCAAGATCACCTTCAAGCTGGAGGCCTTTGATGAGAAAGAAAAGATTGGCGGGGCCGTCCACGAACGTTTTATAATAAATGCAGAGAAGTTCAATCAGCGGTTGGAGGCCAAGAAGAGCTGAACCCGGATAAGCCCTCGCTGGATTTTTCCTACGACCTGGTATCGCTGGGGCATTTCGAAGCCGGCGGCGGCTGGGAGGCCCAAATCCGCCAGTACATCCGCAAGAAGTACCGCCAGGATCTGGCGGGGCTGGCCGGCCTTGCCCCTGAGGTTCTGGCCGGTCTCTTCCGGGGGGAACTGGTGGAAAGCCGCCCTTACGCCACCATCCAGTGGGTAATGCGGGTGGCGCCCTTCCGGCCCGTGGAACTTTTTCTGCTCTTTGACCAGGACCCCGAGTTCGGCACGGATCTCAGGGTCTTTTATGCCCGGAAGAGCCTGGCGGTCCCCACCGAGGACGCCTACGTCTTTGCCTGGGATTACGTGGCCCTCCTGGCCCGCTACGGCCGGGGAACATTTGCCCTGGAGGATGCCGGTCCCGGCCCGGAGTGGCGGCTTTTTTCGGACTTCGCCCCGGAGGGGGCGGGCCCCATGAAAGACGTGTCCCTGGGGGCCCGGGAGGAGATCCTGGCAAAGGTGGCGCCGGAGGTGGTGGAGGTGGCGGTCCGGCGGATGGATTGCGGGAGCTTTGCGCCGCAAGAAGACTTTTGGCAGGTGACCTGGCCCCTTCTGGGCGACCTGGCCTTCCGGTTCAGGTATGGCCCCCGAGGCGCGGAGATGGCCTTTGATAGTCATGGGGCCCGGAAGTACGGGCCGGAATTTCTCATGAGCTTCGCCTGGCTGTATATCAATGGGCTCCTGAGGGAGTGTCGCCAGGTGGATGACTCGCTGCCGAAGTTGTCTCGTTATTTTTAGCCGGTCTCCCCTGTCCCTGGGGGAGGCGTAAAACCAAAAAGCAGGTGGGGCGCGGTGCCCAGCCTGCACCAGCACAGGCGAGACGCCTGTGCCACCAAAACCTGTTCGAAGCAGATGAAATGTATTTATTGCCATAAAGCCAGCATCGTCATCAAACCCACGTGAAGCGGGATAGAAATCGGCTGCCCGGGATGCGGCCGCGTCTATTCAGCGGAGGAGATCAAGGAGCTGGTCAGAGAGAAGCGCCTGGCCGGGAAGGTACGTCAACCGCAATCCTGCCCGGTGAAGTAGGGGCGTCGCATGGGTGGTTTTGGCGCTGATTTTTGACATGCACTTTCAAAAAAGGTAAGATTAATACATCAAGTAGATCATTATTTGATGATTAACCTTGACGAGATCAGGAAATAAGGAAGCTCAGGTATGGCTCGAGTTACCATTGAAGATTGCCTGGAACAGGTGCCGACGCGCTTCGGTCTGATCCACCTGGCGGCCAAGCGAGTGCGCCAGATTTACCGGGGGGCGCCGATTTTAGTTAAAGGGGACAACAAAGAGATCGTCATGGCCTTGCGGGAGATCGCCGCGGCCAAAATCGTGCCCACCACCCCCTTGAAAGCCCTGCCGGAACCCGAAGAAGAAGAATAATCCCCGAATCGCGCCCGGACCTGCCGCGGCCATACTCGAGTATGGCGTCATAAAGGTTTGTCCTGGTGGTGCAAACCCGCTGCGGCCGCCGGGGGACCCCGGGCGGCTTATCCCGGCAGGATGCCGGCGCCGGCGCCGCCCCAACACAGAACCGGTCCTTCTGCCTCCGGCGCCGACTCTGGCGCCCAGATCTCCAGGTCCCAATTCCACCCGGCGGGCAAAGGCCAGCGGGCCACCAGCTCATTTTCCACAAATTTCTGAAGTTCTCGGGAGGCGGCCTGCGGCTCCTGGCGATCGGCCATGGCGGTGAGCAGGGCGGCCAGGAGATCGACAAACTGCGGCTGCCATGGCGGCTGGCCGGCGTCGCCGCAAACCGTCCGCCATTCAGTGCTACTCCGGCAGCCGGGCAAGGCCAGCCGCACCGTCCGGAGGACGGTCCAGTCGGGCCAGCCTTTCAAGGTGAGGAAGAGGGCCCGGGAGGTGCGGCCCAGGAGCAGGGGGACCGACCGGTCTTGCAGATGGGGAGCCAGCACGTGGCGCCAGAGGCGATAGCGCAACTGGGCCAGTTCGGGATCCACCATCTCTTCGACCCCGGGGACGGGTCCGAGGGACCCCCCATCGTCCCAGGGTTCCGCTTTGAAGATATCTTTCAGCCAGTCTTGCCCCTTATCCACCAGGAGGAGTTGGGCTTCCTGGTCGGCCTGCATTTTCTCCAGCTGCCAGGCCAGGGACCAGGCCTTGGGGGAAGGTGGCGGCGGCTTTGGGGTGGCGGGTTGCCCATAGTTGCGGATGGCCTGAATCATATCGTCGCCCTCCCCCTGGTCCCGGCGATATTGTTCAAAGGCTTGCCATTGGCGCAAATCTCCGGCCTGATAATGCTGCAACTCCCGGGGATGGACCTCGGCTTCCGTGGGTAACGGCATCCCCTCATAGGGCAGTTGTTCAGGCCACCCCGGGGTAACCCCCACCTTCAAGTCAGGAAAGTACAGCGGCAAGGTCCAAAACTCTTCCCGCCACGGCAAGATTAACGGAAAGGCGACGATGTGCCAGGGCGATCCCATAAGCGCCTCCACCGGCTTTTTGGGGGCACGGCCCGCCGCGCCCTCAGGTTGGCAAGGTCCTTTATGTGCGGCTGCGGGTAGTGATACCAACTCGCCTTCAAACAGGTGGCACCGGCGTCTCGCCGGCGCCGGCGCCGGCTAAACGTCCATGGCCGTTTTTCAGCCACACCCGAGAATGAAAGCTATCTGTAGGGGCGGTTCGCGAACCGCCCCTACGAGAGACTTTCACGGTAAACAGTCATGACCGCAGAAATTGGCCACCCTCAAACATGAAAGCCTTTGTAGGGGCGGGCTTTAAACCCGCCCCTACGGCTGGACTTTCACGGTAAAGCTTGCGGCTATAAAAAATAGTTCTGAGAACGTAACTCGGTATAATACCTGGAAGCCTTCCTATTCATATCCCAGGAGTCTCCCGGATACAAGGGTAAGTCCGGGGGTGGCGCTGAATTTCAGGAGCCGGGAGATACCCGTCCGGGGTTGGGACATCAGATGACATGGCGCACCAGAGAATTATAATCCGGCAGCCTCATACCAACTGGCAGTCATGCGAGTAATAGAAATGTAGCCGAAAGCTTCATCCTGGGATTGGGCACGGCACGCCGTGCCCCTAAGAAAAAAATACTTGTTTGAAGGCGACGTGGTATCAGGCGCACCCTCGGCCCGCACCGGCGGGACGCCGGTGCCACTAAACGTGGTAAGGGTGGCCGCCTCTGATGGTCATGGCCCGATAGAGCTGCTCCAGGAGGACGAGGCGGGAGAGTTCATGGGTCAGGGTGAAGCGGGACAGGGACAGGCGCTGGTGGGCGTTGGCGATGACGCCGTCAGCCAGGCCCCAGTGGCCGCCGATGAGGAAGGTGAGGGGGCGGGCTTCCCGTTCCCGCCGGGTGAGCCAGGCGGCGAATTCCTCCGAGGTAAATTCCCGGCCCTGCGGGGTGAGGGCCGTCACCAAGGCCCGGGGCGGGATCTGGGCCCGGAGGCGCTCGCCCTCCCGGGCCTTGAGGGTTTCCGGGGACAGGCCGGCTCCTTCTTTTTCGGCCCGGACGCTTTTCAGGGTGAGGCGCAGGAAGGGTTGGAGGCGCTTGACATAGAAGGCCAGGCCCTCCTGGATGAAGGATTCCCGGGTTTTACCCACCATGAGGATGGTGACGCGGAGCATCAACCTGTACTCGTTGCCAAAAGTGTTTTCTTTTTCATCCCTCGCCCTGACCCTCTCCCCTCAAGGGAGAAGGGAAATAAAGAAAAGAATTTTTGGCAATTGCGATAAAGGGGGTTCAGGATTCACGGCTCTTGGTCATTGAGCAGGAGAAAGCGGCTCTTGCCCGAGGCGATGCGGGTGTCATCGGCCAGGCGGATGATCTCCCCGGCGGCCAGGCGGCGGCTGCCGTTTTGGGTATGGAGCACGCCCCGGACCAGGATGGGCTCGTCGGGCTTGAGGGGCGCATGAAAGCGCACTTCCAGGCTCAGGGTGAGGCCGGGGCCGGCAAAATGCCACACCGCGTGGGCCATCATTTCATCCAGCAGGGTGGCCAGGATGCCGCCATGGATGACGTCGGCCCAGCCCTGGTACTCTTTGGGCAAGGAGAGCTCGGTCTCGGCGGCCAGGTCGGCCTTTAGATAACGGACCTGGATTTTAAACCCCTTGGGGTTGTCTTTGCCGCAGACGAAGCAGTAGTTGTCGGAGATGGGTATAGTCATGGTGTTTGGTCAGCTTTCTCCAGCAGAGCCATGGCGAACTTTGCAGGACAGTTCCTTATTAGCCTTTGGCCAACCCGCAAATCATGAAAAATACTGGTACCACGGGTTTTTAACCTGCGCACCCGCACCGGTAAGATACCGGTGCCACCAAAAACTTTTCAAGGCAGTTTCTCATGGGCCGTCGGCCCACCCGCAAATTATGAAAAAGACCGAGTAGGGGCGGGTTTTAAACCCGCCCCTACAGCACAGGCGAGACGCCTGTGCCACCGGCCATACTTTTTCCGGGGAGTTTGAGGGGAAGGCGTCCCCGGATTCGCTCCTCACCTTATTTTTCTCCTCTTGGAGTCAACTCCAGCAGGGCGGCGATTTGCCCGGCCAGGTCCAGGGTTTTCTCTTCCGGTTTTTCGGTCTTGGGGGTCAGCAATTGGGGCCAGTTCTGATATTCCGGCTTCGGCGTCACCTCGAATTCCGGCGGAAAGGTGTCTGCGAAGTACATCTGCTGAAAGCCGATGAATTTCAGGTGGTGGGCGGTGGCGTCCAACACCGTGGTTTCGTCTTTCCCCAATAAGTGCGCCGCCAGGGCGGCTCGGAAGCCGGCCAGGGATTCGCCCCCCTGGGTGCAGGCGATATGGCCGTGGCGGTTGGCCAGAAGCATGGAGTCCATGATCTCCTGTTCGCTCACCTGGACCACGGCGACGCCGCCGGTGCCGGCCCGGCGGTGATATTCCGCCACCAGGCGGATGACCCGGGGCATGGACACGGGGGCGCCGATCATGGCGGCCTGGGCCACGGAGGGCTGCACCGTCACCGGCGTAAAGACCCGTTTGGTTGAATCGGGTTCCAGGTAGTAGCGGAACACCGGGTCGGCGTGGCGGGACTGGACCCCGATGACCCGGGGGAGGGTCTCGATGATCTTCAGGTCATGGAGGCGGAGGAATCCCTGCATGATGGCGGTGATGTTGCCGGCGTTGCCGATGGGCACCACCACGATTTTTTTCGTAAGGTCGTAATCGAAGGTTTGGGCGATTTCATAGGCATAGGACTCCTGGCCCCGGATGCGCCAGGAGTTTTTGGAGTTGAGGAGGGCCACCTGGTAGTTGTCGGCCAGGGTCTCCACCACCTTCATGCAGTCGTCGAAGACGCCGGGGATCTCCAGGACCCGGGCGCCGCTGCCCAGGGGCTGGGCCAGTTGCTGGGGGGTGACCTTGCCGTGGGGCAGGAGCACGGCGGAGGCCACCCTGTCCCCCAGGTAGGCGGCGTAAAGGGCCGCGGAGGCGGAGGTGTCGCCGGTGGAGGCGCAGATGGCCAGCATCTTGCCGGCGCCGGGCTGATGGACCAGAAAATTGAGATAACTCAGGGCGGCGGCCATGCCCCGGTCTTTGAAGGAGGCGCTGGGGTTCTGGCCGTCGTTCTTAAAAGAGAAGGGGGCCCCGACTTCCGCCTGGAGGTCGGCATTGGCGGCA
>Ga0307425_1000581_pt1 | contig 23027 bp, 20 predicted proteins | sample SalMarWE160330MG_FD_202152 | JGI IMG/M metagenome (GOLD analysis project Ga0307425, IMG submission 202152) | Salt marsh sediment microbial communities from the Plum Island Ecosystem LTER, Massachusetts, United States - WE1603-30 | ecosystem: Environmental > Aquatic > Marine > Intertidal zone >...
GTGATGTGGTTTTAGCAAAATAGGGTCAAGTAAACTGGGTGCAGCCCTTCAATCTTTTGTGATGAGATTGAAGGGCTTTTTTATTTGTATGGATAAAGCATCTCCGGCGGGGCTGAAAAAATAGTACGTGTTCACGGGGAAGCACACCTTGTGGACACGTAAAAAAATAGTGAAAGGAGGTGAGGGCAATAAAAACAGGATTAATTGTGTATGTTGTTGGAACAGAGCCTGTCGATTGGGATGAAGATTCTGAATTGAGAGCCATCAAGCAAAGCAGTCAAGCAGACCTGGTTGAGATCATCACCGTAAAATCAGGTCATTTTGATGTTTTGGATGCCTGGTGCTCCCTTTTGACTAGGGGAATGAAGCGAATTGTCTGTATCATTGGAGAATTTACGCCAAACGGCAATCTGACCCTTAAGGGACGTAAACTTTGTCTGTGCGAATAGAAAATAGGGCGGATGTCATATTCAGACGATGTTTTTAGCGGATGAGAATACAAACATCAACACCCCCGATTGAGCCTTTTGCCCAATTGGGGGTTTAACTTAGATTATAAAGTTCAGGCCTCCTATTGGGCAGAAAGTATCGCATCCGGTGCTCTCTGACCCGGACGAGGTCTTTGGATTTTAGATCAGCAATCACCAGATGTTCCTTGTTGCTCAAATTTTTTTTAATAACGTTTCCCGATGGCCCGATGATCACGGCGATGCCTGGAAAACAAAGCCCTTTTTCATTTTCCCCAGTTTGGTTGCAGGCGACGATAAATAGGCCGTTATCAAACGCTCTTGCCGTGAGATGGCGCATCCAGGATCTGTATTTCTCTTCTGGTGTTCCTCTTGGGGATGCATGGGGAATAAAAATCAGATCAGCACCTTTTATGGCCATGTGGGTGGAAAGTTCGGGGAAATGGGCATCATAACATAGTTGTATGCCGAACTTGACGCCCTTTGCATCAAACAAAGGAATCGCATTGCCTGGTGTGAAAATGTCTTGTTCAGGAGGGGCGATGTGCAACTTTCGATAGACGCCCACAAATCCGTCCGGTTTTATGACCAGGTGGCTGGAAAAAATATGACCTTTTTCATCTTTTTCAACAATTCCTGCCAAAATGACTATCTCTTGGGATTTGGATAAATTTAATAGATCCCGGGTTATCGAACCGGGAACCGGTTCTGCTGCATTCTTAATTTCTTTATGATTACTGTAGCCCGTAATATTTAATTCAGGAAAACATATGATGTGGGCGCCTTCAATTTTTGATATCTTTATCCAATGGGCCATGGCGTCGAGATTTCGACGCACATCCCCTGCAATGGAACGAAAGATCATGGCGGCAATGCGGATATTTTGCATAACGAATATAGTGCTCTAATTCATAAATATGTTACCGTATTAATGAATACATGTACTTATTACTGTCGGTTTTTAGGTATGATACGATGAACCCGAGTCATTGATGTATAAAAATCAAAGATCAAAATGTGCTTTAATTTTATACATTTTGGTTGCAGGCAGGTTTATAATTCCCGTTACACCCGTCTTCCGAGAGATATTTTCAAGGTTGTTTTTTATTTCATCCATGGAATGGGCGATAAAGGTGAACCAGATGTTATACTTATTATCCCGCCGGTAGTTATGGGTTACCCCTGGATAACGGTTAACCACCCTGGCAAAACTGTCAATTTTGTCCTTAGAGACCTTTGCCGCACAGAGCGTGCTGATAAATCCTAATTTTTCAGGAACAAAATTGCCGCCGATCCGGCGGATAATCCCCTTTTTCTTCAGCCGTTTTAGTCTCTTGATAACTTGATCTTCCGAAAGATGAAGATTTTGGGCAATTGAAAGATAAGGACGCAATGTTATCGGAAAGTCGGATTGAATCCGATTCAATATCGCTCGGTCAATATCATCTATTGACAGCATGGTTTACTCCTGAAAGTTTTCTTTTATCAACCGCACATGGACCTTTCTGGTTCGGGGGCCGTCAAATTCACAGAAAAATATTCCCTGCCACGTCCCCAGGACCAGCCGATCATTTTCTACGGCGATCAGCTCTGAAGGCCCGATAAGCGTAGATTTGATATGGGCCGGCGAATTTCCTTCCAGATGACGATATCCTGCTTTCCAGGGTATGATGGTGTCGATGATCATCAAAATATCATCTTTTACGCTCGGATCAGCACTTTCATTAATGGTTACGGCGGCAGTTGTGTGCGGGACATAAAGCATGCAAAGCCCCTGGCCGATGCCTGAAGAGCGGACGACATCCTGGATTTTGGAGGTAATATCGATCATTTCCGTCCTATTTTTCGATTTAATGGTGCAGATCATATCATTTCTCCATTATATAAAAAAAAAGCTCTGCAAAAATGCAGAGCTTTTTTCCGTAAAATGGGTAAATCAATTGTTGTCTTTTTATTTAGACACATCCTGTGGGCTTCGGAAGACCGGCCATCTTACATGCTCCCTTGCCAGGGCCTGAGGGGAACAGTTCATAAATATGTTTCAGCTTAAAACCGGTTACTTTTGAGAGGATACGAACCATGGGAGCAATTCCATTTTTTTCATAGTATTCCTGAAGAACCGTAATCACCTTTTTGTGCTCGTCATTTAATTCTTCAATTCCTTCCTGATGCTTTACCCACTGGACCCACTCTTCACAATAGTTACTGTAGTCGTCGATAAAGCCGTCTTCATCTACAGTAAATGTCTTTCCCATATACTCAACTGTTGCCATTCAAAACCTCCTTTTTACCTTAATTATTTTTTTGGCCTTCTGCCTATTCCTTTCTTTAAAAATGACTTAAAACAATTATCTGATTGATTTGTCAATGTCAATATGAAAAATATAAATACTTTTTTTTTGATAAAGATAATGTATTTTAAATTTTTTACTGGCTTAAGTGCGATGCTGATTTTGTTTGAAAGCAAAAAAAGAAATCCTGTAGATGATGCTTAATTTGAAAAACCTGCAAAGGATAATCGATGTATTTTAAGGATGTTAAACCAAAAGTGATTGTCATATGCGGACCAACGGCTTTGGGGAAAACATCTACGGCCATTCATCTTGCAAAACACTTTAATGGTGAGATTATCGGTGCTGATTCAATGCAAATATACAGATATATGGATATCGGAACAGCCAAGCCCACATTGGATGAGCAAGCTCGTGTCAAACACCATTTGATCGATTTCATCGACCCGGATGAACATTTTGATGCCAGAACGTATGCAACATTGTCCCGTGAAAAGGTTAGGCAACTTTATGAAAAAAAGATAATCTCTTTTGTTGTCGGGGGGACAGGGCTTTATATAAAAGCACTTTTTCACGGTCTTTTTAAAACCAAGGCTCTAGATTCTGATATCCGCAGTCGTTTGAAAGCTGAAGTTCAAGCCTACGGCAGCGTTTATTTATACGAAAGATTATGTCGGCAGGATCCCGACACGGCAAAAAAGATACATCCTAACGACACATACAGGATCATGAGAGCTCTGGAAGTATATGCGTTAACTGGTAAAACACTCGCAGAACTCCACCAGGCCCATGGCTTTAAAGACAGCCCCTTTGTGGTTCTGAAAATCGGTCTTCACATCAGTCGAGAAATACTTTATGATCGTATTGACAAAAGAGTGGAGATAATGATCAACAGTGGTTTTGTTAACGAGGTAAAACGACTGCTGGCGATGGGGTATTCGCCGGAGCTAAAGTCCATGCAGTCCATCGGTTATCGCCATATCGTCAATTTTATAGACGGTCATTGCACATGGGATGAGACGGTAAGGACATTAAAGCGGGATACAAGACGATATGCAAAACGTCAAATGACATGGTTCAAAGCGGATCCGGAAGTCATATGGAAAGAACCTGAAGCGATAGAGTATATCAAAGAATTAATAAAAAAATTCTTGCAAGGGGAATAGAGATAAATCAATAAATAAATTATTATGAAAATAGCCATAGCACAAATCAATCCGATTATCGGCGACTTTCGACACAATTTTGACAAAATAAAGCATTTTACAGATCAGGCCATAATGCTTCAATGCGATCTTGTTGTCTTTTCAGAACTTGTGATTACAGGATACCCGCCTCGAGATCTTCTTGAGAGAAAAAATTTTATCGATGCGAATCTTACCTGTCTAGAACGGCTGCTGACCGCCATTCGCGGTATCGGGGTGATATGCGGCTTTGTGGACAAAAATCCTGCGGAAAAAGGAAAGCCGCTTTATAATGCAGCCGTTCTTTTTGAAGAGGGCAACATCATTCATAAGGTTCATAAAAAGTTACTGCCGACGTATGACATATTTGATGAGCGGCGATACTTTGAGCCCGGCCGGGAAAGTCTGCCATGTTCGTACAAGGGACACAGAATAGGGTTAACCATTTGTGAAGATGCTTGGAATGACGAAGATATCTTTCAAAAAAAGATTTATTCTCATGACCCCGTGGCCCAGACTGTTCAAGCTGGAGCTGATTTGGTGATCAATATATCCGCATCACCTTATTATCTGGGACACAATATGTTCAGGCGAAACATGTTTGCGTTTATGGCAAAAAAATACCGGATTCCTTTTATGTTTGCCAACCAGGTCGGCGGCAATGACAGCATTCTTTTCGACGGATCAAGCTCGGTTTTTGATAAAAAGGGTAAAGTGATTGCCAGGGCTTCAGATTTTAGAGAAGATATTGTGGTCTTTGATTCAAAAACATTGCAAGCCGGCAAAGACAGTATCCACAACATTTCAACATCGGATACGGAATCTATATTAAAGGCTCTGGTTATGGGAACCCAAAACTATGTGACGAAGTGCGGTTTTTCCAGAGTGGTTATCGGTTTGAGCGGGGGAATAGATTCAGCTTTGACCGCATGCATTGCCGTCAGGGCTTTGGGTCCGGAGAATGTCTCTGTGGTTTTTATGCCGTCTTTGTACACATCCAAAGAAAATTTTGAAGATACACAAAAACTGGCCTCGAACCTGGGTGTGGTACTGACCACCATCCCCATAGAAAGCATGTTTAAAGAATTTTTAAGGTTTCTTTCACCTTCTTTTAAAGACACCGAACCGGATATTACGGAGCAAAACATCCAGGCCAGAATCAGAGGCACCATTCTTATGGCATTTTCCAACAAACATGGCGCCCTTGTTCTTTCCACCGGCAACAAATCTGAACTTGCCGTTGGGTATTGTACGCTCTATGGTGACATGACCGGCGGCCTGGCGGTCATTTCGGATGTTCCAAAAACCATGGTTTATGATCTGGCGCATTTTATCAACAGAAAAAAAGAGTTGATTCCTCCCCGAATCATCACCAAAGCACCTTCCGCCGAACTCAAGCCGAATCAAATTGATCAGGATGACCTGCCGCCTTATGACATTCTGGATGCTATTTTAAAGGAATACATTGAAGAGATTAAGGGAATTGAAGATCTGGTTCAAATGGGATTTGATAAAAGGGTGGTCGAGGATGTTGTTTCCAGGGTTGACAGAAATGAATACAAACGGCATCAGGCGGCGCCGGGTCTTAAGGTGACGTCAAAGGCATTTGGTTATGGTAGAAGGTATCCGTTGGCGCAGCGGTATACAGAAAAATCCGAACCTTAGTACATGTATTTTTAAATACGGTAACGTATTTATGAATTAGAGTTCTTAGGCTAACCATCGACATACTTCCCCTGCCAGGTATCCCTGGTTTCTAAAGTTTTCCGGATAAGAGCGATGGTTTCCGTCTTTTTAAGGGACCATGCAGGCGCCACCAGTTCATTTGGATGTGGATCTCCGGTCAGACGCTGAATCACCATGTGCTTTGGAAGACGTTCCAAAAAATCACAGACAATATCAACGTATTCATTTTGGTCCAGACATCTGTATTGGTTCGTACGGTATAGCTGATCCAGTTTTGTACCCTTTATCACGTAAAGGAGATGAAGTTTAATACCGTCTATTTCCATATCGGCAATCGCCTGAGCTGTTTGGAGCATATGACTTTTTGTTTCCTGCGGAAGACCCAAAATCACATGGGCACAGATCTTGATACCCCTGTTTTTCGTTGTATCCACAGCCGCTTTGAAACAGCTGAAATCATGCCCCCGATTGATCAAGGAAAGGGTAGAATCATGGGCGGATTGAAGTCCGTATTCCATCCAAACCAGATAATCGTTTGCATATCCTTGAAAAAGATCCAAAATCGGTTCATTGACACAATCCGGTCTTGTTCCGATGGAAATTCCAACCACATCTTCAACGCTAAGGGCCTGTTCATATAGATGTTTAAGTGTATTAAAAGGCCCATATGTATTTGTAAATGATTGGAAATATGCTATGAATTTCTTTGCTTTATAACGTTTAGAAAGAGCGCTTTTGGCTGCTTTAATCTGATCGATAACCGAAAGTCCTTTGGTATAGGCACCGGTGCCGGAACCTCTCACATTACAATAGATACATCCGCCTGTGGAGATGGTTCCGTCCCTGTTTGGACAGGAAAGACCGGCATCAATGGTGATTTTTTGAACTCTGCATCCAAAGATGTTTTTCAGATAGGTGTTAAAGTCATTGTATCGTTGATTTTGTTTTTTTCGGTTTCGTTTGGAAATCATGTTGTCGAGATTGTTTTTGATGAATTAATGATTAAAGTTTTTTCTTAATATATACATTTTCACATAAACATTGTAAAATAGTTTCATAATGGCTCGTTACGGAAAAAAGTACGATATTATTGTCGTTGGTGCCGGCCATGCCGGATGTGAGGCTGCGCTTGCCGCTGCCAGAATGGGGTGTAGTGTACTTCTTTTTGCCATAGATCTGGATAAGGTGGCGTCCATGCCCTGTAGTCCATCCATTGGCGGCATGGCAAAAGGACAGCTTGTAAAAGAGATCGATGCTTTGGGTGGTGAAATGGCAAAGATCACGGATAAAACGGCGATACAGTATCGAACCCTGAACACCAAAAAAGGCCCTGCCGTCCATTCATCCCGGACCCAAAACGATAAAATCCGGTATCACATGGCCATGAAGGCCATCATTGAAAAACAACCGAACCTCGATCTGAAACAGGCCATGGTGGAACGGATTGTGGTGGAGAACGATAGGATTGCCGGGGTGGAGGATCAAACCGGTTTCGGATACCCGGCTGATGCTGTTGTTCTGGCCACGGGAACGTTTTTGAGCGGTCTTGTTCATATCGGATTTAATTCTTTTAAAGCTGGAAGGGCCGGTGAATTTGCATCCTATGGCCTTGCTTCTCAACTAAAGGGCCTTGGATTTAAACTGGGAAGGATGAAGACCGGTACACCGCCCAGACTCAAAAAATCGAGCATCGATTTTAGTGCATTTACAGCCCATGGCGCAGAGGAACAACCCATACCGTTTTCGTTTTTTACGGATAAGATTACCCTGCCGCAAATTCCAAGCTTTATTGGTCATACCAACAAGAAAAGCCACAAGATTATACAAGAGAATCTAAAGCGCTCTGCCCTGTATGGTGGTATGATCAAAGGAATTTCGGCACGCTACTGCCCTTCTTTCGAGGACAAGATCGTCAGATTTCCGGACAAGGAAAGGCATCAGGTCATTCTTGAACCTGAAGGTCTTGATACCCAAGAGATTTATGCCAGCGGCCTTGGAAACAGCATGCCGATAGATATCCAGATTCAATTTATCAGATCCGTCAAGGGGTTGGAATCGGCGGAGATCATGAGGCCTGCCTATGCCATAGAGTACGATTATGTTAATCCTGTCCAGCTTAGGCCAACGCTGGAAACGAAGTTGATTTCAGGCCTGTTTATGGCCGGTCAGATTAATGGAACGTCGGGTTATGAAGAGGCCGCTGCTCAGGGAATTTGGTCTGGAATCAATGCCGTTTGCAAGGTTCAGAAAAGGCCCCCCTTTCTTCTTGATCGCTCCCAGGCATATATGGCGGTTATGGTCGATGACCTGGTGACGCGGGGTACACGTGAACCTTACCGCATGTTTACGTCAAGAGCGGAATATAGATTGATGCTTCGGGAAGACAATGCCGATATAAGATTGATGGGAATCGGACACGAAATTGGCCTTATCAACCATGATGCTTTAAAGGATGTACAAAAACGGAAAAAGCAAATTTCCAATGAAATCAAGAGAATTAAGTCCACTGTTATAAAACCTGAAAAGGAGATAAACGATTATCTCATTCATCAAGGGACAACACCCTTAAAAAGTGGTATGTATCTTGATCAGCTTCTTAAAAGAGCCGAACTGGATTATAGCGCGGTGGATGTTTTGGCGAAAAGCCCGGACAACATCAGCAGCAAGGTGTCCCGGCAAGTGGAAACAGAGATTAAATATGAGGGGTATATACATCGTCAGCTAAAAGAAATCGAAAAATTTAAAAACATGGAAAGGATTAAAATCCCCGACAATTTTGATTTTAATCGGGTGCACGGCCTTTCCAACGAACTCAAAGAAAAGCTTTCCGCGGTCATGCCGTCTTCTTTGGGCCAGGCGTCACGTATAGACGGTATCACCCCTGCCGGACTTTCAGTAATTATGGTTGCCATCAAAGCTTTTGAGAGACAGACATCTGAAATCCGAAGACAACCATCGAATGATCCTTGACACGTTCAAGCTTTTAACTTATTTTGATTGTTGAAAAAAATGATTATAAACGATATAAATGTACCAATAATGAGGTAATTATCCGATGGCAGAAACAGATTACTATAAAATACTCGGTGTGAACAAAACCGCTTCTGACAATGAGATCAAGAAGGCGTATCGAAAACTCGCCATGAAGTATCATCCGGATCACACCAAGGGGGATAAAAGCGCCGAGGAAACATTTAAGAAGATCAGCGAAGCATATGCTGTTTTGAGTGATAAAGAAAAACGAAAACAATATGATACATTCGGTTCAGCCGGATTCCAGCAACGGTATTCACAGGAAGATATTTTTAAAGGTTTCGATTTTGAAAGTATACTCAACGAAATGTTCGGTGGATCCGGCCGTTTTGGCGGTGGTGGAAAAGGTATGCGGTTTTCCTTTGATGGCGGCGGCCCGTTTGGCAGTTATCAAAAACAGCAGCAGGCCCATCCAAAAGGATCTGATCTTGAATATGAACTCCCTTTGACCTTGGAGGACGTGGCAGCGGGAACCCAGAAGATCGTATCTTTTCAGCACAAAGGCCGTAGCGAAAAAATCACCGTAAAAATACCAAAAGGAATGATTTCCGGGAAAAAACTGCGGATTGCCGGTAAGGGTGAACCCAGCCCATTAGGTGGTCCTGCAGGAGATCTGTATATTAAATCAAAAGTGCTTGATCATCCCGTCTATGAGGTCCGGGCACAGGACCTGTATATCAATCGAGACATAAAGCTGAGTGAAGCAATTCTGGGTGCGAATATTTCTGTCCCTACATTGAGCGGCAAAGAATTAATACTGAAAATACCCGCTGGTACAAAACATAAAACAAAAATGCGTCTGTCCGGACATGGACTTTCTCATATGCACGGTAAAGGTAAAGGGGATCTTTATGTTCGTATCCATGTCAATACGCCAAAGCGCCTGACCAAAAAACAAAAAGATCTGATTGAACAATTGGCAGAGACCGGCTTGTAAAAAAATGCATTTTTTGATAAAATAGAGCGCAAAAGGAACATTTTTCAACGGGATCATTGACAAGAAATTTTGTTCAATGTATTTTTATTTTCAATCAGATAAGTTGGCCTTTTACCTAAAATCTGCAATTGCCGATTTCGCCGCAGTTGTAAGGCGCGGGGCGTGAAGCTGTAATAAGCTACCGCGAACGCCCTGCAACACAGCAAATGTGGTGAAAGTGGTGATCCTGAGGGGTGAAAAAATTTTGAAAAATTCGTAAAAGTCGATACACAACAATAAAGTACGTCCGAATCTACCTCAAAATCGGATCTATCTATTTATAAATGTTGTTTATATGTTCCTTTTCAAAAATTTTCATGCAGTTTTTAGGTTTTATTAAAATGCCGGAAGTGGACCGTATAGGTTCTCATTATGCCTGAACTCATACCCGTCCTGTCGAAAAACGATGTCGATAGCCTGGTTGCACAGGTTGCACAGCGGATTTCTAATGACTATCGACATCATGACCTTATTCTTATCGGCGTATTGAAAGGCGTATTTGTCTTTTTATCTGATCTTGTCCGATGTCTTGATATCCCTGTTCAAATTGATTTTATACGCCTTTTCAGTTATGGATCTGAAGTGTCTTCCTCTGGAGAGGTCCATTTAACCAAGGATATAGAGGTGGATATAAAAGATAAAGATGTGCTCATTGTAGATGATATTGTGGATACAGGCTTGACTTTAAAATTTCTTATTGATTATTTGAGATCATATCACCCAAAGACGATCAAGGTGTGTGTCTTTATTGATAAACACGAGCGCCGTGAAGCAGATATTGCGATCGATTATCGTTGCCATGATGTGGCCAAAGGGTTTCTTGTGGGTTATGGCCTTGATTATAATGAAGACTATCGGTATTTATCCGGGATTTATCACCTTAAACTATAACCATTGGGGTCTACTATGATTATTACCTGTAAAGAATGTAACGCAAGTTTTAAATTGGATGAAAGTTTATTAAAGCCGACAGGTTCGAAAGTTCGTTGCTCGAAATGCAGCCAGATCTTCACGGCATATCCACCAAAGATTTCAGAAGAAGTTGAAGCGCCTGTTGAAATGGCATTGGATATTGAAGATCAGCAAATTACAGAGGACCTCGAGACCGACAAAAAGGAAATGACGGATCCGGATGAGCTTGATTTTTCGGATATAGACAAGTTGCTTGACGAAGAAGAATTGCCGGAGAGTGAAGATATCACGGATGAAGACACCGAAGATCTCGATCTGGATCTGGATATCGAGCCTGAAACCGAAAGAGCAAAAGAAGATCTTGAAGCCGAAGTCGATCAAGAGAAGGTGGGCGAACTTGATCTGTCCGATCTGGAGAACCTGCTTGATGAGGAAGAAGCAGCAACAAGTGAAAGCACAGAGGATGCAACGGTTGAAGATCTCGATTTCGATCTGGATTTTGAGTCCGAAACAAGTGAAATCACAGAGGATGAAACGGTTGAAGATCTGGATCTGGATATTGAGTCCGAAACGGATGTGTCCATGAAGGAGACACCCTCGAGTGCTGAACCTGAAGAACTCGATGAACTCGATCTATCCGATCTGGAAGAAATTTTGGATTTAGATGAACCTACGGCAGAGGAGGAATCCGTACCAGAGGATATTGAACTCGAGTTGGATATGGAGACAGAACCCGAACTCGAAAAAGTTTCGGAAGCTGGTGAAGCCGAAGACCTTGAAGAGGTTGATCTGTCAGAAATAGAGAAAATGCTTGAAGTAGAAGAAGAAACAGAAGCTGAAGAGGAACCTTTAGAGAAAGAGCTGGCGCTTGAATTGGATACGGAAGAAGCACCTGCTGATACTCCGCTTCCTGAGGATTCTGCCCAGCTTGAAGTATTTGAACTTGATGAAGCTGACGATGCCGTGGGCGAAACCGAAGCGGTGGAGACTGCTGCAACCGTGGATGAAACTGAAGCAGTTCAAGCTGCTGCAACCAAGGAGATGGAGCCGGAATTTGAAGTGGGAGAAAGTGAAGAGGAAGCTCAGCTAGAAGATGACGTCGTCGAGGAGGAACCACTGATCGAGGAAATGACACCTGCCCCAAAAAGGCGCGTCAGCAAACCGCTTGTTGTTCTGCTGATTTTAGCATTATTGGCGGGAGGCTCTTACGGCACTTATGTTTTGCTTGATTTTATGAATATTGAAATTCCTTTTATGAGTAAAATTCCTTTTATCAGCGATTATTTCAAACCCAAAGTTTCTGATCCTGCCGGCAGTCTCAAGATAGATACTTTAGATGTAACCAGCAAATTTCTGCTCAATGTCAAGGAAGGCAAGCTTTTTGTGATAACCGGCCGAGCTAAAAATGGATATTCAGATGTACGTCGTTTTATCAACATCAATGGAAGATTGTATACAAAAGGAAAAATTCTTTCACAGACAGAAACGGTTTTCTGCGGGAATGTTTTGTCGGATATTGAACTCTCCAATATGGAGCTTGAAGCCATAAAGAAGCGACTTTCAAACCGTTTTGGGGATAACAAATCGAATATGCAGATTAAACCCGGAGGAGAGATTCCGTTTATGCTTATATTTTCGAATCTGCCGGACGATCTCGAAGAATTTTCCATTGAAGTGGCAGGTTCGACGCCGGCAGGGGCAGCAGGGTAAGCACTTCAAGTTTGCCTTGTTCAAACTCGGATTTGTTTGCGTTCGATTAGGGTTTTAGACTTGACTAAGCGATAACGAACTGTTAAAAATGCCGTTTTTTATACCTGAATTGAGCGATTGTCGAGGTTGCCGCAGATATAAGGAAGATGTCGTTCCGCTATAGTCAACTATGCGGGACGGCATCTGACGCAGTAGATGCGGTAAGATCGGCAATCCCAAAGGGTTTCAAATTTTAAAAATATAAATCAAGATATTTCATTAAAATAAAAGATTTTTTATCCCCTTTAAAAATTTGAAACGCTCTGTTTAGGTCATATTTTAAACATACCATGGCGATGTAGCTCAGATGGTTAGAGCATACGGCTCATATCCGTAGTGTCCGGGGTTCAATTCCCTGCATCGCCACCATAGATAATAAAAAGCTGTAATCTTTATTGATTACGGCTTTTTCATTTTCATAGGGTGCGCTTGGGTGCATATCCAGTTCGTCAATCTCTGCCTCAAACTTGCCCGCCATCCAATCGTTATTGTCAAATTAAACTCTTGATTCGATTTATTTAAAAAGATATAGGACAATATGCCTCGGAAAAAAATTACAACCAGCCTTGATATTGAACTCCTCAAAAAGCTCGCTTCAGATCTCGACCGCAATGCTAATGATCTTATTGAAGAAGGGATAAAATATAACCTGTAACTGAGAGGTTACCATGAACTGACTATCAAGACCCCATTTCTATAAAAAGATGGGGTCTTGTTTTTGCATCGATGCGGATAAGATATCCCAAAAACGTTCAAAGTCCATTTACTGGCAAGTAATCACAACATTGATTTGAGTTCGGAACCTTCAATGATTTTAATCCGATGAAATATTTTGATGCAGGTACGCTATCATACATTTTAAACTATAAAACCCGTCTTGCTTTTTTATTGAACATCGAATAATGTTATTTTCTGTAAGAATATCAGTTTCCCCAATTGTTACCGTAATCTCCCTACCGGAAATTGCTGATAAAAATTGGAAAAAACTAATTTTGATAGTGGTTTAAATAAAATGGACAAGCCATTTAAGTTGCTTTTGATTGATGATGACGAGCCTGTTCTGGCCAACCTTTGCATTTTTCTTCGTGATAAAAAGTATGATGTCACCACAGCTTCTGATGGATTGGAAGGACTGAAATTATTTGAAAATGATCAACAAGGATTTGACCTGGTCATAACAGATATCGTTATGCCAAAAATAAGCGGAATGGGTCTTATTTCAATAATTAAGAAAAAATTCCCTGACACACCCGTTATAGCAATAACTGGATGGGGGGAATATCCCGAAGCGTTTGCTGCAGAATCCCAAGCAGACAAGGTATTGTCAAAACCATTTGAACTTTCTGAACTTGACAAAGTAATCAATGAACTAATTTCTTCCAAAAAGCACAAACTTCAGGATTAAGAAATCATGGAGATTCCATTAATTGGAACAAGCGAGAGAATCGAGAGGATCAGAGAGCTTATCGACCACACTGCAGACACGGGATTAAATGTCTTAATCACCGGGGAAAGCGGTGTGGGCAAAGAGGTTGTTGCCCAGAACCTTTATTATAAATCTCAAAGAAAAAACAAACCTTTTATTAAAGTTAACTGTGCGGCATTGCCGGAAGGGTTACTTGAAAGTGAACTCTTTGGATATGAAAGGGGAGCTTTTACCGGAGCCGAACGAAAAAAGCGAGGGAAATTTGAACTTGCCCGTGAGGGTATTTTGTTTCTAGACGAAATCGGAGATATGCCTCGTTCACTTCAGGCCAAACTTCTTCGTGTCTTGCAAAGTGGTGAGTTTGCCCCGTTAGGTTCTGAAAAAGAAGTCATAGCCGATGCCTGGGTTATTGCTTCTACAAATCAAAATCTTGAGGAAAACGTCAAAAAAGGACTTTTTAGAGAAGATTTGTATTATCGGCTCAATATTATAAAAATATATATACCCCCTCTTCGCAACAGACCTGAGGACATACCTATGTTAATTGACTATTTTATAGAAAAATATGCTTCTCAGTTCGACAGAAATAAGATTTCAAAACCCGACCCTGATGATATGGAAAAGCTGATAGCATACAACTGGCCCGGAAATATCAGAGAACTTCAGAGTATTCTACAGAGTTGTATGGTTATCGGTAATTGGAAAGAAGTTGTTGACGATCTTTCCATCAAAGATAAACCTGATGTTTATTCAACGTCAGACCAAAAAGGACTGGATAAAGCCCTAGTTATTGACACCCTTCTTGATCTTAAAAATGAAACTTCACCGGGGCATGCATCATTTTCTCTTAAAAAAATTAGAAAAGAGACGATGAACATCATCGATAAAGAGGTCATCTCACACGTACTCAATCAAACAGGCTGGAACCGTACAAAGGCAAGTAAAATATTAAAAATTAGTTATAAAACACTCCTTTACAAAATCAACGACCTTGATATAAAATCATTAACTCCAAATCGTTGATACCTGCTATGTATGGCAGGAATTTTAAGCCTAAATTTTTTGCAGAGTACCAGATATTAACGGTTTGGGGTTGATGATTTCACATCGAAATCGTAATATGTGGACACCAAAAATTGAAAGGCAGAGCCGACCAAAGACCCTGCCTTTTCTGTTCGGTTGAGCCATTTTCATGGGGTCGTTCGAAGCTGTTATATTTATCCTTTTGATGATTGATATTTGAATGAGAGGTTTACTCTGGCCCGGTAGGCAGTGACCTTCCCGTTTTCAACTTTCATGTCCAATTTAGTAATTTCCGCGATTCTCAAATCCTTTAAGGTTTTGCCAGCGGTCTTCACCGCGTTTTTGGCGGCATCTTCCCATGAAGTCGAGCTTGATCCCACCAGTTCAATAACTTTGTAGACACTGTTACTCATGATTTACCTCCTTTCCTTAACAAAGTTCAATTCTGGACTATTATTTATCTACTTCTCCACCACACTCTGAACTTTCATACAGTAAGATATCTGAAATTGATAATATTTCCTCTTAAAGTTTTCACCAAACTTGGAATAATGAATCCACACAGTAACATCTTAATCTGGCAGTTCAAACATATTTTTCCATCCATCCATTTGTTAATAACCATAAACACCCATAGTCGAAACCTTCTGATCGAGGATTCCTTATCTAAACATTCAATTTCCAAAAAGTAACGATTTCAAACCGAAATCAAACCTACGATTTCTCGCCAGAACAGCAAACCAAGGTTAATTAGCTCCGATTACATTTATCGCATAATGTCCCAACAAAGTCAAAAAGACAAACTCTGCGGAATGGATTTGCCCTTATTTAAAAACGATATCAAGATTTTTTTTGGCATGATACGTACGTTATACAGAAAGCGAAGGTTTTGGATTGAAGGTTTCTAAACGAAATCGTTAATCTGAACCCGTTTAAATATCAACTTGCCCTTGAACACATTGCCATAAAAAAGCCGGAGAATAATCCGGCTTTAGTTGTCTATAATATTAATCCCAAAATCTGTTTCAATTATAGGTCATAGTCGCCTTCCATTTCGAGAATAAATTCGCCTCGCACATCCCCGGAGGTTACTTTAAACGTACCCTTACCTTTGATGTTATCCAGTTTGCCTGTCCCTTTATAGGTCTCCCATGTGCCTGTGGTGAGCTTGCTTTCCCCGTCACGATGACCTTTAAACTTACTGTAGACTGAACCGTATTGGAAGTTGGTGACGGCATAACCCTGCATATAGCCGCTGCCGCCTATGCGGTCATGATAGTTTACGCTGCGGCGGGAGACAAATTCACCGGCAACTCCCACTTCATAATTAAGGGGACGACCTTCCATTTCAACCAGCATCAGTTGGTGGTCGTATTCATCATGAACATGAAGGGACTCTCTCCGGGTAACACGCAAATTGTAAGTCGCTTTTCGTTTCATAGCTTTCTCCTTTAATCATAGTCGGGTATAATTCCCGCAGCTTGTTGCATTATGATTTGATTATACCCCGTTGATACCATATCAGCTCTGCTACAGGGCAGTTCACTTCATGATAATTTTGGATTGTTGATTGTCTATTTACTATTTACCGTTAATCAGTGTCGTTCGCAACCATTATTTAAGAAATTAGTCAAACCCAAAAAGACCAAGTCCAGGATGAGTTTTCAGGCAATTCATGGGTACTGCAGCAATGTAGTTTTAAATAGAGATATCTGACATACGATCAGACCACGATTTTACCCCGATTTTGACACGTATAGAAGTGAAATAATATCAAGCCTAAAGTCTGCTGTAATTCACGGAAGAGATCAAATCCCATTACGGGAGGGATGAAACTGGGTTTCCGTTCACGGGCGGAAGGAAAACAGGAAAGCAAAATCGCTGACAAATCGATTACGTATACCTCAATTTATGACATCAAAAATATTCAAGTATGGGACAATAAAAAACAGGGTGAATCTGGCATATGGACTCACCCTGATAATTTTATCTATATAGTTTGGTGATACCGTATTAAGGTATCTCAAAATTTTCAGGCACTTGATACATGCTTTTAATTGCAGGTATCGCAGATTTGTAGCTGGATCTTTAATCCCCATATGTAGTGGTGTAAATAAAAAAAGTGTGGAATTGAATCGATTATCCATATTTTTTTATGCATTAACTTGATTTAACAATGATATCCGAATGGTTACGTTCACAAGAGTTAAACATATTTCTGGTTTGTTGAATTTTCGGGATCGGCCTGAGTTTACAGATAGGATAATCATTCTGGAATGTCGGTATATTCAAGGATACCTTTGCGATGTTTACTTGAAGATATGATTCAGGTGCGAGAAACGTTCTCTTCATTACTTTTTTCATTCCAATGCAAGTAAATAGATCCTCAAACACCTGGTCTTGTGGGATGTGAAGGGAAAGTCGTGTCCCTCGATGTGTTTTCCGCATACGGCGAGCAGTCGGGTCCCAGCACGGATGATTACATCAGGGTTCCGGATTACCTTGCCAAAGCCTACTTTTAAGAAAAATCTTAAGCGGGAAGACAGACCTCCCATATCCAAAACCATCTATTTTCATACGATTTGGAGCTAAGTGCCGTTTTGACAATACGATCTTTCTTTGGTATTCTAATTTCGATTTTCTGGAGCCGGTTGGGACTTGTTGTCGCATCAGTGGCAGCACAATATTTTGTTACTCATCCCCAGCCGTCACACAACTTTAACGATCTCAGTTTTTTTGCTTTAAAAAGGGAATTCTTATCCTTTTTATGGAGGAAATAAGAATGGATTTTGAGTGCATCATTTATGAAAAAGAGGAAGGAATTGCGACCATCAAACTGAATAGGCCTAAAGTTCTGAACGCTATGAATAAGCAGTTATGGCTCGACTTTCAAGTAGCACTAGAAGATGTCAAGAATGACCAGGAAATAAAAGTTTTAATTATTACAGGAGAGGGACGGGCATTTTCTACCGGAGCTGATTTAAAGGAATCAAAAGATAGGGATATAGAAGAATATCGCGAATACCTTTTAGAGCTACAGGAAACATCGAGAAAAATCATCCGGTTTGAAAAGCCAACAATCGCCGCAATCAACGGTTATGCGTTAGGCTCAGGATATGAGTTAGCCCTTGCATGTGATCTTCGGATCTGTTCAGAGGAAGCACAGATCGGATCCCCGGAAGCCAAAGTGACATCCTCTGTTACAGGTGGGGCCATGAGATTAATCCAAGACCTGATCGGTCCTGGCAAGAGTAAAGAGCTTCTTTTTACAGCAGAATATATCGATGGGAAAGAGGCCGAGAGGATAGGGCTTGTTAACAAAGCCGTTCCCCATAACCGACTTATGGCCGCGGCCAAGGGAATGGCAAAGAAGATTGCCAGTAATTCAGCCTTCTCTTTAAAAATGATTAAAAAGGGTCTACATATGGCACAGGGGGAGGCGAGTCTCGAGGCCTTAATGGACTATGAGATTGAGGCATGTCTGGCCTGTGTTTCCACAAAAGAGAGGCAGGAATCTTTAAAGGATTTCGAGGAAAGAAAGAGAAAGCCTTGATCCTGGTCACTCAATTATTTATTGTTTCTTTTTTTAATTTGTTATTTCTGCAAAAGCAGATATCCGTTTCCAGTATTCAGGAGGGAGTACAATGTCTATTGAGAATATCTTGAACGCTGAATCTGTTGCCATTGTTGGGGCAACAAAGAGTGAAACCAAGAGAGGCTTCCAGGCCATTAAAACGCTTCTGGATGAAAAATTTGAGGGGAAAATATATCCGGTTAACCCGAAAGAAAAAAGTATATTAGGCCTTAAGTGTTATAATAAGGTATCTGATATAGAGGACCCGGTTGACATCGTATTGATTACTACTCCCGCCAAGACTATTCCTGCCATTTTGGAAGATTGCGGTAAAAAGGGTGTTCATGGAGCTGTTATTATTGCTGCCGGATTCGGAGAACTCGGAGATGAAGGAAGAAAAAAGGAAGAAGAAATGGTGGAAGTGGCAAGAAAAAACAATATCCGGTTAATAGGTCCAAACACATCCGGCATAATAAACATGAAAAACAATCTGAATCTTGTAGGTTTACATGATGTACCCAAAGGGGATATTGCCCTTCTTACCCAGAGCGGCAACATGGCCCTGACATTGATAACAGAAGCAAATGTCAAAAGCCGAAAAGGAATTTCATATTACATAGGCGTGGGAAACGAGGCGGATATCAAATTTCACGAATATCTCGAGTTTTTCCAGCAAGACCCTGATACAAAGGCCATATTAATGTATGTGGAGGGGATGAGAGATGGCCGCAAATTCCTACAACAGGCGTATAAGACCACTCTCGAAAAACCGATCATCCTTCTCAAAAGCGGTCGTTCATCCATTGGCAAAAGATCAGCGGGTTCACATACCGGTGCCCTGGCTGGCATGTCGGAAGTGGCTAAGGGAGCCTTTGAACGTACAGGAATTATTGTGATTGAGAATTCGGATGAGCTTTTTCCTGCAGCGGAGACCCTTTCAAGCCTTCCGCCTATTAAAAACAACAATGTTGCCATTCTTGCCGACGGAGGAGGCCATGCCACCATTGCTGCCGACCTTTTAACCGATTTAAGGATAAATATACCTGTGTTGAGCGAGAAGACTCAAGCCAAATTGAAAAAGATTCTGCCCTTTACAGCATCAGTGCCAAATCCAGTAGATGTGGCTGGAGGCACGGATTCTAACCCGGCCATTTTTGCCGACTGTGCTGAAATAATATTGAAAGATACTAACATAGGTGGGCTTTTGATTGTGGGTCTTTTTGGCGGCTATGGGATACGTTTTGCGGAAAGTCTTGCATTAGTGGAAGAAGATGCGTCTCATATGATGGGAAAAATGGTGAAAAAATACAACAAACCAATTATTCTCCACAGCCTTTATAGCGCCAAGAAACCCCATTCCCTTGACCTTTTGCGATATTATAACATTCCAGTTTACGACTCTCTGGATGTGGCATGTAAATGCATTAGCCTGTTGGCAGAGCATGGAGATTATTTGGGAAGGTATCATACAAAAGCAAAATATATCATGAATTGGGGCGCCAAAACAAAGTCCAAAGGAGAGGAAATAATAAACAGGGCCAAAGAAGAGAACCGCAATTTCTTGCTGGAATATGAAGCCAAGAGTCTTATACAATTACACGGTGCACCTGTCTCTCATGATTATATAGTAAAAACAGCGGATGAAGCCTTTAGTATTGCGGAAAACATTGACGGGGAGGTTGTAATGAAAATTGTATCCCCGGATATTCTTCATAAGAGCGATGCGGGAGGGGTTAAACTCAGACTAAGGACAGAAGATGAAGTTCGCAAAGCCTTTGACGAGATTGTCGATAACGCAAAAAGATTCGATGAAAAAGCGGATATAAAAGGAATCCTTGTGTCACCCATGGCCAAAGAGGGTGTGGAAGTGATCATAGGGACAAAAATAGATGACCAATTTGGTCCAATTATTATGTTCGGATTGGGAGGTGTTCTGGTGGAAATCTTACGGGATGTTTCTTTCCGGGTGCTTCCCCTATCGCCGGCAGCTTCCAAGAAGATGTTAAAAGAGATAAAATCCTTTCCCATTCTGGATGGTGTCAGAGGAAAGCCTCCATGTGATAAGAAAGCACTTACGGAATTAATGTTAATCTGTTCTGAAATTGTCGAAGCATATCCCGATATACAGGAGATGGATTTAAATCCCGTTATTGTCTATGAAAGTGGCCTTAATATTGTAGATGCTCGAATTATTCTGAAAGATTAAAGTTTCATAGATCTTTGACAAAAAATTAGAATGTATCCGAAAACGTAGAATCATGAAAACTTTTTTCAAAAAATTTTACCACGAATAATCCCTGAATAAGGAGTTTTAATCTATGGAATATAAGGAAATACGCTTTGAGGAAAAAGGATCTGTTGCTCATTTAACATTAAATCGGCCCGACATCCGAAATGCCATAACAAGTGAAACAATCATTAATGAAATCGAGGATGTATGCCATAGAGTTCAGAACAATAATGATATTAATGTCCTGATTGTCACTGGTGCTGGTTCAGCTTTTTCGGCCGGAGGAAACGTTAAAGACATGCATAATAAGCAAGGCATGTTCTCGGGCAATCCCGAGCAGTTACGGGAGAACTACCGCAAGGGAATCCAGCGCATCCCTTTGGCTCTTTATTATCTGGATGTTCCGACTATAGCAGCAGTCAACGGTCCCGCTATAGGGGCTGGTTGTGATTTAGCATGCATGTGCGATATACGAATCGCTAGCGAAAAAGCTCGTTTCGGGGAAACCTTTGTTTCCGTTGGTTTAATCCCCGGCGATGGCGGAGCATTTTTTCTGCCCCGTATCATAGGATTTTCCAGAGCATGTGAGCTTGCATTTACATGCAGAATAATTGATGCGCAGGAAGCCCAGCGGATTGGCCTAGTAAGCGAAGTCACCTCACTAGAAAATCTTATTCAGCGTTGCACGGAAATCGCTTTTGAAATCGCAAAACAACCTCAAAACATCCTCCGTCTCGCAAAACGTCTATTCTATCTTTCACAGGGAAGGAGTTTGGAGGAAGTGCTTGAACTTTCTGCTGCCTATCAGGCCCTTTGCCATCATACTCCTGAGCATGAAATGGCTGTAGAGAAACTACTTTCCCAGCAGAAGCAGCAAACAAAAAAGTGAATAGTTGTTAGAGAACTTAAGAAGTTAAAAAGCAAAACTAAACCAGAGTTTGGTTTTAAAAAGAAATATAAAGATTTATAAAGAGATTTTTAATGTGAAAATAGAAAATAAAATATTGGTTGTTAAAGAATTGCCTGATGGGTCTCCAGTCAGAATACCTTATTTTATAGCAAGCTTTTTTACAGGTAAAGATTATTTTACAGTAAAATTAGGCAATTCAACACGAACAGCCCCGTAAAAAGACGCATTCTTTTAATGAACCCTTGGGCGGGCTTCCACTTAAACGATAAGCGGTCGTTTCAACATTTTCTCATAAAGCTCGATATATTGTCGAGCAGTTGCGGCATGGGTAAATTGGGCGGCACTTTCGGTCATGACCCTTTTGATTTGCTTTGCCTTTGTACGATCGGGCAAATTATAAAAGTTCATGGCCTGGTTGATGGCATAGAAGAGGCCATTGGCGTCAAAGGTTTTAAACAAAAAGCCGTTGCCGAAATTGTTTTCAACATTCAGATCTTTGATGGTATCATGGATCCCGCCGGTATCATGGGCTACCGGAAGGGCGCCGTAAAGCGGGGCTATCATTTGCGGAAGGCCGCAGGGCTCGAAACGCGAGGGCATCAGGATAAAATCCGCAGCCGCGTACGTCAAATGCTCCAGCCGGTAATCAAAATCGCAGATTGCCACGCGTTTTTGAAATCCGTGATAATTAACAATGTCTCTGAATATCATCTGGTAATTGCCGTCGGCGACAAAGATGACCTGTAGATTCTGATCCCAGTATTTCGAAATAAACTGGTAAAAAATTTCCGATAGCAGTTGGCATCCCTTTTGAACCGGGTCAAGCCGGGATGGCCAGAAGAAGACGGGTGCTTTTTTGTCTTTAATTAGGCCCAGCTTGTCCTGCAAAAACAGCTTATTTGCCCGTTTGCCCCCAACAAAGTTCCCCACGCTGTAATTTTTGTTGAGGTGTTTGTCGGTGGCAGGATTAAAAGCCGGGTCCGGTGCATTCAGAATTCCATAGGCACAGTCGGCATAATATTTATTGGACAATTCCCGCTGGATGGAAGGCTCGATAAAATGATGCTTCCCGTGGACGATTTCCTCCAGGAAGGTCGGACTGACGACATTGACAAAATGAGCGGCAAAAATTCCGCTGGTGAGCATATCTACGGGAATGGCATCCCTTGCGTCTTCATAGCTTTCGGCCATATTTTCGCAATACAAATTCTGCCAGAAATAGGCGGCATCGATTCCCCGGTCCTCGATATAGGCCAGGGTTATCTTTACGGTGTGTACATTGTGAATCGTAAAAAGACAGGGGATTCCCATCCGCCGGGCCATCGCCGGAATTAAACCGGTCATCCAGTCGTTACAATGAATCAGATCCGGTTGAACTTGGGGGACGATATGACTGATCACCTCGCGCTGAAACGCCAGGGCGAGTTTAATGTTTTCTTCTCCATACCCAGAGTACACACGGTTGATGTAATAAAAGGCCCGGTCTCTTGCCAGATGGATGTGATCATCGGGCATTATGCGATGAATTCTACGGAGCTCTTTTTTTAAAACAGGGGTCAGCCCGTC
>Ga0307425_1000585_pt1 | contig 22968 bp, 30 predicted proteins | sample SalMarWE160330MG_FD_202152 | JGI IMG/M metagenome (GOLD analysis project Ga0307425, IMG submission 202152) | Salt marsh sediment microbial communities from the Plum Island Ecosystem LTER, Massachusetts, United States - WE1603-30 | ecosystem: Environmental > Aquatic > Marine > Intertidal zone >...
AGAGTGTGGTGCGTGTCATGATGATACCCCCCATCCAAAGTGGCGTTTCAGGACCGGTTTCCCGGCCCCGGTGTCTCGCAAATGAAATCCCTCTCAACCGAGGATAGTGCCGGCGGCCATCAGGCTCAGCCGGAAATCGCCCGGGTTCGGGCATTCTGGCGGGACCCGTGGCCTAAGGGTCACAGTCAAGCCAAGCGCGGCCAAAACGGGGAAAATGAAGGCGTGAAAGAGGGGCGCGCGCGCGCGGCCAAGCGCGGGCTAGGAAGCCGGGCGGGGGCCGGTCAGGGGGACAGAAAAAAGTCGGGAGGCGAGCCTGGCGGGGGAGGCGGTGAAGGCTTACGCCTCTTCCTTGGTGGCGTGGCGGGCCATCCGGCCGATGTCGTCGAGATGTTTCTGCAAGGACAGCTTGCTCAGACTGTCGATCGGCAGATTGACGAAGATCGAAATGCGCTGATTGAGCATGCGATAGGTGTCGTCGAAGGCAAACGCGCGCATCGCTTCGGTGCCCGCCACCGCGGCCGGATCGGGCAGGCCCCAATGCGCGCTCATCGGCTGGCCCGGCCACACCGGGCAGGTCTCTTGCGCGGCGTGATCGCACACGGTGAACACGAAATCGAGCTTGGGCGCGCCCTCGCCGGCGAACTCGTCCCACGACTTCGAGCGCAAGTCGGACACTTTATAGTTCAGCTTGCGCAGGAGCGCGAGCGCGTGCGGATTGACTTGGCCGGCGGGCTGGCTGCCGGCGCTATAGGCTTTGAACTTGCCGAGCCCTTCGCGGTTCAAGATGCACTCGGCCATGATCGAACGGGCCGAGTTGCCGGTGCACAGGAACAGGACGTTGAACGGCTCGGGTTTCGACATCGCGTTCATTCTCGCGTTCCTTTCCTACTCGGCGCAACACTCTTGCAGCGCCGTTGCGATCAGCGGCCGGCACACATCGGGCTCTCCGCCGCAGCAATCCTCGACCAGATAAGCGAGCAGATCGCGCGTGCCGCCGAGATCGATGGCGTAAAGGACCGACGTGCCGCGTTTGCGCGCCGCGATCAGACCCGCGCGGCTCAAGATCGCCAGATGCGACGACATGGTGTTGGCCGGCACGTCGAGCTCGCGTGCGATATCGCCGGCCGGAAGCCCTTCGGGCCCGGTTCGCATCAACAAGCGGAACACTTTGAGGCGGCTTGCTTGCGCCAGCGCGCTCAGGCCCGCGACGGCTTGAGATAGTTCCATAACTCTGGAAATATCGAATATCGGGCTTGCGGTCAAACCCTAAGACGGGGAGCGGCGCGCGCCATTGACTCCGTAGTACACTACGGCCTGTAGGGTCCGCAAAAGGGAGCGAATTCGATGCGAATCGGTGAACTTGCCAAGAATGCCCGCGTCGGCGTCGAGACGGTCAGATTCTACGAGCACAAGGGGCTGGTCGCACAGCCGCGCCGCCCGGCCGGTGGAGGATACCGGGACTATCCGGCCGACACCGTGCGGCGCGTGCGGTTCATACGGAGCGCTCAGCATCTCGGCTTCTCCCTAAATGAAGTCGCCGAATTGCTGGACCTGGAAGCGGGCGACACCGCCCAATGCATGGACGTGCGAGAGCGCGCCGAGATGAAACGGGCGGAGGTCGAGGAGAAGCTTGAAGATCTGCACAGGATCAAGCAGGCGCTCGATGTGCTGATCGAGGCCTGTCCCGGCCAAGGCCCGGCGCGAACCTGTTCGATCCTCGAAGCCATCAATCGGGGCGAGTTGTATCTCAGCGCAAAGACAAAGAGGGAGACGAATGGCGGAGGCAATTGAGACGGCGGGCCCCTTGGCGGAGGGATCGTGAAACAAGGCCTGCTCGCTGCCGGAGGCGTCATGAGCGCCGTTGCCGCATCGACATGCTGCATCGTTCCGTTGGCGCTGGTGTCGGCCGGCGTGAGCGGGGCGTGGATCGGCAGCCTGACCGCGCTTGCCCCTTACCAGCCATTGTTCATCGCCCTTGCGGTTGCCTGCCTTGGGGCCGGCTTTTGGCTGGCGTACCGGCCCGCGCCCGAGACCTGCCAAAGCGGCGCCTGCGCCGGGTCGTCCGCGCCACGACGGAGCTGGGTCAAAGCTATCCTGTGGCTTGGCGCAATCCTGGTCGCGCTATCGGCCGGTATCGACTATGGCGCTCGCCTATTCACGTAAGAGAGGCGGATCATGAAGCAACTGTTGCTTGGAATTGCGCTGCTCTGGCTCTCGTCGTCGGCTGCGACCGCGGAAGAGCGGACCATCACGCTCGCCATCGACAGGATGACCTGCGCGCTGTGTCCGATCACCGTCGAAAAAGCGATCGAGCGGGTCGAGGGGGTCGAGCAGGTTTCAATCGATTACGGCACCAAACGAGCGACGGTTCGCTACGACGATGCGGTTACGAGCGTCGAGAACGTTGCCGAAGCGTCCACCAATGCAGGTTATCCCGCGCACAAGGTCGAATGACGCAGATGGAACTGAACTCGGCCATCACCTGTCCCTATTGCGGACATGTCGAAACGGAAGCGATGCCGACCAACGCATGCCAGTGGTTCTACGATTGCAAAGGCTGCGGCAGAGTGTTGAAGCCGAAACATGGCGATTGTTGTGTGTTCTGTTCGTACGGGACCGTTCCCTGCCCACCGGTTCAGGCCGACCGGTCCTGTTGCGGCTGAAGCCCTTGATAGTGGGGTTGCGGCCGATATCGCGGCGTTTCGCGGGCCTTCAGGGCGTGAACACTTCCTCGACCGCCTCCATGACCGGCGTGTCGCCGTTCGCCAGGCAATAGTCGCGGAGTTTTTTTGCGTTCGCCTTCAAGGTCGCGACCTCGACCACCGTTTGCCCGCGCTTGCCGCTGTAATAGCCGTTCAGCCAGATGGCGATGGTCTCGGGGCTCGCGACCTTATAGAGCACGAACTGGTCGCAGGTGATTTTGGCCACGTCGATCGTGATTTGCGCTTTGGTTGCCGCGCTGACCGAGATCAGAAGCGCGCATGATAGAACGATGATCTTTCCGATGCTCCTCAACATGAGCGTCCTCCAGCCTGGGTTTCCGGTCTCTGCTATGCTACCTGAACCGGGCGTTTAAGTCCTTGGCCAAGATCCAGCAGCCACGCGAGGAGGAAACGATGATGACCGCAACCGGACTGCGAAAAATCGTTGCCGGGGCGCTTGCGCCCGTGGCGCTTGCGGCCTGGATGGCTTTGTTCCCCGCAAGCGTGGCGCAAGCCTGCACCTATATCAAGCTGAAGCAGAAGACGGCAGCTTCATCGTCGGCCGCACCATGGAATGGGGGACGTTCGACGTCGCGCCGGCGCTTGCCATCGTGCCCCGGGACGCCGCGCTCTCGTCGATGAAAATGCCCGACGGCAAGGACGGCGCAAAGTGGCAAGCGAAATACGGCTTTACCGGCATCAGCCTGCTCAGCCGCCCGGCCTTTGCCGATGCGGTCAACGAGAAGGGGCTCGCAGGCCATCTGCTTTATCTGCCGGGCTTCGCCGACTATCAGACTTACGATCCGGCGAAAGCGGACGCCTCGATCGCGCCGACCGATGTTCTCGGCTATTTCGTTGGCCAGTTCGCCACCGTGGCCGAGGTCGAGCAGGCGCTTAACAAGGTTCGCGTCGTTCCGGTGGTCGAGCCCGCGCTCGGTTTCCCGGCGCCGGTGCATTACGTGTTCTCAGATCCGTCGGGCGCGGAGATCGTGATCGAGTACATCAAGGGCGAGCCGGTCACTTACACCAAGACGGTCGGCGTCATGACCAACTCGCCGCCTTACGATTGGCACCTGAACAATCTGCGCAATTATTTGAACCTGCGCGCCGTGGCGTGGCCCGCGGTCGATGTCGAGGGCATCGATCTCAAGCCGATCGGCGCGGGCTCAGGGATGGTGGGACTGCCCGGCGATTTCACCCCGCCGTCGCGCTTCGTGCGCGCGCTCGCGCTCAGCCAGACCGCGCCCGCCACAGGAGGCGGCTACGACACGGTGCGCGAATTCTTCAATATCATGGACAGCTTCAACGTGCCGCTCCCCGTGGTCGGCGAGAAGGACAACCCCGAAGAGATGAAGCCGTTATGCTGCTCGTCCTCGACGCAATACACTGTCGCCATCGACCGCAAGAACGGCAAGCTCTATTACCACACCGACGACAACCGTACGGTCCGCTCGGTCGATCTCAACAAGATCGATTATGGCGCGCTTCCCAAGACCGTGACGCAAAGCTTGCGCACGCAAACTCAAGAGATCGTCGACGACGTAACGCCGAAACTTTGAGCGCCGGCCGGCGTGAGCGGGCCTTGCTCTCGAAAAGCTCAAATCTGCTTGCTGGCGACCCAGCCCAGTGCCGCGGCCAGAACGATATTGATGGCGATCGGCAGCCACAGAAACCATTGCGCGCCGGCAAATCCGCCGATGAATTTGGTGTAAAGCAGCGACAAGGCGATCAGCGTTGTTGCCACCGTAAGACCGACGACGAGAGGCTTCTGCGTCTTCGGATCGGCGGTGGCGAGCCATGAAGCGATGCCGACGCCGATGAGGAGCCCGCCGCTCCAGCGCACCCAGCCGGGATGGGCCGGCGCGCCGGTGTCTTGGCTGAGTTGAAACAGCCATTGCGGAATCAGAAGAAACAGCAGGCCGTAGACCAGGTCGACGATTGCCGCGGCATAGAGGATCGTCCGCGACGCCTTCACTTCGGATTGAGTCATCGCCGTTTTCCTCCCTTTTCTCCCAGACTAGCACGTTCTCAAGTCCGGGTGCGGCGGCGGTTCCCTCCGAGGAACTATAACGCCTAGGATGCCGTGCGTCTTGGCCGCGACTAGCGGTTGAACTCCGAACCTTCGCCGTGTACCAAGAGCGCGAGGGGTCAACGATCGCGCCGGCCGGGCAGGGGAGGTTCAAGTGAGAGTCCTTGTGTGTCTTGCTTGCGCGGGCGTCCTGTCGGCGGGCTCAAGCGCCGTCCAGGCGCAAGACATGCGCACCGTTCCGTCGGATCCTGAGTCCGGCATCGGCTTTTCCTGGTTCGATCCGGCGCAATGCCAAGGCGAAGACAAAACGAAATTCCATTTCACCGTCGGCGATCGAAAATTCGCCGTCGCGCCCAACAAGCTCAAGCAAGGCCGCCCGAAACAGATCGACGCGCCGCCGGACAGTTCGCACGCAGTCGGCGTAAAACTCCCGGCAAACGCCGGCTGCGCCGATCGGCCGTTGCCGCTTGTCACCGTCGATCTTGTCGGCGAGGTCGAAGGCGGCGAGAAGATCCTCACGCTGGAGGAGGTCGCCGCCGCGGCGGGCGAGCTCTCGGCGCCGGCCGAAGAGATTGCCCAAATCAGTGCAAAAGGACAGTGCAGGATCACGGAAAAGCCGCAGCTCGTTGTCTGTCACGGCGCGCGAACGGAGGGCGGCAAAGAGGCCGACGTCACGTTCGTCGTGCTGCTCGAGCCGAGCGGCAAGGTCAAGCTGCTCGAGACCGGCGTGCCGATCTTTGCCCAATGCAGCGAGGGGGAAGGGAAGCCCGGCTGCACGATCAGCGCCTATGTCTCGCGCGCGGTCACCATCAACGACGGCGCCGATCTCGAGACCTTAACCGGCCCCAAGCTCCGTGCGCAGCACGATGCGCTGATCGCTTTGGCCAACGCGATGTCGGCCGAGTGACGGCGGAAGCGATCGGATCGGGTCGAAATGTTGGATAGGCCTGACTTCACACCCTCATCGCTCATGGCTTGGCTTCGTGCTCGGGGTTGGCGCTCTCCGGCTTGGCGCCGGGCGGCCAATAGGCCGGCGGACACAGCGGGACATCTTTCTTCGCGGACGGGCTGAACATCTTGTCTTCGTGCGAAATTCGAAAACTCGCGATAGACCCGCACGGTCCAACGGTCGCGCTAACCATGAGCCTTTCCCAACAGTCGTCACAACCGCCTTTCAGATATGTCACCCATGCCACGTGAAACCCACCGTCTTCCGCTAGTGCTGCATAGTGATATCTCGGAGGCCGATTGCAAGTGGACGTGAATTTCCTGGCTTCGCTGTGCTCGAAGATCGAGGCGTCGACGCCGTATTGCCCGAGCTCTTCCATTCTGTGTTTAAGGATAAATTCCTTCGACAGTTCGAATGCCTGGTCTTTTTGGACGAGTTCATAGAATGGACACCCATAAAGCGGCGATGCGGCCCATAGAAAAAACGTCAAATATCCGGCGACTGGAATCGAGACGAGGATTGCTGCAGCTTTGACAAGCAAGCGGGTGACTGTCGTGCCGCTCAAGAGCCGCGAGACCCTGCCGGCTAAGGCAACGACAAACCAGATAATAAACATGAAGAAGAATAAGAGAGACACTAGCGCGAGGATCGCGAAGAGATTTGGGCCAGTTGATTTTGTGCCCGCCTCAAACCCATGGCCATGGCCATAAACAAAGCCGAAATAGACGGCGGCCGCCGCCGCGATCAGGGCAAGGATCAGGAGCAGCGGTCGCTTATCGGCGCGATTAGCCACGTCCAGCCTCCAGTGCCGGGGATTCTGCATTGCAGGCGTCTGACATGGTTTTTTGTGCCCCTATCGCGTAGACTGGGGCCGACCCAGATCGATGCAGATCGACGCCCCCGTATTGCGTGTTCGGATCGTATCGTAGGTCCAAGACGTGCAAACCATGTGGAGGTGAGAATGAGAAATTTGGGATTCGTTGCGGCTTTGCTTGCGGCCTGCCTGTTTGCGGCCTGTGAGGAAGCGGAAAAGTCTTCCGAGAAGCCGCCCGAACAGCCGGCCGAGCAGCCCGCGGCGGAGACCCCGGCAGAGCCGCCTGCGGCCGAAGCGCCTGCGGCGGAAGAGCCCGCAGCCGAAGCGCCTGCGGCGGAAGAGCCCGCGGCCGAAGAGCCTCAGGCCGAGACCTCGCTGAAGCCTCCGGCGCCCGAGGGCCCGCTGCACAAGGGCGAGCCGCCGTCGCCGAGCCAGCCGCAGCCGGTCGTACCCGACAAGCAGGCAACGGAACCGCCGGCCGAGGCGCCCGCGGCGGAAGAGCCCGCGATGGAAGAGCCCGCGATGGAGGAGCCCGCGGCCGAAGCCCCTGCGGCAGAGGGCCCGCTGCACAAGGGCGAGCCGCCGTCGCCGAACCAGCCGCAGCCGGTTTATCCCGACGAGCAGGCGGCCGACGACTCAGGCGGACAGTCCGCGGCGGGCGAAGAGTCCATGACGGATAGCGCGTCAGCGGGCGAGCCGCCGTCGCCGAACCAGCCGCAGCCGGTCTATCCCGACCAATAGCGGCAAGCGCTTTGGGGGCGGCAGGACGTGAAAAGCCTGCCGTCCGGCGCCCGCTGGCGGGGATCCGCTTAAGCGCCGAGCTCGAATTTGGCGCGGAGCGTCTCGTGTCCGTGCTTGGTGATGAAGTAGTGGCCGAGCGCGCGCGCGTCCTCGCCGATCCAGCCGTAATCCGCGGCGAGCTGAAAAGAGCGCGGCAGATCGTCCGGCGCCGGCAGGCCTGCGAGCGCGAACTTGCCGCCGATCTCGTCGCGGGTGAACTCGTCCTTGTTCCCGGTCGCGCACACGAACTCGGCGATGGCGAGAATTTGCTGGGCCGCGCCCTTGGCCCCCGACGAAGCGACGAAATCCTGAAGCGAGGTCAGCGAGGTGGGCTTGCGCTGCTGGCTCGCGGGGGCGACGCCGACCGGCGGCTCGGTCATTCCGCTCATGATCACATGCATCACCACGCGCGCCACCGTCTCGTCGGTCATGGTGTCGATATTCACGTCGGGGCCCGACACCGTGACGTGATATTTCTTTGAGCTGTCTTGCGCCGCCATGCCGGTGGAACTCCTCGCGTGTTAGGTCCATTATATATGCATTGCGTATATATGTAATGCGCGGCCGGGATCAAAAACTGGGCGGGCGGTACGGCTTCCTCCATGCGCTCGGCGTGGTGAAAGGGCTATAACACTCTACCGTCGCGACACATCGCCAAGCGGGCAGGCATGAAGGTCAGCCGTCAGGGCATCATCGAGATCGCCGCCCATGAAGGGATCGTCGACATGCCCTATCGCGATTCCAAAGGCATATGGACGGTCGGAGTAGGGCACACGGCAAAGGCCGGTCCGCCCGATCCGTCCAAGCTGCCGCGCGGGCGCCGGCTTCCCTTGAGCGAAATCTTCCGCATCTTCGCCGGCGATCTTGCCGCCTTCGAGACGCGCGTGAACAAGGCGGTCAAGGTGCCGGTGGCGCAGCACGAGTTCGATGCGCTGGTCTCGTTCGATTTCAATACCGGCGGGATCGACCGGGCGACCCTTGTGCGGCACCTGAACCGGGGCAATCGGGCCAAGGCGGCGACGGCGTTCATGAACTGGAGCAAGCCGCCTGAAATCATCGACCGCAGATCGAAGGAGATGGAGCTGTTTCGCGCAGGCCAATACAGCTCCGGCGGCAAAGTGAGCATCTATCCGGCTGACCGATACGGCCGGGTGGATTGGCGGCGCGGGAAGACCGTGGACGCCGAAAAGATTCTCGGTCCGCGCGTGTTCGAAGGCGCGCCCGAGGCCCCGCTCTTTGCCGCCCCGGTCGTGTTGCGTATCGGCTCGACCGGGGACGCGGTCGCCAGGGTGCAGAAGAAAGTGGGCGTGGAGCAAGATGGCTGGTTCGGTCCGGTCACCGAGGCCGCGGTGAAGACTTACCAGAAATCCAAACGCCTTGTGCCTGACGGGATTGTCGGCCCCGTCACGTTGAAGGCGATGAGACTGCCTTAGCCCGCATTTTTGCGCGCCGGCTCGGCGGCAAACAGGAGGCGGGTTGCGCCTTGGTGATAGGCGCGCGTCTCGGCGATGACGCGCACGTTCTTGAGCCCGGCCCCTTCGAGCAGCGCGCGCACGAAGATATCCTGATGCCGCGCCTCGGCCGGCAGGGCATGTTCGAAGGCGCGTTCCTCGCCCGAGCCCATCTCGAAGATCAGGACGCGGGCCGCGCGCGAGGCGCACGCGGCGATGAAGTCCTGCGCCGCCTCGAGATCGTAGGCGCGCATGATGTGATGCACCACCGACATGCAGATCACGGCGTCGAATTGCGGCCAGCGGCGGAGCTCTGCCGCCGTCACGAAGGCGCGCATCAGACTTGAGCGTTCGGCGCGGGCGTAAAGCAGCGCAAGCGCGCCGAGCGTGCCCCGGTCAGACGCTTCGACGCCGACGGCGAAACAGCCGAGCTCGGACGCCGCGCGCCGCACGAAATAGCCTTCCGCGCAGCCGATATCCAGGACGCTGCGAACGTCGTAGCGGCGCAGCACGGGCGCGATCGCCTCCCAGCGCGTCTTGGCGTCGCGCGCTCCCTCTTTGCGCTTATCCCCGATCCCAACCGGCTGATAGGATTTGCGCGCGCCCTTGCCCGCCATCGAGGCGAGGCGGATCAGGCCGCGCGCCAGCGCCCAACGCGCGGCGCGGACGAAGGCGCGGAGGCGCGCGCCAAGCGATCGCTTGCGCTTTGTGGGATAAAGACCCGGTCCGTTGCCTGGCATCGCGTTCGCTTGCGCAACGCCGTCAGGCGCTCGCGCGCCAATTCGCTTCGTACAGCGCCGCTGCAAGAGGCTCTGCCTCAAGAGGCTCTGCCTCGAGAGGCGCTGCTTCGAGAGGCGTCGCCTCGAAGGCGGGCGCGGCGAAGAGCGTGAAGGACGGCGCGCCGTCAGGGCCGGGGACAGGAACGGCGATCAGGCGATGCACGTCGCCGCGCGCGGCCGCGAGCCGGTCGAGATACGCCTCCCAGCGATGGGTCCACTGGAAAAATCTCCGGTCGGACCCGTAGATCGCAAGCAGGGCGACTTGCAGGCGCGACAGCGAGATGCGCGGCAGGCCGAATGCGCTGGCGCGCAAATGACGCAAACTCCGCTTCAGCCGCGCGACGCGCCCTCGCGCGGGCTCCATGCCGTCGCTGCGCACCACTGCGAGGGTCAGGAATTGCGCGAACAGCCTCTCGCGCGGGCACCCGACGGTGACGGCAAAGAGCGGCCCTTTGGCGCTTGCGATGAACTTGATGGCGGGGTCGTCGCCATGGTCGGCGAACGTCTGGGTCAAGACACGCATCGTGTCGTAATGGACGATGAGACCCTCGGGGATGGCCGGCACGGGCAGGTCCCCGCACGCGATGTCTTTGGCGCAGGTCTCCGGCCAGGCCCAAGCGTCCTCGGGCAGAGGGCTTCCGGCCAGCCGGCGTGCGCGAAGCGCGTCGATCAGCGTGGACTTGCCGCAGCCCCCGGGCCCGGCAATCAGCAAAATGTCGGTGAAAGTGTCCCCGCCAGTGCCCACCTGGCTCCCTCACAAATAAGACGCCTCGCGGCTTCCGGCGTGCAATTGCCGCGCCGCACACGTATAGGTCGTATAGGAGGGTTTTAGGTAGTGTCTCAGTTTGAAATTTGAGGCCCATGCAACCTTCGCGAATAAACGCTATATTGGGAGCATGGATCAAAAGCGCCCCAAAAGACCCCGTGACGTAGTCGGCAATGCCGTCCGTGTGATGGAGGTCGCCACCGGCCAGCGCGAGGAAGAGACTGAGACCGAAGAGCCTAAGAACGAGGCCGCCGCTGAGCTGGGTCGGAAGGGCGGAAAGGCGCGGGCAAAGCAGATGAGCCCCGAACAGCGAAGCGAAGTAGCGCGGAAGGCTGCTGCTAAGCGCTGGAAGAAGTAGAAGATTCGCCCTTTTCTGCAATCAGAAAGTTCAGGGCCCCAGCCATATGCTCAACATCGTTTATAAGCACCTCCAACCTCATGACGCCTCCTCCTTTTGGCACGCGGAACGGCGTCATTGTCGCGCGCGAAATTACTCCGGCTAAAGGATTGCCGTGCTCCTTTGCTTTTTCGCGCGCCACACTCACCACTTCAGACTTTATTGTGCCCAACTCGACCTTCTCACCATTAGGCATAACTAAGCGTATTTTAGGCGTGCCAAGATCAAGATCTGGATCAAAGTTGATACGAACATACATGGCTAACTTCAAAAGAGGAGGATCGGCTCTCCTAGGATCGCTTTTTGAGGGGATGGAAACATTGACCGAATCTGGAAGTATTCCAACCAAGGTTACAATTTCGCGTTTTTCCTCGCGAATATCCTCACAAAACAACGCCATTATGCTGAGTGGCTGCATCAACTTGTTGTAGCCTCGAACTCAAGCTGTCGCTCAGAAAATGACAGTGGCTTGCCTTCTGCCGCCACGGAAGATTCTGTTGTCAATTGATCTTCTATCTCGACGTTGAGCGCGCGTGCGATCAGCGGATGCATGTAGTTTGGCGGCCGCCTATCTTCAAACAGGATGATTTCGGGCGGCTCGGCCTCTGCATCGAAAGCAAGCAACAAATCGCTGATAGTGTCGAGGGTTAAATTCCCCGGTTGATTCAACAGCCTCGAAATTTGACCAGGGTCTTTATTCAAACGCTCGGCAATATCCTTCTTCGTCAGTTTTTTCCTCTCCGACTGCTCAGCGATGAACGAAACGAGTTTAGAGAAAACTCGATTGCGATACCGCTGACGATAGTAGGCTAAGTCGCGAGTGGTTTTAGGCTCGTTCCTTGTAGAAGATTTCATTGCTGGCTCCAGAACACACTTCGTTTACATTAGTAGTTACGATTGGATCGTAGGTCGGAAATAGATTTCGCCAAATCGCTCGCGCCGCTCGCTTGATTTCTTTCCAAGCGCGATTCTGCCATCCGCCCAAATTATCCCGCCGTGCATAGTTCGTAGAAACAAACACATCGGTCACGGGGAAAAGGCCCAGAACACGCAGTGAGGGATCGTCCCTGCTACTTCTGATTTCCCAGACAGCATCCCCAGCCGGATAAAGTAGAAAGAGATATTTCGGAGTGATCGTGGCCTCAACAACGAAGACCTCCAGGTCCGCTCGCAGCTTTCCGATACGATCATCCCATTCCGGATCACCTTCAGGCGAATTGAGTTCATTCCACAGGTTCTCCGCTACGAACATAGCCCTCCGGATCGTTGCTCCTTGGGCTTTGGGAGCGAGCGGGAACAGCATGTTTCGCCCAACTTTATCAAGTATCTCATCCTGGATTGACATATAAGTCAATAATGCGGAATCAAAAGAGGTTGAAGGTGTGACAATTTTGACTCAACCGACCGGAGGTACACAATGCCAACATTAAACTGACATATATACTTGACGCTAAGCATAACAGTTCATATATTAGGGGTATGAACAAGCTGCCCCTGGATAAACGCGTTCAAATCCTTTCGATGCTTTGCGAGGGCAGTTCCATGCGGTCGATCTCCCGCGTGGTCGACGTTTCGATTAACACCGTCTCGAAGCTGCTTATCGACGCTGGGAACGCCTGTGCAGCCTTCCATGATGCGAAGGTCCGCGACGTGAAGGCGACCAAGGTTCAGTGTGATGAAATCTGGTCGTACTGCTACGCCAAGAAAAGCCAAATCGGCAAAACCAAGAAAGGGGTCGAAGGCCAGGGCGATGTGTGGACGTGGACGGCCCTGGACGCCGATAGCAAGCTGATCATTTCGTGGTTTGTCGGCAATCGCGATGGCAAAACCGCCTACATCTTTCTCGAGGACCTAAAGGATCGTCTGGCTGATCGGGTGCAGCTAACTAGCGATGCGTTTAGTGGCTACCTTGACGCAGTCCATATGACTTTCGGCTTCGATGTTGACTATGCGCAGCTTCAAAAGATTTTCAGAGGCACCCCAGAGGGCCAGCGACGCTACAGCCCCGGTGAATGCATTGGAGTCCGCAAGAGGTCCTACCGTGGTGATCCTGATCCGAAGCATGTAAGCACATCGTTTGTCGAAAGGCAGAACTTGACGATGCGTATGTCAATGAGGCGCTTCACTCGGTTGACCAACGCATTCAGCAAGAAATTCGAAAATCATGCTCATATGGTCGCTCTCTACACCGTCTGGTACAATTTCGTGCGGACCCACAAGACGCACAAACTCTCTCCGGCAATGTCGGCTGGCATCACCGATACGCTAATGAGCATGAACGACCTTGCTGAAATGATCGACGCGACGTTGCCGAAGCCGGGACGACCCAAGACCTATAAGAGGGCTCAGGCATGAGCGATCATGTGAAGGCGGCAACGGTTATTGCGGGCGCAATTATCGTTGCTGTGCTGCTATGGATTTACTTTTCCCCGTTTCAGTCCTGCCTGCGCGAGCGAATAGCAGGCGGCGATGAAAGGCCTGCGTGGCGGTGCGCCGCAACCATCGGCAACCACTAGATTTCAAACTGAGACACTACCGGGTTTTAGCCCGCGCTACCTCAAGTAGCAAGACCAAAATCTTCGCGCATGTAGCGGGGTGGGAGCGGAAAGTGGGGAGTGCAAGCGAAGGAGAGGCCGGAACGGCAGGACTTCGCGGCAATCAGTCCGGGCTTTGCCGGGCGAGATGGGCCTGCACCCGTTCGATCAGCACCGGCGCCTCGAACGGTTTGTGGATGTAGTCGATGGCGCCGGCCTCGATTCCTTTGGCCCGGTCGTCCTCGCTGGTCTTGGCGGTGATGAACACGATCGGGATGGTTGCCGTGTCGGGATTGGCCTTCAGCCTGCGGCAGACTTCATAGCCGTCCATGTCGGGCATCATCACATCGAGCAGAACGAGATCGGGCTTCTCGGCGCCTGACGCGATCTTGAGCGCCTTTTCGCCGTTGGTCGCGACCTTGGTGCGGAACAGCTCTTTCAGCGCGCCGGTCGCCACCGCAAGATTGGTCGGCACATCGTCGACGATCAGCACGAGCTTGCGGTGCGGCATCATTTTCCTTCCAGATTAAGCCGAAGACGGGAGGAAATGCCGGACAGGCATTTCAGCGCCGCCTCGAATTCGAAATCGCCGACGCATTCGCTCAAGCTTTCGATCTCCATGTCGGTCAGAACTCCGGCCAAATCAGGGCGGACATCGATCATGAAATCCGCAGCTTCCCCGTCATCGGTCTCAAGCAGGCGTTTCAGCCGCTTCAACGGTTCTTCCACCGCCGCCTTATCGCGGGCGGTCTTGCCGCGCGCACCCTTGCCCTTGGCGCCCGCGCCGTCATTGCCGGACGTGCTTGCCAGGGCTACGCGGATCGCCTGAACCGCCTCGGCAAGAGCGCGTGCCAGCGCGGCAAGCCCCGGGTTGGGGTTTTTGCCGTCGCGGATCGCGATCTCCAGCTTGGCGGCGGCTTGCGACACCGCGCCGGCCCCCAGCGTGCTCGCGGCGCCTTTCAGTGAATGCGCCGCGCGTTCCGCCGCGCCCCGGTCGCCCGCGGCAAGCGCGTCGCGGATCGCTTCGGCTGCGTCTTCGTGCTGTGCGGCAAAACGGATCAGCAGCGCCTCGTACCGTTTGCGGTTGCCGCCGGTGCGTTTCAGCGCCGCTTGCGTCTCGATGCCGCGAACGGCAAGCGGCGCGTCGGTATCCGGCGCGCGCGTCTTCGCTTTGGCCGTTGAACGCGAAGCGAGCTTCTGCGCCGCGGGGCGCTTGACCCAGCGCATCAGCGTGCCGAGCAAATGTTCGGGATGGATCGGCTTGGCGATATGGTCGTTCATGCCGGCCGCAAGGCAACGGTCGCGGTCGGCGGCGAGCGCGTTGGCGGTCATGGCGATGATCGGCAAGGACTTGAAGCGCGCATCCGCCCTGATCGCTTGCGTCGCCTCGATGCCGTCCATCACCGGCATCTGCATATCCATCAGCACGACGTCGTATTCGTTCTCGCGCACCATGTTCACCGCCTCGGCGCCGTTCTCGGCCAGGTCGACGAAGATCTCCGCGTCTTCGAGCTGCCCGAGCGCCACTTCCTGGTTGATCTCGTTGTCCTCGACCAGAAGAGCGCGCGCGCCGCGAATGCGGCTGGCGTCGAGCGAGGAGGGGGCCGGTTCGGTTTCGTCCGCCTCGACCTCGGTGCCGAGCGCCGCGACCGTGGTGTCGAACATGGTCGAGGATGTCACCGGCTTGATCAGCACGTTCTCGAAGCCGTGCTTCTCGGCCTGGCGCAGCACGTCCTCGCGGCCATAGGCCGTGACCATCACCAGATGCGGCGGCGTGCCGGGATGGGGCAGAGCGAGAATCCGCTTGCCGGTTTCGATGCCGTCGATCCCCGGCATCTGCCAATCGATGAAGATGATCGAATAAGGGCCTTTGCCGTTGCCGGCCTGTTTGACCAGCTCGATCCCTTCTTCGCCCGACGGCGCCTCGTCGACCTCGAAGCCGAGCGTGGCCAGCATGCCGGACAGCACGGCGCGGGCGTGCGAATTGTCGTCGATCACCAGCACCCGGCGGCCGGTCAAATCGGATTGCAGCAGGCGCCGGCGCGGCGCGGCGGTGGCCTTGCCAAGGCGGGCGGTGAAGCGGAACGTGCTGCCCTTGCCCGGCTCGCTTTCCACGTCGACCTCGCCGCCCATCAGCTCGGCCAGCCGCTTGGAGATGGCAAGCCCGAGACCCGTGCCGCCATATTTGCGCGTGGTCGAGGCATCGGCTTGCTGAAACGCCTCGAACAGGCGCTCGACCTGTTCCTTGGTCATGCCGATGCCGGTGTCGGTGACGGAAAAATCGATCAGCTGCGAGGCGGCGTCCTCTTCCAGCACCTGCGCGCTGACCACGACCTCGCCGGTGTCGGTGAACTTCACCGCGTTGTTGCAGAAATTGATCAGGATCTGCCCGAGCCTGAGCGGGTCGCCTTTCAGCGTCTTCGACACCGCGGGGCCGATATCGAAGATCAGCTCCAAACTCTTGGCCGAAGCTTTCTCTGAGATCAGATTGCCGACCGTCTCCAGCACCTTGTCGAGCTCGAAATCGATGGACTCGACTTCGAGCTTGCCGGCTTCGACCTTGGAGAAGTCGAGAATGTCGTTGAGGATGCCGAGCAAATGTTCGCCTGAATGCCTGATCTTGACCATGTAGTCGCGCTGCCGCGGACTGAGCTCGGTCTTCAGCGCAAGATGCGACAGGCCGATGATCGCGTTCATCGGCGTGCGGATCTCGTGGCTCATATTGGCGAGGAACGCGGTCTTGGCTTCGTTCGCCTCGTGCGCCGCTTGCGCCGCCTTTTTGAGTTCGATCTGGGCGGCGTGCAGGGCCTGCTCAGCCTCCTTCTGCGTGTCGATAATGCTCCATGAGCCGACCACGTCGAGCGGGTCGCCGTTCTCGTCCTTGATCAGATGCTGCTCGTCGCTCACCCAGCAATACGAGCCGTCGCTTTTCAGGAACCGGTATTCGGCCAGATGCCAGCCATTGGCGAACAGATCGTCCTGATCGTTCAGGAGCTTGGGCAGATCGTCGGGATGGACGCGCTCCCGCCAGAACTCCGCATCCGTCATGTAATCCTCGACCTCGTAGCCGAACAGGAAGTGAATGTTCTCGGAGACGAAGGTCGGCGCGAAATCGCCGGCAGCCTTGAAGCTGTAGACCACGGCGGGAGATTGCTTGAGCAGCGTCGAGATGCGTTTGCGCGCCGAACGCTCGGCCTGCTGTTCGATCTCGCGCGTCTTGCTGCTATCGAGCTCGCCCAGCATCTCGTTGAACGACTTCGCCAGCTGCCCGATCTCGTCGCGCGACTCATAATCCGTGCGCTGGGTGTAATCGCCGGTGGCGCCGACCCGGTGCGCCAGCGTTTCGAGATTGGCAAGCGGCGGCACGATATGCCGGTAGGTGAGAAAGGCGATGAACAGACTCAACAGGGCAAGCCCGCCGGTGAGCAGCAGGCTGACATGCATCTTGCTCAACAGCGAGCCGACGCGCGCGTTGAGAACCTGCTTCAGCGAGGTCTGGTTCGCTTCCCAGCCGGCCAGCGTGCCGGCGACGGCCCGTTGATACAGCGCGTTGCGCCGCTCGGGATTCCATTTTTCCGGATCGTCGAGGATCTGCTTCAAATGGCTGAAATAGGCCGCATTGCTTTCCAGCATCTCGGTCATGCGCGGCGCGATGTGCTGACGGAGCATGCCGTCGAAGCTGGCGAGATAGGCCGATTCGAGATTCTTCTCGATCTGCTCGATGGTCGCCTGCGCGCTGCCGGCCAGCGTCAACAGGCGCGCGGCTTCTTCGTTGGTGAACCGGTCGGCGCTGACCCTGGACTCGGCCTGCGCCGCGCCCATCTGCCCGAGCAATTGCGGGATCTGCCTGACCGCGGTGTCTTGCAGATAGTAGCTGTCGAGATCGGGATCGAGCGCGAGATTGGAGGCGTCGCCGACCTGGGTGACGAGCGCTTGCGCGCGCGACAGCACCTCGACCATCAGCGCGGTCCGTTCGCTTGCCTCGGCCTCGTCCGTGCCGAGCTGTTGCAGCCCGGCCGCAAGCGACGCGGCCAGATGCTTTGAGCCAAGCACCGCGGCGTGCACGGCCTTCTTGGACGCGGCCCGCGCTTTCGACCCGGCTTCCGCCGCTTTGAGAGCATCGAGCGCGTCGTCGAGAGAAATCTTCTTCGCGGCGGCCGTCTCGGACGAGGGGAGCGCCAGCAGCGCGCCATAGACGCCGCGCATCTGCTCCAGATAAGCGACGCCGAGCAGCTCCTTGCGCGCGAAATCGATGGCGATCTGTTTCTCGGCGATCAGGCTGTAAATCGCCACGACGATCGCGACGAGAAAGGTGAAGCTGAGCACGATCAGCTTGCGGCTTGTCCTCAGATTCTTGAACATGGTTGGACGTGCTTCGGCGCTCGGCCTCCAAATTTCCGTTGCCGTACACTACCCGGTTTTTCCGCGAGCGGATAATCGCCGCCAGTCCCCGCGCCGGACCGGACGCGCCGTTTAAGTTGCCGCGTGCGCCGGCCTCGCGCGATGACTGCGAACGCGGAAAAAAAAGACGCTTGACCCTGCGGCGGTTCTCTGTATGTTCCGGCCCCTCTCAGGGGTGCTTCGCAGGCACTCGTGCCTAGGCGCTTCGCACCCCAGATGAGTGTCCGGAAGGCCAAACGAGGCAACACAAGACCTCGGGCTTTTGCCGGGCACGGCTCTCTCTCCCTAAACGAGCCTCACCCCGCGCGGGCCCCGCGCGCCGCGTCCCGGCCTTGCGCACATATATAAAGAGCGTCAGTCAGCCCCGAGCCGCTGCAAGCCTTCTTTGGCATAGTCGTCGTTCGGATCGAGCGCGAGCGCCTTGCGGTAATCGGCAATCGCCTCGCGCGTCTTGCCGGTCCTCTCATAGGCCGCGCCGCGATTGACATAGGCGCGCTCGTTTCCCGGATCGATCTCGATGACCATGGCGTAATCGGCAATGGCGTGGGCCGTGTCGCCCGTCTTGGCGTAGACAATGCCGCGGTTGTGGTAGGCTTGCACGATGTTGGGATCGAGCTCGATCGTCTTCGAATAGTCGGCGATCGCCTTGCCGTGCTCGCCCTTGTGCGCGTAGGCGATGCCCCGGTTGAAATAGGCCGGGGCGAAATTGGGGTCGCGCGCGATGATTTCGGTGCAGCTTGCGATCACCGCATCGCCGCGCGCAGGTCTACAGTCCTTGGCGGCATCGCTGCCCGGAGAGCCGGCGTTTGCCACAGACACGCCGAGGACGAGAGCGAGAGCGAAGGCGAGCGAGCCGAGCATGGCGAGCCCCTTGGCAAGCACGACGGCCGCTTCCGGCCGTAAACGCCCCCCACGCGAAGTTTGGCACGGAACAAGGCGTCCCGGCAATCGGCGGCGTGACGTGGCCTTGCGGCCTTCGGCGGCCTTTATGCCGGATTGCGGACATAGGAAAAGGCGCGGGCCTTCCGGCACCGCGCCTTGGCAAGACAATCCGTTATCGTGCGTCAGCTCTGCGGCGGCTGCTGCTGGCTGGGCGGCGCCGGCCGCGTCACCAGTTCGGAGACGGCCTCTTTGGTCTTGACCGCGCGCTTGATGACGACGATCGGTGCGCCGTTATCGTCGGTCTTCTTCTTCACCTTCACCGAGATGTCGAAGCCCGGATACCGCGCCTGTTCGCGCCTGAGCACATGCTCGTGCACGCGCTGAATGTCGTCGTCAGTCAGTTTTCGCTTTGCGGCCAAATTGTCCTCCATCGCTGTTCAAGCCGAAACGCTGATGCTCGCGTCAAAACGCTCGCGCGAATATAGTGAAACGCGTTCGTGCATGCCATAGCGCGAGCCGGTTTCGTGCGTTTATGACAGACACCGCCGAAACTTTGTGACAATGGGCGCTTGCGTTTGTGACAGTCGCGCACATCGCCTGAATGTCTAGGCGATTCAGCACCGGGAAGTTTGTGACACGCGGCGCATCACGCGCCTTTGCGCGAGCATGCGAGCCCTCTGATGCCAAAAAAAATTTCGCGCGCGCCGTCGCGGCGGGCAAAACCGAAGACAAAACGCAACACGGCGAACAAGCGGCTTAAAAAGTACCGCAGTTCGTTCCTTGTGGTGGCGAATACTGGCTAATCGCGTGTGAGTCACATAATCTTCCCGTTCGGAGACCAACGCCATGGCTGACAGCGATGGTCGTGCTGTATCTTGTGCTGCATGACTGCGATGGAGGGGAAGTGTGGATCGAAGCGAATGGATTCGGTCGGTCTTGCTGATCGCGGTGCTGCTCGCGCTTGTGATCGTATTGGCTCAGAGCCGCAGAGAATGCGAGATACCCGGCTCGTCCTACGTCCCTTGTATACCCTTCGAGAAGCTCTGGCGGTAGAGAGGTGCGGGAAAGTTCGCGCCTTGCGGCGGCGAGGCGTAAGGTCTTGGTTGGAGACGCAAACGCCATGCTGATAGCGATTGTGGTGCTGCACTTGATCGTGCATGACTGCGACACTGGCGCGGTGCTGTTCGAGGCGACGCGGCAAATGCCGTCTTACGCCAATTCTATTGCCGCCTGCCGCGCCACCGGCGTGGAGAAGGCGCATCGCTTGGCTGCTGAATTCCGCAAAGCCCATCCGTCAGCCTCGGCCAATGTCGATTGCGAATGGCAGGGCGGAATCCTCACCGACCCGACTTAGGGACTCGTCCGCGTTTTCCCAGAGCAACCCGTCTCCAAGGACCTCGTCGTTGCCTGGCATGGGCTAGCCTGAGACCGGGCCATCCATTCCGTGACCTTGTCGTCACGCCGAAATCGCAATTCATTCTGCGACCGAAAGTGCCTCCATCGACGTTAGGACAGAAAGTCATACTGGCAGGCTAACCTCCGCGGTCCATGGCGCTCTCAGCACTTTTCCGTCTTTCCCGTTCGTAGGCTGCGATCAGCTCTTCGAGCTTAGCGATCTGGCGTTCGAGCGTGGCGATGTGCGCTTGCGTCGCGTCGTGCGGGCCGTCGCCGTCGTCGCGGGCCATGGAGTAAACACCGAGCTTGAACGCCTGAAGCTCTTCAATGCTCCGCTGGCGCAGGGCCTTACACCAGTCGTAAGCGGCCTTGTCGAATTCCCTCATGCCGCCAACCTACAAGATGGCGCTCCCCCGCGCGAGTCGTTGCAGTGTCGCCTCGCCGCTAGCACTCCACGTCGTCGCCGCATTTTTCGTTCGTTTTGGTGACGACCATGGTGTCGTCGAAGCGCGAGCAGGTCACCAGCACCGAGCCGTCCGACACCGGGAAGCGCACGACGCGGAGCGTGTCGGTGTCGGCGATGTCGGCATAAGCAAGCCCGAGCTGGCTGGCGGCCGAGTCGATCACGCGTAAGCATTCGTCGAAGTCCATGCTCCGCGCGTACTCCTCGGATTCGGCCGCGTTGCAAGGGACCGCAACAAGGGCCAAGCAACCCGCGCTTAAGCCGAAAGCGGCCAAGCCGAACAGAGCCACGCCCTGGCACGCCATGATCGCCCGCTCTTTCCCGCCGCAACGGGATCAGCCTACCGCCCGCACGACGTGGCGTGAAGCGAAGAAAACCGCCGCCTCATAGCGCCGGGCGGGGAGGGTGTGAAGCCGCGGGGCTTATCTGCGCTTCTTGGTGGCCCGCTTTGTGGTGCGCCGCGTCGTGGCGCGCCGCTTCGCAGTGCGCTTCGGGGCGCGCCGCTTCGGCGCGGGACCCGATGCGGTCCGCGACGTGCGCCGCTTCGGCTTGGCGGCCGGCGCGGTCATCGCCAGTGGCTCGTCGGGCGCTTCTGCTTGCGGTTCCACGTCCTGCCGTCGTTCATGTCCAAGCAGAAGGAAATAGACCAGCAAGCCGATCAGAAGCGGGGACAGAGCGAACGGCGCGAGCGCCGGGAACCCGCGGCCGAGCATCCACCAGAAAAAGCCCGCAACGATGCCGAGAAGAAGAAACAGGAACACTTTGCGCCCGGGGATTTGCCGCGCGTCGGCCCGGTTCGGCCCGGCGTAAAGCGCGGCGACGATCACCGCCACGATCAGAAGCGCGGTCACGCCCATCCAGACCGGATCCGGCGTCACCGCGAGAACGCGCGAGGCGAGGCCGATAATGCCCATCAGCGCGAGCAGCGCGGCGACGCTCATCAAAACCGCAAAGATCGTGTCGACCGTATCGTGGGTCTCGGCGTCCCGCTGTGTGCCTTGTGCCATGCCAGTCATCCCCCTTCTTTCGCCCTGAGATCAGCGTAACGCGGGACGGAAAGCATGTGAAGCGGCGAGAGCCAAGGCCGGCGCAGGCAGGCCGGCGCAAAGCCAATCCTCGCGACGCACGCGTCTTGCCCGCCCGCGCGCTCGTGTGCACTATGGCGCGTCCGGCCAAGGGCGAAGCCGGCGAGGGGGGAGGGCAGCGCCATAGAAGACGATCGCTTTTCGGTGTTCCTGGCCGGCGACATGATCGTCGTGCGGAGTTTCGCTGCGGTCGAGGACCCGCGCTTCCTCGATCTGGTGCGGCGGATGCGCGCCGCCGATGCGACACTGGTCAACGTCGAAACCCTGTTCCACCGCTTCGAGGGCGACCCGCAAGCCGATAGCGGCGGCTTCTATATGGCAACCGAGCCTGAGATCGCCGCCGAGCTGGCCTGGGCCGGCATCGACATGGCCGCGACCGCCAATAATCACAGCTTCGATTACGGCGTGGCCGGGGTGCTGGAGACCCTGAAAGCGCTGAGGCAAGCCAACATCGTCGTTGCCGGCACCGGCGAAGATTTGCAAAGCGCGCGCGCGCCCCGCTATTTCCATCATGCGAAAGGGACGGTCGCTCTGGTCTCGGTGGCCACGCTATTCGTCCCCTACGGCAAGGCCTCGCCATCGCGTCCCGGTTCGCCCGGCCGGCCTGGCCTCAATCCGCTGGGCGGGCCCGAAGAGTGGCCGCCCAATCTCGCCGCCATCGAACAGGCGGCGCGGACCGCCGATCTCACGATTTTTTCGTCTCACACGCATATGCCGGGAGAGTGGTACCGGGCGTTTGCCCATCAAGCGATCGAGGCCGGCGCCGATATCGTGTTCACGCATGGGCCGCATCGCATCCGCGGCATCGAGATTTACCGCAACCGGCCGATCTTCTATTCGCTCGGCGATTTCTTCTTCGAACTGTATTTCATCGAGCGTCACCCTTCGGAAGTTTACGACTATTACGGCTTGGGAGACGATGCCACGGTCGAGGATTTGAGAACGTCGCGCTTACCGCGTGACGGATTGTTCAGGCGGCGCGCGACCTGGGAAGGGCTCGGCGCCGTCGTGACGTTCAAGGACCGGGGCTTGGAAAAGATCGAGCTTATTCCGCTCGATCTCGGCATCGATGCGGCGCTGCCCGAGCGGGGACGGCCGCTGATCGCCTGTCCTGCGCGCGGGCGGGAGATCATCGATGTGGTCCGGGCGAAATCGAAAGATTACGGCACCAGGATCGACTACGACGCGGAAGGCAATATCGGCGTGGTCCGCGCCGAGGCGGCGGGCCGGTAATCTGCCCGCGCGAGGCCCGCGCATTGCTGCGGCCTTGCGCCGCCTGTATCTTGCCGCGGAACGCGCGATCCTTGGGGAAAAAGCGGACATTATGAGCGGCGAAACGGCGGCCGGCGGGCGCTTGGAGAGAGGCGGGGAGGATCCTCGCCCCCGCCATGCGCACTTGCGCTACCGGCCCGATATCGACGGGCTTCGCGCCGTGGCCGTTCTCGCCGTGGTCGCGTTCCATGCCGGACTTTGGCCGGTGACGGGAGGCTTCGTCGGGGTCGACGTGTTCTTCGTCATCTCCGGCTATCTGATTACCTCGC
>Ga0307425_1000586_pt1 | contig 22846 bp, 18 predicted proteins | sample SalMarWE160330MG_FD_202152 | JGI IMG/M metagenome (GOLD analysis project Ga0307425, IMG submission 202152) | Salt marsh sediment microbial communities from the Plum Island Ecosystem LTER, Massachusetts, United States - WE1603-30 | ecosystem: Environmental > Aquatic > Marine > Intertidal zone >...
AATGCGACTAAAAAAATCCTTGTTCGTTTCATTTCTCTCTCCTTTCTAATTCTTTGGCAGTAAGCCGTTTATTTGTAAATCTTTAATCACCAGTTCAATCACATCATCAATGACCTGATCTACTGAACCTGCCTTTAATGTTTCAGACTCTCCTGACCATATGCGTTTTTCCGTTTTAACGTCGTAAAGATTTGTAGCCAAGCGGACAGTAGTATTGGAACTGACATAGTCGGGGCTGTGGGAATGACCGTAAGCCCAGCCATAGTAGCTGTAATATCCTGACGGCCCTCGATTCGAACGGGAATAGACCTCTTTTTCCTCCTTTCCGATCAAATGCGTAATGATCACTGCATCGTTATTAAATTTATTGACCGCTTTCAATATTGCGGCTTTTTTCAGCATCAGATCTCCAGGAATAGAAATGGCATCTCCACTCGGTATGGCTTCAACCCCAGCTGCTTTTAGCTGTGCAACAAACCGGTCTTCAAAAGATAGCCGAACTTCCTCTTTCTCTTTATACGTTACCCCGATGACCAGAATGTTTGATACGGGTTTTCCCCTGTATACCTCATCCATGTTTGTATGGGTAAACTTAGTACCTTCTGCGCACCCGGCAATCAGAACGCCGGAAAACACTGCGCAAACAAACCATTTAATTGTGCTTTTCATTATGAATCTCCTCCTTGAAAGTGTTCACGGAGTCGCCTTCCTGTTTTACTCTTCGTTTTGTGTCCGGTCATTTCAATGACTCAACAGCACGGCACTTCTTTGGATAGCAGAATAGTGGTTCCGGCTTTCTTTTGAACTCATTTCTCTTTGTTTGATTTCCATCTTGATGCGAACCAATTCGTAGGCTAGGAAATATTTGTATATATTGCTGACGTATTGAACCGTTTCACGTTTAATTCTCTTGGCAGCGACGAACTTAACATTTCTGAACTATACATTAACTATATCGGGCTGCAAAATTTGGATATATCCCTAAAAAAACACCTTTGCATAAAGCAATAGTCCTGAGTATTTAAAATTAAGTTCGCCCACAAAATCAATCTGGGGATAATCTTCGCCGTCTGCTTCTATATCAAGATTAAATGCATTGAAACCAAGACCGAATCCCAAATGTTTCCAGGGAAGATATTCAATTGCGGCATGGGATTCGTAGATCGTGCCTTTAAATTCCTTGATCTCCAGATAAAAAACATCGAAACCGGATCGTAAAAACCACTTGGGGGTAATGGCAAAATCCATTCGTATTCCAAGTGTCGGCAGGGGGGCGGTAAACCTTTCGGTTTCATCAACATTAATAGCTCCGGTGGCGTTTATGCCAATATCAATGGGCATGACATACAGGCCGATATTGGCCGCAAAATCCATCCGATCATCTTGAAAAAACGAGTAACTGTAGGCAGCCTTATAAATATCAAGGTTAAATTTGGTATTTACCTGACTACCGGCAGCGATATTAATTTCATTACCCGCGTCATCCTTAATCGTAAAATCTTGCCCTATCGTTTTAGAGCCATCACGGCGAAACGAAAACCATGTAAAATCAAGACGATGTCGCCGATTATCCGTGAAGCGCCAGAAGGCGTCCATTCGAAAAACTGAATTGGTGGTATCCAGTCCAAGGAGTTCTTCGACGTCGGCAGTGACACCCAATCCTGAACCGAGTTTAAGTTCGGTATTGGTACTTGAAATAAAATACCCGGCATTAAAGCTGAATTTTTCCCATGGCGTATCCTGAGAAGCCGGGTTTTCTGCAAATGCAGGCTGGATAACAAATAACAGACTAACCACAAAAAACACACACAGACATTTCCTTTTAATAAACATGGCTACCCCCTCATTTTTCCATTTATTATTGTTTATGATTGCTGCACCATTAAAGTGATCATTTACAATACTCAATAAATTTTATTTCAAACTCCCAACTAAATCTTGAAACTCATCGGATTCTTGAAGGATAAGCCTGGCTGCCTTTCTTAGCCGGTCGACATCTTGAGATTCAAGATTAAAAGTGGTTGGCAATTCTTTGAGATGCTCCTTTTCTGTTTTGTCTTTCAAGGCATCAAAGTCAACTTCAATCAAATATGTTTTGGCAGTACAATCATGACTTCCCATTAATTCATTTTTGCCATCCGCAACAGCCTTGCTTTTCATCTCTTTACAACGCCCTTTGGTGATGGATTCTTGCCAGCGTTTCATATTATCTCTTAAAATTTCCATGGTCTCAAAAGAATAGTGATCAAGAGGGACCGAGGAAGCAACCCCTAATGTATCAATAAAGGGTATTGAATAATCTTTTTTGGCAAAACTGACATCCTGATCATTACGGGAATTGACAACAATAATGGCCAGCTTGTTTGTCTCCTTCAGATTCACTTCTACGAGCTTTTTCCATATGTCCCCTGTCATCTGTGTAGCATTAATAATTCCTCGAATTCCCAGGTTGTCTGAAATACCGCCATCAAAGAGATGAATATAGGGATAGTTCTTAACGTCAAGATAGGCTTGCAGGTTTTTGGCAAAGTGATATTGACGGGTGCTGGTTGTTTTCCCCTTCAGGGCTTTGAGGGCCCATTCCGGCAGGTGGTAGTCGCAGGTCCCGGCATAATTTTTTAAGATGATGCTTGAAAAAGCTCCGGGAACAGCCGAAGAGGCTGTAACCGCCCTGGAAACAGAAAATGATGAAAGGTCGGTACAGATGGGAGCGAACTGGGAACCGATGAACGTAAACTGGGCACCCAATGCAGCATCGGTGGCATTGATGGCGACGATCGGGCTGTTTGGCCGGGATAAGCTTTTGAAAGTCTTTTTTTCGAACAGCACCTCGTCATAAAAGTCGGCGGCAAGATCGCTTCGATCATAATAGAGTGACCAAAGTTTCGGCCAACTTAGAGGCGAGACCATGCGTTTTAAAAGATCGGACTGTACATTGCGTTTAAGGAATTTTGTTTCAAAATCCTCGAATATCCGGTTGCCAAATAAGCCAAAGTATGCAGCGGTAAAACTGCCGCCAGAGACAGAGCTAATAAGGTCCACCTCGTCGAGCAAGCTGCGTTCTTTTCCGTTAATCGATATTTTTGTGTCGGCAAGGGCTTCCAGAACACCATAGGAAAATGCGGCTGCACGGGTCCCACCCCCAGAGAACGTTAAAAGAAGCAGGAGTTCTTCGGATCTTTCCGTATACCCCTTTTCCTTGAGCGAAAAATTTTCTAACGATTTAATTGATGAGATTGGACTCGAGCGGGGATAGTGTGCGGTGCAGGCGGTCAGGCCAATAAAAACGAACACAATCCCAACAATAGGGTTTGTCATATGAGGTCGATAAAATACGGATAAAAGTCTTTTAATATGGATGTTACTTGCCCAATTCATTTTACGATTTCCCTTGTGGTTGTCTTGACTCAAAAATAAGGAGATAATAAATTTTTCTCATAATTCCGCCTTCTGTTTTGTTTAAAGTCAATCCTTCCTATATGTTACGATCTTTCTAAAGAGCTGCTTAAGAACTTGCCCACCAGCATGGCGATGAGAATCGTTAAATAAAGTTGGCCGGCTATGGCAATAACAATGGTTAAGGATTTAGCTAAAGCGGAAACTGGTGTAACATCACCATATCCTAACGTTGTCAAGGTAATAAAGCTGAAGTATAAAAAATCATGAAACCCTTGGGCAATCCCCCCGGCAAAATTAATCGTCCCGGTATCCAGGTGATAGATAAGTTTTTGCAGTATTCCCGTCATAGCCAGAAGGACCGCTCCTAATATGCCTATAAGCAGATACCCGTTGATTGAACTGATAATGATGGTGACATTGACTTTTTCGCTCTTAGCGATATGCCTGACCACAAATACGACAATAAACAAATTATAGAAAAAAAATGAGAAGGAAAAGACTAAGTCCAACACATCACTTGGAAAAAAATGATCAAACCATATCAAAAATATAGTGATTGTTCCGGATATAATCAGGATTTTTTGAGCTCTTTTAACAAAGTCCAGAGAAAAAGTACCGAAGAATATAATAGCCGTAAAAAGTATGTTTTTCATAAAAACTCTATGAAAAGATAATATGGGAAGGAAAAAGATCATAACGAGCAGACAATTTAAGAGAATTATATTATTTATGGCCAGCTGATTTTGTTTCATATAATTACCAGGATAAACCGTAAAGATGGCGAAAGTTTTCCATGTGGTTTCTTTTAAAAATAGTGTGATGCAGGCATTACCATTCCGGTGATAGCCATCTCGGCTTGTCTTCATTGTCCGGTGGTGTTTCCGGTTTTGTGGGAGGCACCAAATTCCCCCAGTTTGTCCGTTGTTGCATCTCCTTTCGGGTTTCTTCAGGAACAAAATCTCTTCCTTCACGAATCTGCCAGCCCCCGCCAAGGGCTTTGAACATGGCAATAAAATTCAGGACAACAGATCCTCTGATTACGGTTAAAAAGTCTTGCTCTTGAGCCTGAAATCGTTGCGTATCCAACACCCGCTGATAGTCTACCAGCCCTTCCCGGTACTGAATCATGGAGAGGTCCACCGAACGCGTGGCCGCTATCACGCTTTCTGATAAAAATTTTACCTCATCCTGTGACCGCAAAAAGGCCACCATGGCATCTTCCACTTCTTGAGCCGCCTTGAGCACTGTATTCTGGTAATTGACAATCAGTTGCTGAAATCGGGCATCCTGAACACGAACACGGTTTGTGATGCGTCCATAGTTAAAAATGTCCCAGGTAAAACCGGCTCCGCCGAAAAATTCGATACTGTCGGTATCCCATAAATTGCTAAATGAGCTGCCACCGGGATAACCTGCTGCCGTTACACCTGAATCACTCGCCCGCAACCCGATGGAGCCGAAAAGAGAGAAATGTGGGTAGAGGTCTGCCTTTGCAACCCCGATCAGGGCGCTTTGGGCGGCGACCTGACGTTCTGCGAGCCGGATATCCGGACGCCGACGCAGCAACTCCGACGGAACCCCCACTCTTACCTCAGCAGGTACTGTAGGAATGGGCTTCGGTGCTTCTAATATATCTTTGAGTTCCCCGGGGAGTATCCCAAGCAAAATAGCAAGCCCGTTCTTGTTTTGGCGAAGGGTTGCTTGTATCCGGGGGATCGTGGCTTGTGTGTCCCGAAGAAGGGCTTTGGCCTGCTGCACATCCAGTTCGGTGATGTCTCCTTCCTTGAAACGCGTTTCGGCGATTTGAAGGGACTGTTCCTGAATCTTTACATTCTCTCTTGCAATGCCCAGACGCTCCTCTTGTGTACGAATAAAGAGATACGTACGGGCCACCTCAGCAGTAAGAGTGACCAATATGTCATCATAGCTTGCAATTGAAGCTTCAAGTTTGCCGATGTCTGACTGAACGGCACGGCGGAATTTACCCCAGAAGTCCAGTTCCCAGGCAGCGTCGAAACCCAAATCAATATTACTATAATGAAAATCGAGTCCACCCTGGGAATTCGCAGCGTTTTTACTCACGTCTGTATATGAGTAGCTTCCCCCGACAGCTTGCGATTGGGGATAGAGATTTCCGGTAGCGATCCCCAACTGGGCGCGGGCTTCCAGAACCCTGATTCCCGCAATTCTAAGGGAAAGGTTCTGTTGAGACGCCATTTCGACCAGAGCATTAAGAACCGGGTCATTAAAAACCGTCCACCACTGGCCAAAATCCGCCGGCTCACTCTTGATGAGAGGATCCTTTTCCTCAAGCCATTTCTGAGGTTCCGGTGCTTCGGGTTTGATATAATCAGGCCCGACCGCACATCCGGTAAACAGCAGGGCAAAACTTAAAACCAATCCAAAGATGAGAGAGCACGTTTTCATTTTAGCGTTCCTTTTTTTCTCGTGCAACATTCAGGTATTACCAACTATCTATCCGGTGCTTTAATACGGAAAAACAGGGTATAAAGCGCCGGAACGTAGTTAAGCGTAAATAAACTGCCGATGCCCAGACCGAAGAACATGACGCACGCCATTCCGTAAAAAAGCGGATCGTGATTGATGATCAGCGGCGTGAACCCGAGCATGGTTGTTGAAACCGAAAGCAGGATCGGTCTGAATCGACTGACGGCCGAATTGACAACCGCATCATAGGGTGTCTGCCCGTCGCGCCGGTTCTCCTCAATTTTATCGATCATCACGATACCGTTGTTTACAATGGATCCGGCCAGGGCCAAAAGCCCGAGGATGACCATAAAACCAAAATCAGCCTGCATCGCCAGCAGGCCGACCACTGATCCGACAATGACCAGCGGCATGGTCAGGATTATGATGGCGGCCCGCCGGATGGAGTTAAACTGCCATACCAGCAAAAACACAATACCGCCAAAACATGGCAGCAGCCACTTTGCCAGGTTCTTCTGGGCCTTGGCCGAGTCTTCCAGTTCGCCCCCTACCTCCCAGTAGTGATTTTTCGGAAATTTCATCTTATCCAGGTTCGGCTTGAGGGCAGCAAACATCTCTGAAGCCTTCAGCACCTGGTTTTTGGCGCTGACGGTTATGGTGCGCTCTTGATTGTAGCGCACAATACGGTTCAACTCACCGACGACGTAAACATCGGCAACCTGGTTGATCGGTACGCTGTCACCGGATGACGAACGTATGCCGAGTGCGCGCAGGCTGTCAGGGGAATCCCTTTCAGCCTCGATACCACGCCCGACAATGGGGATATCAACATTGCCTTTATGGTAATGGGTGGTCGTCTTACCATCCACAAAAAATGCCAGGGAATCAGCTACATTCTTCGATGTCACCCCGGAGCGACGGGCGCGTGTTTGATCGACATCTGCCTTGGCCGTGAATACCCGGTTGTTCCAATCCTGTTTAATATCCATAGTGCCTGGGATTTTTCGGAGCGCAGCCATCAACTGATCGACCTGCTCTTGCAGCACATCCTGGTCGGGACCGCTGAAACGGATTTCCAACAGGCCGGTTTCTGTGCCTCCAAGCCACATGGACTTGACCCTACCGCGGACATTGGGAAAATTATTTACCACGTATTGTCGCGTACGGTTGACAAGTTCGGGCACCTCTTTGCTTGTCTGGGTGTTGACGATTAAAAATGCGACGGACGGGTCCGGGTCCACCGGCGCCAGTGAAAGAAAAAAACGAGGCCCGCCGTTTCCCACATATGAGATTGTCCCGGTGATCTCCGGATTTTTATTTTTATCCTGCAACCAGGCGCTGAGGTCTCTTATGGTCCTGTCGGTCTCTTCGATGCGCGTGCCGGCGGGAAGGTCGAGATAGATCAAATACTGGTTTCTGTCCCCCTGCGGGAAAAAAGCCTGTGGAATAAACGTTGCCGCGTATATTGCAGCAACAAACACGCCGCCCGTAATGGCCAGCACCAGAACCCGATAGCGCAGGGAAAATTCCAGGATCTGGCGATAGAACCGATAGAATTTTCCCTGGTATGGATCGCGCTCCTGTTGTTTACCATCGTTGCCAGCCGGTTTTCTCTTTAAAAACCAGTAGCACATGCTGGTGGAGTAAAACATGGAAAAAAACCACGATCCTATGAGCAAAATAATCATCACCGAACCCAGCGAGGAGGTGTAATCACCCGCCATACCGAGTTGCAGCAGAATCGGTCCGAAGGCGAAAACAGTGGTCAACGTGCTGGTCAGCAGGGGGACCGCAAGCGAACGGCCGGTCTTTGAAGCGGCCTCCTTGCGTGACATTCCGGTTTCCATATTCACTTTAATGTCATCGGATACCACAATGGCGTTATCCACGAACATACCCAATGCGATAATCATCGTGGCCAGTGACATGCGTTCCAAATCGATCCCAAGCGCGGACATCATCAAAAGACCGAAAAGCATCACCAGGGGGATGAATGAGCCAACAATCAAACCGGTTCTAAACCCCAGCAGCAGCATGACCATCACCAAAACGATGCCTACGCTTTCGACAACATTAACCACCATACCCCTGACGGATTTTTTGATGAGTTCGGGCTGGAAGGTGGCAAAATCGAGCTTGTAGCCCCATGGAAGGGACTGTTCTATCTCTTGGATCTTTGTCTTCAACCGCTCACCGAACTCAATAGCATCGACCCCACTGAGAATAAAGACACTTAAAACAATGGCCTGTTTGCCATTGTAATAAGCCGGGTTGTGGACCGGCTCCACGTAAGCTTTTCTGATTGTTGCGATGTCGCGCAACGGAATCGAGGACTGGGTACCGGAAATAGGGATAAGCACCTCTCCGATTTGATCGATGGACGTGAACCTGCCCTGGGTCTCCACGATGATTTCAACGTCGTTGACGTTTATCCGGCCGCCGGGCAAAACGATGTTCTGCTCCTGCACTGTTTTCCCGATATCTGCGATATCTATTCCCAGTTGTGCAATCTTGGCATTTGACACCTCGAGATAGATACGCTCATCCTGCACACCGGTGAAGTCGACTTTCAGAATTCCCTTCAGCAAGTTGAGGCGTTCTCTGATTTGACGAGCGGTTTCATGCATCTCAGCCATGCTGAATCCATCGCTCCAGAGCGCGATGGTGGCAACCGATGTGTCACCAAAAGTATCGTTGACCATCGGACCGATAGTGCCTTGCGGCAGTTCCGGTTTGACATCATCCATTCGATTACGCAGCAGTTTCCATGTTGACGGAAGCTGTTCGGCGGGCACCTCGTCTTTAATGGTCACATGAAGCAGGCATTCACCGACTTTGGATGTGGAATCCTTAATCTCATCTACCTCGCCCATGGTCCGGATTTTTTCTTCGATGGGCCGGGTAATCAAGCGTTCGACCTGCTCCACAGGCATGCCGGGATATTTCGCCGACACAACCGCTTCGCGAATCGTAATGAAGGGATCTTCCAGTTTCGGAAGGTTTATAAACGCATATATACCTCCAACAACTACCAATAATATGGTCATGATTACGGTTCGTGAATTATTTAGTGCAAATTCGGTGATCCCTTTCATTTTCAGTTCCTTCCCCTACTGTTTCATCAGTTTGACTTTCATTCCATCGGCTAAAAAACTCACGCCGGCCACGGCAACGATGTCCCCGGCCGCAAGGCCATCGGTCACGATGACGTTTTTTCGTTCTGCGCCGCTGAAGCGAACCGGCGTTTTTTTCACCATCGATGTCTGGGGATCATACACAAAGGCATACCCCTGGTTCTTTTCCGGAGCAGGCAGGATGGACTGAAGCGGAAGCATGTAACCGGCCTTCCGGTTTTCGTCTTTTATCGTAAAATTTGCTTCAGCGGTCATGCCGGGTTTGACTTTTATATTCGGATCAATCAGCGCCACTTTGACCGGAAAGGCATTGGCCTCAACAGCGGCGGAACCGATGTAGGAAATACGACCTTTTGTGGTTTCACTCGGCAGTGTGGGAAAGGTGATCGTCGCCGCATCATTGATGTGTATCCGATCGATGGTGGTCTCCGAAACGGCCAGATGCACTTCCAACGCCCCTTTGGCATCAATCACGAACACTTTTTGTCCGACCGCTATTTCCTCGTGCGGATTCACGGAACGCCAGGCGATATGGCCATCGTAAGGCGATGTCAGCATGGTTTTGCGCAGATTTCGTTTGGCGAGATTCAGCTTTGCCATCTGATAATTCACCTGGCTCTGAGCGGCATTGTAATTATACTTCGCTCGCTCCAGTTTGCTTTCGGAACCCGCGCCCTGTGAATAAACTCTCTCCTGCCGATTGTACTCCTCTTTTGTATTAACAACATTGGCCTTGGCCTTTTCAAGTTCAGCCTGCGCAGCATCTACGTCCAACCGGTAGGGTTCTTTATTAAGAACGGCCAATAGTTGTCCTTTCCGGACAGGATCCCCGACATCGACGTCCACCGTCTCGACCTTTCCGCTGACTTCAAAACTTAGATCAGCTGAATCGGTTGCCCTGACAATTCCGGAAACCTTACGTATCTGACCGGTGGCCAGTTCGGAAACGGTGATGGTCTTAAGAGATCGAACCTGTTCAACGATCTCAGTTTTTTCTTTGCATGCCGTTACGGCACCCCCTATGATGGCCAAGAATAAAATCTTTATCAAAAGCCTGTCAAAATAAGAGTTCTTAACCATACTTTTCTCCTTTATTTTTGTCCTGTCGTTCCATAAACAACACATTACCGGATCAGTTTATCTCCAACGTCATCTTCCACCTTCCAATCATAGACCCGGTTCAAAACCAAACGGTTTAGCATACAGGCGCTGGCTTTAGATGAACCACCTTCGTCTATTTTGCTTTACGCTGTTTCCGAATCAAAATTTTGTTCAACGCATAAAGCCTAACCCGGGCGGGAAGCAGTGCCGTAAGGCAGAACCCCCGCCCTTTAGGGTGAGGAGACTTCACATCATCATGGGCATTAAATCTATTTTCCACTACATTTAAATCTAATCCAGACCCATAACAACAAACTCCACCCGTCTGTTTTGCTGTTGGCCCTCTTTTGTGTCATTGCTGGCCAACGGATCTCTTTTACCGTACCACTGGGTGATGATTCTACCGATGCTCACACCGGAATATTGGGTCAGGTAACCTTGAACCTTTTCGGCCCTGTGCTTGGCAAGCCGCAGGTTGTATTCGTCTGAACCAACACCGTCTGTATATCCCGAAAGAACAACATAGGTTTTGGGATGTTCTCGCAAGAAATCCCCCAGTTTATTCAGCTCCTCATAGGACTCAGACGGTATGGCTGAACTGTTGAAATCAAACTGGACGTTGTCAACCTTGAAACCAGCGAGATAATCGACGGTTTTAACGGTTTCGATGGTTTTAACATCGATTTCAAAAAGAGCTCCGGTCAAGTATTCCGGTCTTCCCAGCAAATAATCGAAGGGAACTACCCGCGAACACTCATTGATCGATGCCACAGTTTTCAATATTTCTTTTTCCTGTGCACCCTTGGCAGTGCTGATGACATAAAAGCAGACATCGTGTTTGTCGGCAAGTTCTTTGGCTATTTGACTTGGCTTTTTCATGCCTGGAGTGGGTGTATCATAGCCGTCGGTAAACAGAAATACCACCGTTCTTCCGGAAAGCCCTTGTAAAACGCCGCGAAGCTTTCGTATGCCTTCAACAAACAGCGTCGCGCCGCTCCCTTTTTCCGGGAGCTGATCAAGGGCGGCAGCAACTTTTTCCCGGTCATATTTCTGCACCATGTAGATGGGTTTGAAGTTCGACAGCAAATATAACCCGGCATTGTATCCCAAATCCGGCAGGGTTTTGTTTTTTTCTTTGAGAATTTCCTTTGCCGCTGCCAATTTGGTCATGTTGGTGTTTCCGTATGGTTCGTTCATGGAACTGGATGAATCAAACAGAATGATAAAATTGTCCGCTGTTTTTACAAGTTCGGGCACTTGCGTGACGTTCGTCACCGTTTCTTGTTCCATGACTTTTTCTGCGGCCATCACATGGGTTGTAACAACGCTTGAAAACATTATTACAAAAAAGACTAAAATTATTGATAATTTTTTCATTGACGCACCTCCTTGAACAAAATAATGATTAATAAAAAACACCTTTTTTCTATTTTTATTGCGCTTTCTTTAGAGTCATAAAAACCTAAATACATCAAAAGACTTTACTTCTCGCAACTATCCTCGGAAAGAACAACCAGACGCCGGTCAGAGTCGGGCTCCAGGCTCAATCCTTTGTCCTCATATCCTCCTCTTCCACTTTTTCCCACATGCTGTCAGGATTGAAAAGGTTTATGGCTTGAGCCACTTTCTCGGTGTTTCGGCCAAGGTCCTTCTGAAAAACCACTCCATCGTGATTCACGATAAAGGTCATGATACCTGAAGAGGCGTACTTGGCGGGAAAGGCCACCAGTGCAAATCCTCCGATCATTTTTCCTTTCAATATGTAGTCATAGGCGCCGCCCGGAGCTTTCTTTCCCTGGGCCTTTAGAATTCTGTAATAATAACCGTGATACGGAATGGGCTTACCCCCCGACTTCTTACCTGTGTACCCTTGTTCCTGGGCTTCGACGACGAGAGGGCCGAGGGGGCTTTGCTCATCCCCTTCTTTGACTTTCCAGTAGAGACCGTCTTTCTTCCCTGATTCGCTCGCGAACTTTTGAGCATATTCCAGGAACCCATCACCGTTCCGGTCTTTGAGCGCATATTCCCGCTGAGCATCCACATAGGCCAGGCAGACCTGGATGGCGCTCAATTCGTTCCGTCCGATCCTTCTTGCCAGGATTTCCTCACCGCCCTCTTTGGTGTCAAAACGCCAAAAGGCGTCCTTTTTCACCATAGGGATTGGAAAGGGCCAATCCTCATTTCCAACAGAGAGAACCACCTTGTCGGCGGTTTGCTCCAACCTGTTTTTTTCGCCGTACAATTTGAGGAATCGCTCGCGATCTGATTGGTCCGCTGCCGGATCGCCGGACGCTATAAGATCTCGGCTGCCAGGACCGAAAATCGCTTCCAGGGTCTTCAAATCATTTGAAATCAAAGCTTCGACCATGGCCCTGACCGCCTCTTCAGGAGAAGCAAATGTAAGCTGGTTCACGTTCTTCGCCAGGGATAGGTCCGACACCACCAAAACAATAAATATGACGGTCATGAGAATCGCCTCACAGCGTTTCAACCAAAAATTTCTTTTTTCCTTATTGATCTGTTGCATTATGACTTTTTCCTCCGTTCAAAATCGGCTGAGCAGTTCCAGGTCGGTTATCTTCTGCGTCCACCGCCGCCTCGATCACCACCACCGCCGGCTCTGGTCGATGACATGCTTTGACGCCCCCGGTTGCTGAAATCCCTCGTCTGGCTCCCTCGATCATAACTTCCGAAGGCGCTCTTGTCTGTCCGCTGCCCGCCTCCGGCACGATCGATTCCACCGCTATCCCTTCGCTGTTGAGCTGCACCACGGTCCATCGAACCGACATCCGGGCGATCCTGAGATTCCCGGCTGCCGCCCCCCGAGCGGTCTCGGAACTGGTCTGCATCTCCAAGGGCAATGTCCTGCCTCCCTGCCTCGGCGCGGCCGCGGAAAGCCTCGCGAGACTGCACATCTTTGGATGCTTTTTTGCCGAACTTCTGAGCAGTGTCCTGGTCCCTGTACGACACTCCCTTACGGTGTTCCGGATCGTGCTTCCATTCGCCCCGGCCGCCTTGACCGGTCGTTACCTTGTCCTGGTACTTGCTCCGGTCAATGTGCTGATTGATATTCGTGTTTCTGTCGATATCGATATTTACATCGCCGCCCCCCCAATTACAGTTTCCCCACGCATAGCCCCAGGCGACACCCACTCCAAAGGAGATAAAAGCCGCGCCGGCCGCGTATCCGGGTGGATAGTAATAGTAGGGCGGATAAGCCGGATACCACCAGGTTCCGTATACCACTGTCGGATTGTAGGTGGGAACATAGACGACCTGCGGGTTCTCGGACTCGATGATGATGGTTTGTGTCTCTTTCTCGACAACCACCTTCTGCTCCTCACTGCTCTTCAGGTTGCCCTGTTCTTTGGCTTTTGCTCGAAGCTTCTGGACCGTATCCATCACCTCTTTCTGCTGGGCAAGAAAGGTGTCGCCCAGCTTCTGGGTCCAGTCCAGCTTTTCATTCATCATGTCCAGCACCTGGGGAAAATTCACCAGCGATTTGACGCTCGGATCCCAATTCTGCTTCTCAAGCGCAGCGGCCAGGGCATCCCCCTTGAGGTTCTGGTTCGCCTTGGTCCATTTCCCTGCCTGGACCACCTCAAGAGGATAGGTGGATGCCATCAAGATCTGAGCCAACAGCGAATCCGGGTAAAGAGCGATGGGCGCCAACAGCTGGTCCAACTCTTCCTGCTTGAAGGGCTTTTCCTTGCTTTTACTCTGAGCCACCACAGCTTGTGGTGCGAGCAGCAAGAATGTAAGAAAAACGGCCAATGATTTTGTCAATGTAGTTTTCTTCTTCATGTATTTCCTCTCTTATTTGACCGTATCTCCCTTTCCCTCCATACAGGCAGAATAGGCACGGTTGTAAGCACTGCGTTTCTGCGCATCCGCTGCTTCCTCCTGCTGGGCCTGTTGCTGTTGTTTCTTCTGACTCCGGTCACTCGAATCCCTAATCGACTCTTCTCCGAAAAAAGAGAGCTCTTATTTTGTCCTCTCCTAACACCCACCCCAACTCCTTGACGGCAAAGAAGGGGATTAAAGCCACGAAAATGATCAGGCACCCGGCGAGCAATTCATAGGATCCTTTCCCAAGGAAGTCAACGAGACCTCCCATGAACCCCTTCCCCTTCCAAAGGCCCTTGATCACATGCTCGATGATGGTAAAGACACCGACAAAGAGACTAAAAACGACAGTCTTGTAAAGAGTGGGATAAATTAAGGGCTTCCGTTCAAGGCCGCGACCGAGGTGGAACACATCTCCGATCATAATGACTTTTGCAAGAATCAACGCTTCGATCACGGCCACCCAGTAATTCGTGTAAGTGATATCATGGGCAGCCAGAAGGAATCTTCGGTACCAGGTAAAAGCGGCGAACACGAGGGTGAGATAACAGACATTTATCCAGTACTCGACTATCTCATGATATATTTTTTTCTTCAAGTTCCCTTTTTTCTTATCAGGACTGTTCATAATCTAACTTATACGCCTGACTATCGTTTAATAATATAAATAAGAAGCCAATGCGACTGTACCAAGAACCTATTGTTGTAATTTTTTCCCAATTACGCCCATTTTTTACAGCCTTCCAGATTAGCAGTATATTCATCTCGCGTGGATTCTTGCCTTTTCGATGGTCTCAATACCCGTTGAACTTGAGATGGTGTCGAACCTGATCTCGGGCTGTTTGAGTGCCATCTCCAATACCAGGAGCAGGTTGAGGTATTCGTCTGAGCGTATATGAACTTCTAAATCTTCCTTGGTCCTCCAGACTTCTTCGAACATAAGGACGGTGTTTTCCTGTAAATCTCCGTAAATGCGGCTACTGATACAGCCGGGATCGAAACTGCATTTCTCAGCGATCGATCTGAGGATTTTCAATGCGTCATCACGCTTTTGGAGTGGTATCGTCATCCTTATGGTCGATTGAATCATGTCTTCTCCTTTTCGTCAGTCGGCTGACAATTCGCCGCTGCTTATTATCTGCGTCCTTGTCGAGAATAATGGACGGCTGTTTTCAGCGTCACGTAAAAGAGAATGCCAAATACATGCCAAGGAAAAATCGGAGAACGATTATATTGTCAAGATACTGTTATTAAATGGATTTTGATGATAATAGGCGCGATGGCCAAAACGGAAGGGGCAAGATTGTGTGCCAATATATCGGCTAAAGACGTTATTTGGGCACTTCCTTGTTGGAACGCTTGATACCTAATTTCTTCATTTTCGCCTGGAGGGTTGTTCTTTTTAGACCAAGAACCTCGGCAGCGCCGCCCTGCCCAGCGACGCGCCAGCCGGTCTTCTCCAACATGGCCACGATATGCCTGCGCTCCATATTTTCGAGGGTATCAGTAACGTCTGTTTCTGGATATGTATGCTTAGGCACCTGAACGTCCAGGGTTTTACCCTTGTTCAAGATCATGGCGTGTTCGATCACATTCCTTAGCTCCCTTACGTTTCCCGGCCAGGAATAGGATTGCAGGGCTTGCATGATCTTCTTCGGAATGCTTTCAATCTCTTTTCCCATACTCTTCTGAAATTCCTTGACAAACGCCCGGACCAAAAGAGGAATATCTTCAGGGCGCTCACGAAGAGGTGGAATCACAATGGGAAACACATTCAGCCGGTAGAAGAGGTCTTGCCTGAATTTGCCGTTCTTCATATCATGCTCAAGGTCGCGGTTGGTGGCGGCTATGATGCGGACATTGACGTGCAGGGGCTTTGTCGAACCTAACCGCTCGAAGTTGCCTTCCTCGAGAACCCGAAGCAATTTGCTCTGAAGCTCGAGAGGAAGTTCGCCAATTTCATCGAGAAATAGCGTCGATCCGTCGGCAAGTTCGAACCGGCCGATCATCTTGGTCATGGCACCCGTATAAGCACCTTTCTCGCGGCCGAACAACTCGCTTTCGATCAGCGTGGGCGGAAGCGAAGCGCAGTTGACCGTTACCAGCGTCCGGTCTTTCCGCAAACTCATGCGGTGGATGGCTCTGGCCAGCAGTTCTTTTCCTGTTCCGGTTTCCCCCAGGAGGAGAACCGAAGAGTCCATTCTGGAGACCTGCTCCACCTGGGCCAGGACCTTCTTCATCGCAACGTGTTGTCCCACGATATCCGTATGCTCAACCAGGAATTTGACTTCCTCCTTCAGGTAGATATTTTCCTGCTCGAGCCGTTGTTTGAGATTCTCAATCTCACGAAGGCGCTGTTTAAGCCTCTCCTCCATATTCTTATGGGCGATCGCATTTGCAAATATCTGCGCCACCAGTTTAAACTGCTGCACAAGCGTTTCGGGCCAGTCTCTCTCCTCCCGTATGACAGCGAAGGTCAACAAGCCAAATACTTTACTTCTTTCAACCGATAAAGGAACAGCCACGACGGACCTGGTGCCGTAGAAGTCGAAACTCTCCCGGTCGCGACCTGCTTCCGGCGGGAGGTCGGTCATTTTCGAAATAGTGACCGTTTCCTCGCCTAGAACCTTTTTCACCGACCATGGGAAGAAATCATTTGCATTTAATTTCTCTGGAGGTGGCAGGGTTCCCGGAGGCTGATGAATATGTGTCAGCAGCAGCATCCCGGGTTCTCCTTCAGGGATTTGGAAAAGCTTGGAGCGATTAAGATCGAATAACTCGCAGACACGGCGCTGAACGGCTTCAATTTCGCTGTCGATCCGTTCGGCAGGGAGATTGATAAATAATGTCGAAATTTCGGCCAACACCATTTCGAATCGCAACGGCCTGTCGAGTTCTGAATACGGTTTGATTTCTAATGGGGCCATATGGTCTTTTCATAACTTTGAGATGAAGAGAAATCGCGGCTGGGTCGTCAACCGTCTCTTGACCGGGAACCGCTCGGGGATACTGCAGCCCGTGTACACCACGCCGCTCATACAGTCACGATGCTCAGTAACAACATTTTATACCACAGCGAACAAGCGTTTTTCAACCCCATTCAACGATTTTTCTGTAACTCATAGCTTTCATGGTTTGATCCCAATCATCCCATAGATAGCTCAAGGTGTTCGGCTGAGTTTGTCTTTAAGATCTAATATGGTTTGTTGGCTTACGCCGAAGATTTCTTGACGCGGTCGCTCCAAATCGATAATCAGGGTTAAGACGATCGCAAATGTAAGTATCAGCACCAAACCGGCTATGGGACTTCGCCTTCCGCTCAGTCCGGCTTGATATCCCATCATGGCCATAGCGAGAAAAGCCACAAAGTAGAGCGTTGCAAAAATGCTAATAGGAATACGGTTTCGCAAGCCCGCATTTACTCGTTTTGCGTGCAAATCGAACACATTGTTCAAAGAACTGATGAATAGTGGCGTGATAACAGAATAATTACTATTATCTGTTAGCGAAACCACTTTAGACCAGAGCTGATTATGCAATTCTTCCGATTTTACAATGGCCTGTTTGATTATTTCCATCTTACCTGTCTGTACTTGTGCTCGAGCATCTACATATTCACGCAAAAGTTCCTGAATTTCTGTGCGATAGGGTTTAGGGAGAAGTTTTGCTCGAAGATAGGTGGTTTCAATTGCGTTCGCCTCATCGAGGACCAGATGTTTTCTGGCATCGAAGCGAGACCCTGCCATGTTGAAGGTAAATGCTAGAAAAAAGGCAAGCAAACCGAGAGACGCTCCTAAAATTGTGCCTACCATGGGATTCTGTTCCCTTTCCAGACGCTCATGTATAAATTTTCCCACGCGGAAGCCAAGCTCAGCTGCAATAGAGAAAAACAGTGTGGTGATAATAAACAGAACCCAGACTGGGACATTGTCAAGAGATTGAATATACGACATAAGCTTTTATCCCCTTCCTTATGTGAACTATCTGCATATTGTCGGCGGGCTTTTCTTGTGCCATTGAAAAAACAATAAAAACTGTCAACACTGAAACTCATACTATAAGAAAAGCATATATTCGAATTCTTGCTTTCATTTTTAATCTCCCTATGAAGTAGTATAAGGTTTAAGTGCGCAGTAATAGCTTTTATAAGATTTTTGATAATAACAACTTCTTTTTGTTTACTTGAAAATTTTGAATCAGAAATATTTGTGTATAACGAATATAACTTTTGCAACAGACCAACTGTGTTTTTGAAGATGGGGCTTTGCAATCCTGATGCTTTACCCCATCTTCATGCCTGTGTGGTCATGGATGACCGGATCGTTTATTTAACCGGTGTTAATTCAACCCGCCTGTTTTTGGCACGGCCTTCTTTGGTTTTGTTGCTGGCGGCTGGTTTCGTAATACCAAAACCCTTTGTGGTAAGTCGATTGGGATCAATTCCTTGATCAACGAAATATTTCTTTACAGCTTCGGCCCGTTTCTCAGAAAGAGTCATATTATACGCTGCGGTTCCGGTACTGTCTGTATGTCCATCGACCTCAACCTTGAGATCCGGATTCTTTTTCATTATCAAAACCGATTCTTGGAGCATGGGATATGCTTCAGACTTAACCTCTGCGCTGTTGATATCAAACAACACCTTCGAAGCGTAGGTCCAGCATCCCCTGGCATCAACCGTGGCTCCCAGAGGCGTATTGGAGCATTGATCCAGATTGTCCGGCACACCGTCCTTATCACTGTCCATCGGTTTTGGTGCCACTGCCACTGGAACGGGTTTGGGAGCAGGCTTGGCTAAAAATAACCCTTCTACAAAACCAGCCATGTTCGCCGAGGAAGCAAGCTGATCGGCAGTGGTTGAAATTCCGCAACCACCGGCCTTGGCTATCTGTTCAAGGGTCATTTTTCCGGCGGGATTATCCCCCACCAATATCGTATCGATACAAAGCCGGTCACCGAACTGGCTTTTCAAGGCCTCTGTAGCCTTTACCGGGGTTTGGTCCATCTTTTCTCCATCGCTAACGAGAATGATCGCTATGGGACCTTGGGTCGATTTCAAGTCTCCAGCGGCAGCGGCAATGGCTTTGGCCAACGGAACTGAACTCGTCCCACTGGGTCCCTTCACACCCTTTAAGGCTGCTCCAAATTCAGCCGCCGAATAGGCTTTAACGTCATATACCGAAGCCGTTGATTTGTCCGGTACAGAGGAAGTGTCACCGAATGTTCGGAGTGCCCCATTGTACTTGAGTTCCGGAAGCGTCTGATTCATAGCGGTTAAGAACTCTTTGGCAATCTTGGCTTTTTCCTTCTGTCCGTATTTATCCCCCATTGAAGATGATGTGTCCAGGATCACCACAAAATTGTCAACCTTGGGCACATACTGACTTGCGTCAAATTTATAGGGTTCGAAAGACGGTGCGGTCTTCATAACTTTCTTGCCGCCACAACTGATTAGCATGGTGCTGATCATTAAAATAAACAACGGTGTCAAATAATACTTTTTCATGTCCTTCCTCCTTGTTTTTTGGGATAATCTTTTAAATCCCACCTCAAACAGCTACTTTTTTGTTTGTTATACTAATGATCCTCGACGGTCAGGTTGGTTGTGGGCACCTGAATTCATAACTATTCAGATCATGAGCTGTAATTGAAACTCGTTTGTCGTATATGTAAGAAACCAGTTTCACCTTGATAAACCTTGTCGATAAAAAAATACAAATGTACTCAGAAAAAAAGGCGGTGATTATTTCGGTTAGATAGTTACTTTTTACGTATAGGCCCATACCAAGTGTTTTCTCTTTTCTATGGGCCCGAATACGGTTAAGCTCTATTTTTATTTCTTCGGTTTGAATTTGAATTTCTGGCCGCCAATGGACGCCTCGTACATCAGCCCACCTTTAGCGTGAGTGAACACGACCATTCCTTTATGGTAGCTTGTTTTAGCCTGTTTACCGGTAGCGGGACCAGCACTTGCTCCAGCCGAGGCTCCTTCGGTGCCAGCACTTGCTTGGGCGCCAGCTGTGATCGCAACAGCTGAAGCCGTTGCATCAAACTCGAAATTCCCGCTGGTAAATTCGTCATAGGCTCGCTTGTCTTTAAAGAATATCATCTGACTGAAGGCTTGACCTCCAAACTGCCAACCAATGGACCCCTTTATCAAAGAGACTTCGCCGGTGACTTTCCCGCCCTTGTAGACCTGGCCCGTTCCATACGAACCCCCGATACCGATGCCGGCTTTGCCGATGGTCGGAAAAACCGCATATCCATAAGCGTTCTTGAAAAATGGCTGAACCGCTTCAGACTTCTTGAAGACTTGGATGGTATCGGTAAACTTGTCGGCATGTGCCGGAATGGACAAAATCAATGCCGCCAAAACCCCAATTAACATAACTGGAAAACGATAATTTTTTTTCATAGGTGCTCCTTTCTTGTGTGTTCTTCCTTTTGCTAATAAATTTAACTAACCAGAATTGTTTTGGGTTGATAATCAGTGTGATTGTTCTCAAATTCAGTGTTTTGACGATACACGGGACAGCCGAACTTTGGCTACCCCGAGTGTCATGGGCTCACTTCTTCAGGTTGATGGTCACTTTGTCGATCTTCCCCGTAAACTTGCTGCCCGCACGGTTGTAGTCTTCGAACACCGTCGTTTCGCTGTCCACACCAACACCGGCGTTATTATCGGCCGAATCGAGTCGTTAATTTGTATTTTTTGAGATTGATGTTTTAAATGATAATAAAAGTTAATGCCAATCTATAAAAGCAACAACAAAAGCAACAACCATGCCATCATAGTACAACTGCATAACTGTCAATTATACTTCAAGAAAAAAAGAAAACGAATCAAACATATGTGTCAAAATTATGTGTGATACGTGATACACTTTTGTTTTGTGAGACAATGAACTTATTTCTTTTTTTCTCCATCTTGATTAAGGTTCTTGTCAATGTTTTCTCATCCGAAATTGTTCTCACTCTTTTCGGTGTTTATTTCTCATAAATCAATTAGGTTTTTCTGTTTCTTACTCAAGTAACATTGTCTTGTAAGAATAGTATCCACAATTTTTTACTTTGATAAGAAATTATAGCTGGAACGTAAAAATGCAACGTTAGTTAAATAAGGTTTTAATAATAGGTTATAACTATCATATAAAACCGGGGCTTTTGGTTATCTAAAAAAGACAACTCTAAAGTGTTGGTGGATGAGTTGTTCAATGGTGAAGGAATGTACAATCTCGATGCTACTCAGTGGTTCAAATCAAAAAAACAACTTGAGATTCGACTCTTATAAGAAAAGTCACAAGAGAACAGGGCGAGTTTTGAAAACTATTACGGCTTAAAAGTTTAACAGAAATTTCTTTTAAATTTGAACTCGAGCGCTGGTGATAGCTTGCAAAAAGTCCAGATATCTAATGATTCCAAACCGATGTGATACTAATAACCTATCTATCGATCAGTTTCAATATTTTAATGAAAACCTGATCATTTCCTATACACTATATGTTGTATGATTTTGTTCCGATCCAAGCCGATTTTAAATTCACGATGATTTAACTTTATTAGTTCCCCATTTAATTCAGTCGGGATGATCCGATCTCCTTTTCACCCTGATGATTATTCAGATAGCCATCCAAAAGCTGAAAATATCGCTCACTTCAAAAACCTGCGATATGTCTGACATAGGGGGTCAAGATGAACCTTCGCAAATAAGAAGTAAATAAAATAAATCTAAGGGTGGTTATCTGCTTTCAGAAACGAGGCGCCCAAGAAAAATTGCGAACGGCGCAATATCCTGTTCTACACTCGCGTTTTCAAATGCATTCATATAGTCGTCTCGTTTTTCAAGTGGAATAACGGTCCAGGGATATCCGCCCGAAGCGAGGTTAGCTTATTTTGTCGAGCTCTTTTTAGCGTATTCTGTTTTGTATCTCTATTGAGCGTTCGTTAAAACGTTTTTTATTAAACCACATGTTTTCCGCTTTGGATTAGATAGTAAAGATGGGCATCTAAGGATGAAGGAAGGAAGACAGGCTTCTGAAACTATCGCCGGCACACAAAGAGTTTGCTCTTCCCACTGGGTGAATGGTAGAGCAAGACGTCGGAAAAGATCCGTTGAAAGGGCTCCAGCCCCCCTTTGACAAATTCTCCGGCATCAGCAGACCCCATTGTCAGCATCCTGAGATTGAAGAGGATTTTCACAAGGGGATTACGAGGCACTTCATGCTCCATTATCAATACAACGCCGGCGGGACGGATGACGCGCCTCATCTCCTTCAAGGCAGCCTGTCGAGCCGGCCTTTTCAGCTCATACAACGCATGGGAACATGTGATCACATCAAAACTCTCATCAATAAACGGAAGTGTGGCTGCGTCTCCTTCTATCAAGATGATCGTCCGGGCACCGGATTTCTCCCGGACTTTTAGTAACATCCCCCGGGAAAAATCATAGCCCACGGTAAAGCTTTTTGAATATTGAATGGCAAAAGCTGTAACTACGGCTCCTGTCCCACAACAGATATCAAGGATATAGGGATCGGGCTTTTCCTCCAGGCAGGCCATCTTGACCAAAAAGTTCCGCGTATCTCCGGCATCTCGGCGCGCATGAATGTTTATAAACGCATCATACAGATGGGAGAACAGATTATAGTAAGTTCGCCTTAAGGTTCTTATGCGTGTCATTTTTTCAGAATTACTGATTTTCTCCGTAGCTGGGACAAATGTATTTATCTTTTTATCCTAAATAATCGTAAACAAAATAGGAAAAGTGTTTGATGTGTTTAATATGTTTGATTTATTATTCATTTTAGCAGATTCAGATGTATTTTTGTGACACTTCTATAAATGAGATATAAATTGATAAAAAAATCCTATTTTGTTTACCTTTCAGGAAAGCCGATGATACCCCATTTTCTTCGTTA
>Ga0307425_1000587_pt1 | contig 22839 bp, 19 predicted proteins | sample SalMarWE160330MG_FD_202152 | JGI IMG/M metagenome (GOLD analysis project Ga0307425, IMG submission 202152) | Salt marsh sediment microbial communities from the Plum Island Ecosystem LTER, Massachusetts, United States - WE1603-30 | ecosystem: Environmental > Aquatic > Marine > Intertidal zone >...
CTTTTCCACCGGACTGAGCTATCTGCCAGGGATTTATTCAGAGACCGAAGAGCTCGTGGAATTGGCATCCATCATCGCTCCTTATGACGGCATTTATGCCAGTCATATCCGGGACCAAGCGCTGCTCATCACCGAGGCGATCGAAGAGGCCATCGAAGTGGGAGAGAAAAATGGCCTCACTGTCCAGATCTCGCACATCAAACTCGCTGATGATTCGGTTTGGGGAGAGATAGAACGGATCACAAAACCCGTCGAGGATGCGAAAGCACGCGGAGTGAAAGTTTTCCTCGACCAGTATCCTTATACGGCAACGAGTTCAGGTTTCACCAGCAGCTTTCCTTCTTGGGCCTTTGAAGGAGGAAGAGACCAATTCCTTGAAAGGATAAAAAAACCGGGTATCTACAAAAAGATCAAAACGTACATCATCGAACGAAGGCTCGCATCGACAAAAGGGATAAATAAACTTGAAACGGTCTTTATCGCCAATTCGAGGAATTACGGGGAGTACGAGGGAAAAAACCTCCAGGACATCCTCTTATCCCGTGGATTAGAGCCGACTGTCGAAAACGGAGCGGATTTGATCATCGAAATCGAAAAAAACGGGGGTGCCAGCTGTGTGTTTTTCCAGATGGATGAGAAAGATGTGGAAGATTTGATGAAGTTACCCTATACTATGCATGGTTCAGACGGAAGTGTTCAAGAAATAGGCAGAGGAGTCCCTCATCCCCGAAACTACGGGACATTTCCCCGTGTGATATCTCATTATGTGCGCGAGAAGGGTGTCCTCTCTCTCGAAGAAGCAGTCAGAAAAATGACCTCGCTTCCCGCCGATGTCTTCAAACTCAAAAACCGAGGAAAACTCAAAGAAGGCATGTATGCAGACATTTGCATCTTTGATCTTGAAAACTTCAAGGACAAAGCAACCTTTTCAGATCCCCACCAGTACAGCGAAGGATTGGCTTATGTCATCGTTAATGGCGAATTTGCGGTCAAAAACAACACACACACGAATAGACGGAGCGGCATGATTCTCTATGGATCTGGAAAGGAACAAGGAGAATGACGTGATCATCAAGACGAATATCGAAGTCCCTGAAGTCGAAGTGCAAGGCGAGGGCATACACAAGGTTATGCGACAGATCTTCATCGGGCCCGAGGACGGAGCGACAGATATCATCATGCGCAAATTTCGACTTCTTCCTGGAGGTCACACGCCCTATCATGTCCATGAACATGAACATGTCGTCAAGATCGAAAAGGGCAAAGGGCTTGTTGTAGACAGGGATGGACGGAGGAATCCTCTCCGTGTTGGCCAGTGTCTTCTGGTTGGAAGAGGGGAGAAGCACCAGTTCAGGAACCCTCATGACGAACCGTTTGAGTTCCTCTGTATCATTAAGGATCCTGAAAAAGTCGGGTAATTCCGACAACGGCCCCTATGAAGGCGAAAACGAATAAGGCGATCGAGTTCCTTCTCGCTAGAGGCAATCTGCCAATCCTCTACTGGATGAAAAAGGATATCCTTGAAGTCCCTGTGGATCGCGAACAGAAAAACCTGAAGAAATTTGCTGCCCGGATCCGGATCTTGAGCAGTCAGCGCCCAAACGGCGGCTGGGGAAAGCGAAAGTATGAAGGCCCTCCTCGCTGGGAAAAAACCTACTACATCGTGGATACTCTAAAGAATGCCTTTCGTCTTTATGACTACGGTTGCGGATATGAAGAGAAGGGAGTCCAAAAATTAGTCCAATTTTTATACTCCACCCAGACACCAGAGGGGGATTTTCGAGGAGCCTATCTCAATGAATATGCCCCGACCTACCATGCGCTCACCCTCCATGCTCTGTGTTTGTTCGGCTTGCACGATGAGCCACAGACTCTCAAGGCTTTCCGCTGGATCATGAGACACAAGCAGGATGATGGCGGCTGGGTCATCCCGTACCGGACCATAGACAGAAAAGAACTCAAGAGTCGATACAATTTTGAAGCTCAAATGACACTGACTCCTGTGAAACCTGATCCCTCCCAGCCATCTTCGCATTTGGTAACGGGCATGGTGCTCCGTGCACTTGCGGCCTCACCCAAATGGAGAAAAAGGAAAGAGGCAAAAAGGGCAGGAGAGCTTCTGGCGAGCCGTTTTTTCAAACCCGATAAATACGAGGATCGCCGTCACGCTTCCTATTGGAAAGAAATCGCATATCCCTTTTGGGCGACAGACATTTTAAGCAGCCTGGATTCACTCTCTCAGATTGGATTCACTTTTGAAGAGACGAACGTGAAAAAAGCTTTGGATTGGCTCATGAGAAGACAGAATCCTCAGGGGTATTGGGAAGCGGCATCAAAAAAATCGAGTCTCGAAAACCATTTGTGGGTTACCCTGGTCGTACTCCGTATCCTCAAGCGCTTCGGGTTCCTTGAGCTTTAATACGCGCAGCACTTAACGCGTGCGAAGGTTATTGTGAAAGCACACATCATCAATGCGTGTATTCTGTAGTCCGGCTATCAATTTCAGAGAGGACTGCGAGCAGGCGCACTTTGGTCTGATTAAAATCATGATCCAATTCAGCCCTTGAATCGGAATTTTCTCTCCCCAAAGATAGGTTCGTGAACGAACGATACCCATCGAAACAGTTGACGATGTTCTGGATGAGCCTCCTGAGTGCCTCTATGTTCAGTTCTTCCCTTGAAAGAATTTCAACCGCTTCCTGATGAAAATGCAAAAAGACATTCGCCCATTCGTTGTTGTTCCCCCGCCTCAACAATTTATGAAGCTGCAAAAGCAACAGAGCCAGCTCCTGGACACGCCATATTTCAACTCTATTCATGATTTTTCTATCATGCCAGAAACGGACAAAAAAAGCGAGCGCAATTTGCATAAAAAGAGCATCTCTAAAGCCGTGATGACATCAATGCTTATAGCGTTGTTAGGTGATCATATTTGATAATGGAGAAAACCGCGTGAAGAGCTGGACGGGCAATGCACATCTCCCCTGGGAGAAGTCTGCACTTGCTCGATTGTGTGTGTGTGTGTATCATGGATAGTTCGCAGAGAATACAGAACAATGAGATACTTTTTAAGCCTGGGCAGCAATTTGGGAGACCGAGAGAAAAACCTGAACAACGCAGCTGCACTTTTGCGCAATGAGGGAGTCCGAATCATAAACACATCATCTGTGTATGAAACAGAGCCTGTCGGGATCTTTTCTGAAATTTGGTTCTACAACCAAGTTATCGAAGTGGAAACGCCCCTTTCCCCTGAGGAGCTGCTTATCCGATCGAAACATATCGAGGAAAAATTGGGCCGAATCCCATCAAATACTCATGATTCACGCGTGATCGATATCGATATATTGTTGGCAGAAAATAGGACGGTGAGTACAGAGGATCTGCAGATCCCGCATCCGCGGATGCACAAAAGGAATTTTGTGTTGGTCCCGCTGGCTGAAATGGCGCCAGAAATGATCCACCCTGTCTTCCATAAAAAGATCAAACACCTCAAACAAGAATCCACAGATCAAGCACAGGTTAAAAAAGTTGGAATAAATCAGGATAATCGGGGATGATTATATTATAATAAATTTTCTATGCTAAAAACGTCTGGCATAATTCTCGCACTCTTGCTTTTGGCTCCAGAGGCGTGGGCTATTGATATCAAGGGAGTTGTGCAGACAGACAACGGGAATCCCGTCAGTGATGCGATCATTCTCAATCGTCTCAGCGGCGAAAAAACCCTTACGGATAAACAGGGATTCTTCAAACTCTCTCTTCCGGACAGCGATAAGATCCTTCTGGAAGTTATCCATCCTGATTATATCGAACAACAGCTATCCGTCGGGAAGAAAGATTTTGAAAAGAAACTCATTATCACGCTTTCGCCGTATATCCGCCAGCAGGAGGAAGTTGTCGTGACAGCCTTGCGATATCCAGAATCATCCGCAACTGTTCCGGCAGCTGAAACTGTACTCACCGATGAAAGATTAGAGGAAAAAATTGCGCCCAACATCACTCAGGGGCTTTTAGAACTCCCCGGCGTCTCCAATATCGGGACGGGGGGATTTTCTCTGGTCCCGAATCTCCGAGGGTTGGCGAGACGAAGAGTGTTGATCCTGATCGACAGTGCCAGGGTCACTAGCGACCGAAGAACCGGCCCGAGCGCTTCTTTTATCAGCCCCAAAGATATAAAAACGATCGAGGTTCTCAGGAGTCCATCTTCCGTTTTTTACGGGTCGGATGCCATCGGAGGAGTGGTCCATATCCTGATGAAAGAGCCTCCTCTGTCCGATAGGGTTGGTGGAAGTTTGTCTGCCAAATACGGTACCATAAACCAGGAAAAAGGGCTTGGGCTTTCTTTTCAGGGAAAGAAAAAACACACAGGATTTTTCCTCTCCTTTCAGGGCATGACTGCTGACAACTACAGTTCGCCCGAAAAGGAGATCTTCATGTCCGATTTTACCCAGGGCAGTCTCTTCGGGAAAATCTCTCATAGGACTAAAAAAAGAGAAATCCATCTCAGTTTCCTTGGAGCGCGCGGAAAAGATATCGGGAAGCCCAATCAGGACAGCCTCACCAAGCCCACCTGGTATCCAACGGAATCGCAGAATTTTATTCAGCTCCATTGGTTGGAAAAGGATGTCGGTGGAGGCGGCGATCTCAACTTTCAGATATGGCTTAATCCCAATTTTCTCGAGACCCAGAAGGACAAGATCAAAGACATCAAAACAGAGGAATCTTACAGCAAAACCGAGAGCTTCGACTATGGATTACATTTATCCTACGGGAAAAAGATCGGAGGTCATTTTCGGATCAATGGGGGAGGAGACTGGTTTGGAAGGACTGACTCCAATGCCGTCAACACCTACACATCCTTTGATGCATCCCAAAATATCACCGACTATTTCGAGGAATTTCCTTACTCTGATGGTGAACGCAGAGATTTGGGACTTTTTATTTCTGCCGATTATTCGGGCATAAAAAACCTGGATCTGATCACCGGTGTTCGCGGCGATTTTATTCGTTTAAGGGCCCTGCCGGGAGGATATACCGAAAATGAAGAAAGCTCATATACGGCCTTAACCGGATTTATTGGGGGAACGTTCAAAATAACATCTTCGGTCATTTTATTCACAAACCTGGCACGCGCCTACCGAGCCCCCAGCCTGACTGAATTGTTTTACACGGGGATCACGGGAAGAGGTTTTATTATCGCTAAACCGGATCTCAAGCCTGAGACCAGCTTTAACCTCGACTTCGGGCTGAAAGCGATACAAAAACGATTCTTCATCGGAGCGTACGCCTTCTACTACCTGATCGATGACCTGATCGAAAGATACTTGGTTGAAGAAGCACTCTACACGTATGGCAACATCATCAGAGGGAGAATCAGGGGTTTTGAGCTTGAAGTGGAATACTATCCGATGCCTGGATGGAAGATCTTCGGCAACTTTTTTGACTTTTCTGGAAAAAGCCTGAATACGGATGATTATCTGAATGATATCCCTTCCCCCCGTCTTTTTCTCGGCACTAAATTCTGGTTCGGCCATTTTTCCCTAGAATTGAACGCTGCTTTTCAGGGAGAAAAAACGAATCCGGGTCCCGCTGAAGTGGATATTCCCAGATACAACATATTCGGCCTCAAAGCCAGCTATCCCATCGCATCATCCGTCCAGATCTATGCTGTCCTTTCAAATATCACCAATAGACTCTATATCGCCAGGCCAGATCCATCGGCCGTGGATGAACCAGGGAGAAACTTTTTGATAGGAATCAACCTTTCTTTTTAATCCCAAAACAGGAGGAAAAATATGAGAAAGAATCGGCATTCTTTGAACCAATGGATATGTGTGACCTTATTTATCGGTGTATTGGTCATCTCGCTTTCCTTGGGAGCAGATTCGTTCACGCTCAAGGACGCCATGAGTTACGCATTTCCTTCCCAATTGGTCGTTTCACCCGCGGGTAACAGGATCGCTTGGATTTTCAATCACGAGGGCCAAAGAAATATATGGGTGGCCGAAGGGCCGGAGTATAGAGCGCGTTCACTCACCCAATATCCAGAGGACGACGGACAGGAGCTCAGTGGGCTCGCCTTCAATTTCGACGGCACGATCCTCATTTATGTCAGGGGGGGCAATGCCAATCGTGCGGGAGAATTCCCGAATCCGACATCCAACCCTGAGGGTGTCGAACAAGCTGTTTGGGCTGTTCACTTTGAGGGAGATGAACCTTGGCGTTTGGGGAGAGGCAGGAATCCGGTCGTTTCCCCTGTGGAAAACAAGGTCGTCTATAACTCAAGACAAGGCATCAAAGTGGCGAACATCATAGAACCTCCAGGAGCAAAAGCTCTATTCCAGGCCCGGGGCCGGAACGAATCTCAAACCTGGTCACCAGATGGCCAGAAACTGGCGTTTGTTAGCTCCAGGGAGGATCACAGCTTTATCGGCATATATGACTTTCCCAGTCATACCATTCGATGGATCTCACCCTCAGTGGACATAGATGGATATCCTGTGTGGTCTCCCAATGGGAAACATATCGCCTTCATCCGCTTTCCCGGTCGAACAGGACTCTCCTTCGGCAGGGGAGGGAGGTCGTTTTCTATATGGGACGCAGATATCGCCAAAGAAACAGCAACAAAAGTCTGGCAGTGCCCCAATGACACCGGAGGATTTGCCCAATACTATCCCACAGAGACTCTTAGATGGGCGACAGATGACCACCTTGTTTTTTATTCTGAACACGAGAACTGGATGCATCTGTATTCTCTAGCGCTCAACGATAAGCAAATCATCTGCTTGACGCCCGGAGATTTTGAAGTGGAAGATAGTACTCTCTCCAAAGACGGAAAAACCTTGATTTTTAATTCCAATTCCGGAGATATCGACCGCCGACACTTATGGACAATTCCTGTATCAGGAGGCCAAGCCACGCTTCTCACCCCCGGAAAAGGGCTCGAATGGGCACCTGTTTTAACTGCTGAAAGCCATGATCTCGCTTTCCTGTGTTCCACTGCCTTCCAACCGGCCGCACCTGCTCTGCTGAAAATGAATGATAAGAAGTGGCGACTCATTGCGCCAGAGCTTATTCCTGAGAACTTTCCAATGAAGAGCTTGGTGGAGCCCGAACAAGTCGTTTTCAAGGCACCGGACGGCCTCCAGATTCATTGCCAGTTGTTTCTTCCCAAAAGTGCAAAGCCCGGCGATGGGAGGGCGGCCGCGATTTTCATGCATGGCGGCCCGATTCGACAGATGATGCTCGGGTGGCACATGCGCGGATACTATCACAATGCCTATGCCATGAATCAATACCTCGCAAACAGGGGCTATGTCGTTCTTTCCGTGAATTACCGTGCGGGCATCGGATACGGGTATGCCTTCCGGACAGCTCCTAACCAGGGCCCTCGGGGCGCATCAGAATATCAGGATATCGTAGCCGCTGGCCGGTATCTGCAAAACCGGCCGGAAGTCGATCCCAACAGGATCGGTCTTTGGGGCGGATCGTACGGGGGATTTTTGACAGCTATGGGGCTGGCCCGTGATTCAGAATTATTTGCTGCGGGTGTCGACCTGCATGGCGTGCACGATTGGTCCATGCGAGCCCGGCGTCGGAATGGGGGCGGATGGGACGTGCAGGGTGAAGACCTGATGAGTGTGGCTTACCAGTCCTCTCCCGTGGCGGACGTAGATTTTTGGACCTCTCCAGTCCTCTTTGTCCATGGCGATGACGACAGGAATGTGGATTTTATTCAGACAACAGACTTGGTCCTCCGCCTGAGAAAGTTGAACAAGGCCCACATCGAGTTGATCATTATTCCCGATGAAATTCACGGATTTCTGAGGCACGAAAATTGGCTCATGGTCTATGAAACTTCAGCAGATTTCTTTGACCGGTTTCTGCTCACCAGCAAGCACTGAGCCGCGGGCCACAAAAAGCCCTGGATTGTCTTTTGTGTTGACTCCCTGGATTCATAAGAAGGCCTTGAGCTCAGCTTCAAAAATAACAGAAGCCTTTCCGGAGAGAAAGATCGAATCGTTCACATCATCCCAGTTGACAGTGAGTTCTCCTCCGTAAGTCAGGACACGGAAGGGAGGCAATACTCCTTTTTTCAAATGGGCCATAATGGCTGAGGCCGCGGACCCGGTCCCGCAGGACAGCGTTTCGTTTTCGACACCCCGTTCGTACGTCCGCACTTGAATCGTGTGGTCATCGATCTGTTGGACAACGTTGACATTCGTCCTGTTTGGGAAGAACGCGTGGGACGAATACCGGCGTCCGACATCCATGACATCGATAGATGCAAGTGTTCTCGTAAAGAGGATGAAGTGGGGAACCCCTAAAATGATAAATCCTCCCTCCTCCAGGTCCTTATAAGAGACGATCCCGATTTCTGTTTGGATCGCACCCGGTGGCGGGATTTTTAATTGAACGGTATCACCTGAAACCTTGGCTTCATGAAGAACACCTTGTATTTCAAATGTCATATGAGGAGGTGCGATCTTCTGTGATGCGGCATAAAAACATAGAGAACGAGCGCCATTTCCACACATCTCCGCAGGTCGCCCGTCAGCATTAAAATGGCGGTATTTCAGGTCCGCCTTGTCACTTACTTCCAGGAGTATGACACCATCTGCGCCCACGCCTTCTCTGCGGAGGCAGATATTGCGAAAAAAATCCTCCTCTTTCCCGGTCAATTGTCCATTCCTGTTGTCGAAAAGGATAAAGTCATTACCCGTTGCAGATAGTTTTATAAACTTCATATCACCACTTCTTTTAATAATAATGTCGGCGCTCCATGGCGGAATTCTTTTGCATTTTATATCATTTATTGATAAAGAGGAATAACTCGAAAAAAAAATGATCGGTGTAAAAGAGCAAGTTGGAAAAAAACGGGAGACATTTTCCACATTTTTCGGCCAGCTCATGACCATGATCGGCGTGGCCGTGGGACTGGGAGCTGTCTGGCGGTTTCCCTACATGGTCGGGCGATTCGGAGGTTCGGCCTTTGTTCTGTTCTACATAACCGTTGTCCTTTTTATCGGGATCCCTGCTCTGATGTGCGAATGGATGCTGGGGCGCCACACACAACGAGGGACTCTCGGGGCTTTCGAGAAAGGGCGTTTGCCCGGGGGAAAATTCGTCGGGGTATTCCTATTCTGTATCGTGTTCTTTGCTACGGGGTATTATTCGAATGCTCTCGGTTGGGTGGGATTTCATGCATTGTCCGAGTTTGTCAACGCACTCGGTGTGCATCTGAATGCCTCTGCGATATTGCCCCCACAGGAGGGATTCGCTCGGACATCTTTTGTCCTCCAGCTTATGATGACTTTAACCGTTATTTTCGCTTGCGGATTTGTTCTGGTTAAGGGACTGCGGCATGGGATCGAAAGGATCAGCAGGTGGATCGTTCCCGTCCTCTTTGCCATATTGGTCCTATTGATATTTCGCTCCGTCACCCTCGATGGAGCAGGCGAAGGGATCAAGTGGTTCATCGGGAGATTTGCCATCAAGGAGTTGACGCCGTCTGTTATGGCCGCAGCTCTTGGGATGGCCTTCTTCTCCATGTCTTTGGGAGGAACCTTCATGGTCATCTACGGGTCATATCTCCATGGTCGTGCCCATATTCCGAAGAATGCTCTGTTGACCGGTATCGGGGCCTCTCTTGCCGGAATTTTGGCGGGTTTTGCCATATTTCCTGCGGTGTTTGCTTTTGGCCTCGAGCCCAGCTCTGGTCCTGACCTCATTTTTTCCACACTCCCCCAAACTTTTTCGAGAATGCCCCTGGGATGGTTTTTTGGCCTTCTTTTTTTTCTGGGTCTTTTTGGAGCGGCCTTTCTCTCAGACGTGGCGGCCTTCGAAGTGCTTATCGGGGGGATCACGGACAACACGCAAATGGAGAGAAAAAAAGCCGTACTCATTGTCTGTGCGATCGTGTATGTGCTCGCCATACCACCCATGATCAATTTCAGAATTTTTATTCCCTGGGATCTGACTTTCGGTTCAGGGATGCAGGCCTTGGGATCCGTTCTGGCTGTCGCTACTGCAGTCTGGTTCATCCAAAGAGCTGACGCTCTGAAAGAATTCTCTGAAGGAATGGCTGATCCCTTCCCCCGTTTTCTCTACTGGTGGATGAGGATCGCTGTCCCTCTGGCCATCCTGTTTGTGGGGGTTAACTGGATTCTGGAATCTCTTTTCCATATGAGGATATTTGGCTAACTCACAATTCCACACGACCGCACCCCGGTTTCCCATCACCACAATTGTGGCATGATTCGTCGTATTGCCTTTCACAGTGAAGGGAAGGGTTAATGATCAGAGAACCTCTGGCACACTCGAGTTATGGAGAATTCAGAATGCATCTTTGATATGATTGATGGTGTAGCCTTTCTCTTCATCATAGATTAACGAGAGAACGTCAAATCGGCATTCCACGTCCTGGATATTCTTGCGCAAAAGATAACCCTGAGCCACTCTTCGAAGCTGACGCTTTTTGGCGGCAGTGATGGATTCTTCGGGTTGACCGAAATCCACGCTTTTGCGCGTTTTCACTTCGATGAAAACGATCGTGTCGCCCTCAAGGGCAATGATATCGATCTCCCCCCTTAAAAACCGGAATCCTTTTTCAACGATCGTGTACTTCTTTTTTTTTAAATACTGCAACGCAATGCCTTCTCCAGACCTTCCGAGTTCATAGGCAAGAGTTTTTTTGACTTTTTTCATACTCCGCATTAGCTCACACTGTTCGGCGTTCACGACCGCCGATGAATACGTTTCCAGCGAGTGCCCTCTTCGGTATCCTCCAACAGGATCCCTTCCTCCAGTAATTCATCACGGATCTTATCAGCCGATGCGAAATCTTTATCCTCGCGAGCCTTTTCTCTTGCTTGGATTTTCTGAATGATATCGAGCGGCAGTGCCTCTTCATTTTCTGTTTGGAGTATTCCTAAAACGTCATCCACAGATTGGAGCGCTGAAATGAAATTCATCGCGTCTGCTTGATGGATCTTGCCTTGGGATAGAAGGACATGGCCTTTTTTAATGGCATCAAAAAGGGCTGTCAGTGACACGGACATATTTAAATCATCACTCAGTCCTTTGGAAAAGGTTTGTTTCATATCAGCGATCAGCCCGACAGCGCTTTTTGTTTCCCCCAGAGGAAATTGTGTATTCTTCAACTCATAGACAAAATCCTTGATTCTCCGTAACGAAGCATGGGATTGATCAAGAGCATCAAAAGTGAAGTTGAGCATCTTCCTGTAGTGTGTGGATAGCAGCAACAGGCGGATAGCCATGGGATCGGCTTTGTGCTCATCGATGAGTTCTCGGAGAGTGATCGTATTCCCCATGGATTTGGACATTTTTTCGCCATCTCTGATGAGATGCTGACAGTGCAACCAGTAATTGACAAATTTTTTCCCGGTATACGCCTCGGATTGGGCGATCTCATTCTCATGATGAGGGAAGATGTTGTCCACGCCTCCACAATGGATATCAAACGTCTCTCCCAGGTACCTAGCGCTCATGACCGAACACTCGATATGCCAGCCGGGACGTCCGGATCCCACCACTGTTTTCCACGCAGGCTCACCCTCTTTCGGGGCTTTCCAGAGCGCAAAGTCATGCACACTCTCTTTTTCGTATTCATCCGAGTCTATGCGCACACCCACTTTGCGCCTACTCAAGTCAATCTTGGAGAGCTGGCCGTAGTTTTTGAATTTGGCGATGCTGAAGTAGTAGCTTCCATCCCTTTTATAGGCATATCCCTTTTCGAACAAGCCCTTCACCATTTGGGCCATTTCCTGGATATGCTCAGTCGCTCGAGGATAAAAGTCCGCTCTGTCGATGTTCAAAGTTTCGATATCCTCGAAAAATGCTTGTGTAAAATCTTTAGTATACTCTTGGAGCGAGACTCCTTGTTGATGGGCTCCCTTTATTGTTTTATCATCCACGTCTGTGATGTTCATAACATGGAGCACCTTGAATCCCATGAATTTGAGAAATCTTTTCAGAAGGTCCTCGAACATGTAGGCGCGATAATTTCCGATATGCGGATAGTCATAGACAGTCGGTCCACAGGTATACAGCTTCACTATTCCCGGGACCAGGGGTTCGAAAGGCTCGATCTTGCTGCTGAGAGTGTTAAAAAATCGTATCATAGCCTCATTATTAAAATTCTCCATCTTCGAGTCAATGATTAAATGAAAAATAAGCCGCAGTGCGCATGTGTTGAGTGACAGAGGTCAAATTGGCGTGAATGACTCAATGCGCGCGTGGGGGACGGCGTTTAAAAACTGACTGGAGCGGAAATAAGCTTCAAGGCTGTTTTATAAACATGTGATTGACCAGCAAAAAGGATTGTGCCATAATTTTGAACCTCACTGAATGGAACTCGACATGATAAAGCGAATAGGAATCCGCCGGGAAGACAAAAATCCCTGGGAAAGAAGAGTCCCTCTTATTCCTGCACACGTCAGAGAACTGCTCCTAAAGGGATCCTTGGAGGTTTTGTTGCAAACATCTCCAATCCGCATTTTTCCCGATTCGGATTACGAGAGGGAAGGAACTCAGATTGTCGAATCCTTGGAATCATGCCCCATTATATTTGCCGTGAAAGAAATCCCCGTACATTTTTTTGAAAAGGAAAAAACCTATGTATTCTTTTCTCATACTATTAAAGGCCAACCCGCAAACATGTCCATGCTCCAGAAGATGGTGGACTTTAAGTGCACATTGATCGACTATGAAAAGATCGTTGATGAGAAAGGCAATCGGCTTGTCTTTTTTGGCACGCAGGCCGGCCAAGCGGGAATGATCGACACTCTATGGGCATACGGGCAAAGATTGAACCATCTCGGATTTGACACTCCGTTTGTGTCAATCAAACAAGCCATACGATATCCAAGTCTTGTTGCTGCTAAAGAAGAGATCGCAAAAGTGGGTTGGGACATCAATAGGAATGGACTGCATCTCCCTGAAGAGCCTCTTATCTGTGGCTTTGCAGGATACGGCCGTGTATCTCAAGGGGCACAAGAGATATTTGACCTACTTCCCTTTGAAGATATTCCACCCCGAGAGGTCATAAAACTTATCCACAGCAAGAGCTATTCGTCCAACACCCTGTATAAGGTCGTTTTTAAAGAGGAGGACATGGTGGCCCCCATCCCGCCGGACGTCACGTTTGTTCTTCAGGATTATTATGATAATCCACAGAATTACCGGTCCGTTTTCGAGAAATATCTTCCTCACCTTTCGATCCTTGTGAACTGTATCTACTGGGCCCCACAATATCCTCGGTTTGTCACCAAGAGTTTTTTAAAAAGCCTTTGGGCCCAAAAAACCTCGCCGAGATTAAAAGTCATCGGAGATATTTCCTGCGATGTGGAAGGTTCTGTGGAATGCACCGTGCGTGCCACATCTCCGGATAATCCGATATTCATGTATGATCCGATCGGGGGAGACGCGAAGGATGGGTGCGAGGGAAGGGGAGTGGTGGTCATGGCTGTAGACAATCTGCCCGCAGAGATTCCGCTGGAGTCTTCCATCTTTTTCAGTCAATCCCTTATGCCCCTTGTTCCTGGAATTGTAGAGGCTGATTTTTCTGGAAATTTGGAGTTGAGTCGGCTGCCGTTTCCGATAAAGAAAGCCACAATCCTTTTTCGAGGGACGTTCACTCCTGACTACACATATATGCGTGATTTTCTTCCTCCCAAAAAAGCAACATAACCTTCAATGGAGAGGGAGCAAGGATAAGACGGAATTTATGTAATTACATATTAAGGAGTTAAAAGACAATGAAAAAAATATTGATTCTTGGTGCAGGACTCGTGGCGAAACCCCTGGTCAAGTATCTGCTCGATCAACCTGACTTCGAGGTCGTGATCGCCACCCGAACGGTGAGTAAAGCTGTAAAGCTCATTGATAGTCATCCCAAGGGAACGGCCAAAACTCTGAACCTTAAAAATGAAGAGGGACTCAGGGATGAGGTCAAGGAAGCGGACCTTGTCATCAGTATGGTGCCGTATGCGTTCCACACACTTGTCGCCAGGTTTTGTATTGAATTCAAAAAGCAGATGGTGACCACATCCTATGTGAGCGACGAGATGAAGTCCCTGGATGCGGACGCCAAGGCTGCCGGCATTCTTATTTTGAACGAAGCCGGCCTGGACCCGGGTATCGACCATATGGAAGCCATGAGGATCATCCATGAGGTGGAGGATAAAGGAGGCAAAATCGAGAGCTTTACATCCTATTGCGGGGGTTTGCCCGCTCCCGAGGCTAATACGAATCCTTTTGGTTACAAATTCTCTTGGAGTCCGATCGGAGTCCTGCTCGCCGGAAAGAATTCCGCTAAATATCTCAAGGATGGAGAGATCGTGGAGATCCCATCCAAGGACCTCTTCGATAATTATGGGATCATTCCCATTGAGGGATTGGGTGATTTTGAGGGATATCCTAACAGGGATTCTGTTCCCTATATCGATCTCTACGGCATCCAATCCACCCAGACCATGCTGAGGGGCACTTTGCGAAATATCGGCTGGTGTTCGACCTTAAAAAAAGTGGCGGACATCGGCCTTCTCGACAAAGAGGAGAAGGATCTGACTGGATACACCTATGCAAATTTTATACGAACACTGATGGGCAATCCGGAAGAATCCGACCTCAGACAGGCTTTAGCTGCCTACCTTGACCTTGAGCGGGATTCTGCGATCCTCGACCGTTTCGAGTGGCTTGGCCTGTTGAGTGATGACCCTGTTGGCATTGATAAAGGAGGAGCCATAGATGTCCTGGCTGCCCGGATGGTGGAGAAGATGTCCTTTGACGAAGGGGAGAGAGATATGATCATCCTCCAGCATACTTTTGAAGCCTCCTATCCTGAAGGCCCTGGAGAACGGATCACATCCACTCTGATCGATTATGGAATTCCTCATGGAGATTCCGCCATGTCCAGGACAGTGGGATTACCTCCCGCCATCGGCACAAAGCTGATCCTCGAGGGAAAAATCGACAGGACCGGAGTCCATATCCCCGTCCTGCGAGACATCTATATTCCCATTCTTGAGGAACTCAAAGGATTGAACATCGCATTTTCAGAGAAAAAAGAAAAAGTCTAGGATTTAAGTGTAAACATCCTTAAATCCTTGATCATATCAACAAAAATTACGTGTTTCTCTGATCTGGCGGAACAAGAGCCTTCTCAATATGCTTGAATTCCAAAACCCAGGAAATATAACTCAGAGTCATAAAAATCTCTCATTTCGGCTTTTTCTATAACTCTAGGTTAGAAATTGTTGTGTATTCAGTTTTGTTTTTTTTCATAGACGCCCGATTCGGTTATTGTTCAAAGAGCTTGTTAGACAAAACAATGTGACCGTTTGACAAATTCCAGAACAGAGCTTATCTTTTTATGCAGGAGGCACCACTGAAACGGAAACCTGCAGTCGCAGGATATTTTTATCCTAGTCAGGCAGAATCTCTCCGCTCCGTATTGAAGAGGATGGTCGATCCTGGACGCGAAAGGAAAAAAGCCATCAGTGTGATCTCTCCGCATGCCGGATTTGAGTATTCAGGTCCTGTAGCAGGTGCTGTATTCTCCTCTGTAATCCTTCCGGATGTTTATATCATACTCGGTCCGAACCACAGGCACGTCCATTCCCGGTTTGCCATAATGAAAGAAGGAACATGGCGGACCCCTCTGGGTGAAGTCGCCATCGATACCGACCTTGCAAGTGCTATCGCCTCAAATTTTGCGCTCATCAGCGATGATAGCGAGGCCCATGCGACTGAACATTCACTAGAGGTTCAACTGCCTTTTATTCAGTTTTTCAAGGAAAATTTCTCGATCGTTCCCATAAGCATCGCTTATCATGCCTCTTATGTCGAGTTGGTAGAGCTCGGGCACGCAATTTCTAAAGCCATTCAAGCGCAAAATGTGGATGTTTTGATCGTTGCCAGCACAGACATGAGTCACTACGTCGATCAGAAAGAAGCAAAGCTCAAAGATTTTCTCGCCATTGAGGAAATTTTGCAGCTCGATGCCCAGGGTTTGTACAATGTCGTATCTCGTGAGAACATCAGTATGTGTGGATTCCAGCCAACAACCTCAACTATCGTGGCCTCACAAGACCTTGGATCAACACACGCTGAGCTCATCAAGTACCAGACATCTGGAGAAGTGACAAACGACTACCGGGAAGTTGTCGGATATGCCGGGATCCGGATTTTTTGATCCAGTTGAGAATTCCTTCCAGTCATTTTGTTTCTCAGGCAATAATGAAGACGATCCCAACTTATTAAGTTGGATTCGTGAGTACAATGCGTCTCTACGACTAAATCCAGTGGGTAAAGACGAGTCAAGGAATCAAAACACATAGAGGATGCTTCAGGCATGAATATGCCAAACAGTGCGATTTTGTCTCATTTTCTCGTTTAACCGAGGCTGTGATAGGTTGAAAGTTTAGAGATTTAATGTTATAAATCTTATCTAGAAATGACACACAAAAAGTATATTTTGCGAGATAAGGACGTAGAGATTCTGAATCAAATCGTCGAAAGCTATCTCAAACTGGGCAAGCCGATCAGCTCGGGGTCCATTGCCCAAAAAAAACAGATCTCTGTTTCGCCGGCCACCGTTCGGAACATCATGGTTAAGCTGGAGGCACAAGGTTACCTCTTACAGCCCTACACCTCTGCAGGCCGGATACCCACGGATAAGGGGCTTCGGTTATATGTGAATAACTTGTTCCGGCTGGCTTTTCCTTCACTGACAATAATGACTTTTCCGTCAGATGATTTCCAGCACGAAAAGGGAAATTTTCATTCCTTGCTCGTTCAAGCTTCACGAACACTCTCTCAATATTCTGATAATCTGGGTTTTGTGATCTCGCCCCGCATTTCACGCATCCAATTCAAATATCTTCGACTGATCAAGATTTCCGAAGAAAAGGTGATGATCATTCTAGTGACAACTTTTAACTTGGTTTTGACTGAGATCGTCGAAACAGGCACCTATTTCTCTCAGCTTGAACTGGACCGTGCCTCCCGATTTATCAATGAAAAATTCAGTGGGAAGAACCTGCTTTTTGTCCACGACTATCTGATCAAAGAGGTCCCTTCCTACAGGATCAAATTCGAAGACCTGATTCACAAATTGACTGCGCTGATCAAAACCTATTTTTATCAAGAAGGGGAAGCTCATGAAATTTTTTTCGAGGGAACGTCCAAACTCCTAGAAAAACCTGAACTGTTCGATATGGAACGACTCCGATCTCTGTTCAAGAATTTTGAGGAAAAGACAAGACTCACAAAACTACTCTCGGAATTCATCAGTCTTGACAGAGTGAAAGTCCTGATCGGATCTGAGATGAACTATCCCGAAATTGAGGATTGTTCTCTCATTCTTTCCCATTATGGATATGACGAACAGGTGTTGGGCTCTCTCGGGATCATCGGGCCCAAAAGACTGCCCTACAAAAAGATCATTCCTTTAGTGGATTGCGTTGCCAAAAAATTGAGCCAGACGATCAGTGCAAACCGATAAGGAGAACTTATGCCTAAAAAGATAGAGAGCGACGCGGATGTGAAAAAGGAGAATGAATCCTCTGAAAGCATAGAGATCGAGTATCTCACGGAACAGAAAAATCCGCCGAAAAAAAAGCACACACCAGCGAGAGCCTCCAGCACAAAAAAGCATGACGCCGAAGTCAAAGCATTGAAAGAGGAGATCCAGACTTTGAAGCAGGATTATCTGAGACAAGTTGCTGACAAGGATAATCTGAGAAAACGGCTGGAAAGAGAGAAAACAGAGTATTACCAGTTTGCACTCAGCGAATTTTTCGGTGAGTTGCTCGTCGTCCTTGATAATTTTGAAAGAGCGATAAAGAGCCACGAGGGAAAAAACCTCAAAAGCCTCCAAGAAGGCGTTGAGATGATCCAGAAACAGTTGTTGGATCTTTTGAATAAGTACGGGGTGAAATCCATCGAAATCAAAGACAAGGCATTCAATCCCCATCTGCACCAAGCATTCATGACAGAGGAATCCGAAGATGTTGATGAGCCTCAAGTCGGCGAAGAGTTCCAAAAGGGATACACTTTGAACGAACGACTCCTGCGTCCTTCTTTAGTCAAGGTGATAATTCCCAAAAAAGAGAATGAAGCATGAGCCAAGCCATTGGAATCGATCTTGGAACGACATATTCCTGTGTGTCTTATCTCGAGGGTAATGAGCCCAAAGTCATTCCCAACCTTGAAGGAATGCAGACCACTCCTTCGGTAGTCAGTTTCACGAGTGCCGGAGAAAAACTGATTGGGAACCTTGCGCTCCGGCAAGCGATCACCAATCCCAAAAACACAATTTACGCTATAAAGCGCCTCATGGGGAAAAAATTCAACTCCGAAGAAGTCCAAGAAACGCGGAAGAAAATCCCTTATGAATTGACTGAAGCATCCAACGGAGATGTGATGGTCCAGGTAGAGTCGAAGACCATCAGTCCTCAAGAGATATCGGCAATGATCCTGGGGTATCTAAAAAAATGTGCAGAAGCGTATTTTGCAGATGAAGTCACTCAGGCCGTCATCACGGTGCCTGCGCATTTTGATGACCATCAGAGACAGGCGACCAAAGATGCGGCCCGGATCGCAGGACTGGAGGTGTTGCGAGTCATTAACGAACCGACTGCTGCGAGTTTAGCCTATGGCCTGGAGACGAAAAAAAACGCCACTATCGCTGTTTATGACATGGGAGGGGGAACCTTTGACATCACCCTTATGGAGATCAATGAAGGGATCTTTCACGTGCTGGGCACAAATGGAAATTCTTATTTGGGTGGAGAAGATTTCGACGCCCGAATCGTGAGCTGGCTTATCGAAGAATTTGAGAAAAAAAACGGCATAGACCTTTTTGATGACAAACTGGCTTTACAAAGGATCAAGGAAGCTGCAGAAAAAGCTAAGCGCGAACTCTCTTTCACTTTTGAAACAGAGATCCATCTTCCCTTCATCGGATCCGACAAGTCCGGCTCAAAGCATCTCAAACAGACGCTCACTCGGACAAAACTCGAAGAGCTCACAAAGGATCTCGTCAACCAGACATTTCCCTATATCGATCACTCTTTGAGCGATGCCAACCTCGACGTTGACCAGATCGATGAAGTCATCCTCGTTGGTGGTCAGACACGCATGCCTTTGATCAAGGAAATAATCACCGATTTTTTCAAGAAAAAACCCATCGAACGCATCAACCCAGACGAAATCGTTGCTATGGGAGCATCCATTCAGACGGCGATCATTTCAGGGGATCTCAAAGAGCTTGTTCTTCTTCTCGATGTGACTCCCCTTTCTCTCGGAATTGAAACTGAAAACGAAAGATTCGTCAGGATTATCGATAAGAACACCACCATCCCCACAAAACAAACCATGGCTTTCACCACCGTTGAGTACGATCAGAGGAGAGTGCGTGTTCACGTCCTTCAGGGAGAAAGCGAGAACATCCGCGAGAACATCTCTTTGGCTGTCTTTGACCTGGTCGGCATTGCATCGGCTCCGGCTGGGGTTCCTCAGATCGATGTCACCTTCGAGATCGATGCTGATGGAATCGTCAGAGTGTCGGCCAGGGATGTGGCCACGGGCCGGGAGCAGGGAGTCGAGGTCAGGCCTGCTTCTGGTCTCAGTGCAGAAGAAGTCCACAGCATTATCAAGAGAACGAAAGAGGAACACCCTGAATAGAAGACAAGTGAAATGATCAAGCAGGATTACTACGAAATCTTGGGCATCTCTCGAAGAGCTTCCCCGGAGGAGATCAAAACCGCCTATCGCCGAATGGCGTTGGCGCATCATCCCGATAGAAATCCTGGGAATAGAGAGGCAGAGGAGAAGTTTAAAGCTGCCGCTGAAGCTTATAGCGTTTTGATCGAGCCTGAAAAAAAATCCATCTATGACCAATTCGGCCACGATGGCCTGAGAGGGCAAGGTTTCAGCGGATTTTCCGGTTTCAATGAATCCATCTTTGAAGGCTTTGAGGACATTCTCGGGAACTTCTTCAACTTTGGTTTCGGAGATATCTTTGGAACCAGGTCTAAGACCAGAGCGTATACGAAGAGCGGAAGAGATTTAGCTCTAGAGATTGAGCTTACTCTGGAGGAAGCTGCCTCCGGTCTGGAAAAGGAGATCAAGCTCAACCGAGCGGAATATTGCCCTGCCTGCAAAGGGTCAAGGATGACTCCAGGGACTCAAAGGCAAGTTTGCCCACAATGCCAAGGAAAGGGTCAGATCCGATATCAGCAGGGTTTCTTCTCTATATCTAGGACGTGTTCTCAATGCAGAGGTGAAGGAGACATCATATCCTTCCCCTGCAAGGAGTGCCGGGGGGCTGGCAAGGTCAGGACAAAGAAAAAACTCCGCATAAAGATCCCAGCTGGCATCGACGACGGAATGAGACTCAGGATGGAAGGAGAAGGTGAGGTTGGAGACCTGGGGACTCCACGCGGTGATCTTTATGTTGTTGTCAAGCTCAAGAAACACGCGTTTTTTGACCGGGAAGGGAAGGATCTCTACTGTCAAGTTCCCATCTCCTTCGTCCGAGCAGCCTTTGGTGCGGATATCGAGATCCCAACTCTCGGAGAGAATGAGATCATTTCCGTTCCGTCAGGAACTCAACCGGGACAAATCCTGCGGCTTAAGGGAAAAGGAGTGAAGGATATTCACAGTCACAGTAGGGGAGATCTGTACGTAAAGATAGAGGTCCAGATTCCTGTGAACATATCGAAAAAACAGAAAGAATTATTGAAAGAATTTGCAGAATCCAGTGGAGAGAGACTGGATGAAGTGGATAAAAAACTCGTAGAAAAAAGGAAAAATTTCTTTCATTAAGCCAAGATAGTTTTGTGACATCCAATAGATTCTTTGTAGAAAAAGCCAAGCTACAGACATCTCCTATTTTGCTGTCAGGGGAGGAACACCATCATTTGCGCTCCGTCATCCGTACGAAATCTGGTGATTTGGTTTGGCTTTTTGATGAGAAAGGAACCGAATACTTGGCCTCAGTGGATCACATCGGAAAGGAAAGCACTCGACTCTCTGTTGTGGAGAGGCACGAAAAAACAGAACCGCTCGTCAAGATCACTTTAGCACAGGCGCTTTTGAAAGCGAAGAAGCTGGAATTTCTCCTCCAGAAGTCGACAGAGCTTGGCGCATTTGCTTTTCTCCCTGTGATTTCCACTAGGTCAGTAGTCAAGGTTGAGGGAAGAATCGAGAAAAAGATCGAACGATGGACGAGAATCGTCAGAGAAGCGGCGAAACAGAGCGGCAACACCAGAGTTCCCTCTATTCTGCCACCTCGGTCGCTCAGAGAAGTGCTTGATGAAAAAAAGGATGCACTCCAAATATTTCTCAATGAAAGGGGTGGAACTTACCTGAGAGATTTTCTGCTGAAGGATCCCGATACACAAACACAAAGAAAGCGCCCTCCCTCATCTGTCAGAGTATTGATCGGACCTGAAGGAGGCTGGACAGAAGAGGAAGAACAGGATATATTGGAGCATGGCTATTCGGCCATCAGCCTCGGCAGACAGACCTTGCGGGCAGAAACAGCGGCGGTCAGCTGCCTTGTTTTGATCAATCATTTTTGGAATCTGTAAGATGCTTCTCAAGGATCAAAAAGTTGGAAAATACCATATCATCAGGTCTTTAGGGAGTGGTGGCTTTGGTGCAGTTTTTCTTGCTAAGGATACGTGGCTAAACAAAGAAGTTGCCATTAAAGTTCCGCATAAACAGTCCCTAGAGCTCTTTAAGCTCTTGAAAGAGCCACGGTTACAGGCAGCCCTGAATCACCCTAACATCGTTCGGATGATTGCTGCGGAAAAAGAGAAAAGAATATTTTTTATGGTCATGGAGTATGTCAAAGGAGAAACGCTCGAAAAAATCTTGGAAAGAGAAAAAATTCTGGATTATCCAAAAGCCATCGAATACGTCCTCCAGATAGCAAGTGCTGTGGACCACGCACACAAGAACAAGATCGTCCACAGAGACTTAAGGCCTTCCAACATCATCATTTCTGAGGAAAACATCCTCAAGATCACCGACTTCGGGACTTCAGCATGGCTGAACAATGTTCCTTATGCGTCCACGCGGATTGGGTCTCCTCCCTATATGGCTCCAGAACAGTTCTTAGGTAAAGCGACGTTCCGTTCCGATATCTATTCCATCGGGTGTATTTTTTATGAACTTCTCCTCGGCCGCCCACCCATCCTTGACCCTGATCCTTTTAAAATACTGGAATTGGCAAAAGAAGGAAAGATCACACCTCCTCGCCTGAAAAACAACCGTATTCCGAAAGATATCGATGAAATCATCATGAAGTGCCTGTCCACAAACCTGGATGACAGATATCAAAAAGCAGCGGAGATCATCAGGGATATCTCAAAATTCAAGGGCAAGGATCCCAAAAGAGCAGAAATCGACGATATTTGGGGAAGGATCAAAGCAAGAGAACAAAAACAGGATAAGTTGTGCTGGAACTGCAGAAGGCCTCTCCCCTACAAATCCCAACACTGTCCACATTGTGGGGAACATTCTTGAAAGGAGTCGTGAATGAGTCCATTCAATAAAGATGGAAAAATCTGGATGAATGGTCGGCTTGTACCCTGGATGAAGGCCAATATCCATATCGCCTCCCATGTCATCCACTACGGAAGCTCCATTTTCGAAGGGTTGCGAGCGTACGAAAATCTCCGGGGTACAGCCGTTTTCCGGCTGAAAGCCCACACTCAAAGGCTGTACAACTCCTGTAAAATGTACCGGATAGACATCCCATATTCGCAAGACGAATTCAACTGCGCGATCATCGATACGATCAAA
>Ga0307425_1000589_pt1 | contig 22828 bp, 18 predicted proteins | sample SalMarWE160330MG_FD_202152 | JGI IMG/M metagenome (GOLD analysis project Ga0307425, IMG submission 202152) | Salt marsh sediment microbial communities from the Plum Island Ecosystem LTER, Massachusetts, United States - WE1603-30 | ecosystem: Environmental > Aquatic > Marine > Intertidal zone >...
GTATTTTACATGATCAAAGCAACAGGGAATAATCCATGAGGTAGGCCGGTGAATTAGGACGGTCGGGAAGGGTTGATGCCTATCAAGTCAGAAGGCTACCGCGAAGCGGTTTCGTACATCTTGCCAAGATGCGAAATTTACTAAATTGACATGTATCTAATGGGAACTGAGAATATCAAGCCAAGTCTGTTTTTGAGATATCCATTCCAGATCGCAGGTCCGACCTTTGTTGAAATAACTAATCGGTATCAGCCAAAAGCAAAACCCCACCTCTCTATTTGAGAAACGGGGTTTATTTATATCCAGATCATAGCTCCCTCATTATTTGAGTTAAGAGCATTATTAATTATTTTAAACCATTACCATATAGTTCTTTTTATAGTCAAGGTTTAAGGCCAACAAGGAATTAATCGATCAAAAAGCCGGGTTTTATCCGGCTGTATTATTTCAAATTGCATTTTTCAATTTTGCTATGGATTATATAATCAATAAACGTGCCATTTCTGCAAAACGGGTAAGCACAATTCTATATGACTGAATTTAATAAATTTTGAGGGGATTTGTTGTCTGATGGTTTAAAAGAAGAAAAATGAGGTTGCACAGAAAACTGGGCATGAGTGCACATATATTTGTGCAGGATCTTATGATCGATTAACTAAAGTTAATTTGGATATCAATTGCTGGGAGTAATTGAGATTATGATCCAGAAATAGAGCTTATCAAAGCCTTTGATCACTCGATAGATTCACAGGATATCAGCCGACCAAAAAGCCTGCGTTATGTCTGAGAGAGTTGGAAAGTCATATATGTTGTTGATAGACCGAAAATGAAAAAGTGGGGAATGAAATCAATATGCTGCAATTTTAAAATGAACGCATACGCTCCACCATGATAGCCGTGGTGTGCATTTTGGGATAGCGTAAGAAGCCGAGGACTAGTGATCGAAGTGCTCACCCCACTAATCCGGAGCTTGTGAACTCAATAGAACCTGTGTTACAAATCGTTACGGCAAAATCTCCTGTGATTTTTTTCTAAGCAATTGAATTGTATTACACTCATGAAGATTCTGTTTTTTTTAAGCAACATTCAGGCTAAAGGAGACATGAAGAAGGACCTGAAATGATAATCAATATCTACGACGGCACATCCATTGATACGGTCAAAGACTTAGGGGCGGAGGAACGACATATTGTCCAAAAATTATTTGCATGGGCAACTATGGTGGAATCCGTGGCCCGGTTTCGGGAACTCAAGAAAAAGGCCCTATCCGACGGTTGGAACAACTCCGGCCCGGTGCGGGAGAGCCGCGCCCTTTCCCTGGTCGCCAATGATCTGGAGATCCGGATTCGGCGGCGGTTAAAAAATCTGTCATAACGGTTTGCTTCAGTCTCGAGTGGGGCAAGCCAAGCCGAATTGAACGGAAAATCCGAGCACAATATATAGTGTACTCACGATGAAAATAATTTTAGTTTCAACATGAGCACTATCGATGGTTTTTTGTGTTTGAATAACCGTAGACCTGGTAAAGCACTGATGGTCATAGCCTGCGGTAGCAGAGTTGAGAAAAATCGGTGATCAATAGTCGTCTGTTTGGCTCGTGATATGTTTTAGAAATCAAAATAATTTCTGCTATCTGATATGGTCAGGATCATAGAAGATATCCGTGGTTTCTGTTTGACGATTTCGAACCCCAATTATACATTTTATGGGCTTCATATACTGAACCTTCACTGATGCGGATCAGGTGCTGATAACGAAACCGTGTTGTTGGGGAACTAAAGCGTCAAGCGAAAAAATTATATTTTTTAGGGAGAAGTGTTTTTTCACAGGACAACCCTTTTAAGGGGCGACCCCATCTTTCCCATTTTCGCTGAATCGTCGCATCGGTAGGAGACGTTTTGTCAAGAACCTTTGTGCGCAGTCGGACTTGTGGCTGGCCGCAGCCGACCCTGGGTATACTTTTCCAAGACCTCTTTTACGGTTCCGGATTGATTCAGGTAAACATGAATTCCAGCGTCGGTAAGAATTCGAAAGGTATCCTGCCTACATCTTCCGGTGATAAGAGCGTTCACTTTACTAGATACCATAAATTGTACGGCCTGACAGCCATCGCCGTCCTCCTGATCCTCCCTTTTGTTATCAAAAACCTCGAGGCGCATGTTAGAAGTATCGACAATCAGAAGATAGTGACATCCCCTGACTCGTGGGCTGAGTTGCGACATCAAATTTGGTCCGAATGAGCTGAACGCGATTTTCATTTTCCAAACTCCTCAACAGCAGGTTATGGCTGTTTTCCCTCTTTGTGATTGAAAAACAATTTCTTTCCTTCACCTCATAGACCTGACATTTTGTTCTACTGGGGGTCATGAAATTATCATTTTTCACACAACAAAAAACAGCAGATAGGTCAAACCTATATTTAGATACGAACAGGCGTTTCCAATTGCAACTTGCCATTATCATAATTTTACTAAAATTACGATATGATGAGAATATCAGGACCGAAAACTTTTGCCAACAGTCTTCAGTCAATATTTCTGTTCCTGAACTGCACCATACTTGCCATAATCCGAACTCATGTCAGGCGAGAATTCAGTGCAGATTAAAATCGATATTCCGCATTATATACCATAGGGAATCAGACGCAAGATGATAGGATAGTTCAGGTCGAGTGCAAGTTTCAGACTTATTTTAAAATATCACACCGAAAGCTGATATTGCAATATGTAATTAATGGTTACAAAAATCCATGATAGGGCTATTTTAAGGTCTGTGATAACATCCATATAGATGAAAATATCAACCGGTCTCAAAACCGGTGATAAGTCTGACATATGGGCAAATAAAGTTTCTCATGATAGGTTTTGTCAGCAAATTTTAATTGAGACCGATTTCAAGGATAATTATCATATTCTCGAATCTTGGGTGACCTGAATATTTTAACCATACCGAACAAATGTTTCATTTCCTCGTAAAGTAACAATGATGCTATCCAGGTAGACCAGAATCATTTTTCAGAAAGCAGTATGTTGCGAGCGTATCGAATCTTCTGGGTTTCGTTCAAATCTTTCATGCGATCGTTTCCTGTAATTTCCGGCCGACATTTCCAAAACCGCTAAAGGATGATGCGATCGAAGGTTTTTATGGCGCACAGATCGCCACACATGGTGCAGACATCCCGATGGTGATCTTCGGTCTGCATGCGGCGTTTGCGGGCCAGTTGCGGATCGATGGCTTGGCTATACATGGTATCCCAATCGAATTTGCGTCGGGCCAGGGACATGGTTCGATCCCAATTTTCGGCTCCGGGCAGCCCCTTTTCCAAATCGCCGATATGGGCCGCAATCCGCGTGGCCATGACACCATCATGTACATCCTGGATCGTCGGCAGATGCAAGTGCTCAGCAGGTGTCAGATAACATAAAAAATCGACCCCACTGGCTGCGGCCACCGCTCCGCCGATAGCGCCCACCAGATGATCGTAGCCCGGAGCGATGTCGGTAGGTAAAGGCCCCAGCACATAATACGGAGCGTTGTCGCAAACACGCTTTTGCAATTGCACATCCCCGGCAATGCGTCCCAGCGGAACATGACCCGGGCCTTCGATCATTACCTGGACGCCGGCATTGCGGGCGCGGCGCGCCAGCTCGCCCAAAATTAACATTTCGGAAATCTGGGCGCGATCTTCGGCATCATGGATTGCTCCGGGACGCAGACCATCTCCTAAAGAAAGTGTCACATCGTGTTCCCGGCAGATTTCCAACAAACGATCGTATTGGGCATACAATGGGTTTTCCTCTTTATGGGCAACGATCCATTCAGCCAAGAAGGTGCCGCCCCGTGACACCATCCCCATGACCCGATCGCACCCTTTGAGAACGCTTAAGCTTTGTCGAGTTATACCGCAATGTACGGTTATAAAATCGACCCCCGCCACGGCCTGCATCTCGATTTCCTCCATAAGGTCGTCTGCGGTCATTTCCACAGCAGCTTTGTTTTCAGCCATCAACTTGCTGACGACTTTATAAATCGGAACGGTACCCACTATGACCGGCGAGTGTTTCAATATGGTCTGCAAGATACGGTCGAGGTTTCCGCCGGTGGAAAGATCCATCACCGCATCCGCACCGGCCGCAACCGCGGTGTCAAGTTTTTTCAGTTCTTCTTTTAGATTACAGTGGCTCGGTGAAGTGCCGATGTTGGCATTCACCTTGGTTTTCAAACCCTGGCCGATGCCGCACGCCTGACAATTCCGGTTGCGGTTTTTGGGAATCACCACCACGCCGGCAGCCACTTTTTCTCGCACTGTTTCAGCGGTTAGGCCCTCTTTTTGGGCAACCTGACGCATGGCATCCGTAATCTGATTGCTTCGGGCCGCTTCAATTTGTGTCATTTTATTTCTCCGATGGTTGGGCATTTTTTTCCATATTATGGGGTGTGATGGTTCGGTTGAACCGGGTCCGACACCCCTTTCTATAAGTGAATACGGATCGGAAAAGAAACCGTATATTTTCCGAAACGGTTAGCCCAAATTTCTCATTTCATCCTCGATACCTCTCAAATGAACGAATCAGGACCGTGAGAAATCCGGCTTAGTGCCTAGCGCTGCCGTTAAAAGGAAGGGGTATTATCTGATCGGGTGGAAAAATGGCGGCGATTGGTAGATAACCAAATGACATCTTAAAAAAAATACCGATCCCCCCGAATGGAGAAACGGCATTTATAATAAAACTCAAATCCCAGGCCCGTTTCCCTTCGCAGGTATTACCCTGATCAGGTGGCTAAGGGTTGTCCTTTTCCGGACTCTCAGATGATGCCAACACCCCTAACGAGATGATTTAATAATAAAGCTAAGTTTTAAAGCTGTCAAGCACTCTTTCATACCCTCTTTCGTGCCTATGGCTCAAGTTTCGCACCCTTGATTTTCAGTAACGCGTATAATGCATTACAGGCCGAAGGAACTATTAAATGTTCGGTTTAGGTATAATCCAAATACATCACTCCCCTTCAAACTCAGTTAAAGTAAATGCTTTATATTTTTTTATCTTATCCTTACCATTAAGATCAGGAAGTTCTATAATAAATACACACTCAACGATTTCACCTTCCAGTTTTTCGACCAGCTTTGTTGCTGCGGATATGGTGCCGCCGGTGGCGATCAGGTCGTCAACCACCAATACCCTTTCACCTTTTTGAATGGCATCGATATGCATCTCCACGACATTTTCACCGTATTCAAGGGTATATGGCTCGCTGATGGTTTTATAGGGTAGCTTCCCTGCTTTTCTTACGGGAACGAACCCGACGTTAAGTTTATAGGCCAGCACCGCACCAAAAATAAACCCTCTTGCATCAATGGCGACCACCTTGTCAACCTGCATGTCTTGATAACGATTATAAAGCATGTCACACGTTTCTTTGAATGCCGCGGGATCTTGCAAAAGGGTCGTAATATCCCGGAACATCACTCCTTTAATGGGCCAGTGCGGCACGGTTCTGATCTTTTCTTTAAGATTCATATTAGCCTCACTTTATATTTGAAACAGCATTCACTAGAAGCTTCTTAACTCGATCGGCATTCTGGTTAAATACTTCCAGGATTTCTTCCCATGAAACCGGCTTTTCATCTTCCTTCCAACAGTCATAATCGGTCGACATGGCAACCACCGCATACGGTATCCTTGCTTCATTTGACAGAACCGCCTCGGTCGCTATCGACATGTTAATAACATCCCCTCCCCACATCTTAAACATCTTTGACTCTGCTTTGGTTGAAAACCTCGGGCCTTCGATGGTGATCATTGTTCCACCAAAGTGGGTTTTATAATTCAAATCTGTTGCCGCTTTATAAAGCGTCTTTCTAAGCTCGACGTCAAACGGTTCAGCCATGGCCGTATGCATGGCCCCGTTTTCAAAGGAATCATGAAAGGTTATGTTTCGGTGTTTGGTAAAATCAATAAACTGATCGATAATGACAAAATGTCCTCTTTCTATTTCCTCTTTAAGACTGCCACAGGCTGTTGTTGCAAGGATATGCGTCACGCCTTGGTCCTTTAAGGCGTAAATATTTGCCCTATAGTTGACCTGGCTCGGACTCAACTTGTGCTTTTTCCCGTGCCTTGCGATAAGAACAACATCGACCCCGTTAATATCACCCACAGATAATGCAGAAGACGGTTTTCCATAAGGGGTGTCTGCCTGTATGACCTCAGGATGGCGCAGTAATCCCGGATCATCCAATCCGGAACCTCCGATAATTCCGATCTTTACCATGGTTATTGCTCCACTAATTAGATATATCTATTCACTTAATAATAAAAAAATCATTGCAATTAATATAATAGATTTAAAAAGTTGTCAATCAATCTTGCCTGAAGGGTTTGCCCAAGGAGGTGGGGATGCTGCCGGAAAGAAACGCCAATATCGATTTCATTTTAGGGTGATATTCGGCCCAGTTCAGCACAGACTCTTTCTGGGCCAAAGACATGACCAAAAGGGTAAAAATCATCAATGGAAACGGCGCCACCTGAAAGACCTGGGCCGGAACGGTGGGCAACCATCCCTGACAGTATATTCCAAAGACCTGCAAAAACGAAAAAAGATAGGCACCCATCGCGGCTTTTATCGGATGCCACCCTCCGAAAATAACAAGAACTAGTGCAATCCATCCAACGCCCTCAGCTCCCTGGGGCCGTCCCCAGCCCGGTTTCACGGACAGAGAAAATGTTGCCCCGGCAAGCCCCACCAGCAGGCCGCCGCAAATTGAATACATCATTTGCAATTTTTTAGGATTTATCCCTCTGGCATAGGATGCCCGGGGATTTTCCCCCACAGATCTGAGCTGCAACCCAAGCGGGGTTCTATACATGTACCACCAACAAAATACGATCATGCCCAGGCTGAAATAAACCAACAAGTTCTGATTAAAAAATATCTGTCCGAGAAAGGGAATATCTTTTAACAGCGGAACCGGAAGAGGAACAACCTGGGGACCTCGCAAACGGGAATAAGAATTGCCGAGAAAATAGGCAAGGTCACGGGTCATGAGTGTTAGAACGAATCCCACCGCTACCTGTGATTGGTTAAGGTAGATGCTGAAAAAGGCAACGATTGCCGCAACAATGCCTCCCACCACGGCAGCAAAAACAAAACCCAATAAAATATTGTTGGTTTCAAAGGCCACAACAAAGGCCGTCATGGCACTTAAGAGTATGGTTCCGTCCAGGGAGAGATTGATAATGCCTGCCTTTTCCGTAACCGTTTCCCCCAGCGTCGCCAGGACGATGGGCGCGGCTCCGGCCACAACACCGGCAAATAATATGGTCACATTAAGCTCGATCATGTTGCAGGGGTTCCTTTGGCCATTTTCCTGTGAACTTGCCATGAATATACGGCCAGCGTCGCTAAAACCAGCGATCCCTGAATCACTCCGCTCAATGACGAATCTAGTTCAAGCATCATGGGAAGCTGGATACTGCCGACGTTTAAGCACGCAAAAAAGAAAGCGACCAATGGCGTTATCCACACATTGTAGTTTGCGAGCATCACGACCAGAAGAGCCAGATATCCATAGTTACTGGAAATAGCGGGTAAAAGACGATGATACACGCCGGTAACCTGAATACTCCCGGCCAGACCTGCAAACCCTCCGGCGAAAATCATGGCGATGATCATATATCGGTCGGGTTTCAGTCCGAACAGATAGGCTGCATCGCGATTATTCCCGATGGCTTTCAAGTTTAACCCCATATGAGTATAACGAAGTAACAGTGCCGTTAAAACCAGTGCTGTTAAAGCAAAAACCAGTCCAACAGGGGAAAGCCGAAAGGCCTGAAAAAAGGGAAGCCACAATTCCTGAGGAAAGAGTTCGGTTCCGCTCATGGAAGCGACTCCGGGACGACGCCAGGGTCCGAATATCAGCCAAAGTATAATCCCCTGCCCCACAAAGTTAAGCCCCAGCCCTGCAAAAATTTCATTAACCCCTCCTTTTGTTTTTAAAACCCCTGCAACGATCGCCCATATCGCACCACCTGTGATGCCGGCCAGAAACGACAATCCAAGAAAAAGCAAGGGCATGCTCTTTGCCGCGTCAATCCTAAGCACTGCTGTTGCGAAGACGGCGCCCAACATGATCTGTCCTTCAACGCCGATGTTCCAGAGATCGATTCTGAATGTATAAAGAAGGCCGGCGGCGCAAAGTGTCAGCGGTATCCAGACTTGTATGACCTGGCCCAATTTAATCCAGGATCCCAGTGATCCTTTTAAAATATAATAATAGGCGGCAAAAGGCGGGGCGCCGGAAACAAGCAGAATTATTGTAGTGAAAAAAAACACCGCAAACAGTGTCAGCATACCTTCAAATATGTATCTAAGAAATATTCCCATATTATGGTGGGAGAGCAATTTCATAATCTCAGCAAACAAAATTTAAAATGTCAAAATTCCAATATCAATTGAAATCCAAATGTTTTAATATCAAAAATTATTCTGAAAATATTCTTCTTTGGGATTTTGTACTTTTTTATTCAATGGGCTTTTGAGCTTTGTCATTTGAAATTGATTGAATTGAGACGTTACGAAAATTTTAGGTTTTGCCCGCAATCGCCCGTCCAAGTTCATGGGCATCTGTTTGGTCTGTCCGTACATCTTTAATCACAACGCCATTAAAAAAGACCAGTACTCGATCTGCATACATCAGGATTTCATCGAGTTCTGAAGATGAAAAGACAATACACGCCTTGTGTTCACAATATTGTTGAAGGTGCTGCCAAACCCAGAGAACGGATTCTATGTCCAATCCTCTTGTGGGATTTCCCAAGAGGAGCAAAACAGGAATGTCAGGTAAAAAAGAAAGAAGCAGCCGCTGCTGGTTTCCCCCGGAAAGAGATTCTATCCTGGATTCAGGGTCTCCTTTGATTTGAAAGTTAGCGATTTTCTTTTTCGCGATTTGAAATGCGTCTCGACGTTTCACAAAAAACCCTTTTTGTTTATCCAAAAGTGACATGTGTTCTGCGATGTTCAATCCTGATATCAATCCCTCTTCAAGGCGAGAAGCCGGCAGGTATGTGACGTCATGGTTTTTAAATACATGATAATCCAGGCCGTTCATATTGACGCCGTTCATATAAATTGATCCTCTGGATGGCGGCTTTATCCCGGCGGCAACCCTGAGAAAAACATCCTGGCCGCTTCCTTCGAGGCCGGCCAAACCGATGACCTCTCCCTGGCAAACGGTAATGTCACAGTTTTTTAAGCCTGTGCGACCGCCCGAAGCAAATACCTGATTCATCTCAAGGATGATTTTGCCTGTTTTTGTTTTGGATCGCATTGGGAGAAGCGGGGGTTCACCGAACATCATTTCCAGTAAAGAGTTTGTGCGAAAAGGTTTTTCCATTTCCCCGGCTAAAGTTCCCTGTCGCAGCACCGTTATTTTATCGCACAAAGCCTGTACATCTTCCAATTTGTGAGATACCAGGATGACACTTTTACCCTCTGAAGCGAGTTTTTTCAGGGCCTGAAAAAGGATCTCCTTCTGCAAACTGGATATGCCGGTGGTGGGTTCATCAAGAATCAGAACCTGAATTCCCCGGGCCAAAAGCCTCAGAATTTCAAGTTGCTGTCTTTCACCAATGGCAAGACGTTTAACAAGAGTATCCGGCTGAAGAGAAAAATTAAACGAATTTGCCGTCTTTTGAAAAATCTTTCTAAATGTTTTTTTCTGGTTTACTATTCCGGTGGTTTGTCCCAACATGAAGTTGTCCAACACCGATAGAATGGGAAAGTCGAGAGGGTCCTGGTAAAGCATGCCGATACCCAGTCCCGAGGCTTGGGCCGGTGTCTTGTAATTTACAGGGGAATGATCAACAAGAATGGTGCCACTGGTTTTTCGGGTGTAACCGGCAAGAATTTTCATTAATGTGGTCTTACCCGCACCATTCTCTCCGAGAATGCCATGGATAACGCCCGGCTCAATGGTGATATTAATTCCGCAATTGGCCTTTATCGGCCCGTAATATTTGTGGATCTCCCGGAGTTCTATCCACATCTTATGAAATATCCAAAAAGATTCATTTGAACTATTTAGCGCTGCTTTGCCCACCCATCCCTTTCAAAAGCTGTTTCATGTACCAGACCTGTTTATCGGTCGCAACTTCACCGTCTTTAAGAAATAACGTGCCGTCCTGATAGTAAAGAGGACCTTTGAAAAGTTCTGCCTTGCCTGTTCCGAGATCCTTGATAAATTTATTCAGAGCTGCTTTGGCTGATGAAGACAATGCAGGCCCGGTCATAAAACCAATTGAACTGGTATCCGTACTGTTGATATCCTTCCAGTCAGGTCCCAACCAGACCCATTTGGACGTCCATTTTCCTGCCATCGATGTTTTTACAAAAGAAACATATCCCGGACCCCAGTTAAAATAGGGGACTCCCAGGCAAACATCGGCACCGCCTGCGCATGCGCCGACATAATCGTAAGGAACCGCCCAAACTTCTTTACCCTCTTTTCGTTTTTGTGTCGCAACAACGACTGCTTCGGTGGTGTCTATCCCGGAAAGAACAACATCATATCCGGTGTTGAAAAAGTTTAGGGCAACTTGAGTGGGATCCGCGGTCACACCGGGTATGTTGAACCAAAAGCCGATCCAGGTTGCCTGAAACTTCAACTTTGCCGGATCTTTTTTCAAAACCTTCTCCCATGCATATTTAGCGCCAAGATAACAAGATGCTGCCAATCGCCGGGTTTCTTCGTTAACAAGAGGACCGAGGTATCCAATTTTACCGGTTTTTGTGGTCATTGCAGCGACAAATCCAGCCATCATTTTGCCGTATTCCATTCGCCCCATCAGGTTGCTAAGATTCTTTGGCGCCTTTGCGGTGAGAGCATCGTCACCGGAAATATGAAGAAAATGTATCTCAGGATGCATCCGGGCCGCTTCTCTGGTTCCGTCTTTCATATCATCGGAATTTGCGATGATCAATTTGGCCCCTTTTTCCACCATATCATCTACGAGCTGGGGAATCGTAATACCGGGACGATCCGCCGGATTGACCTTGTCGATATAAATCATTTTGGCATTGGGAATCATTTTTTCCACATATTTTCCCCCTTCAAAATGCGCCTGGCTCCATCCGTGATCATTATAGGGGCCGACTAAAAGCAACCCAAACGTAAATGTCTTATCGCCCCCCATGGCTGTTCCCGAAGTTAAAAATGACAAGGAAAAGAAAAAAAACGCTGCCGTTACTCCCAGTATAAGTTTTTTAAACATAAAGTCCTCCTTAAACGCCGGTCGATCGGTAATACCCAATTAATGGCCAGGTCTGTCCATTGTTAACTTGAAATTTAATGTGATTGGATGTGGTCTTTAAATTATACTTAAGTTGAGCAATTGTCGAGGCTTGCCCGCCTTTGGCGGTGTTGCCGCATATAAGCCCCGCGTAGCGGGATCTCCGCTTCGCTACGACAAGTCTTGAGCGTAGCGAAATCCCGCTTTGCGGGAGAAGATTTCGTTCCGCTATAGTCAGCTATGCGGGCCGGCATCTGACACAGTAGATGCGGCATGATCGGCAATCCCGACTTGTTGGGTCGTCTTGTCCCGTCGTAGCTCGAAGAGCGAAGTCGGAAGCTAAAAGCGAAGCCCAAAGGGTTTCAAATTTTAAAAATATAAATGAAGACAATTCATTAAAATTAAGAGATTATTTATTCCCTTTTACAATTTGAAACGCTCAGCTTAAGTTATAGAACCATGAGTTAATAATTGCGATCCCATTTTATATACGGTTAAAGGTGTCCATCCGTCAAGTGAGAAGTCATAATAAGATTAGGTGGTTGGAGATATTGGCCGAAACGTTTTGAAATTAGGGTCCATCTTCCTGCCCAATGTTGATATCGGACGAAAATCTCATTCTGAACAATTGACGAATATCTTCAACAATAAGATAAAGGGACGGCACCAGAACCAGCGTAATCACGGTTGCGAACAAAATGCCGTATCCCAAAGAAAGGGCCATGGGAATCAAAAATCGGGCCTGTCGGGATGTTTCAAAGATCATCGGTGACAGACCGCCAAAAGTGGTCAGAGTGGTTAAAATAATCGGCCGAAAACGGTGAATACCCGCCTGATGAATCGCGTCGCGCCGATTCATTCCGGCCCGTTCCTTTCGGTTGGCAAAATCGATCAGCACCAGCGAATCATTGACCACCACCCCGGAAAGCGCCACAACGCCGAACATACTGAGTACGCTCAGGCTATAGCCCATAATCAGATGCCCGATCACTGCTCCCACAATGCCGAAGGGAATGGCCGTCATAATAATCACCGGCTGGATATAGCTGTTCAATGGAATAGCCAGCATGGCAAAAATGATCACAAGGGCCACCAAAAGTCCTTGCATCAGGCTCTGCATGCTTTCCCGCCGGTCAGCCTGCCGGCCCTCAAAACTATAGGTCAGACCGGGATATTTGTTTTGCAATTCCGGCAGGGTTTCAGCGATAATCGACTGCAACACCTCGCCCGCCTTGCTTCTGGGCCGAACGTCGGCTTCCACCGTCACAATCCGGCGGCCGTCTCGACGATTGATATCGGTATAGGCACGCCCCCGGTGTATGGTGACGGCTGATCGCAATGGAATTTCACTGCCGGCCGGCGTCCGCAATATCATTTCTTCAAGATTATACTCGGAAATCCGTTCTCCCTTGGGGAGTCTGACCATGACTTTGATTTCATTACGACCTCGCTGTTGCCGTAATGCCTCGGCACCGTAGTAAGCATGCCGGACTTGTCTGGCCACCTCTTTGGACCTTAATCCAAGGCTGCGGGCTTCCGGTTTGATCTGAAAATCGATCTGCTGTTTGCCGGGAGCGAAACCATCATCGATATCTTTTACAATCGGATAAAAACCCAGGGCTTTGGCAACATCGGCAGCGGCCTTTTCCAGCAGACCAATATCTTTATGGCTGAGTTCTATGGTGATGGCGGCCCCGCGACCGGGTCCACCGGCATCGGATTCAAATAAAATTGATTCCAATCCCGGAATAATCCCCACCCGTTCCCGCCAACGTTCCGTTATTTGTGCAGTCGAGATCGGGCGTTTGTTCGGCGGAGTCAAGTAGATGCGAACATCGGCCTGGTTGTCATTGATGCTGGCGAAAATTCCTTCCATGAGTGTTTTTCCACCATTTTCAGCAACAACCTTCTGGGCCGCTTGGACCAGCATCTGCTGCACCTTTTCGGTTTTTTGAAAGGCGGTCCCGAACGGCAGTGTGGCCGTCACTTTAGCATAATCGGATTCGATCTTGGGAAAAAGTTCAAATCCCATGCGACCGCTCTTCGCATAACCGGCCACAATCAGCAAAACAGCAACACCCAAAGACATCGTCACATATCGCCAGCGCAGGGCCATTCCCAGCAATGGTCCGTATCTCTGGTTAACAAAACGGACAAAGGCGTTGCTGAATCTTTGCTGCCAAGCATGCATCCTGCCGAAAAATCCTTGACGCAACGGTTTCTGATGGCCGACATGAGCAGGAAGAATCAAAAAGCATTCGATCAGCGAAATCGCGAAGACACTGATTACAACCACTGGAATTTGTTTAAAAACCTTTCCCAAGATTCCGGGAACGAAAAACATGGGTGCAAAAGCAATCATGTTGGTCAGCACACTAATCGTCACCGGCATGGTGATCTCTCTGGTCCCTGATACAGCGGCGTTGAACCAGGAAACACCGCGTTGGTGATGATGATAAACATTTTCCCCAACCACGATGGCATCGTCCACCACGATACCGAGGGTGACGATAAACGCGAACATGGAGATCATGTTAATGCTGACACCCATGGCCGGCAACACTAAAAGGGACCCCAGAAAAGAGATGGGAATACCCAGAGCCACCCAGAAGGCCAATCGGATCTCCAGAAACAATGCCAGTAAAATAAACACGAGTCCCAGGCCCATACATCCGTTTTTGATTAGCAGTCCCATTCGTTGCCGATAGATATCCGACCGGTCGTTGCGAAGTACAACCGTCAGACCCGGGGGCAGCTCCTGGTTTACATCCTCCACCACCCGTTTGGCGGCATTGGATACTGAAACAGGGGTTTGATCGCCGATCCGGTAGACCTCGACCATTACGGAGGGTTTGCCGTTGTATGTGGCGGCATTATCGGTTTCTTCGAATCCGTCCTTAATATCGGCAATATCTTCAAGCAGAACCTGGGTTCCGTCGTTGGCTGTAATAATCGGAATCTTTCCGAATTCATGCCCGTAATCCTTGCGCTCCTTCACGCGAATAAGAATATCGCCTCCGGGGGTTTTCACGGCGCCGCCGGGAAGCTCAACGGATGTCCTACCGATCCGTTGGGCAACTTCCTCTAGAGTAAGGTTATACGTTCGTAATTTGTCCTGGGAGATTTCGACGCTGATCTCATAGTTACGCACCCCTACCAGTTCCACCTGGGTGATATCCGGATCCTGGAGCAATCGGTCCCGCAAATACTCGGCATATTCACGTAATACCCCTTCGCTTTGATCGCCGTAAAGCGCCAGAGAAACCACAAAACGCTTTCTGGAAACAATCACCACCCGGGGCTTTTCTGCTTCTTCGGGGAAAGACGTAATCCGATCCACTTCACTCTGGATGTCCTGACCCAGCTTTTGCAGATTTTCGCCTTCTATCATCTCTACGGTAACCGTACCAACCCCTTCTTTTGCAGATGACCGAACTTCATCGACACCTTCCAACCCTTGTACGGCTTCCTCTATGGCCAATATGATACCCCTCTCCACTTCCTGGGGGCTGGCACCGGGATAGGGAACGGTGATTTGGACCCGATCCAATTCAAAGTCAGGAAATACTTCCTTCTTAATGCGAAAGCCTAAAAAGAATCCTCCCACAATAAGCACCAGCATGAAAAGGTTGGCTGTCACTGAATGACTGGCCATCCAGGCAATGGGCCCTTTGTTTTGGGGATTATCTTGCGGAAGACTTTTCATACTATGAATCCCCATCCTTTGCTGATTTTTCTTTCACAGATGGGTCGCTTTTGATTTTAGATTTCAATGGTTCGACTCGCACGGCCATTCCTTCCACAGGTGCAGGTAAATCCGAAACGATCAACTGCTCTCCGGGTGTCAGGCCGTCTTGCAGCAGGACAACGTCGGCATCACGCCAGACCGGACGTACCTTTCGAATTTCCAATGTTTGGTTTTCACTAACGATCCAGATACTTGAATTATCTTTCAAGGCCGTACGCGGAATTTGAAATACGTTGTCAAGTTTGCGGCCCAGGATTTTTACACTGACATACTCGCCGATTAAAAGGGGTGTGCGATCCTGATGGGAAGCGTTCAAGCCGAGCGGATCGGCAACCTCCACCAGGATTCGGGCCATACGCCCTTCGGTTGCCAGATCCCCCATCAACCGGATAACCGTCCCGTTGCATTCATGCCCCTGGCCATAAATGATTCGGGCTTTGGAACCAGGATCGCCGGCTTGAACCGGAACGTCGATCCATTCGAGACGATCCACCGGTAAGGATACCTGAATTCTGTAAGCATCGGTGCCCACCAACTCGGCCAGCGGTTCCTGGGATGTTACCATGGAGCCGCGATCCACCGACTTTGAACGCACCATGGCATTGAAGGGCGCCGTGATATGGGTCCGCTCAAGATCAAGCATTGCCGCTTTTAGTTCGGCCTCTGCTGCCGACAGATCCGCTCTGACCTTGCTTAAGTGGGGCTGACGCAGCGCCAGTTCCTTTTCCATATCCTGCGCCGGCTTGCCCTGGTTTAAAAGCTCCCATTCTCGCTTGGCCACTTGTTGATGTCCCAACTCCAGTTTCAGGGCATACTCGGCATCGGTCACCGCACTTCGCTTTCGAGCCAGAGCCAGCTCGTAATCTTGAGGATCGATTTGGATAATTCTCGTGTCCTTTTTTAAAAACCCGCCTTCCGTGAATTCAGGATGGATCTTTACGATTTCTCCGGACACACGGGATTTTAGCACCACTTCCCGGTCAGGAATAACGGTTCCCATGGCGGTTACGATAATCTGATAGCCGGAAGGTTTTACCGTTTGAATCAGAACCGTCGGACTCAGCTTAACCGGCGGTCGTTTCCGGGTTCGGGGCGCACTGTTTTTTATGTAAGATGCTGCACCTATACCAACACCGAGTATAACCAGCGATAGGACAATTCTAATGATAGGTCGTGGACTTTTGGCAGGGTTCGGCTGTTTCTCCGACAACATATTGGTTTGCTTAGTATCTCCCATTTTCATTCCTGTAAGGTTTTTATACCTCAATTTTGGTTATATTTTATTCCTCAAGGAGTCAGTGAGTCCGTCCATGTTCCGCCCAATGAGCGATAGAGACTAACGCGTGCATTAAGCAGGATCGCCTGCTTTCGAATTAAGTTCCTTTCGAGGTTCTGAACCGCCAACAATTGAGTCAGCACCGGTAGGTAATCGGTAAGTCCGTTACGATACCGAATCCCTGCCTCCTCTAATGCCTTACGGGCAGTAACCAGAACATTTTCGAGGGCCTTGATGTGTTCCCGTTGCTTGACCTCACTGACCAGCGCATCTTCAACTTCTTTGATGGCCGTTAAAACCGCTTGCCGGTATGCAGACAAATTCTCATCCGCGAGAGCCTGTCTGCGGTCCACTTCTGCAGCCCGTCGGCCCCCATCGAATATCGGTGCAGTCAAATTGCCCGCCAGGCTGAGCATCCAGTTGTCGAAAAGCACATCCATATCGCCTTTCCCATATTGGGCCCCGGCAGTCAGGCGAATTGCCGGTAAGCGATTTGCACGAGCGGCTGCCACTTGCCAGTCTGCAGCCTGCAAGCGCATTCCAGCCCTTCGCAAATCCGGACGTGATGAAAGAAGATCGGCCGGCAACCCGGTCGCCGGAATTTCGACCGGTTCCGGAAAGTCTTCCCGGCTGATCTTTAAGGCTGTTCCCGTAGGCTTTCCCAGCAAAAGAGCCAGTTCATGCAATAGCACCTGTTCCTCGGCCTCAACCAGCGGAATTTCAGCCTTGATGTTTTCAACAACTTGTTTTTGTTGATAAACATCGAGCGCCGATACCATAGACATTCGAAACCTGAGTTCAATGAGCTCCAGTAATGTCAAGTTGGTTTTAAGTTGACGTTCCAGAAGCCGTTTTTGCATCCGCTGAGATATTATGTTCACCCATCGATTGGCCACCTCAGCTGCCAGAGTCATTGCCGCCGTGTTTAAGTCTTCCCGGGCGACTGTCACTTCCAGCAGAGCGGATTCTCGCTCTGCCCGAATACGTCCCCAGAGGTCCAGTTCGTAGCTGCTGACAACTCCCAGGGAATAATCTTCAGTCGATGTGGTTTTCGCAGAACCGTTGTCTGACCGCTGACGCGCATAATACGCCTCGGCGTTTCCTGTGAGATCCGGATAAAGTGCGGCACCGGCCTGAACGGCCAACGCCCGGGCTTGAACGAGGCGGGACCAGGTTTCTTTCAACGTTAAGTTGTCGGAGAGCGCTTCTTTGACAAGCACATTGAGATCAAGATCATTAAATTCTTCCCACCACCGTAGTTCTGGGTCGGATTCTGACGTATAGAGCGAAAAAGAACGCGGCAATTCACCTTCCGGCGACGGCCTTTCCTGGGGCTTGAACGGAGCGCAGGATGCGGCCAGCAGCAGAATGACGGTCAATATAAACCTATTTACATGATTCTTCATGGGCCAATGCCGGTGTTATATTTTGGGAACGTAATTTGTATGCCAATATAGATTTATGGATGGACCTTAACTACGATTTATAGGTTTAAATATCAAGAAATAATGTGCTAAGTTAAATCATGTCGTTATTTTTCAACCTACCTGTCGAGAATGCAAAACGATGAATGATACAGGCAAAAACTGCCAAAAAACGACAAAAATAGTGCCGAATATTGTCGCAAACTCTTGATTCGGCGATGTGTCCATCCAAGCTAACCTATCGATATCTCTATTTTTTATTTTTCCCCATAATTTTTGCATAATTTTTGCATAAACTTTACCGAAAAAGTTCCGATAATTAATATAAAGGAACGTCTTATGAAATCCAAGACCTTCGTGTTATCGCTGCTGTTGACGACATTCGTGTGCATTATTTCAGGATGCATGGATAGAATGCCTTACAATTTCAACGGCAAGGTATCCCGCTATCCAAACGCTAAGATTGTAAACATCATGCAGCTTAATGGCGGGTGCTATGCCGAGCTCGAAACCGTCGATTCCGGAAAAAAAGTCTTGGAATATTATAAAAATCATATGGCCCGGACAGGTTGGTACATTCGGATTGAACGGGGATTTGAGCCGTGGCGTATGAATGACCCGGAAGCCACCGCATTTTTGGCACTTTTTAAAGGTAGTGAAGGCTTAATGATTAATACATATACGCCGGTGAACGGCGGAAAAACACAGATCGCTTTGTTCTTAGGAGATACGGATGTATAAAAATAAATCGCTTTGTTTTTGGAACATATTTAAACATAGAAAAGGTTTCACGTTAACTGAAGTAATCGTTGTCATGAGCCTCATCGGTATCATGATGGCCATTGCAGTGCCCAGCTATATTTCCTGGTTGCCCAAGCATAGATTCCAAACGTCGGTAAGGCAGATTTACGATGACATGAATCTGGCGAAAATTCGGGCAGTAAGGGGCAACGTAGATGCATATATCACATTTGACATAAATAATGAGACTTATTTCGTATTTTTAGACGACGGGACCCAAAATGGGGCATATAACGCAGGCGAAACCATTTTACGAAACAACGTTACATTGGAAAACGGTGTAGATATTACTGCGGCCAATACCTGTGGATTCAATAATAGAGGGATGTCCACCGCCGCCGGTCTGAATCAGGTCTTTTTGTCAAATCCGACCGGTCTTAGTATGCGTATTGATGTGAATACTGCCGGCAACATCTCTATTGTATCCTTATAGCGGAACAGGTGGCTGGGTGAGCTGGAGTTAAATTGCAGTAAGCTTAGTTTACCCCAAGAATCCGAACGATTCCTCCTTGTGCAATATACGAAAGTCATGGCCCAAATCCGCCAATTTTTATTCTCCACTTCTTTTTCATATTCACACAACCGCACGAAAACATGCCTTTATTCATTACCGCAGCTTTTCCTTGTCAAACCTTAATCTTCAGAATACAATACATTGCGATCCGGACTGAAATCGAACAGGATTTTTTATGATACGATGATTAAAGGCATTGCCTGTAAATAGCGAGACCTTTGAAAAATAGATATTTTTATTCGATTTCAAGAAAGGCAAAAACTTTAACCACATGAATACAATGAGTATTTCGAGGATTAATCCGCCAAAGTTCGGTGGCGGATTTAAATTTGAGTCTGACACAGAAATCGGATAAAAAGGGCTGTTTTGCAAAGTTCTCACAGCGTTATTCAAGCCGACACTGTATGTCATTGACAACCTTGTCTCAAGTTCTTAGTTTTCCCTAATCATGATAAATATTGTTGAAGCAACTACAAAAGAACTTGTTGAAAACGCAAAGGAACTCATTCGGGAATATGCCCAATCCCTGGAATTTGATTTGGGCTTTCAGGACTTTGATCAAGAGATGGAGGATTTTCCCGGACAATACGCATCTTCACGGGGTTGTTTATATATTGCGCTGGATGCAAACCAGCCTGTCGGCTGTGTGGCCGTTCGAGACTTCGGACAAGGTATTTGTGAAATGAAGCGTCTTTATGTAAAGCCGAATTTCAGAGGACAAAAGGTCGGAAAATTATTGGCTGAAGTCATCATCAAAGCCGCCGGTGATATGGGGTACGATTATATGAGACTCGATACGATCCCTTCAATGAAACAGGCAAATATGTTATATAACACCCTGGGATTCAAACAGATAGCGCCGTATCGGTTCAATCCCATTGAAGGCGCAACTTTCTTTGGATTGAATTTAAAAGGAAAAGTCAGCTCTTTAACTTTTTGAAAACTGTGTCGCTTCAGGTATGATTAAATTTTTGACTGGAAGCTGTCTGAGTGAATTAGGGATCGTTTTGGAAGAACCAACGGCGATTTAACTTTATTGATAAAATCCCCTGTCAAGCAAAGATCTTTATGAATAGCCCGGGCAGGTTCTTTCATTACGAGCCCTTTTCACGAGTTTTATCCGCCTTTGGCGTGATCTTTCAGCAAAAATTTAATTATTCCTGAAGCGCTTTCTTGTTGGGCCGTCTTGGCCCGTCGTAGCTCGAAGAGCGAAGTCGGAAGCTTAAAGCGAAGACCAATGAAATCGATCTATTTGAAAGGATTAAACCATTACGAATAAGGAAATCGTTTATGCTAAAGTTGAAAATCAGGATTTTTAAAAACAATGATACAACACCGGATACAACCATGACTGTTCCCCTTGCGGTCATTAAAGTGGCATCAAAATTGATACCGCGCAAAGCCGTAAAGGTTCTTGACGATTTGGGGATCGACCTTGATGAAATCGTTGAAGTCTCAAAAACCGAAGAACCATTGGGAACTCTTGCCGAGATCGAGGAACACAAGAAAAACAGAAGAATCATCATCTCCATCGAGTAGAGAACATCTCCTGATAACCCGGAACAAGGTTAGGTAACCCATGGAACATTCAGAAGAGAAAAAATCAGAAATTGAAAAAGTTAGAGATGACCTGTTCAATTTTGCCATTGACCGAAAAGATATCAAATGGTTCATGGAACGGCTCCCAAAAGAGGCAGACATCAAGCGCAGCACGGTTGAATACGAACTTCAGATATTAAAGATTATCAGTGTCGGGTGGAGTATATCGTATTATCTGGAAAACAACCCCCATAAAAACCCGCTTTTAGAGCTTTTCTGGATGGCGATTTATGAATTTTCACAGCATCTGTCAACAACCACCGAACTTATGATCGGCCAGGATATCGATTATTTTCAAATCCTAAAGGAACGGCTCGACATGTACGTGGAGGCCCTGGCCCAAAACCCGGAGGCACCGGAGCCTTCCACCGTCATCGGACCGGAGTTTGCCAGGACCTGCGGAAATACAGATGATCTCTTCACATTTATGACCGGCTCAAAAATGTTTCTTTCAACCACCGTCCAAGTTAAGGAATACCTTGAAACGATCAAGCTGAGATAACATGAATGCTTTCGGAACATGAACGATCTGATGCAGGGAACCATGCTCAAGACGAACCTAAAGCTCTTTGAAGAAGAAAGAAGAAGCTATATACATGAGGAGAAACAAACAATGAAAATAGCAATCGTGGGGATCGGCGGTGTGGGGGGATACTATGGCGGACTGCTGGCAAAAAGATATTCAGGCGATGAGGATGTTGAAATCGTTTTCATCGCCCGGAGAGATCATCTCAAACAAATAAAGGAAAATGGATTAAAACTCATTACGGAAAAAGAAACGTTTATCGTCAGTCCTGATCTGGCCACCGACAACCCATCCGGCTGCGGAATATTTGATTGTGTCATCTTCTGCGTGAAAACCTATGGCCTCGAAGAAAGCGCCAAACTGCTTTCGCCTTTCATCGATGAGAACACCGTCGTTATCTCTTTACTCAACGGCGTGGACAATGCCGTCCGGCTGAGTGCTGTTCTGGATAAGGGAAAAATATTTAACGGATGTGTATATATCGGTGCGCATATCGTGGGCCCCGGTGTGGTTCAACAGGCAGGTTCAATGAACCAACTGTTTTTTGGAAATGAATCCATTGATAAAATTGAAGTAAACCATATCGAAAATATTTTAAAACAAGCAAATATAGATGCTCAATACCGAACAGATATTGAAAATATTGTATGGGAAAAATACGTTCTCATCTCTGCATTTGCCACTGCCACCACTTTCCTGGATAAGACCATGCGTGGCATTATCGATGGTGAAAAAGGAAAAGAGCTGTTGGATGATCTTCTTACAGAAGTATTTCGTATCGCCGAAGCAAAACGGATTGAACTTCCGATAAATATCAGAAAAGAAATCATCGCGAAAGTCAGTACCTTTCCCCCTGAAATCAAAACTTCAATGCAGATGGATTTCGAAAAAGGAAACCAGACGGAGCTGGAGACGTTCACCGGTTACATCGTTCGTGAAGCCGGGAAGCATGGGTTATCTGTTCCCACCTATGAAAGAATTTATACGGCTTTAAAAAAACAATTAAACGGATAGCACAATTGATAGTAGAATGTGTTTTTAACAAAATTTATCTTTTCAAAACTTTAGTCACAGGAAGACGTTATGAAAATACTTGGCATAGCCGGCAGCACGCGCAAGGAAAAACAATCCGGTGTGTATACGCTGGTTAAAACCGTACTTGAAAATACCGGATGTGAATACGAGTTGATTCCTTTAAAGGGGAAAAAAATATCCGGGTGCATTGCGTGTCTGGGATGCGTAAAAGACAATATATGTAAAGTAGAAGACGATTTGACCGAACTGCGTGATAAAGTGGTTGAAGCAGACGCCTATGTGATCGGCGCCCCCAATTATTATTCAACCCTGAATGCCATTACCCATGCATTTTTGGAACGCTGGTTTCAATTTCGGCACCAGGAAGGCGATACCCTCTGGGGCAAACTGGGCGTTGCCGTAGGGGTCGGCGGTACTTCGGGTCAGTTTCCGGCGGATGAAATCGAAAGGTTTTTCGCATATAACTTTATTGAACCCGTGGCCAAGGTTACCGGCCAGGGGGCTGCGTCCTGTTTCTCTTGCGGCTTCGGCGAAACCTGCAAGGTGGGTGTCCCACATATGCTTTACGGAGAAGGCTTAAAAATCACCGAGGAAATGATTCCCAACGTAACCAAACA
>Ga0307425_1000590_pt1 | contig 22825 bp, 19 predicted proteins | sample SalMarWE160330MG_FD_202152 | JGI IMG/M metagenome (GOLD analysis project Ga0307425, IMG submission 202152) | Salt marsh sediment microbial communities from the Plum Island Ecosystem LTER, Massachusetts, United States - WE1603-30 | ecosystem: Environmental > Aquatic > Marine > Intertidal zone >...
ATAAATTAGCCAACGCCCTGGCAAGTCATGGGCTTGATGTATCTCTTTTTGTTGACGACCAGTATGAATTAGACCACCTGCCAGCGAGTTTTACAAAAATCAGAGGCTTGTCCAGCAAGAATGTCAGCCTTAGCTCAAAAGACTATCCCATCATCCGGATACTCAAGATTCTCATCGCCCATTTCCGTAACTGGTCGAAGCTTTTCCTGCATGTGAAGAAAGATAGACCGGACATTATTCATGTCCAGCCTCAGCTCTATCTCATGGATTGGTGTAGCATGGCACTTCTCAAAAAGAAGGGCTTCAAAATTGTCATCACAATTCATGATGTTATCCCGCACAAGTTTTTTACCAGACATTTTCACCGGGCAGAGCTTTTGCTACTCCAGTTCATGTATAACAAGGCGGACAAGCTAATCGTCCATTCTGAAAGGAACAAGAGGCAGTTACTGGATAGATTCTCCCAAGATGAATCGAGGGTTATTGTGATTCCCCACGGCGAGTATCGATTGGATGGACTGGGTCGGGAAATTACTAAGATTGAGGCCCGGTCTATGCTTGACCTGGATGAGAATGACAAGGTCCTTCTGTTTTTCGGCTTCATTAGGCGGGTAAAGGGGATCGACACCTTGCTTAGGGCCTTTGACTCGGTGGCGGAAGCGCTTCATGATGCCCTACTGATCATTGCCGGATGTTGTATTCAAGGTGAATCATTCAGCCAATATGAAGCTCTGCTCCGTCGGATGCTGCACGGGGACAGAGTCAAAGTTTTTCTTGAATATGTTAAGCACAAGGACGTTCCCGCCTTCTTTAGAGCTACGGACATAGTTATTCTTCCGTATCTCAAGTTCTCCTCCCAGAGCGGGGTGCTTCATTTAGCGCAAGGATTTGGGAAAGCTACTATTGTCACGGATGTTGGCGGTATGCCAGAGGTGGTGGAGGATTATAGAACCGGCCTGGTGGTTCCGCCGGGCGATGTAGAAAAACTGGCCAAGGCAATCCTCTATCTGCTGATTAACGAAGAGAAAAGAATAGAGATGGGGGAGCTGGCTCGGGAAGTTGCTCTGAAAGAATTCTCCTGGGATGCTATTGCCAGGAGAACGATCGACAGCGTGTATAGCAACCTTGGAATTGTTTCCCGGGACACTGCATGTGAGTTTATAGCTCCATGACTCCGAGCATATCAGTTTTTGTCGTCAACTATAACACCTGTGGCCTTCTCGAACGATGCCTGAGATCGGTCTTCAACAACAAGGGAGACGTTTCAGTGGAGGTTTTTGTCGCTGACAATTGTTCCACGGATGGCAGTGCCGCAATGGTTGAGGAGAGATTCCCTCAAGTATGGCTGACTAAGTACACGGAAAACAGGGGATTTACCAAGGCAGTAAATCCACTCATAAGCATGGCAGAGGGGAGATATTACCTGTTTCTGCATCCTGACATGGAACTCCTTCCAGGCACTTTGAGTGCCTTCTTGGACTTTTTTGAGTCTAATACACACGCTGGAATAGTAGGTGCAAATTTATACTATCCGGATGGAACGCCGAATCCGTGCGAAATCCTCCCTCCTGGTTTCAAAAACGACCTGTTGTCTCTGTCCGTCAGACTTTTTAAGAGATTACCAGCCGCAAGGCATTTGACGGGAGAACGTAATCCCGCGGAGTGGTCTCACAAGCGGACCCGTCAGGTGAACTGGGTCTGGAATGCCTGCATGATGGTTCGCAGGCAGGTCATTGATGCGGTCGGTTCTTTTGATGAGAAATTCTTTGTATGGTTCGCCGACTGGGATCTGTGTAAGCGGGCGGCTGATACGGGCTGGGGGGTGTATTACCTGAAAGAGGCTAGGGCCATTCATCACGAGCGCCTCAGTTTTACCACACAGGACCTGGAAATGGAGGAGATCCGCTACAAGGTCGACGGCTGGTATAGTGCCCCCGGTCAGATACACGATCGTCATGTCTTTTTGAAGAAACATGCCGGTGCCGCATCGATTCTGGGTATGAAGACCATTCAGGCCTTTGAAAACGGTATAAGGCTGTGGCTGATTCTTGGCAGGCTCCTGGTCGGGAAAAGCAATCTTCGGGATGGCTTGTTCGAAATGGGGGCCTGTTTGCGTGTTATACAGGCTATTTTGCAGGCCTGACAATCCAGTAGATGATGAGAAAGAGCGGCATAACGATTCCGAAGGTCCCGGAACCTCTGAGGAACTTTCCTGTCGGCTCTGGGAAACTACGCGCTGGTTGGCAGCTTGTGAAAGAGATGCGCAGTCAAAGGGACAGACAGGCGAAAAAAAGGGCACTGAGACGCATTTCATACAGGTTGCTTGAGCCGTTTTACAAGAGGCAGTATCGCAGCGAAGCAAAACGGAGAACCTCCACTATTGATTGGAATCATGTCTGTTGCGGAGCGGAAAAGGGCCTCGTGAGCATTATTCTTCCCGTTTACAATCAGGTCGATCTCCTTGAGCAGTCTATAGCGAGCGTGCTTAGCCAGCAATATCAACATTTCGAACTCATCATAGTAAACGACGGATCCACAGATGGCGTGGAGAGTGTTCTGGATAAGTACGTCTCCCATCCTCGGGTCGAGATATTGACGCAGCCCAATCACAGACTGCCTGCCGCCTTGAACACGGGGTTTTCCCACGCAAGAGGGGAGTTCTTGACCTGGACCTCGGCAGACAATGTCATGTCGCCCTTGCAGTTGACGGCACAGGTAAGATTCTTGAGACAAAACGAGTATGCCCAGATGGTCTTCTGTAATTACGAGGTCATTGATGAACAGGGCAATCCTTTTAGCCGTGGGACGCTCACTAACCCGGGAACGAACGTCGTGAAAACTGACGAAGATATTGGTTCTCTGCATTATGCCTACAACTTCATTGCCGGATGCTTCATGTACAGGAATTGTGTGGCGAGAATTATAGGCAACTATGATTCAACGGCTTACGGGGCCGAAGACTACGATTATTGGATGCGCATAAATGATGATTTTGCAATTTTTCATATAGGACGTGAAGAACCCTACTACAAATACAGGATCCACAGGAATACCATAAGAGGCCGGGAGGGTAACGACGCCATCAGGGATGTCATAGGCAGGGCCCAACGTCTGCACTCTGAACGGCGGGCGTTTTTTGGAAAGCCTATGACCCTGTTCATCCCTGGAGCAGCGTGGCGCCTGGAAGGTGATGGCGGAGCACTGAAAAAGAAGCGACCGTGGAACACGATGAGATTTGAGTCCTTTGCAGAACTTGATCAGCTCATGGGCAGGGTCAATGAAGACGAGAAGCGGGTGGTTTTCTTGTCTGGATCTCAGGTCTTTGACGTAAGGTACTTGGGCATCTTGGAGCGGCGGAGACGTGACAGACTGCTCTTTGCCTTCGGCATAGTTGAAGACAGAACCGATGTAAGAGAATCCGGACACCTGAACATGTTCGACTGGTTAGTAGTTGAAAAGAGGCCATTGTATGATCGTCTTTGCCCAGCCTTCAAGGAAATGCTGATTTGTGTGAACAATTGGCTCAATTACTCGAATCTCTGGAGAATCATTGCAAACCACCATCTGTTTTACAAAGCCCAAGGGAGAAGCGTGCTGTACCTGTCTCCAAAACACAAAGAATACCGGTAACATTATTTTTAGCGCGTTGAAAGGCTCCCCATCTTGCTGCTCCTTCTCAACGTCCACTAATCCACTCAAACAGTGCGTCGCTTCAGAATCAGATCATATGCACGTTCCTTGAGTAGCCTGCACTAATACGAATACGGCAATGGCAAGGCAAAACGAAAGTAGAAAGATTCTGGTAACCGTGATCGTTGGAACCCGACCCGAGGCGATCAAAATGGCACCCATCGTTCACGAGCTCATGGGAAGGTCAGACGCCTTTTCGGTCACCCTAGTCAACACAGCGCAACACAGGGAGATGGTGGACCAGGTCTTTTCTGCCTACGGCATAAAGGCTGACGTGGATCTGGATCTCATGGAGGAAAACCAAAGTCTTGCCACCATCTTAGCCAAAGGCGCCGGTGCCCTGGATGTGGTCTTCTCCACGAATAAGGCGGACATTGTCCTCGTTGAAGGGGATACGAGCACGGTTTTCGTTGCATCCTTGATTGCCTTTTATCACAGGATTGATGTTGGGCATGTAGAAGCCGGCCTTAGAAGCCATGACAGGTACCGGCCTTTTCCAGAAGAGATTAACAGAAAGATTACGTCTGTCGTAGCTTCCATCCATTTTGCCCCAACCGAATGGGCACGAGGCAACTTGCTCAGGGAGGGATGCCCGGCAGAGGCGATTTTCGTCACTGGAAATCCGGTCGTTGATAGTCTGTTGAAAGCGCTGCGGAGCCATCACGAATTTCAAAGACCTCTGAACGCGATAGATTATGATGCGAACAGGGTGATACTGGTTACTGCCCATCGACGAGAAAATCACGGGAAACCCCTGGCAAACATTTGTGAAGCAATCCTTGAGATTGCCGAACGCAATGACGACGTCATTTTTGTTTACCCGGTCCACCCAAATCCTAACGTGCAGACAGTGGTAACAGAACTGCTTGGCAACAGGGACAGGATCTATCTAGTAGATCCCGTGGAATACGTACCATTTGTTTACCTGATGAAGGCGGCATACCTGATACTGACAGATTCCGGTGGGATGCAGGAAGAGGCGCCCACCCTGAAAACGCCTGTGCTGGTGTTAAGAGAAAAGACGGAGAGGCCGGAGGCCGTGGAAGCGGGGACCGCCCGGGTTGTTGGCACGGACCGGGCCAGAATCGTTGACGAGGTTTATCGACTCCTGAAGAACAGGGAGGAATATGAGGCAATGGTAACCGAGGAGAATCCTTTTGGCGACGGAAGGTCCGCGCAAAGGATAGCAGATATACTTCAGGAGCGATATTCCTGAGAGCTCTTATCTCCGGGCCAGGCTGCCTGTCAATGGAGTAAACATTAGCAGAGATGAGCTGACGATCCATGCGACGACTCAAAGATATCCTGAACAGGTCGAACAGGGCGTATCTGCTCGAAGTCATAGGACGGAGAAGAGATTACTACCGGAACAGACTCCAATGTCACGCAAGGCGAAATAGAGTCATCAAGCGCTATTTATCGTCTACAGGGAGAAGGCGGCTGCACCTTGGCAGTGGAGGCCATCTGCTTCACGGGTGGTTGAATTCCGATATTTTAGACCTCAGGAAGGGCATGATATTTCTGGACGTGAGAGAGAGGTTCCCTTTCGAGGACTGCACTTTTGACCTGGTCTATTCGGAACACCTGCTGGAACATCTCAGTTACAGTGATGGCGGTCACCTGTTAAAGGAAAGTTTCAGAATTCTGAAACCAGGTGGGACATGCAGGATTTCGACCCCGGACCTGAGTTTTCTCATCAGCGTTTGGAAAGATGACACGGAAGACAACAGGCAGTACTTGAAATGGGCCTTTGACACGTACTGGAGGGCGTCAAGGCCGTCCAAGGCCTTGGCTATGAACTACTATTTAACAGGGTGGGGACACAAATGTGTATATGATCTTAAATTGTTGACAGAGTCATGCCGGGAGGCAGGTTTCATTGATATCAAGAAGAGGGAGGTAGGCGAGAGTGATGTGGCCGACCTGGAGGGCATTGAGAGGCACGGCAATGTGATTGGTGACAGGTGGAATCGGAAGGAGTCTCTTGTGATAGAGGCAGGCAAGGCCGGTGCAAACGCGTAGGTGGCAATGATATCGGTATCGATCATTATCCCGGCGTGGAATGAGGCAAAAACGATCAAGAAAACATTACAGGCCCTTTTGAAGATAGATTACGACATGGAGCGATGCGAGACAATAATCGTTGCGGGGGGCGACGACGGGACCTATTCTCTTGCTAACAGCTTGGCCCCTCAAGGGGAGGCCTTTTCGAGGTATGTGATACTTGAACAGGGACCAGGGGGAAAAAACGCCGCGATTCAGCAAGGCATCAGAGAAGCCGGAAATCCAATGATAGTCTTGCTGGACGCGGACACCATGGTGAGTCCGGGGTGGCTGAAGACCATGGTACACCCCATTGAACAGGGTGACACGCACTTGACCGTTGCCAACCCGGAACCCGTGAGAAAGACATGGGTGTCTGATTACTACACGATTAACAAACTATACTTCATGGACCAGATTGTGACCTATTCGGGCCACGCCATGGCGTTCAGGGCCGAGGTGGTCAGGGATCATTTGGATTACTTTTTTGATGAGAGTGTTAAGGTCGGTGTTGACTACCTGTTGGCCAAGAAATTTCTGGAGAGGGGACTGGGGGTCACTTTTGCAAAAGATGCGCTTGTGACTACCCATATTCCCTCTACATTCAGATATTTCTGGTTGTCCGAGTTAAGGTGGAGGGCGGCGCTTATCAATATTGATGGTGTGAGCTACACAAACCTTGGCCGTAACGTTACAGTCGTTGCCGCCCTGATCTGCGGCGTGCCGGTATTTAAGAAACTGTCTGTGGTTTCCTTATTGTTTAACCTGGTTTATGTGATCGGCAAGGCACGCATGTTTTTTGCTATGAAGAGAGAATATCATGTAGGGACAAAAAGTCTACTCGGTTTCATTTTCTTGTCGTATGCCTATCACCTCATCGGCATTATCAGCTATCTGAGGCATTTCCTGGGACTCTCAAGAAACACATATCTTTACCAGGGTGAAAGGTATTGAAGCCGTCCTTTTGCGTGCCACGATTTCATTCGGAGCAGCCGCTCGTGCGTTTTGCTGCTTCTGTAAAGTGCAACATGCTGTCCCACATTCTAGTTTCAGCTGTGGCCATATTGATTTTTGTTACGGATGCTTCTAACTCAGGCTTGTGGCATCCGGATGCTCCCTCTCACGCCTTAAATGGGGTCTTTTACAGGGACATGATTCAAGACCGGGGCTTCCTAGATCCTGTGCGCTACGGCGAGAGGTATTATGTTCAGTATCCAAGCCTAACCATAGGGATGTATCCTCCTGTATTCTACGCGGTTGAAGCGGGATTATACACGGCATTTGGCGTCTCCGCTGCCGTGGCAAAATTGGCTGTCCTCTTATTTACACTTTTAGGGGCAAACGTGTTCTGCCTTTTGTGTCGTTACTGGTTCCCGACCTGGATCGCGGGGACCGGCTCTGTTTTGTTTCTCATTCAGCCGGTAACGCTCTTTGGACAAAAAAATGTCATGCTGGAGATGCCCGCCCTCGCTATAAGTCTGTGCAGTCTATGGTTTCTGTATCGGATCGCCAAAAAACCGACAGGAAGTGATCCTGTTCTCGGCCCCCTCTTTACAGCAATGGCCTTCTTGACAAAACAAACCGCCGGGTTCCTACTGCCTGTCTGGGTTGTATGGCTAACCCTGCGTAAGAGGTGGGCATTGCTGAGGTCCAAGGTGTTCGTCTTCAGCTCCTTACTCGGCATCGCTTTCCTGGTTCCTTGGGTTTTCATAAACCTGACCGTCGGCAGGTCTTATCTTTCCGCCTTTGCTTTGGAAGAACGCCACGTCGGATCAAACCTTTTATACTACGCCGGTCACATCTCTGAAATAATTTCGTACCCTTTGGCTTTTCTCTGCCTCTGTTCTATTTTGCTGTTCTGGAGACTGAAGGAAACCGACGGTTATCAATTAGCCTTACTCTGGTCGGCGTCAGCGCTGGTTTTCATCTGTCTTATGGGGTACGCCACACCGCGTTACGCCATATTCCTCGTTCCGGCACTGGTGATTCTGTCTATGTATTCGCTGCAGTTGTTTGTTGATCGGTTTCGAAAAAGAGGCGTTTGGGCCGTCCTGTCTCTCGCATTGATATGCTCACACGCTTATCCAAGGTGGGCCTGGAGCAGCAAGGATGTTACCGGATTTGAACCGGCCGTGGATTTCATCCTGAGGGACAGCCAATGTGTTTCGGTGCTCTACGACGGTTATTTCAACAGCAATTTCATCTATAACATGCGTGCACGGGACAGGGAGCGCCGGGTCTTCGTCTTCCGGGCGAGCAAATTGGTGTTTTCAACAAGGATGATAGCTGACCTGGGGTATCGAGAGCTGATTAAGGACGCCGAGGGCTTCTATGATGCCTTGGACCGCAACGCAATAAAATATGTTGTGCAGGAAGGCAAAGATTCGATGAAGACAGCGGCAAATAGCAGGCTCCGTCGGTGGGTGCAGGGTAAGAAATTCAAGCTGATCGATGAATATCCCCTGACTGAACATGGTCTGGGGAGTTCAGGGAAGTTGTTGGTTTATGAATACCTCGATTACGAACCCAAGGCGATTAGAGAGATCGAATTGGATATGCCCATGCTCGGCCGGAAGATGAAAGTCAAGATCGATGGACACTTAGAAGGTCCCTGGTAGACGGCAAAGCAACACCATGGACGTTTCCGTTGTCATCAGGACAAAAAACGAGGCAGATTGTATTGGAGCTACACTTGAAAGCCTAAATAGGCAGGCGTTTGGTGGGAAGTATGAAGTCATCATCGTGGACTCGGGTTCCACGGATGCCACGCTCGACATAGCGGGCAGATACGACGCGCGAGTGCTTACGATGCTCCCCACGGCGTTCAGTTATGGATGGGCCTTGAATATGGGTGCCGGTGCAGCCACCGGGGAGTTTATTGTGAATCTGTCGGCCCATGCCGTCCCCACGGATGAGAAGTGGTTGGTGAATCTGATCAGCGGATTTGAAGACAACAGCGTGGCCGGGGTATACGGCAGGCAGATCTCGGAGGGCAACATCAATCCTTTTGAGGCCCTCAAAAACAGGAGTTTTTTTGGCGAAAAAAGGGCCCGGTTCACCGCGAACCAGGACAAGAGCCCCGAGCAGATCCATTTTTCAAACAGCAATGCCGCCATCCGAAAGGAGGTATGGGAAAAATTCAGGTTCAACGAAGAGGTTGGCTGGGCAGAGGACATCCTGTGGCAAAAGGAGGTCCTGGACGCGGGTCTCTCCATTGTGTACAAGCCCGATGCTGCCGTGTATCACACACACCCGATCGAGCTTTACAGGGCCTACAAAAGTTCAAGGGACTGTGCCTATGCTCTTTCGTTGATAAAACATAAAAGGAAAGCCATGGCCCTGGTACTTTATGACACGGTGATCATGTTGGGCTTCCTAACCGGTTCGGTTTTTGAGAACCTGAGATATGTTTTGACCCAGAAATACTTTCAATACCTGGGAGTGACGCCATTGTATATTGCCTCGGCATGGGTGGGTTGGTTGATCGGAAGGTGTGAATACAGACTGGATAAACCCTATCGTTGCCTAAACAACATGGCAAAACGTCCCAAGAAGTAACAATAGCCTCTATCTGCGATTCTTTTGGGCGCTTTTGTGGAATGCATTGTGAGTGATATCCAGAAAACTGGAAAAAACAGCCATGTTGTTTACCCTTTGGGAAAGCCGATGATACCGCATCTCCTGCGTTGCCAAGGGTTCGGCGTAGTTTACTACAGCCTTACCCTTGGACGCCTGGGATTTGCAGCACCCTCGACTTTTGCAACGTCAGGGTAAGTAGTGGATACTCGGGCGCTCTTGAAAGCCTTTCATGCCACAGTATTTGTCCTTTCATTTTCCACGGGTTTTTTCCTGCATGACAAGTTGAGACTGCCGTTTTCCAATCCATGGCACATCACAAGTCCGCTTGCCGCCGCAAAGTACAATCCAACGAATGACATCTTCAGGTTTGTTTTCCTGATCACTCTGCCATGTGTTGTTCTCATGTTCTGTCGGTTCGTTGGTTGCTCAAAGATGTTTCCTGCGAGGGCCCGTGAAGTCTTTCATTTTCCAAAGGTGCCTGGCGGCCATGTCCTTGCCAGACAGATCACGTGGGTGTGTGCGTTTGCCGCCCTGGCGCTGGCAGCCGGCAACACATACAATTGCAGTCCACTGGACACCTTTCATGAAGGTGAAACCCTTGGACCGGCTGTTGATTATATGCATGGGAAGGTGCCTTACAGGGATGCCATCTTTATTCATGGCGTGTTTCGGGATCCACTCCGTTCCGTTCTTGCCTTCGGCATCTTTGGAAAGTCCATTGGCGCGGTGCGAACCTTCAATTCGTGCCTTTCTATTTTGACTCTCGGGGTCTTCTTCGTAGCCTCCTTTTTTCTTTACAAGAAGAACATTTATTATGCTGCGTTATCCACTTTCTTGCTTCTCATTGTCCGTCACACGAGGCCTTTTGGGGTCCTTTTTCACCTCACATTGGCGGACATCGCCTTTCTGATCATAATCATTTTGGCAACACTGCTCGAGGGTGAAATTCACAAGCGGAAGCCAAAGAGCCGACGAGGGAGGACATATCTTCTTCTGGCCCTCTTTACCTTTGTCCCAACGGTTTCTTTCGCCAATTCCATTGACAGGGGATATTTTCTCACCGCGGCCTCCATGGCTTTCCTGTCGGGAGTGTATGTCTTCTTTCTGAGGCGATCCGGCTGGAAATGTGTGTGCGCTATTTTCACCGGCTACCTGTCGGGAATTGTAGTCCTGGGATTTGCCATCAAGGGGGCTTATGTGGACTTCTTCCAATTCGCATTCTTGGTCTTGCCAAGGTATGATCCCCTCTTGAACGGTTATATTTATCCTTTCAAGGATGTGAGATTCCTGGCTCCCGTATTATGTGTAGCCCTTATCCTTTATTGGCTGACAGCCCGATTCCTTGGTTTCCAACGGATTCCTAAGGAGTCCTTCTGGCAAACAGTGAGGGAATTCTATCTGAATTATTTCATGGAGATCCTGCTGGTGCTGTTGTGCCTTGCCTGCTACCGCAGGGTCCTGGGTAGATCTGACCTGGGTCATTTGGCTGACGCCATAGGCCCGATCGCGATTCTGCTCGCGTATATCATCATGCGGCACTATGTCGGCCCTCTTATAAAGAAGAAAGATTTGGTACTTCGTGCCGGGACTCTCACCGTCATTGGTGTCTTCCTGGCTCTTTTTGGGCCAAAGATAAACTGGGCTACGTGGTACAGATTTCCTCTACACGTCGCGGATGACCAGTTGATTCCCGAGAGCTACTTGCGAACCATCTCGTTTCTTAAGGACAAGCTTGGGCCGGGTGACGATTTCATAACCATGACGTCCGAACCAATCTGGTATTACTTTCTTGACAGGCCCTGCCCCGTACGATTTCAGAGCATATACCAGGCAATGCCGCCCTTTTATCAGCAGGAGGTGGTTGACGATCTGAGAAAGAGTAACGTTCGCTATGTCTTGTTCAGGAACAGTCACTGGGCAAACGACATGGATGGCTTTAGTACAGAAATAAGAATTCCCATGGTTTTCAGGTTTATCACTGCAAACTACGTGTTTTCTAAAAAGATCGACGACAATGAAATTTGGGTTCGAAGGCCCGTGAAAAGAGATGACGTCCAGGGAACTGAACCGTGCGGGAAATTGAGTGGGGCATTCATGCCGCCTGCAGCGCAACGCGGTTTCGCCCGGCGGGGTTACGAAGCCGCCATCTTTGAACCATGTTGAAAAAAGTAAGAGAAATCCTTATTAAGAATCTTTCTGATAACACTTAGCCTTGCGGTTGGTTTGCTTGTGCTTGAATCGGGCGTGAGGGTGTTTGGCCTTTTCAACTTTCCGGACGACGTGTTTGTTGAGCCCTATCCACAACTGGGCTGGTCTCATATTCCCAACAAGAGGGGTTGGTGGCAAGTGGGATAAAATCGTGTGCGCGTGGAAATCAATTCGCACGGATGGAGAGACGACGAATATCCCTATAAAAAGCCACCGGGAACCTTTCGCATTCTCATCCTCGGCGATTCATTTGTGGAGGGTTTCCAGGTCCCCCTGAGGGATACCCTTGCCAAGGTGTTGGAACAAAAGCTGAATAAACGTCGCCGGAACGTGAAGGTCATCAATGCCGGTTTTGGCGGTGTGGGAACCGATTATGAATTGTTATTTTTTAGGCGTGAAGGATTCAAATACGCCCCGGACCTCGTAATCGTGGGCTTTTTCGTGGGAAATGATGTGCAGGACAATTACAGGTCGAAAGGAATACTTGTGCCTGGTGGTTCTTCTCTTGCCTACGAGAAAGGAGGCTTTACCGTCCGTGTTAAACAATTCCTGGCGCAGCACTCGTGCGCTTACAACTATTTTGGGATCGTATTGCCCAGACAGAGTCCCGTCCTCGCCAAATTGGCCATGAAGTTAGGACTTCTCGCGCCACAGTCCTTTGATGAGACCCATGGCATCGCTCAGCCGCACTACCTGGTTCTGGCGAAAAGATACGGTCAGGACTGGGAGAAGGCATGGGAGGTGACGCAAGCCCTCGTATGGCAACTTAAGAAGGAAGTCAAGGCTCGTGGTAGTAAGCTGGCAGTGTTCAGTATCCCGCTCAGGGAGCAGGTCTGCGAAAACGCTTGGAAAGTGCAATTGTCCAGGCCGGCCATGACGGCGACACAATGGGACGTGACAAAACCGGAGCGAATTCTTGGCGAAATCATGAAGGAAAATAAAATCCCATTTCTAAGCTTGTTGCCGTACCTTTCTGAAGCTGAGAACCGATGCGATCTGTACTGCGCTGCAGATGGGCACTGGAACTCCCAAGGGCATCGCCTGGCAGGGCAGGTTATCTATAGATGGCTTGTAGATGAGGGGCTGGTCCAAACAGAAATTGAAGACTGAAGGCTGAAAGCACACGGAGGCTAGCACGGGTATCAGTTTATCGGGCGACTGCAGGATTTTCAGAGAGAAGAGTACCTGGAGTCCACAAATAAACCCCAAGGCTAGGGTAAAGGATCATGGCGGAAAAGGCCGTAGCAGAAAATCTGCCAACAGTTTCGGTCATCATTCCCATGAGGAATGAAGCCTCGTATATTGAAGAGTGCTTGCAGTCCGTCGTGGAGCAAGATTATCCCCAGGCGTTGGTAGAAATATTGGTGGTCGACGGCATGTCGGAAGACCGATCACCCAGTATTGTTTCGGAGTTTATCTCAAGGCATCCGAACATTCGTCTGCTGTCCAACCCTCGACAGGCTACGACCTGTGCCCTGAACCAGGGCATTCTGGAATCAAAGGGGGAAGTAGTTGTCCGGGTGGACGCGCACTGTTGGGTCGCTGGCGATTATGTCAGCTCCTGTGTGAAAGCATTGCAAAGAGCCGGAGCGGATAACGTGGGCGGTCTCATGAGGCCAGAAGGGAAGACATTTGTGGAAAAAGCCATAGCCATTGTTATGTGTTCTCCGTTTGGCGTGGGGAGTGGAAAGTTTCACTATTGTGAGAAGGAAATGTTCGTTGATACGGTCTATCTGGGGGCCTACCGCAGGGAAGTGTTTGACAGGATTGGATTGTATGATGAGGGGGCCCATTACGGTGAAGATGACGAGCTGAATTATCGGTTGACCCGGGCAGGAGGAAAAATTCTCCTCTGCCCGGACATTAAAACGAAATACAGGCCACGCTCTTCTCTGATAGCCCTGTGGAGACAATTCTTTAATTACGGGCGGGGCAAGGTCCGCACCGTCAAGAAGCACGGGGGGCCGGCGTCCTGGAGACACCTTGTACCTGCTGCTTTTGTGCTTTCCGCAGCGGGTGGCCTGCTTCTATATGCGATAAATCCTTCATTCTGGTGGATTGGCACCAGCATCGCTGTAACTTATTTGGTCTCTGCCTTACTCGTTTCAGCGAGAATCAGTGCTAAAGAGGGATGGATATACTTTCCGCTGCTGCCCGTGATCTTCGGGGTCCTTCATCTCGGTTATGGGACGGGCTTCTTGTGGGGCGTTTTGCGATTATATCTCCTCGAGAGGATTCATGGAGACGCGAAGTCGGCTCAACTCTCCAAGTTGTGAGCGAAGTTGAACGCATCAAATCAGTTTACAGCCAGCGCCAATTTGACGGCCGTGTGTATTCTCTTTTCAACGCCGGTGAACTCTTCATGGCTCAACAACTGGAAAAAGACATCATCAGGTTGCTGCGACGCCATCACTGCCGTGACCTTGGCAACAAGAGGATCCTTGAGGTGGGTTGTGGCACTGCCTGGCCCCTGCGCCGGTTCATTCATTACGGAGCCGTACCGGAAAACCTTTGCGGAATCGACCTGCGACAACAGGCCATTGACGTGGCAACAAAGATCCATCCCAACATAGACTTCAAATGCGGCAACGCCGAGTCCTTGCCCTTTGAGGGGGAGAGCCTTGATATTGTGCTGCAGTTCACGGTCTTCACTTCTATTCTCGAACAAGGCATGAAGCAAAATGTCTCCAGAGAGATGCTCCGGGTTTTAAAGCCTGCCGGGCTGATTATCTGGTACGATTATTTTGTCAGCAAGCCGACCAACCGCGACGTCAAGGGGATCGGCAAAAAAGAGATCATTGGTCTCTTCCCGGACTGCATCTTTGATTTTGTCAAGGTCACCCTGGCTCCTCCCATCGCCAGGCGTGTCGCTCCCTATTCATTTCTTGTTTGCTGCCTGCTGGAGAAAATACCGCTTCTTCGTACGCACTACTTGGTGGGAATAGAGAAGAAGTGAGGCCAGTCTGGTATGTGTCCACCACGATGCAGTGGAACGGGAGTATTCTCGAAAATGGCGAGGCATGATGTTGAAACGCGGTTTTGACATTTTCCTTTCACTCACTGGACTCATCATCCTGTCGCCGGTGTTGTCAGTCATTGCCTTGATGATCAAGCTGGATTCAAAGGGGCCGGTCTTCTTCCGTCACACGAGGATCGGACGGAATGCAGTCCCGTTTGCCATGTTCAAATTCCGGACCATGATCGAAGCAAAGCACTGGAGTGGGCCTCCTTTATCCCCGCGAAACGACCCAAGAGTAACCACCCTCGGCGTCTTCTTGAGGAGGTTCAAGATCAATGAACTCCCGCAGCTCATCAATGTCCTCAAAGGAGACATGAGCTTTGTGGGCCCAAGGCCCGAAGTACCCGGGTTTGTCGATTTGTACAGTGATGAAGAAAAGAGGATATTATCTGTAAGACCCGGCATCGTTGGCCCAAGTCAAATTCACATGCGCAATGAAGAGGATCTTTATGTGGAAGGTGTTGACCCAAACGCGTATTATATCGAACACATTCTTCCAGAAAAACTCAAGATGGATTTGACCTATGTTGAAAATGCGAGTCTATTGGGAGACCTGAAGTATCTTCTTCAGGGACTGGGCATTACCATAACAGGGGCCGTTACAAGACGTCATCTTTTTGAAAACAGTGAACAAATAGGCATCTTTTTTTGTGATATCTTTGTCTGCGCCTTTTCGTATTTCCTTGCATATTTCTTGCGGATGGATGGAAACATTCCTCCTGTGGAGAAAAGCATATTGCTGGACACGTTGCCTGCAGTCATTGTCGCCAGAATGCTCAGCTTTACGTACTTTGGTCTGTACGGAACGCTGGTTCACTATATTTCTCTCGATGAAGTCTTGAAGATCATCAGGGCAACCACCTTTAGCACTATTCTCATCGTGATGATAACTTTTTTCATGGGCGAGAGGGGACATCCCAGGTCTGTCTTCGCCATAGACTGGTTCATTCTCATAGGGCTCATGTCCGGATACAGACTGTCGGCCAAGGCCTTCAAGAGCCGATTGGGGGAGAGGTCCGATGGGCCGAAAAGAAATATTCTCATATACGGGGCAGAGGCCATGGGAGATCTTGCCCTGCGGTACTTGAAAATGCAGGGAAATGGCAATGTGGTTGCCTTTATTGATGATGATCCCAAGAAAATGCGGAAGCGGTTTCAGGGGGTGAAAATATTAGGAGGCCGCCATGATATCGAGGTACTCGTTAGGCTCTACCGCATAGACCGGGTTCTCATTGCAGCCCAGAATCTTGGCCCCCAGGATCTTGAACACATAAAGTCGCTGTGTAACAAAGCGAATGTGGAATATGAAGTCTTCGCCCTCGCGAACTAAAACCTGTCTCTCACAGAGGCCGCAGAGCACGCTGAGTTTTATGGAGCTAAACCAACTCTCATCTCAGATTATTAGGGCTGCCATCAATGTGCACAAAGAGCTTGGGCCAGGGTTGCTAGAGTCTGTATATCAATCCTGCATGGTCATTGAATTGAGGACTATGGGCATAAAGGTTCAATCTGAAGTACCTCTTCCGATTTTCTATCGAGAGCAGAGAGTCCATGAAGAAGGATTTCGGCTGAATCTGTTAGTTGAAGACACGATTATTCTTGAGCTAAAGTCAATGGGTAACGTACAGGATGTGCATAAAAAGCAGCTTTTGACCTATTTGCGTTTGGCTAACAAGCCACTTGGACTATTGATAAATTTCAACGACACTCTGCTTAAGGACGGAATTACCAGAATCATAAATGCTCCGCCCCCGGCGGACTGAGCGTTTTGTCTGATTTCTCCTCTCAAGAAATCAGACAAACAATTCACCTCTGAGCTCTCAGCGATCTCTAGCGACCAAAGAGAGCGGGCGAGAAGCAGAAAAATGAAGATTGAAGGAAAAAAGATACTGGTGACAGGCGCTGGGGGGTTTATTGGGAGTCACTTGACGGAAGCCCTAGTCAGGATGGGGGCGAAGGTCCGAGTCTTCCTGCGATACAACTCAAGGGGTGATTATGGTCTCCTGGATCAGCTACCCCGGGATATTAGAAATCAGGTGGAGGTCTTTTCCGGAGACTTGAAAGATCCCGAGGCACTCAGAGGGCCTATAAAGGCGAGTGAAGTCGTATTTCACCTCGGTTCACTCATAGCCATTCCTTACTCTTATGTCAATCCCATGGATTTTGTTCAAACCAATGTTATTGGAACAGCCAATCTCCTGAATGCCTGCCTCGGGGCCGATGTGGAAAAGATCGTCCACACCTCTACGAGTGAGGTTTACGGGACCGCCGTTTACGCGCCCATAGACGAGAAGCACCCGCTTCAAGCCCAATCTCCGTATGCCGCCACAAAGATCGCTGCTGACCAGTTGGCCGAGAGCTATCACAGGGCCTTTGGGCTCCCTGTGGCCATTGCCCGCCCATTCAATACCTATGGCCCGAGGCAGTCCGCCAGGGCTATCATCCCTACAATTATCTTACAGGCCCTTGGCGGTGACGACGTCATGCTCGGCACCCTTCATCCCACAAGAGACCTTACCTTTGTGGAGGACACGATCAAGGGGCTCATCGGGGTGGCGAAATCATCGCAATCCATTGGCGCGGTCATCAACATAGGTTCCGGCCAGGAGATATCTATCGGGGAATTGGCGGAGTTGATATTGTCGATCATGGACAAAAAGGCAACCATACATCAAGAGGCTCGCAGGGTCAGGCCGGGAAAGAGCGAGGTCGAGAGGCTGGTCTGTGACAACGCCAAGGCCCGCAAAGTTCTAGCCTGGGAGCCTCAAATAATTTTGGAAGAGGGCCTCAAACGAACCATAGCTTGGTTCATGTGCCATGTGGGAGAATATAAGACAGTCTATGCAGTTTAGGACTTTATTTCATCCGACATATAATTACCCATGAGCTCCTTCTCAGGTGTATCCTGAAAATTTGTGTTGTTATGGTTTTCCTGCGTGGATTTCAGTGTGGGGTAGTAGACTAAGAAGAATCAGGTTCGAGGGATTACCGTAAAGGGGATTACGTGAGGTCTTTACACGCACTTATCGACTCTTTTCCGAATCCATTAAGGAAGCGGGCTAAACAAATTATGAGAAACAAGATAGCGAACACGGTGGTTCGCATGCTGGCAAAGGCATTGTTGAGCCGTTCTCATAAAGGGGCCGTAAAGTATCTTCTAATGAGAATACCAGTTTCGGGTAGATTCAGGGTTAGACTACCCGATGGCAAGGTTTTGCTTATTAAGACCGATGGTAGTTATGCAGACCCTCTTGCCAAGGGGTTGTTCTGGTGGGGATTTGATGCTCATGAACCTGAGACCACAAAGGTGTTCTATGAACTTGCCAAGAGGTCAAGTACCGTTTTCGATATTGGAGCAAACATAGGCTATTTCGCGTTGTTGGCTAGCCTCGCTAATGAAAAGTCGCAAGTCGTTGCCTTTGAGCCCTCACCTCGGCATTTTGCCTGGCTACAAGCCAATCTCTTATTGAACACTGCTACTAATGTAGCTGCTGTCCAAGCGGCTGTGAGTTCAGAGGACGGAAGCTTGAAGCTCCACTTAACTGAGGACGGTGCGACGTCCTCTTTGATAAGCGGTTTTAGGGAACAGGTAGTGCCGATTGAGGTCCCCAGCTTATCGCTCGATTCGTATGTTGCCCAAAATCGAATAGGTAGGGTTGACTTGATTAAAATAGACGTTGAAAGTGGTGAGCCCTTGGTATTTGAAGGAATGCGGACCCTTTTGAAGAACGATCAGCCGATTTTGATATGTGAGGTGCTCTCATCCACAGAGCATTTCCTGAATAGCTTTCTTTCTGGATACGGATACGATTATTATTGGATTACGCCGAATGGGCTTCGGAAACGAAGCGTTATTTTGCATGATGAGAAACACCAGAATCTCAACTACCTATTTGCCAAGACCAATTTGCATGCTTTGGGCCTTGACCAGATTGTCCGGGGCAGGGCGTAGGTATATCGACTCAAGGCTCTGCGAAAACGTTTTCATTCGGGTTCCGACCTCAGACGACAGCTATGGATGTGAACTCGGGGATCAGAACTTGCATTGACGCTGTCCGCCGCTCATCTTCATTTAAGGAAGGCAGGCAAGATGTGAGGTTACAATGCGTTGGGCTCTTTCACATAGGCAATCTGAAATGGCGGGAATTAATCTCTATGGTAATGTGACACATCCTTAGGGCTCGCGCAAAAATAAGTTCGCAGAATTGGCGCTCAGATTTGGTTCAGATTTGGCCGATCTGATTGAGCAAAACCGTAGGAATAGCGAGCTATTTCGAGGAGTTTGCGAATGAGGCATCGGCCAAAGATGGGCTGAAGGTGAGATGCCAAAATGTGAAGTTATTTTTGCGCGAGCCCTTAGATCTGGCGGACGAAGGACATCGGAAACATGAGAGCAATCATTCTGGCTGGTGGTAAGGGGACACGTCTCTTGCCTTACACCACGGTGATTCCGAAACCACTGATGCCTGTTGGGGAAAGACCAATTTTAGAGGTCATCATAAGACAGCTGAAACACAACGGTTTTTCCCAAGTTACCATGGCTGTGGGATACCTGGCGGAATTGCTTGAGGCCTACTTCAGGGACGGGAAAAAATATGGCGTTGAGATTGACTATTCCAGGGAAGATAAGCCATTGGGTACCATTGGTGCCCTAAGCCTTATTGACGGGCTTGACAAAACCTTCCTAGTGATGAACGGGGACGTTCTCACCAACCTGGACTATGACCAATTGGTGACCTTCCATAATGAGAACAACGCAGTAGCCACCATTGCTACGTACAACAAGGAGGTAAAAATCGATTTGGGGGTCTTAGAAATGGATGAAAGCTTTGAATTAAAGAATTACCTGGAAAAGCCCACCCTCAGATACCATGTGAGCATGGGGATCTATGTATTTGAACCCGAGATATTGGAATTGATTGAGCCTAACGGCTATTTAGACTTCCCGGACCTGGTCCTTTCCCTAATCAAGGCGGGCAAGAAGGTGTTCGCCTTCCCGTTTGACGGATATTGGTTGGACATTGGACGGCACGAGGACTACGAACTGGCACAAGAAGACTTTGCGAAGCTGACGGAGGGGCTTGACCTTGAGTGAATGGAAGGTGCCTCTTTTCGATCTGGATGTGGGAGACGAAGAACTTCGTGCTGTCACCCGTGTTCTGGATTCCAAGTGGCTGTGCATGGGTAAAGTCACTGAGCGTTTTGAATCCGCGTTTGCAGACTACCTCGGGGTGAAGCATGCGCTGGCTGTTAGCTCGGGAACCGCCGCCATGCATCTTGCCCATCACGCTTTGGGGGTAGGGAGGGGCCATGAGGTGATCTGCCCCAGCCTGACCTTTGTGGCCACGGCCAACGCCGTGGGGTACACGGGCGCCATGCCCGTGTTTGCAGACATTTCGAGCCTGGGCGATCTGACGATCTCTCCTGATGACATCGAATCAATGATTCATGAGAACACCAAGGGGATTGTGGTCGTCCACTATGCAGGTTTCCCATGCCACATGGACAGGATCATGCAAATAGCCCGGCGTCACAACCTGTTTGTCATAGAAGACACGGCCCACGCTGTTGGAGCAAGTTACAGCTCAAAGCAGAAGGAGCTCAAAGCAGAGGAAGCTGAAAGCTCAAAGCTCAAAGCTCAAAGCAGAAGGAGATCAGAGCTCAAGGCTGAAAGCTCAAAGCTGAAAGCTGAAGGTTCAAAGGTCAAAGAAAGGTCAAAAATAAACAACGGGCAACGGGCAACGGGCAACGGACGTGCCTACAAAGTGGGCACCATCGGCGACATCGGCTGCTTCAGCTTCTTTTCGAACAAGAACATGACCACGGCCGAAGGGGGCATGGTGGTTACGAATCATGACGAATTGGCCGAAAAGATCAGGAAGTATCGGTCTCACGGCATGACCAGCCTGACCTGGGATCGATACAAGGGCCATGATTTCAGCTATGACGTGGTTGGCCCGGGCTTCAATTATCGCATTGATGAATTGCGTTCCAGCCTGGGGCTCGCCCAGTTGACAAAGTTGGATCAAAACAACGAGAGACGCAGATCATTGTGCTCCCTTTATAGACAGAGGCTCAACAGTGTTGAATCAGTGAGCGTCCCGTTTTCCCGCTTCCATGGGATTTCATCCTGTCACATTTTTCCCGTCCTGCTTTCGGAAAAGGTTGATAGAAACGGACTGATGAAGTATTTACGTGAGCAAGGCATCCAGACCAGCATCCACTATCCCCCGATCCACCTGTTTTCATATTACAGGAAACGGATGCCGGCACGGCCTCATTTACCGCTCACAGAACACGCCGGGAAGAAAGAGGTCACCCTGCCGCTTTTTCCCACAATGACGGACGACCAGGTTGACTATGTGGCGGATCGCATAAAGCACTATCTGACTATGAACCGCAAAAGCGAGCGCATTCCCCGTGGATTGCCACAAGGGGCTTGAATGATTGCGAGCAGGGGTGATATTTCTTGACTATGGTTTTTTTGGCACATTATTTGTATAAATTTCACAAGGAAAGCCGGACTGTAAGGGGCCGATTCAGGGCCAAGGCGCACCCCAATTGTGGTATTATTTTTCTCACTATGACCATGGTTACTCAATTGTTGCGGCGCCATTTCCTGCCGGCAGAATATAACATGCTGCAATTACAGCCAAAAAACAGTTTCGAGGTTTTGCATAAATCTTGCATGAACTTATAAATTTTGGCTATTGCTCAACGATATGAGATCACATAACATATTATATATTCAGCCATTGTGCAGGCCCTCGATGCCTCGTCCTAACATTGCCGATAAAGATTGCAAGGTCCCTATGCGCTGCCATGTGATCCCATTGTTGTGGCTTTGTTTTCTTCTGATCATGCTTGCCGCCTGCTCAACCACCGAGCCTGTTGGGCCCCAAGCGATGCAGGGTGCCATGGATGCAGAACCGATTGCGGACTACCGGCTCCGACCAGGCGATGACATCGAGGTCAAGTTCTTCTACCACCCGGACCTGAATGAGACGCTGATGGTTGGTCCTGACGGAAAGATCAGTCTCCAACTCATCGATGAGGTTCTGGCGGCCGGATTGACGAGCTCTCAACTGGATGAGGTCCTGACAAAAGAATATGCTAAGTATTTGGAAAACTACAGTATCAGTGTTATCGTCAGGCAGTATTCCGGGCTGAAAGTGTATGTGGGAGGCGAAGTTGTACAACCTGGGTTTCTTTCTCTGAAAGGAAACATGTCCGTGCTCCAGTCTATCCTGGCGGCACAGGGGTTCAAAGAGACAGCCAAACCTGAAAATGTGATTCTTCTGCGAAAAGGGCCTGACAATAAACCCGTGGCCACGGTCATTGACCTGGCCAGTGTCATGTCCGGAGGGAAAATGGAAAATGACATCTATCTGATGCCGTCAGATATCGTCTATGTTCCGAAGACCTGGATCGCAAAAGCCGGTGTGTTTACGGATCAGTATCTGAGAAAAGTATTCTTTGTCGACGGTATTATTAACGGAGTCGGATGGGCGCTTGGATACAATTGGATCATCAACAACGATTAGGACCGTAGCTTTCAACCATGGACGGAGAACAGAAACAGGAACAGAGAAGCTCTCTTCGGGACCTTGCCTACGTTGTTTTCCGAAGAAAATGGATCATTGTGGCCACCCTCTTGGCCACTTGCGTACCTGTGACCATTTATACCCTCAGAACCCCCTTATCCTACGAAGCCGAATCACGTTTGCTGGTCAAGCCTGGCAGAGAAAATATCTATGTGGCAGCGGTAGGGGCGCCGGAAGGTACGCATCCACCCACGATCATCCAACGAGTCGCCGAGCTGATCAATTCTGAAATACAAATCCTGAAGAGCCGAGTGCTCATCAGAAGGGTCATAGAACAAGTAGGCATTCGCAAGCTTTTTCCCCAACTGTCATCTGAAAACTCAGGGGCACCCCGCCCCGCGGAGGCGTCTTTGGGCACAGAAGGTGCCGTGGAGCAAACCTTGCACCGTCTGTCGGCGGAACGCGTTAAGGATTCAGACGTTATTGAGGTTGCCTTCAAGTCACGCGACCCGCATGTTTCAGCCGATTTTCTCACTAAACTCATAGAGCTTTATCTTGAGCGCCATGTGGAGATCTACCAAAGCGGCCAATCCTACGATTTCTTTAAGGCCCAGGCGGATCAGTTGGAGCAAAAACTGAAGACATCGGCAAGACGGTTATCAGATTTCAAGAAGAAGTATTCTATTATTTCATTTAATCAGTTGGAGACCAGCACGCTTGACCAATACGTGGCAGCACAAGC